>ERZ773243.3-NODE-3-length-335646-cov-19.693833_pt1 | contig 335646 bp, 267 predicted proteins | sample MGYA00580520_ERZ773243 | MGnify/ENA primary metagenome ERZ773243 (study PRJEB29015, sample SAMEA2737747) | human gut metagenome | biome: human gut; feature: human-associated habitat; material: faeces | place: China | collected 2012 ... | reverse complement strand
TGCATGTGTTAAGCACGCCGCCAGCGTTCATCCTGAGCCAGGATCAAACTCTCATTAAAAAGTTTGTAAATCCTATGTCAGAAATCATACTAGCTTGTATTTTTCCTAACCATCTTTACTGTTATTGGTTTGTTAGATCTTTGATATCATCTCTGATCCGACGTTCTTGAAATTCTTGTTTGGAATTTCAGGGTTGTCATGTTGTTAATTTTTCAAGGTTCTTTATGTTTTCGCCTCTCAGCGACAACTTCTAAATACTATCACATTCATCTCTCAATGTCAACAACTTTTTTCATCTTTTTTCAAGTCATTTCGTCAGCTCTTATGAACTGATTTCGTATCATAATCGGGAGATTATATAACGAATAAATCTCAAAATCTGATGCTTTATAGATGTTTCTGACACCGTCTCACGCGACAGCTTTTATAAGATACCACCATCATTTGGCAAAGTCAAGCACTTTTATTGAATTTTACACGAAATAATTTTGGCCACAATACCAAATGATACTGTGGCCATGCTCACCGCTATTATCGTGCTTTATATGATTGAATATTTTCTTCTATATATACTCCAGTGCCTGCTGTATATTTGCGACACCTACCACCTTCATGTCTCCAATGTCTTTCATCTTCTTCACATTGTCCAGATTGGATCTCGGTATGATACAGGTCTTAAATCCCATCTTTGCGGCCTCGCGTACTCTCTGCTCAGCACCTGACACTCCACGCACTTCGCCTGAAAGTCCCATCTCTCCAAACATGACCATATCAGAAGGTATGGCACGGTTCTTGAAGCTTGATACAAGAGCAAATACTATTCCCAGATCTGCCGACGGATCATCAAGGCGCATACCTCCGGCTATATTCACATATGCATCACAGCCCGCCATAACTATGCCGCCTCTCTTCTCAAGAACAGCAAGCAAGAGATTTACCCTGTTGTAGTCGAGTCCCACACTTGTTCTTCTTGGCAGATTGAAGCTTGACTGGCACACCAGAGCCTGGATCTCAAGCAATATCGGTCTAGTTCCTTCCATTGTACATACTACTACAGACCCGGATGTGTCATCAGGTCTTCCATCCAGCATAAGCTGTGACGGATTCTTCACCTCTGCAAGTCCGGTTCCCTTCATCTCAAATACACCGATCTCATTTGTCGAGCCAAATCTGTTCTTTACTGCACGAAGGACTCTAAACCCGGCATTACGCTCGCCCTCGAAATAGAGAACTGTATCTACCATATGTTCAAGGGTTCTTGGGCCTGCCACGGTTCCCTCTTTGGTAACATGTCCTACTATGAATATGGCGATCCCTGTCTGCTTCGCCATCCTCATGAGTCTGGCTGTAACTTCCTTTACCTGGGATACACTTCCCGGTGCAGACTCCACGTCATCCGTAACTATTGTCTGTATGGAATCTATAACAATGACCTTTGGAGTGTCCTTCTTGACATACTCCTCCACATCCTCGAGATTGTTGACACAGAGAAGCAGCATATCCTTTGTAAAATTTCCGATACGCTCTGCCCTCATCTTTATCTGTGAAAGGGACTCCTCACCTGACACATAAAGTATCTTCTGTCCCATCTCTGACATATTCCTGCACATCTGCAGCAATATGGTGGATTTACCTATACCCGGATCTCCTCCCACCAGCACAAGGGATCCGCTCACTATCCCGCCGCCTAATACTCTGTTTAATTCGCCTATTCCTGTGGTAAAACGCGTCTCGTCGGTGGTCTCCACCTCCAAAATGCTTGTAGGCGCCACGACAGCCCTTCTACCGGACTGGCTCTTGGCGCCTACTGTCACTTTCTCCTCGCAAAATGAATTCCACGCTTTACAGCCGGGGCACTGCCCCATCCATTTTGTCGATTCGAATCCACATTCCTGGCAAAAAAACACCTGTTTTCCTTTTGCCATAAATATCTCCTGTGTATGCTATATTAGTCAAATGCTCTCTTAACATCAACCTTGACTGGTCTGCCCTCTTCAAGATCTACGCTTATGCTCATCTTGCCACCGAGGTTGGTCTTGTTCTTGCCGACATATACATCGTCTACGTGAACCTTGTACTCCGTCTCAGGCTCAAGCTCAAGTGTGATGGACGCATTCTCTGGTCCCTCAACTACAAATGTAACATCGTTCTCATCAGCCTTGAAACCATGTACTGCTGTTCCCGGTACTGACTCATATACGAACATTCCGTTCTTCTCAAGCTTTGTGATCTCGTTGAAAGTCTTTATCTTGTAGATATCTCCCTGGAACTCAAAACCGTCCTTCTTGGTCTTTGCTCCAAGCTCATAATTACCGAATTCCAATGACTCCCCCTGTGCATTTATCAATTCATTTACTACTGACATTGATCTTATCCTCCTGTTGTTTTTGTATGATCTGAACTCTATCGCAATAATATCCTGATATATATCAATAATCTCTGTATACTATCCGTTAGTGATTTTCATTATACAGTAATGCATCCTTTTTTTCTACAAAATTATGCATTTTCACCAATATTTCATATTAATTTCTACTGCTTAATTTTCCGCACTTGGCACTACTGTATATCATGCTCACATCACAAATATCTAATCCGACATCATTCCTCTGTCTTTTGTTTCGCTGTAAGTGATATTTTCTCAGTGGTTTTTCCGTCGGCTTCCTTCTTTTTCTTCGTTGACACTGTGACTGTATCACCTTTTTTGACATCACCTCTAAGCATCGCCTCCGCAAGCACATCCTCCACATATGTCTGGATAGCCCTTTTGAGTGGTCTTGCTCCGTACTTCTTGTCATAGCCTTTTCCAAAGATATATTTCTTTGCATGGTCGGTGAACTTAAGCTCAATATCCATCTGTGTCTGGACACGGTTCTTAAGTTCCTTTAACATAAGTCCGGTTATATCCTTTACATTTGCCTCGCTCAGGGCATGGAACACGATTATGTCGTCTATTCTGTTCAGGAACTCCGGCTTGAAGGTTCTCTTGAGCTCATCCATTACATTGCTCTTCATCTTCTCATGTTCCTTTGTCTCATCGCTTACCGTGACAAATCCAAGCTGCTTAGGGTCAACTATACCCTGTGCCCCTGTATTGGAGGTCATGATTATGATGGTGTTCTTGAAATCCACCTTTCTTCCCTGGGAATCCGTTATGTGTCCGTCATCAAGTACCTGAAGGAGAATGTTGAACACATCGCTGTGAGCCTTCTCTATCTCGTCAAACAGCACAACAGAATACGGATTGGTCCTGACCTTCTCACTGAGCTGTCCGCCCTCCTCAAAGCCTACATAACCCGGAGGTGAACCTATCATCTTGGACACGCTGTGCTTCTCCATGTACTCCGACATGTCAACTCTTATCAGGGCATCCTCACTTCCAAATACTATATCTGCAAGAGCCTTGGAAAGCTCTGTCTTACCGACACCTGTAGGTCCGAGGAACAGAAATGATCCCATCGGCCTCTTCGGATCCTTAAGTCCGACTCTGCTTCTCTTGATAGCACGTGATACGGCTGTAACAGCCTCCTCCTGGCCAACTACCCTCTTGTGAAGTTCACTCTCAAGGCGTTCAAGCTTCTTTGACTCCTTCTCCGTGAGCTTGCTCACAGGGATCTTGGTCCACACGGACACAACATCCGCAATATCGTTCTCCTGAACTGTGATATTTCTCTGGCTGGAAGACTGCTTTCTTGCATTCTTCTTTGCAAGCTCCTTCTGTCTCGCGCTCACCTCTGCCGCCGCCTCTATGTTGCCAGCCATGAGTGCCTTCTCCAGATCGTCGTTGAGCGTTGTAAGCTCAGCCTCCACAGCCTTTTTCTTCTCATAATTATGTCTGTCCGATGAGAATCCGAGCCTCTTTCTGGAGCATGCCTCATCCATAAGATCTATGGCTTTGTCCGGCAGGAATCTGTCTGTTATATATCTGATGGACAGATCCACCGCAGCTTCAACCGCATCATCGCTTATATCGACATTGTGATGCTGCTCATAGCATGGTCTGAGTCCCTTGAGTATCTCCACTGCCTCATCCCTTGTAGGCTCATCAACGTACACCGGCTGGAATCTTCTCTCAAGGGCCGCATCCTTCTCTATATACTTCCGATATTCGTTCAGAGTCGTAGCACCTATCATCTGGATCTCGCCGCGTGACAGGGACGGCTTCAGTATATTGGACGCATCTATTGCACCCTCGGCACCGCCTGCCCCTATGAGTGTGTGAAGTTCATCCACAAACAATATGATATTGCCATCCGATATGACCTCTCCGATAACATTCTTTATCCTGTCCTCAAACTCTCCTCTGTACTTGGAACCGGCAACCATGCTTGAAAGGTCAAGCGAAAGGAGCCTTTTACCCTTTACAGTATCCGGCACTTCATCGTGGGCTATGAGATATGCTATGCCCTCCACAACAGCAGTCTTTCCAACACCCGGCTCTCCGACCATACATGGATTGTTCTTCATTCGTCTGCTGAGTATCTGCATGACTCTCTCTATCTCTTTTGTACGTCCGATGACCGGATCCATATTGCCCATCCGTGCTTCCTGTGTCAGATCTCTGGAATACTGATCCAGTGTAGGTGTGGATGTCTTGCTCTTATTTCTCGACTTTTTCAGTGCTGCATATTCTCTCTTTGCCGTATTCGCATCGCTTCCACAGGCCAGAAGTATGTCTGTGTACACCTTCTGGATATTTACATTCTCTGATGCCATAAGCTTTACAGCTACACAGTCTGTCTCCTTTATAAGTGCCAGAAGGATATGCTCTGTTCCCACCTCCTGGGAATTGAGTCTTCTCGCCTCATACTGTGAGTCATCGAGAATCCTTCTTGCGCTCATCGTATATTTGTCTCTCTCCCCTGTGACTACTCCACCAGGTTCCAATGTATACTTCAACGCATCTATGATCTTAACTATATCCAGACCATTCTCGTTCAGAATACTGTACGCTGTTGTATCTGCTACAGATGCCAGTGCAACGATAAAATGCTCGCTTCCGACAAAATTCTGTCCAAGCTTCCTCGCCACCCTGTTTGCCTCTTTTATAACTATGTCAGATTCTTTGCTGTACGGTAATTTCATTCAGTCCACCTCAAATCTAAATAATCTAGGATTTTATGCGCTTCATTATAGCATATGTCGTCGTGCGTAAGCGCGATGACCTACGCACGCATCAGCGTGCTTCATTATAACATATATATTACAGGAATACAAAAGAGGTTTTGAGACAAATTCTCTCAAAACCTCTTCCGTAAATATATATCTATAGATTACTGCTCATCTATAGCCTTACCTATATCATGTCTCATGTACTTGTTGTCAAATGTGATCCACTCTGTCGCAGCATATGCATTCGCACGAGCCTCGAAAAGATCCTTGCCCTTTGCTGTAACACCGAGTACACGGCCGCCATTTGTCACGATCTGATCACCGTCAAACTTTGTGCCGGCATGGAATACAAAGTAGTCATCCTTGCCGTCAAACTTCTCAAGTCCATGTATAGGATAGCCCTTCTCATATGATACAGGGTATCCGTCTGATGCAAGAACTACGCACACTGCCGCATTGTCCTCAAACTGAAGATCAACTTTATCAAGTGTTCCGTCGATACATGCCTCCATGACATCGATAATATCATTCTTCATACGAGGAAGAACTACCTGAGCCTCAGGATCGCCAAATCTTGCATTGTACTCGAGAACCTTAACACCATTTGGTGTCATCATGAGTCCGCAGAACAGAACTCCCTTGAACTCTCTGCCCTCTGCCTTCATGGCAGCCATGGTTGGCTTGTAGATGTTCTCCATGCAATACTCGTCTATCTCTTTTGTATAGAAAGGACTTGGGGAGAATGTTCCCATTCCGCCTGTGTTGAGTCCCTGATCTCCATCCTTTGCTCTCTTGTGATCCTGTGCTGAAGTCATAGGCTTGATCGTTGTTCCATCACAGAAGCAAAGGACTGATACCTCACGTCCTGTCATGAACTCCTCTATTACCATGGTATTTCCGGCTGAACCAAAGTGCTTGTCAAGCATGATCTCCTTGACGCCTGCCTTTGCCTCCTCAAGGTCATTACATATGAGAACACCCTTGCCGAGTGCAAGTCCGTCAGCCTTTAAAACTATAGGGAATGTGGCTGTCTCAAGGTACTTGAGCGCTGAATCGGCATCTGTAAAGTTCTCATAAGCCGCTGTAGGTATGCCATACTTCTTCATGAGATCCTTGGAGAACGCCTTTGAGCCCTCTATGATCGCTGCATTTGCACGAGGTCCGAATGCTCTGATACCGGCTGCCTCAAATGCATCGACCGCACCTGCAACAAGCGGATCATCCGGCGCAACAACAACCAGATCGACTGCCTTATCCTTTGCAAATGCAACCAGCTTGTCAAAATCCATCACACCTATATCAACGCACTCTGCAAGTGCTGCGATACCTGCGTTGCCAGGTGCACAATATATCTTGGATACTTTATCACTCTTTGAAATACTTGTAACTATAGCATGCTCTCTTCCGCCGCTTCCTACTACCAATACTTTCATGGATATTCCTCCTAATCTTCTACAACTGCAATTCCATCTTCAACATGTACTTTGCCATGGGCGATCTTGTCTATAACCGCAGGCAGAAGCTTCCACTCAGCCTGTTCCATCACACGCTGCTGCAGAGCTTTCGGTGTATCACCATTCTGTACTGCAACTGCCTTCTGCATGATGATCGGACCTGTGTCAGTGCCTTTATCTACAAAATGGACCGTAGCTCCCACTACCTTGACACCTCTTGCAAGGGCTGCCTCATGAACTTTAAGTCCATAGTAGCCTGTTCCGCAGAATGCCGGTATGAGTGATGGGTGTATGTTGACTATCTTATTCGGATATGCATCTATCACTATCTCAGGTATGACCACAAGATATCCTGCGAGAACTATAAGATCCGCTCCGGTCTCCTGAAGCTTTGCGAGAAGTGCTTCGTTGAATCGAGCTCTGTCCGCGTAATCCTTAGGGCTTACGACCTCCGCTGCTATCCCCGCCTTCTTCGCCCTCTCAAGAGCAAATGCATTCTTATTGTTGCTTATGACCGCAACTATCTCCGTATCTGTTATGACTTTATTATCTATGGCATCTATGATGGCCTGAAGATTGGTTCCGCCGCCTGATACCAGAACTGCAACCTTTAGCATAAGTCTACTCCCTTTTCACCAGCTACAACTGTACCGAGAACAAATGCCTTGTCGCCGGCAGCTTCTATAGCTGCAATAGTCTTATCTGCATCTGCAGGGTCTATAGCAAGACACATACCAACTCCCATGTTGTATGTGTTGTACATCATATGCTCATCTATATCGCCTTTCTTTGCGAGAAGCTTAAATATAGCCGGTACCTCATATGAATCCTTCTTAACCTGAGCACGAACTCCGTCTGGAAGCATTCTTGGGATATTCTCATAGAATCCACCACCTGTGATGTGACTGCATCCCTTGATCGTAATGCCTGCATCCTTCACTGACTTGAGAGCCTTTACATAGATTCTTGTAGGCTCAATAAGTGCCTCACCGAGTGTCTTGCCAAGCTCGTCGTAATATGTATCAAGAGATTCCTTTGTCATCTCGAAAACCTTTCTTACAAGTGAGAAACCGTTGCTGTGCACTCCACTTGAAGCGATACCTATAAGTGTATCTCCAGGCTTAATGCTCTCTCCTGTAATAAGATCCTTCTTCTCAACAACACCTACTGCAAATCCTGCAAGGTCGTACTCATCCTCAGGCATAAGTCCCGGATGTTCTGCTGTCTCACCACCTACGAGGGCAGCTCCTGACTGGTTGCATCCCTCTGCAACGCCGCTTACTATAGTTGCAATCTTCTCAGGATAGTTCTTGCCACATGCTATATAGTCAAGGAAGAAAAGTGGCTCTCCACCAGAGCATGCGATATCATTCACACACATTGCCACTGCGTCGATTCCGATGGTGTCATGCTTATCCATAATATAAGCGAGCTGAACCTTTGTTCCGCATCCATCTGTTCCTGACAGAAGTATAGGCTCTTCCATATCCTTGATCTTAGCGAGACTGAAAGCTCCTGCGAATCCACCAATTCCGCCAAGTACCTCGGGTCTCATGGTTGTCTTGATATGCTTCTTCATAAGCTCCACAGACTTGTATCCAGCTTCAATATCTACTCCGGCATTCTTGTAATCCAATTTCTTATCCTCCTGTTATCTGTTTTGTACAAGGCGCACCGGCACCTTTTCAAATATTCCAATAAATTATAGATTATATCGAATACTTTGTAAAGATTGAGATGATTACAAATTGATAATGTGGTGAACGTGTGATATAATCACAATATATTGTGATTATAGCTATCCGCAATATATAACAGTCGATTATACTACAGCAAAAGCAGTTACTAAAGGAGCACCCGCATGACCAACAACAGATTGAACATCGGTATTTTTACATGTCATATTGATAACGATTACGCAACAGAGGTTTGCAAAGGAGCTGAATACGCAGCAAAGGAACTTGACTGCAATCTCATCGTATTTCCGGGCATGTTTCTGAATGCCTCCTTTTATGATCCTGCCAATCAACTGTATGATTACCAGTATAATTCGATTTTCTACTATGCACATCCTGAGTGTCTGGACGCACTTATCATCTCCGTCGGAGCTATATCATCTCTGTTATCGGAGAAGGACATGAATTCTTTCCTTTCCCATTTTGATGGAATACCTATCCTCACACTGGAGGAGAAGCTTCCGGGATATCCATGCATCAGAACAGACAATTCAAGAGGAATGAGGGATGCCATAGAACATCTCATAAAAGAACACAAGAGAAAGCATATATGCTTTGTTGCCGGCAAGGATGACAACACCGACAGCAATCTCAGACTCAAGATATACAGAGAGGTTCTCTCTGAGAACGGACTCAGCGTTGAGGACCGCATGATAATACACGGCGACTTCGCAGAATACTGTCAGGAGGAGACTGCACAGCTTCTGGATGTCAACCCGGATGCCGATGCCATCGTATTTGCAAATGATCACATGGCAATAGGCGGTTACGCAGAGCTCAAGGCCAGAGGAATACGCATAGGAGAAACCATGTCGGTCATCGGTTTTGACGATTCACCATCTTCAGTCAACATGGATCCACCACTCACAACAGTCAATATCAATTCCTGTGAGCTCGGTTTCCGTGCAGTGTATGCGGCGGTGAGACTTGCCCAGACCGGCAACATGAAATCCGAGGCTTTGGATTCCCGACTTATAAACAGAGTGTCCTGCTGCTGTCATCTGTGCACAGAGAATGACCTGATGAAGGATGGCAGACATTTGCTGGATCTGGATATACCAGACATCATCGATATTCTTGATGGCCGTCTCTTCGGTGAGATTGCAGATTCATTCTACGCATCCAAGGTCATGTCCGCATACAACAGGATACTCATTGATATAGTATCCGTGATCAAGAGCGACATTGATACGGAGTACCCACAGAACAAGATCATCGATGAACTCAAATGTATTCTCGAATCTGACCTGACCGATTTTTATTCTGTCCAGAAAACAGCATACATGTTCCGTGAACTGGCTTCCATCTTCTCAAGCTGTAAATTGTCTGCAGCCAAGAGTCTCCAGTTCAACAGACTTAACACGACCATAACCAACACCATATCACTCTTCATCTCGAATCAGCTTTACAACACGATATACGAGAACAAGATGATGGGCTGGTCATCAATATACATAACCCGTGACACCCTGACATACGGCGAGGATCTTGGCAAGACATACACATCCATCCTCCACAAGCTTCAGGGGCTGAATTACGAAGGAGCTTACATCTACACCTACGACGATCCTGTGCGCATCACAGACACGGGAAGCTGGATCGTTCCAAAGTCAGTCTTCCTTCAGGCTTTCTTCAACCCGAACAATTGTCAGGTGCTTTTCGGAGAGTCCAGAAGGGTTCCTTCTGTAGAGATTTTTGACAACGAATATACATACTATGACAAGCGTTTTACATCCGTCATAGTTCCTATATTTACAAACGAGGATCACCACGGAGTGTTCATATGCAACACAGATGTGGCTCACTTCAGTTCCATATATTCCACCAGCCTGCAGCTCGGTGCAGCACTGAAATATATGTCGCTGCTCCGTGAGCAGAACATCACGCAGGAACAGCTCAGGATGTCTCTGAACGAGATCCACGAGAAGAACGAGCTTCTGAACCACCTGTCGACATCAGATGAGCTGACGGGTATATATAACAGACGTGGATTTATGGAACGGGTTGAATACTATATCAACATTCCGTCAAACTGTGGAATGAAGGCCATACTTCTCTTCGCTGATATGGATTCACTGAAAGTTGTAAATGACAAATTTGGACACAAGGACGGTGACTTCGCCCTCAAGAACATCGCGAACATCCTGTCCCAGAGCTTTGGTCCACATGATGTCATCGGTAGAATAGGCGGCGATGAGTTCGTATGCTTTGCATTTATAGACGACTCCGATTACGTCACCGAAGTGCAGCGCAAGATCAAGGATTTCTCAGCCGAGCTGAACGCAACCTGTGGCAAGCCATACTTCATAGAGATGAGCGTTGGTGTTACTGAATTTGTCTGCGATGGAGAACAGACCATCGAGGATCTACTCTCACAGGCAGACACGGCACTTTACTCAAACAAGAGATACAAGAGAATGTCCATACTGAAGTAATCTTCAGTATCAGAACAAAGATATATACATAAAGAGAGACAGATATTTATTTCGACCGAAATAGATATCTGTCTCTTTTTGTCCTATAGGTCTACTTTGCCTGATCCAGCGCTTCATTGAGCTTCTCTGTTCCCGGCAGGACAAATCTGCCCTTCTCGATGATCGGAACTTCAGTTCCATCCGGATGAACGGAATATATTCCTCCTATCTCATCGTAAGGTATTGTTATGTCTGTATGGCAGTTGAAATACGCCTTTGACACATCTGTTTTTCTCAGAATAGAACACTCATTGTCCTTTGCCACGATCTCCTTGCCATCAGGATTGTGAAGCACATTTTCCTCACTCCAGCTATAGCATGTATCTCCCACAGCAAAATGCGGTCCCATCTTCTCAACTATGAGGATAGGCAGTTTATACACTATGTCATATTTGTTTGCCATGACGTATGCTGTCGTATTTGTTCCTATTGCAAACTCTCCTATAGGAAGTGTATCCCTTCCGCCCAGAAGATTCTCCTTTATATACGCCTTGTTCTTCTCCGTATCCGGATAGTTGTCACATGTATAGTCCGCTATTTTTCCATCCTCAAATGTAAGCTTGAGATTCACATATTTCAGGCCGTCCAGGAATACTTCACTTACGTTTAATATTCCGTGGGTTCCGGTGAGCTTCGGTGAAGTGAACACCTCTCCAACAGGTATATTCACATCGGCTACGCAGTTCTCAAAGTTGGTCTCCTTCGATGGATCTGTCATCTCGTGCATCATAACGGTCATATCAGTCACATTTGATCCCTGACCGACAACCCTCACGTGTTCAGCCTTATCAAGCTCATCTATCATACTCTGATGGATCGCCCTGAACAGATCATTGTCCAGTGTGTTGATCCTGACAGTATCCCTGAATATATCTCTGTATCTATCTCCGATCTCCGGCACAGGGTATGCTATTATAGTGAAGCTGCACTGATCCTGGGCTATATATTCATTTACGATCTGTGAACTCATTGTGCGGTATGAGATCACAGCCTCCTGCTGTTTCTTGTCGAGCACAGGATTCAGTTCACTGTTCTCCGGCTCAAATGGGTTCTCGCCGAACACCTCGACCACCGCAGGGCCCGCATATACTGAAGCCTCATAGGCCATATTCTTGTATGCCTGTCTGAGCACCTCCAGCTTTCTCTCCATGAGCTTCTTGTCCATGAAGAGTGCCTCATCCATCCTGTGATCGTACTCGAGCTGTCTGTTAGGAACGCTTGACGAATAACCTATCCTGTGTATAAGTCTCCTGTTGATCCTGTTTGCCGCATATCGGTAGCATATCGGCCTCAGACCCATCTGCTCAAACTGCAGTATCGCGGCTCTTATCATCCTCTCCTGTCCAAGGAAATATCGGATATTTACAGTTTTCTTCTTCGAGAGATCTATTCCGGCAGCCTCGAATCCCAGTCTGTAGCCCTCGGTGAATGTTCTTGCCATGGCCTCTATCTCTGAATCCGGCAGGGTACTCATGAAAATCGCCGTGTCGATCTCATTTTTTCCAACATACTCTCCATATCTGTACAGATACGTGACATCGCCCAAATCGCTGTTCATAATGATATCCGTCGCAAATGTGAGATCAGGGTCAAGCTGCTCTCTTATCCTGTACGTGATCCAGAACTCGGCATAATCGTTCTCAAAATAATACACAGCGGATTCCAGATCCTTCACGGAAAAATCATCCTGAAACATGAAATATATCTGGACAAACAGCTCCGCAAACAAAGTTATGTCAACCACTCTGTCCTCAAATGCGTACACTGTCATTCCTCTTATCTCGTTGTACACAAACCCCATAAGCTGGGCGATGCGCTTTATCTCCTCTTTGTCACGGGTGTAATCCTTTGAAAACTCACCCATGATATATCTGTAATTTGCATAGCTTCTATTGTAGTTGTCTCCCAATATGTCATTGTACAGCCCATGGTTCATCGCCTGAAGCTGATCAAGGCTCCTGTCTGGCAGTGCGTCATTTTTTACCAGTTCCAGAACATCTCCTATTCTAGCTATAAATCCGGCAACATGACTGAAATAATCTCTGTACGGCTCCTTTACCAGTGATTCATGGATTATCTGTCTCACACGTTCCATGATAAGCTCATAGCGCTCTTCTATATCATCATATTCTTCTGTAAGATTCTTATAATAATTCATCGCATGCCCTTTCTATAATCCCATCAATAAAAATATAACAGACGCTCCAAGAACTATAACATTAAGTATGATCGCCATCTTCTTGTTTGTTATACCTCCGTTGTCCGCCCTGTAGCCTATGGCCGAGAATACCAGGCCTGTAAATGCCATCAGCATCGCGCTGACCATGAGGACTCCGTACACCCTCTGTACCTTTCCCTGGGTAAGTATGGATTTTATGATGGATATGACCACAAACACTCCGCCAAATCCGCCCAGAAAGTATCCAATTATGGTGTCCGTCGGCAGACCCGGTGTCGAAACTTTGAATTCCTTACTTCTTTGCATGATATCTCCTGATAAGTTTTGCTGTAACGTAATATATACAATATCCTATGACTCCACCAAGCGTATTCATGATGATGTCATCGATGTCGAACACACCCAGTTTGGTTATGTACTGCACCGTCTCTATGGCAAGTGTAAATCCCAGAGAGTACAGCAGAGCCTGTACAAATGTCGTGTTCTTATTTCTCGCCCATCTGAGCAACATACCAAACGGTATAAATGCGATTATATTGCCATAGAGATTCAGAAATACACTCATTGGCGACATCTGATCACCGTATGTGATAAACCGCTGTATTTCCTGCAGAGGGTGAAGATTGTATCTGCGTTCATCATATCCCCCTCTGCCAAACATATCGCTGAAAATAAGAAAGTAAACGATACAGATTATATAAAGCACAAACAACACAGAGCACACAGCCCTGAGTTTTTTTCTATCTATCTGCTTCAAAATATTACTCCTGTCAGGACAGGTCTGCAGCTTTACGCATCTCCATTATTCTGTCAAGAAGCATGTCTGCACACTCTTCCTTTGACATCATCGGAAGTTCACTGATACTGTCCCTTGTAATGAGAGTGAGAACATTGGTGTCAACACCAAATCCCGCCCCTGCGACCTTTAAATTATTTGCCGCAATAAGATCTATATGCTTTGAATCTATCTTCTTCCTTGAATTCTCTATGAGATCCCTCGTCTCCATTGAGAATCCGCAGATGATCTGATCCTGTATCCCCTTTTCAATTCTCTGATTTCCAAGTGCAAGCAGAATATCCTTCGTTCTCGAAAGCTTGATGCTCATGTCTCCGTCAGCCTTCTTGATCTTGTGTTCTGCCACCTCTGCAGGCCTGTAATCAGCCACCGCAGCAGCCTTGATGATCACGTCCTGCTCTGTACTTCTGTCCATGACAGCCTCATACATATCCTGAGCCGATGTTATGTCAACCACATTGACAAATCTCGGCGGTTCTATCTCCACCTTGCCTGTGACCAGGGTGACGTCCGCCCCTCTGAGCATGGCCTGTCTGGCAATGGCATATCCCATCTTGCCTGTGGAGTGATTCGTTATATATCTGACCGGGTCTATGGCCTCACGGGTAGGGCCTGCCGTAACCAGAAGTCTCACCCCGGCCATATCCTTTTCTTTCGCTATGGCCTTAAGGATATAATCCTGAAGAACCTCTGCATCAGGGAGCTTGCCCTTGCCTGTGTCTCCACATGCAAGGTATCCAGTTGCGGATTCCACTATCTCATATCCATATGACTCAAGCTTCTTTATATTGTCCTGTACTATAGGATTCTCTATCATTCCGGTATTCATGGCCGGTGCTATGATCTTAGGACATTTTGCCGGCATGATCGTTGTGCTGAGCATATCGTCTGCTATTCCCCCCGCTATCTTGCCGATTATATTGGCCGACGCAGGTGCCACCATGAACACATCCGCCCTCTTTGCCAGTGCTACGTGCTCCACGTTGAACTGGAAATTCCTGTCAAATGTATCGACCAGGCATTTGTTGCCTGTGAGCGTCTCAAATGTGATCGGATTGATAAAGTTTGTTGCGTTCTCCGTCATGATGACATGCACATCCGCATGCTTTTTCACCAGCATACTTGCCAGATTGGCTATCTTATATGCCGCAATGCTTCCTGTGACTCCGAGAACTACTGTCTTCCCTTTTAACATACTGTGTATTTTATCCTTTCTTCAAAGGCTGTATTCTATAACTCAGCTATAAAGTTGTCAATCAGTCTCGCCTTGCCGAACTTGACTGCCATTGCACAGAGTACATGTCCTTCTGCCTTCTCTATGGACTGCATGGTATCCATGTTGACCATCTCTACATAGTCGATAGTTGCAAGCGGTTCAGCAGAGATGAGCTTCTTCATCTCACCAACGATCTTCGCTGCGTCTCTCTCTCCGTCAGCTATCATGTCCTGCCCAAGCTTTACGGCCTTGCTGAGAACTACTGCAGCCTTTCTCTCCTCTGGTGTGAGGTAGATGTTTCTTGAGCTCTTTGCCAGTCCGTCCGCCTCTCTTATGATCGGACAGCCGACTATCTCTATATCAAAGTTCAGATCCTTGACCATTCTCATGATGATGGCAAGCTGCTGGGCATCCTTCTGTCCAAAGTATGCTCTGTCAGGTGTAACTATATTGAAGAGCTTTCCTACAACTGTACATACACCCTTGAAATGTATTGGACGTGTAAGTCCGCAGAGTGCATTTGGAAGTCCTGTCATGTTGATGAATGACACGAAGCCATCTGCGTACATCTCCTCAGGCTCCGGATTGAATATGATGTCTGCACCTGTGCTCTCACAGAGCTTTGCATCAGCCTCAAGATCTCTTGGATAGCTCTCAAGATCCTCGTTTGGTCCAAACTGTATAGGATTTACAAATACGCTTACAACTGTTCTGTCGTTCTGCTCCACTGACTTCTTGATAAGACTCTGATGTCCCTCGTGAAGATAACCCATTGTAGGAACAAGACCAACTGTAAGTCCCTGCTTCTTCCACTCTTTAACCTGCGCTCTTACCTCATCTATCTTCTTTAAAATTACCATGATCGTTTTCTCCTTTAGTATAACTTCTCTATTACTTCATCGTCTATCTTGTATGTGTGCTCAGGGCCCGGGAATGTTCCGGCATTTATCTCATCGATATAAGCCTTAACCGCACCTCTCATAACATCGCCCACATTTGCAAACTGCTTTACGAACTTTGGAACAAAGTCTGAATACATGCCAAACATATCCTGATTTACAAGCACCTGTCCATCGCAGTAACGGCCTGCGCCTATTCCTATGGTAGGGATGCTTACTGTCTCTGTGACTATCTTCGCAAGCTTCTCCGGTACGCACTCCATTACGAGCATGAATGCGCCTGCCTCCTCAACAGCCTTTGCATCCTCTATGAGCTTCTTGGCTGCAGCCTCTGTCTTGCCCTGCACCTTGAATCCGCCAAATGCGTTGATGGACTGTGGTGTGAGTCCAAGATGTGCACATACAGGTATGCTCGCCTTGACTATGGCGCTTATCTGCGGACACATGTCCTGACCGCCCTCAAGCTTCACCGCTCCGGCACGTCCTTCCTTCATGATCCTTCCGGCATTGACAACCGCGTCATACACGCTTGTCTGATAGGACATAAATGGCATATCTGTGATAACAAGAGCATTCTTTGCGCCCCTTGCCACCGCTGCACTGTGATGTATCATATCATCAACAGTTACAGAGATCGTGTCCTCATATCCGAGGATAGTGTTGCCCAGGGAATCTCCAACAAGAATAGTGTTGACTCCTGACTCATCCACGATCTTCGCCATGGTGTAATCATACGCTGTGATCATGGATATCTTCTTGTCCGTTCCCTTCATCTGCCTGAGTGTTGCCGTCGTGTTCTTCATAATTAAATTCTCCTATTCCGTTCAGTAGACGTATCAAACCGCTATAATCTCTGTCCGGGTGCTTTCTCTCTGCCACCGGCACAAGGCATCTGGACACCGCAGCATATGCGCTCCGTTCATCTCCGCTCAATGCATTCAGATGCTTTCTCACAGTTTCTGTATCGCATCTCTCAACAGGCCCTGTCAGGCTGTCAACCGTTCCCCTGTCAGCCGCAGCTTTCGCATTGCCGAGGAACAAAGGCACTATAGCCCTCTGTGCCTCCTCCGCCGAGAAGCCGCACTGTGTCAGAAGCTCCTGTGAAACCGCCAGCAGCCCTGTTACCAGATTGCTTGCAAACACCGCAGCGCCGTGATACTTCACCTTGTCGGTACCATCAATGCGCACACAGCTATTGCCGAGGGCTCTTATGACAGAACATACCTTATCGACATGTCTGTCATCTCCCTCAACTGTAAAAAATGAATTGTCCAGTTCTTTATAGGATTCGTACTTTGAACTTATTGCATACATAGGATGAATCGAATAACCAAAGGCTCCCGCCTCTGTTATACCTGAGAAAATATCTGATGTCATCGCCCCACTGGCGTGACAAATGATCCTGCCACGAATGTCAAGATCCTTTATACTCTTCCACACCTCTCCTATCTGTCCGTCAGGAACGGTGAGAAAAATAATTTCACTATACTCACACAGCTGCTCCAGGCTGTCGTACACACAGGTCTCGGTAAACTCTGCTGCAAGCTCCGCACTCTGTCTGCTGGCGCTAAAATATCCACCAACCTCCAGGCACAATGCTCCATTCGTTTTCTCTCTGACAAGCTCTCTCTTCTCTGCGATATACCTGCCAAATGTGAATCCGACTTTTCCAGCTCCAATAAATCCAATCCTCATACAATCACCTGCTTAAATCTGTTGTCAGTATCCGTGTATGCGCTTCCTGTGGAAGCATGATTCAGGTACAGCTTCTTTCGAATACCATCCATCCAACATACTAACATTCCACTTTTTAATTGTAAAGTTAGTACTTAAACTTTTCTATTACTTCTTCGTTAGCTTTCATGGCAGCCTTTTCCATGTCTCTACGCTCATCCTGAAGCTTTAATCTGACTGCCTCGTTGTTGACACCGATTATCTGAAGGGCAAGATATGCAGCATTCTTGCTTCCGTTTATCGCAACTGTTGCAACAGGGATTCCTGAAGGCATCTGAACGATAGAAAGAAGTGCATCCATTCCATCAAGAGTTGCGCCTGAGAGAGGTACTCCAATAACAGGGAGAACTGTCTGTGATGCCACAACTCCAGGGAGTGCTGCCGCCATTCCTGCAGCTGCGATTATGACCTCTGTTCCGTTATTGTTAGCTTCCTCGATGAATTCTGAAAGTCCTGCGTGTGCTCTGTGTGCTGAAAGGCATCTCACATCGACCTCCACACCGTAATTCTTAAGAATTGATACTGCCGGCTCAACCTTTGGCAGATCACTTGTTGATCCCATGATAATTGCTACTCTCATTTTTCATTTCCTCTTTTCTTGTTTATTTATATTGCAGCGCAGGCTTATTTTGCCTGCGCACTTTATATAATGTTAGATACTGTTGAGATACTGGTCTATCATCTCACTGGAGGTCTGGTAATCTCCGGTTCCCACATACTCCTTAAGTGCAGTGAAGAACTCTGTGTCTATATCTCCGTAGGAGTACCTGTCAATATCACGTATAAGGTCCTCCACAGGTTCGCGGTCCCCCGCTCTCAAGAATGCCCTGAGCTCCTTGAGCTTGCTCTTGTTTATTCCATCCCGGACTTCCTTCTCAGCAGGCTCCTCCACATGATTTATCTTTGACATATACTTGTCTATCTGCTTGAAGAAGTCGTTCATCATAGCTATAAAATCGCGGGTATTATCGCGGGCATACTGCTGGTTTCCGATATTTATCGCAGACTCCAGGTTGGCCGCCTTGCGCTCGATTCCGTAAGCCCCGATATTTGCACTGCTGCTCTTGATGTCATGGATTATATTTTTGTACTTTCTCACATCGTCGTCTATATATTTTCTGAGCTGCTGTACCTCTTCCCGGTACTCATCCCTGTAATTTCTGACAAATGTGTTAAAGGTTCTGAAGCTTCCACCCATGGCTTTGACGGAATCTTCCACGGACACAAATCTTCCAAGCAGGACTGCATCCTCCATATAGTTGATGTCATCATCGGACTGGGAAAGCTCTGTGTCTCTCTCCTTTATCTTGTCCTCCGATATATAAGTCCTCAGCATGGATTCTGCCTGATCGAGCTCTATCGGCTTAACTATGACATCGTTGAAGCCCGATGTGAGTATCTCCTCTCTGGATGTCTCGACCGTATTGGCGGACAGCGCAATGATAGGCATCTTCTTGTACTCCTCACCGTCAAGATTTCTCATCTCCCTGACGGTATCCAGTCCATCCATGACAGGCATAACAGTGTCGATAAATACCATATCGTAATTCTCCACCATGACCTTATCAAGTGCATCAAATCCCGATGTGGCTGTGTCGCACGCCAGACCATATGTATCAAATATGGTCTTCTCCACCTGTAATGCAAGCTCTGAGTCGTCCACTATAAGTATGCGGGCATCCGGCAGCCACAGATGTGAATTGGCATTTCTTCTCGCCATCTCCTTGCGCTTTCTCTCATTGTAGTTGACATAACTATAATCAAACACTGACTGCTTGATGCTGAAGCGTATGGTCGTTCCTGCGCCATATATGCTCTCTGCGCTGATGCTTCCATCCAGCATACGCACAAGCTCCTTGGCTATGGCAAGGCCAAGACTGACTCTGAACATTCCTATATCTGATCTCTCATAGGAATCATCCAGCTCAAACAATGTTCCAAGTCTCTCTTCCTTAACTCCAAGTCCTGTATCCGATATCTTGAAGTCCAGATATATCTCATCGTGATCCCTGTCAAATATTCGGGATATCTCAGTCTCCGGTTCCTCTATGAGCTCCGAGAATTCACTGACTGTGTAATCCTCGGCCTCCGCCTCATCTACATCCTCGTCAGCTCTTCTGGCTATACGCCAGTCAATATCTATGCTTATATAGCCCTCTTTTGTAGTATTTGCGGACCATGCAAATATGTTCTCAAGAATCTCTCTCACCGCCGTCATATCTCCTATGAGTCCGTTCGGTATCTTGTCCTCAATGCTGACCTTGAGATCGATGAGATCACTGTTCACCATGGACTTGAATTCGTCGGAGAGCTCATCTATGAGATCCGAGGCAAAATACTGCTTGTACTCCGGCTCTATGATGTCGTCCTTGAGGTTTGAAAGCTTCGATATTCCATCGGACATATCGAGTATCTCTCTTCCCGCAGCATACATGGCACCGTACTGTGCATACTCATCACTCTGGGTATCCTGACAGTTTCTCATGGCAAGCTCTGAGATGGCGATTATGTTATTGAGTGGAGTCCTTATCTCATGATTAAGATAGTTTACATAATCATTCTTTGCCTGATTGGACTTCTCCGCCTCCTCACTCTTCTTGCTGAGCTCTTCCACCTGCTCGTTCTGTCTTCTGAGAAGCTTGAAGATACTTCTCGCAACAGCTATTCCCACTAAGATAAGAAGAACTATAAATATCACAAGGAGCATCTTTGCCAGATTCGTCTCGAAAAAACCAAGTTCCTTGTCTATGACAAATGTAAGCGGCTGTTCACACTCCACGCCGTCCGCATTTTTTGCAGTTAACATAAAACGGTAAGTACCTCCCTCAAGATTGGTGTACTCGACCTCCATCTTGTCAGTTCCCGTGAGCGTTCTCTTCTCGCTCTCAAAGCCCTCAAGGTAATACTCCACTGATATGTCAGCACGGTTTACATAACTAAGGACTGAGAACTTGATAGTTATTCTGTTGGTGTTCTTCGGCACATCTATCTGTCCGTCCAGATCTGAGAACTGATGCTCAGTTCCATCCACCTCTATGGAGGCAATACGAACCCTAGGAGCTACCTCGTTCACATACTCTGAATTGAGATTTATCCTGCACAGCCCTTCATCGCAGCACACATACACAACGCCTGTCTTTGACACATAGTTGGTTGATTTCTCTGTTATGTTGGATATTATTCCGTCGTTCTTCGTAAAGCTTATATATTCAGGTGAGGCATTGCTCAGTATATCCTTCTCATAATATCTGTATAAACCTCTGGAACCAAACATCCACAGGTATCCCTGATCGTCCATTATGAGATCGTATATACCGTTGGTGTTATCCACGGTGGTGACCTGTCTGACGGTTCCCTCCTGATAATACAGACCATTGTCCGTTCCTATCCACAAACCGCTGCTTCCGCGGACCATACTTGACACAACGCTCATCTTCTGGGTATCATCCAGTTTCATCTTGCCGACAGTATAATCCGTGTCAACTATAAACACGCCAGCGCCGTTGGAACCGGCATACAGCTCGCCGGTCTCGTCTGCGTACAGGCTGATTATGTCAGGGTTATCAAGTCCATCCAGTCTCGATATGCTCTTTACGACATCATCGCCCTCTATCACAGATATACCGTTCTCTGTTCCAACCGCCACCGTTCCCGGCTTTATCTCAGTTATACAGTTCACGGCATTGCTTATGAGTGATGACTCTCCACGGCTGTAGCTCTTGTACTGCCAGTTTCGGCTCACCTTTATTACACCATATATCTTATATGTAGCTATCCACAGATGATCGTCCGAATCCACATACAGATCTCGTATACTTATACCGCTGAGCTTTGATACGAGCTCATTGTCCGCACTCATCACAAGCTTGCCATTTGAATCTACGATATACAGACCTTCATCAGTTCCTATAAACGTGTTGCCATTGTAGCTCGTCACACAGTTCACGATGGAGCTGTCTATGCCGTACTTCATGGTGACATTCTGGAACTTGCTCCTCTCCAACTGAAGAATACCTTTTCTGTATGACGTAAACCAGTAATTGCCCTCAAAGTCTATGATCATATCGCTCATCGACTCGTTAAAGCTCAGTCCCCCGATGGCTGTCACATTACCCTTTGATGAGATATATCCAACACCGTCATCGGCAAGCGCCCAGATGTTGTCGCCATCCGAATATATCTTGTTGATTCCGTGAAGGCTGCCCGTGTTGATGATCTCATTCTTGCCGTCTGTTTCTATCTTAAGGATGCTGTATCCGGCGGATCCATAATATCTGTTGCCATTCTCGTCAACATACAGTGAGTTTATATCGTCGACCCTGTACTCTGACTTGTTGGTTATGGAGACATGTCTTTCAGGATCAACGGTTATCAAAATATCATTATTGGCTATTGCATACACATAGTCCCCATGTCCTGATATATTTCCCACGCTGAGTCCTGACACGACATCATCAGCCAGAGCTTCCGCACCGTCAGATGACAGACGAAATATTCCCGACGAGGCCGCTATCCACAGATTCTTGTTATCGTCCTCGTACATGGCGTTGATGGTTGACACACCCAGATTGTACATCTCGGAAACTCTCTGAAAGGTTCCGTTATCATACATGTAGAGTCCATAGTTGTCCGTTCCAACATACAGCTTCTCATCACTTGTGAGATAAATGCAGTTGATCGAATATTTCGTGGCATCCTCGTCACCGTCCAGTGAGAACAGTGTAAATTCACTTCCGTCATACCTGTAAAGTCCGTTGTCCGTACCTATCCATATGTATCCACTCACAGACTGGCACACACAATTTGCCTCTCCACTGTCAAACCCATCGGTATCGGAGAATGTCCTCTGGTTATAATTTGATGTAAAATCCTCATCTGCAAACACACTAAGCCGTGGCCACATCACTGTCGCCACGGCAAGTATTATCACGTATATGATAAGTTTCTTTTGATGATCTCTCATTTTTTCCTCCGAAGATATGTCCGCTCCTACGCCTCTTTGAGGAATGCAACATATCCTTTCTTGGTCTCATATATATCTGCCTTGGATGTCACTTCCCATGGTGCATGCATGTTGAGTACAGCCACGCCACAGTCTATTACCTCCATACCATACAGTGAAAGTATATATGCGATGGTTCCGCCGCCACCGACATCTACCTTGCCAAGCTCGGCTGTCTGGTATGTGATCTCCGCATCATCCATGATCTTTCTTATAGCCGCCATGTATTCTGCATTTGCGTCATTTGATCCTGACTTTCCTCTTGATCCTGTGAACTTGTTAAATACCATTCCCTCACCGAAGATAGCCGCATTCTTCTTGTCAAATGCTGACTCAAATGTAGGATCAAAGCCCGCAGATACATCCGATGACAGCATTCTTGACGATGCAAGACATCTTCTGAGTGAGATTTCTGAGAAGCCACCCATGGCGTTCATGATCTCAGCTACAGTATTCTCAAAGAAGTGTGACTGCATTCCTGTTGCTCCAACACTTCCTATCTCCTCCTTGTCAGTGAGCAGACAGCAGGTCGTCTTCTCCGGATCGTCAGCCTCAAGCATGGCGACAAGGGATGTGTATGCACACACTCTGTCGTCCTGGCCATATGCCATGATCATACTCTCGTCTATACCGCAGTTCCTTGCCTTTCCTGCAGGAACGATCTCGAGCTCTGCTGAGAGGAAATCCTCCTCCTTCATATCGTACTTCTTCTCAAGGAGCGCAAGTACAGCTTCCTTTACAGCCTCCTTCTCCTTGCCCTCAAGCGGTCTGCTTGCAAACAGTATGTCAAGCTGCTCTCCCTCTATCACTGAATCCGCTCTCTTCTTGAGCTGCTCCTGAGAGAGATGTATGAGAAGATCTGTAACACAGAATACCGGATCATTCTTGTCCTCTCCTATGTTCACTGTCATAACGTCACCATTTGTCTTTGCAACAACACCGTGTATGGCAAGTGGGAGTGTTACCCACTGATACTTCTTGATTCCGCCGTAATAGTGAGTGTCGAGATATGCAAATCCGCCCTTCTCATAAAGCGGATTCTGCTTCACATCCATTCGAGGGGAATCAATGTGTGCACCGAGTATGTTCATGCCCTTCTCAAGCTTCTTCTTTCCTATATTGAACATGGCGACCGTCTTGTTCATCCACACGGCATAAACTTTATCTCCAGCTGCAAGGCTCTCCTTGTTCTTAATGATCTTCTTCAGATCTCTGTAGCCGTGATCCTCTGCCTGTCTGACGATCTCTTTAACGCATTCTCTCTCTGTCTTGCCATTGTCAAGGAATTCCCTGTAGTCCTTACACAGGCTCTCCAGCTCCTTTATCTCATCCTTCTTGTATTTGTTCCACGCATTTTTTTGTGCCATTTTCATTGCCTCCTGTTAATAACTGTACACATCAGTGTCTATATTCCACGCACTCCTGCGCATAGTAATACTGCGCAGGATAACGAGTATAGCTCCCATTATTATAAAGAAAATAATATATACTGCATATGACGGGATCATTGTAAACTTGAAAACAAGATATCCTGCCACACACAAAACAATTGCTATAACAATTGCAATAGCCATATTAAAGAATGCATTCAGATTGCCTCTGAGCGCACCGTATTCATCCTCCCAGTCAAGCTTCGGATGTGTTGAATCGAGAAGCACACCTGTGTATGTGCAAATGCCCGAGCCGAGGATTCCCAGCACAACATAATACACACTGTCTATAACACTACACTCCATATATATGCAGAGGATAACCGTGGTAACCGCGATCGTCACTCCGCTGAACAGCATGCTAACCCAGACCTTTGCGCGGATCTGGAGATCATATGTCATCGGGATGTGCTTTATAAATGATATATGGCTTCCCTCTCTGGTGAACGCCGTGGATGCGATACTGTTCATCGCTGTTGCAAAGAATGCCAGGGCGATGACCGCAACCAGCATGACCATGTCAGCCAGGAAAAGCCCTCTTCCAAATGTGTCTCTGAATGCCCTGATCGAATCCGCAGTTGCAGGTATATTGAACAATGCCACAACGAGTATCGGCCATATCAGGTTGACCACAACGCAATACTTCCTGTATGCCGGAGTCCTCACCAGTGTCTTTATCTCCTTTGCCATATATGATCTGAACGGTGTCTTTATGGCAAAGTTCTGCAGCCCGACAACTTCCTTCTGGCGGCGTCCTGACCTTCCGGTGGATGACACAAGGTATACGCCCCTGAGGTACAGCAGATTTCCAAGGAAAAACAGAAGTGCCACACAGGCAGCGTTCACAAGCACAAAGAGCAACATATACACGATGTTGTTACTGCCCAATGCCTTCAGGAACAGCGGAACCGTGAAAAATATATTGTTCATTACCTTTATGAATATATTGTCACCATTTTTAAGGCTGTCTATGTAATTATTTATATTCACAGAGTCCATCTGTGCAAATGACCATACGAAAAGGCCTGCAAACACTACAACCGCAAGTCCCACCATGAAGTCCACATTTCTGAGCAGTTTGAGTCTGCTGAAAAACGCCATGACTATCAGTGCAAATATACCACAGTACACCAGCGGCAGAACCGGAAGTAAAAATACGCCAAGTAATGAGGTTATCACGGATACCGGCTTTATCTCTGCGGCTACAAAGTAACCGATAAATCCACAGAAGAGAACCATAAACTCCATGACGCTCTCGGCAAAATATGCGTGTGTAAACTTGGCGGCCACAAGCTCTGCCGGTTTCACAGGCAGCGGCAGTAAATGATCAAGATCAGATGAAAAATAAAGCAGATTGAATATGACCATTATACTGAATATAACGCCGAACACCGACATGAGCTGGATAACGAGGTTGAGTCCCTCTGTACAGCCTCCCGCCTCCATGAGTGCGGCAGTCATTATGTAAACTATAAATCCCACAACGATACAGCACGGGATCATGATACAGCACATGGCGATGATTCCCATGACCTTATATGCCTTTGCCTTGTCCCCGTGCTCCGGCATCTCCATATCATTATTCCTGCTTATCATACTGAGCAATATCCTAAAATTCTTCATGCGTCATCTCCACAAATATCTCTTCAAGAGATTTGTTCCTGTGCTGTGTCTCAAGCTCATCCAGAGTTCCCTGGTATATATCCTTTCCCTTTCTTATCATGATTATCTTGTCGCAGAGCTTCTCTGCAACCTCGAGAACATGTGTTGAAAAGAATACACAGTTTCCTGCGTCGGCATGTTCACGCATCATCTTCTTGAGCTCATATGCCGCATTCGGATCAAGTCCCGTCATAGGCTCGTCGAGTATCCATACAGGTGGATTGTGCACAAGCGCAGCTATGACCATCATCTTCTGGCGCATACCGTGGGAATAGCTGACCATCTGTCTGTTCAGGCTGTCCTCCATACCAAAGCGTTCAGCCATCTGCTCTATCCTCTGCTTTCTCTCGGTGGTCGATACTCCATATATATCAGCGATGAAATTGACATACTCAAGTCCCGTAAGTCTGAGAAATATATCAGGATTGTCGGCTATATAACCCATGGACTGCTTGGCCTCCATCGGCTTTTCTCTCATATCGAAACCATTTATCTTTACTCTGCCCTCCGTCGGCATAAGTATACCTGTCAGCATCTTGATGGTAGTTGTCTTACCCGCACCATTCTGTCCAACAAATCCTACTATCTCACCCTTGTGTATATGGAAACTGAGATCATCAACTGATACAATGTCTCCGCCATACACCTTCTTAAGATTCTCCGCTATTATCATGCGCATGTCCTTTCATCACTATATCGTTTTTGCATACCCGGTCTTATTATATCAATTCAGCGTACGGTTTACAAGTTTACCGTTGTATCAAGACAGAATGAATATATGACCTTCTCCTTAACCTTCATGCCGGTGAGCTGTTCAAGCACATCGGCGTATTTGTCGAGCTGGACATGGTATCTCTTTACCAGCTCCGACGCATCCTTCACGCTGTCTGTCTTGTAATCCAGAAGAACTATGCCGCCATCCTCCTCGAAGTAGGCATCTATGATTCCCTGTACAACTATCGTCTCGTCTCCGCAGTCCTTAAGTGAGCTCATTATTTCTCCGGGCTCCATCATCATGTAGAACTGTCTCTCACGGTACAGTCTGTCCGACTTGCCCGCAGCCGCCATGCGCTGTCCTATCTCACTGTGTATCATCTTATATATCTTCTTTGGTCTTATCCGCTCTCTGTACAGCTCATCAAATAACCCAAGCTCAAACACTCTGTCGACATCCTTCTCCGCATCCGCAACAGTTTTCCCTGAGAAGTCTGCAAGCTCCATGATCTTGTGATAAATGTTTCCTATCTCATTTCCATGGACTATCCTCTCCTCACTCATGAATGCTGGGATTGGGACCTCACTTCTGGCACTGTACTCCCTGCTGGTTAGGATATCCGGTGTAATGGCATCCTCACCGTGCGCCTGAAGTCTTTTTATCTCGGTTATGGACATCTTGCTCTTAAGCCCCGAATGTCTGTAGCCATACCTGAATTCCAGTCCGTTCTTCACATGGTCATACAGTCCTTTGTCGAGCTTCGCTTCAGAGGCTTCCACTGTCATATTTTCTGCTTCATCCTGATCAGTCTCAGGAGACATAAAGCTGTCGGCCTCCACCTCGATGCTCTTCACATGATCGCACTCTCCCACATATCTGAGCGCGGTATATATCCAGGCGGCATAGCCATTTGCTTTCATGATAGATGCATAATTCATCCTGTCTCCGATTATATACATATCACAGGCTGCCTTGAATTTATCTGCATCCTTCACGCACCCGGTCATGTACAACTTTTCCTTTGCCCTGGTTAACGCCACATACAGGACTCTCATCTCCTCGGCATAGGTCTCCGCAACGATATTCTTACTCATTATCCGCTTGAAAAATGTCATTCTTCTGGCTCTTGTTCTGAGGTCGACCTGGTCGCACGCCAGATAATGATCCTGGTGGACAAGCACATTTGATCTGGTGTCCATCAGATTAAACTCCTTGCCGAGCCCAGACACAAATACAACAGGGAACTCCAGTCCCTTGCTCTTGTGCATGGTCATGACTCGGACGACGTCCTCATTCTCACTGACCACATCAGCCTCTGCAAAATCCAGATCATTTGTCTTGAGCTCATCAACATATCGGATGAAGTTGAACACGCCCTTGCTGTTCTCCTCGAAATCATCCGCCTTCTTGATGAGCATGTCGATATTCGCCTGGCGTCTTCTTCCCATCGGTCTGGCACCGACAAACCAGTAAAATCCGGTGGTGTCCAGCACGTATCTTATTATGTCGCTTATGGACATATAATTTTTATTCTTCTTGAGATAGTCAAGCATGCGGAGGAATTCCCACAGTCTGTCCACAGCGTGTTTTTTCTCGCCCACATGGGTGTCCATATAATCTATGACCTTGTCATAAAGTCTGGCGTTCCAGTCCGTGCCGTTCTTCTCGTATCTGCTGCGGTATTCACCCACTATAACCGCAAGCTCCTCCTCATCAAGGCCCACCAGTGGCGACCTTAAGACAGCAGCCAGGTCGTAATCCACGTAGCTGTTATCAACTATGGAGAGCATGCTGACCAGTGTCCGTATCTCAGCAGCATCAAAGTAGCCACTCTCACTCTCAATATACAGAGGTATGCCCTTCTCCTGAAATACCCTGTCAAATATGGTGGATGCTGTGGACACACTTCTAAGCAGTATGACGATATCCTTATATCTGACAGGTCTCCTGTCAGCACCACTTCCAACATACAGAGGTTCACTTCCGTCAACAATATCACGTATCTTACCGGCGATATAATTCGCCTCAACCTCAGGATTGCCATACTCCTCAGATACATCCGCTTCTCTCATATTGTTGTCTATGAGTATGAACTCTGATACAGAGCCATGATCCACGTCATCCGGCTCCTTCATCCCTTCTCCGTCACTTATGGCAAATCTGGAATTGAGCTTTGCGCCCTCATCGTACTCTATGTCTCCTATCTCTCGCCTCATGAGCTGGGCAAATATTGAGTTCACCGTCTTTAACACATTTATCTCACTTCGGAAGTTTCTGGTCAGCAGTATGCTGTTGCCATCTATGTCCGGGTCCGCTATGTCAGCATCACCCAGCCTGCGGTAGCTGTCATACTTCTCTATGAACAGATCCGGTCTCGCCATTCTGAATCTGTATATGCTCTGCTTAACATCACCGACCATGAATGTGTTGTGGATATCCTCACCGTGTCCCGACACACTTGCCAGAATGTATTCCTGCAGAAAGTTACTGTCCTGATACTCATCTATAAGTATCTCCCTGTACCGCCTTGAGACTTCCTTTCCAATCTCTGAAGGGACAGCCCTGTCATCCTCTATTCCATCGCAAAGTATCCTGAACGCGAACTCCTCTATGTCGTGGAACTCGAACATATTCTTGTCCATCTTGACCTTCATCAGCTCATCCATATAAAGCTCAGTGAGCTTCAAAAGTGATGATATCACTGGCTCAGTCATGGCTGCCTGCCTCAGAATGTCATCCACATCCAGGACGACCGAAACTATGTCGTCTATGATCGACTTATACACATCCCGCCTTGATTTGACAAATTCCTTCTTCTCCGGGTCAGCTCCACCGCCCGGGTTCACAAATCTGTCAAATGCATAGCATATACTCCGGCCCTGGGCATCCTTCTCCATCTTGAGTCCCTCCGGTCTCAATGACGATCTGTATATATCTCTGAGTTCAAACAGGTCAACATGCAGGTCGTCTTCCCCGCCACAGCTTCTGAGCATGTGTGTTATCAGCTCAACATCCTTATCCACACGGAGTCCGTACGCCTCAAGGCCATACGCCTCCGTTGCATATTTCTGGCACTCCCTGACCATATCATCCGCAGTTCTGAGCATCATGTACACCCTGTCCGCAAATGTTCTGACCATCGGAAGCCCCATGACTTCTCTTCTCTTCTCCTCCTCAGTGGATGATGTATCCACGGCAAATTTCATGGCATCCGCCGCCTGCGCAAGCCATTTCTTCGGCTCCGGATAGCTAGATATAACCTTTATTATCCTCTCAACGATATCCGGCACGGCACTGTCACTCTCATTTCTCGCAAACGTCATTATCAGCCTGTCGAAACCGGGCACGACCGATTCATCCTCGTAGCACATCTCCATGACCTGATCCATCACGTCGTGCTTTATGATCTTCATCTCCGTGTCGTCCGCTATGCCAAATGCACAGTCGAGCTCCACCCTCGCAAAGTATTCCTTCACTATCCTAAGGCAAAAGCTGTCTATGGTGCAGATGTCAGCATGGTTGATCAATGTCATCTGCTTTATAAGATGCTCGTCATATTCGCCCTTCGCCATCATCTCATCTATCTTTTTCTGCAGTGCCTGTCCTATCTTCTCCTTCATCTGGGCCGCTGCCGCATTTGTAAATGTAACGACAAGAAGCTCATCCACAGATACCGGCTCGCTTCCCTCTATTCTGTCACCACGTGAATTTCTTCCAGCCACCATCTCTATGATACGCTCCACGAGCACCGCCGTCTTACCTGACCCCGCCGCTGCAGATACAAGAAGATTGCCATGCCTTGTGTCGATGACATGCGCCTGCTGGTCTGTCCACTTTATTCCATTGTCAGTCTTCATATCTTTTCCCATGTCATCATTCCTCACTTATCTCTATATCGAACTCAGCAGCTCTCTTCACTATCTGTTCAGACAGTTCCCTCAGCTCCTCAAGATGCACCCTCTCCTCCGCAAGCTTCCTGCCGGTGCTCTCGAGAGTATCCCTCATCTTCTGTGTTGCCTTATCGCCGCGGTCATCTACCTTCTTCTTTGCATCCTCATACTTTTTCCGGGCGCTGTCACATGACTTAACGGCCTTCTCCATATCGCCCCTGACCTTCTTGTATTCAGTCTTGATATTCTTTATATCCTCAGCTTTGCGGTTGTAATTTTCCGCCTCGCCCCTATAGATCCTGGAGTATGAATTGCCTGAATACTTGCTGTCAAATGCACATATGCCCTTAAAATCACAGTATTTGCACGCATTTGCCTTGCCCTCATTGACCGGATTTATCTCGATGCTTCCCTCGGCTATACTGCCGGCAAGCCTCTCTATGTTCCTGCGGTTCGCCTCCATGAGATCTGTTATAAGAGTCTCCTCAAGGCTCTGTCCGTTCTTGAGTGTCGCTGAGCTGTTGTCCATGACCTTCAGCGCCCTGTTATCTCCATTGTACAGGCCTGAATATCTGGACTCCTCAAGTATCTTCTTCTCGAAGGTGTCCACAAGCACTCCCCCGAACACCTCGTCATCGGCCGCAAATCCCATGCCGTCATCGGTGTATCTGATCTTATCTCCCATTGCCGTCACGTCACATGCCGGATTGTCAAAGGTATAATACAGAAGTCCGCCCACATGTATACCACCAGGTCTTCCAAGCTGTGCCATCCTGCGCTTTTCAAGCTCGCAGGCTATGGCGCCGTATGTCACGAGCTGCATCTGGAGTCCTCCGAGCACCTTGTCTATATCCAGCTTCTTATCAGATGACTTGTAATCTATGATCTTGAAATAAGCATCCCTGTCATCCGTAAATTCATCTATTCTGTCTATAACTCCCTTGAGGCTCATCGTGAGTCCATTTGGAAGATTGAATATATATCTGTCTATGTTGTCTGCATTTTCCGATGTGTTGAACCGCCGCTCAAAATTCTCCGGGTCCATCTCCCCACATCTGATAAATGTGCGGAGCGTCCTGGCTGTCCTCGACGCAACATCCGCCAGAAGCTTTTTCATGTATGCCGCTCTTGAAGAATCCTCAAAGTACAGCCCGGCTTCATCCTCCGCAGATTCATTTGCAAATTCCACCGCCTTCTGTTCCAGCTCCGCCTCGTCCAGATGTACCCAGTCGTTGTCCCTGAACATCCTGACAAATGAGAATATCTTCTCCATGGTTCTGTGAAGTATATTACCAACATTTGCAGCGCCTATCCTGTATGTCTCCCTCTCTCTGAGCGAAAGTCCGTATGTCAGGAAATACTTGAACTGGCACTCAGCATACCGCTCAAGCTTGGACACACTCTCCACCAGATTCTCTCCATATATAAGGCGTACAGTATCTGGAGACAGATTTTTTGACGAGTTAACATAATTCTGCCCGAAATTGATCGATCTGAGCTGTCTGCCATATCCCATCTTCGAAAGCAGTTTTCTGACAGCGTCCAGCGTCTCCCCTGCTTCAACGTCATCAGAATGTCTGATGATGTATCTGAGCGCTCCCGCCGCAGTCTCCGGCATCTGACCGTCCACATCATACTCCTCCGTCCGTATATCCGGGAATATATTCTTTATCCTGTCTATCAGGTATGACGGCTTCATGGACTTGAGATCCTCTCCGATCTTTCGGCACAGCACATAGATCATATCCGACGCCTTGGTGAGCGTGGTGTATATATAGAACTGTTCTATATACGCATTTGTCTTATCTGATGGAGCCAGCTCTATACCGTAGTCCTCAAGACTCTGGCGGTCTGCACCGGAGAGTATCCTGCCCTTCTTGGCCGGTTTCGGAATTATGCCTTCGTTCACTCCCGCCATGAACAGCACCTTTATATGGTTGAGCCTTGATCTCGTCATATCGCCGACCACCACGCGGTCTATAGTCGGAGGCACTATACCGATCTCCATATCCGCTATGCCTGCATCCAGGATTCCCGCATATTCTTTTACGGTAAGCTTCTCATCGCCGATTATAGCCTCCATCTTCTCAAACAGGGCAACAACCTTGTCAAATATCCTTCCGTATGCATCTCCCTCATCCCATCTCTCCTGCTCATACAGCACTTTCTTATGAGCCTCAAGCTTACCGCACACATCAAGCTGCGCAAGGAAGCTGTAAAGAGATTCCGTATATGTTCTCACTGTGTTCTTGGAGCCAGGGCTTGCCGGCTTCCACACATCGATACATTTATCCGGGAAAAGCTCCATGATCTGGGCTCTTATAGACTCCATGTCTGCCGCATAGTCAGGATTCCTGTCATCGGTTATCTCCTTCGTCCAGCTCCTGTAACCCCTGAGATTCCTGAGAAGCACATAGTTCTCCATCCTCTCAATGTCGTCCTGATCCACACCGGTCATTCCTGACTTTAACAGTCTGAACACGCTGTCAAATGAGAAGTTCTCCGTCATCACACCGAGGAAAGCCCTTATGGTGTCTGAGCACGGATCTCCCTTAAGAGATATATTTGCATCTATGAACACAGGGATATCGTATTCCTCCATCGCCTGACGGTAATACCTTGCCACATCCTGCAGATCACCCGCAACCACGGCTATATCCTTATAACGGTATCCCTTGTCCCTGACAAGCTCTCGTATTCTTCCCGCTATATACTCAGCCTCGTCTGCCGCCCTGTCCACAGCGACCACATGTATGTCTCCGTCATCGCCCGTGACTCTGCCATGGGGGTATCTGAACAGATTGGCCTCAAGTCCGGCAAGCTCCATGCTTTTCTCGAATCTGTACGGTCTGCGATCCTGACACATAACGACATTATCCAGTATGTCCACATGCTCTTCGCCCGCCATTCTCACAAGCGCCTGCACGGTCTCCTTGGTGAGTCTGAACAGCTCGTACTCCTTCGGCTTTGTGAAGCCTATCTGGGACGCATCTATCGTAAATACAAATGTCATGCTCTCAACGCGTGTCATGAGCTTCCTGATAAGATCCATCTGTACCGGTGTAAATCCTGTGAATCCGTCAAGATACAGATGGCTGTGCGCCAGCATATCCGACCTGTCCACGCACTCAGCTAGCAGCTCTATGAGCTGCTCCGCAACTATATAGCTGTCATCCCTGTTATACTCCTCAAATCTCTCGTATATAAGCCTGATGTCATGCATTTTTCTGTATACCAGACTGTCCTTATCCAGCTTGTCCATGACTGCGTCGATCGAATCCCTGTCAACCGCATACTGGAACAGCTCAGACATCATGGATTTCATCTCATCTATAAAACCCATCTTGTTGATATAGCTTCCATAAACAAGGAGCTCGTCCTGTGACTCCATAAGTATCTTCTTGATGAGCATGCTCTTTCCAAAGTCCTCCAGAACCCTTCCCGGATTCACTGACAGCTCATCGAATACCCGGTACGCAAGCCTGTTGAAGCCTATGGCATCTATGTTCATTGTTCCATGCCTCGGATGCATGGTCACTATATCTCTCTGCGCCTCCATGGAGAACTGCTCTGGAACCACGTACAAATAATTCAGGTCTCCGTGAGCCATCGACTCCTCTATCAGCTTCTTTATCACATATTCTGTTTTTCCTGAACCGGCGGGTCCCAGTACAAACTGTATTGCCATCTGTATTCTCCTTACACCTCAATATACTGTTATCTATGCTGTTTTTTCATCTGCTAATAATTTTCTCATAAAATCGCTCTCTTGTGAATAAAATATATAAAAAACAGGGAGAGCAAATAATGTCATCAACTAAACTTATCGTATTAAAATCAAAAGAACTCATATACACCGCCATACTGCTGGCACTTGTGATCGTATTTGTCATTATACTTATCACCATGTTCCGCGGCAAAGATTCAGATGACACCAGTGGTTCAGCCAGGAGCATCGCAACCTCAGCCCAGACTGATCCGTCTCCTAAGCTCGACGAGATACATTACACACCGGGGACATACTCATCTTCCCTTGTTCTGGGAGAAAACACTCTGTCCGTCATGGTCACTGTGGATGAGGACTACATCACAGATGTGTCATTCAAACAGGTGGATGAGACTGTGACCACCATGTACCCACTTCTTGAAACGGCACTCGAGGATATCAATACTCAGCTTCACTACATATCTTCCGTGGACGATATAACACCTTCCGGAGACAGCACATACACTACCAGACTTATCATAGATTCCATACGAAATGCCCTGAAGGATGCCGTGATCAACTAGCTGTCACGGTGCTTTCTGCCAAAACAAAAGGACATATGACCGTATATATCTTGTATTATATACGGTCATATGTCCTTTATTTATCCCACCGTTTATACGGTCGTTACTGCTTTGCAACTATGTTATCCTTATCCTTGAAAATACTGCCTCCCGGCACATATCCCCTGACTCTTGATACAGGATAGATGTTGCTGAATCTTCCTATTACGGTTCCTGGATTGAGGACGCTGTTGCAGCCAACCTCAACATTATCTCCGAGCATTGCACCAAACTTCTTAAGTCCTGTTGCAATGTCAAAGCTCTGTCCGTCCACATTTCCCTTAACGTGAACCAGAGTCTTGTCAGACTTCACATTGGACGTGATGCTTCCGGCACCCATATGTGACTTGAAGCCGAGGACTGAATCTCCCACATAGTTGTAATGAGGAACCTGAACGTTGTTGAATATGATGACATTCTTGAGCTCTGTTGAATTACCTATCACACAATTCTCTCCGACCAGTACGCTTCCTCTGATGAACGCACCCGGGCGAACCTCTGTGCCTGCACCTATGATTGTCGGTCCAAGGATGGTTGCTGTTCCATACACCTTACAGCTCTTGTGAATCCACACATGCTCATCCACCTCATTGTACTCATCCTTGTCCAGGCTCTTTCCAAGCTCAAGCACAAAATCCTTGATAAGTGGAAGCGCCTCCCATGGATAGGTAAGCTTCTCAAGAAGAGGCTTTGCCATGGTCTGATCCAGGCTGTAGAGCTCCTTTATTGTTACAACTGACTGTATATCTTCCATAATAATAGTCTCCTTTTCTATCACATATAACTGATACATACTATGTTATACACCTTTGAATCAGTATGTGCAATCACTGTGTATCCGCATTCTTCTCCGCCTTTGCGCCTGTTCTGGCTGTGGCTCTTGTCTCCTTCTTCTGGGCACCTCCGCCCTTGGCGTAGAACACCTTCGTTTTGTCGAATACCCCTGTTATTCCATTCTGGTTCTGTATCTGCTTCACAAGGTTTGTGTATTTGGTGACAAATGTAGTCATCTTATCCGTGTATTCCTGCTTGGATATCTGACCTTCAGCGACACCCTCAAGCCCCTTTTCCCAGCTCGCCGTCAGGTCCGCTCTCAGCAGACCGTTGATGGAATAATATACTATATCGTATATTATCTCCCCAAGGAATGTCGGGGTCACTATCTGTGTCTTCTTGTTCAGCGATATATATTTGTTCTTCTCCAGCTTGGTGATGATCCCGTCTCTTGTGGCACTTGTTCCGATTCCAGCTCCCTTGATCTGCTCTCTGAGCGCCTCATCCTCTATGAACTGTCCTGCATTCTCCATGGTCAGGATCAGTGATCCTGAGTTGTATCTCTTAGGTGGGGATGTCTCGCCCTCCTTTATGTCGATTCCCTGGACGCTCAGCTTGTCACCTTTCTTTATTTTCGCAAGCCTTGCTATGAATTCAGGGCTGTACTTAACATCATCCTTCTTCTTGGAAAAGCTGTTGGCAGCCACCTTGAGGTAACCATCGTTTATCAGATATTTGAAGTTGGCAAACAACTTCTCTCCATTCTTGGAGAGTGTCATTGCAACCTTCTGGTACTCTGCAGCAGGGTAAAATATGCTGAGGAATCTCCTGCATATGATCTCATATACCTTGAGAGCTGTAGGTGCCAGACTTCTAAGTGCTCCAAAGCCCTGTCCGGTAGGTATGATGGCGTAGTGGTCGGTAATCTGCTTATCGTTCACATATTTCGTCTTTGCGATTCCCTTATATGTGCCGCTCTCCATGACCCCCTGTGCAAATTCTGCCACAGGCTGGAAATTCTTAAGTCCCGATATGTTCCGTCCTATCTCCTTTGCCACGGCCGTTGACAGCACTCTGGCATCTGTTCTCGGATAGGTTACCAGCTTCTTCTCGTAGAGCTCCTGGACTATCTTGAGGGTATCGGACGGACTGATCTTGAAAAATGATGAACAGTCATTCTGAAGCTCTGCCAGATTGTACAGCATCGGAGGCTGTTTCTTCTCTTTCTTGCGCTCCACAGCCTGGGCCACAGCCTCGGGCTCCCCTGCCTTCAGCTCCGCCAGAAGCTGCTCCGCTGCGGGTCTCTCTTTAAATCCATTCTCCTTATACAGAAGAGGCGACTCGAAATACTTTGTGCCCTTCACTGCCTTCCATTCTGCATCAAATGTCTGTCCTTCCTCGCCCACATTTGCAACGAGTCTGTAGAACGGAGTCTTTACAAACTCCCTGATCTCACGCTCTCTCTTCACTATTATACCGAGGACACAGGTCATGACACGACCCACGGCTATGACACATCTATCCATGCCGAGATACCTCTGGACTACATTTGAAAACTTCAGCGACAGCGCCCTTGAAAAGTTGATACCCATAAGGTAGTCCTCCTGGGCCCTAAGGTACGCTGCGTCGCTGAGACTGTCGTACTCTGAGAGTGGCTTCGCCTCACGGATTCCCCTGAGGATCTCCTCCTCGGTCTGTGAATCGATCCACACACGGCGTTTCTCCTTGCCGGTTACGTGAGCCATGGAATCCACAAGCCTGTATATGTATTCTCCCTCTCGTCCTGAATCCGTTGCCACATAGATACAGCCTATGTCATCGCGGGTAAGCAATCCCGCAACGATATTGAACTGTTTCTTTGTGTCAGGAAGAACTTCATATTTGTATTCAGTTGGAATAAATGGAATAGTTGAAAGGCTCCACTTCTTAAGATTCGGATCGTAGACCTCCGGGTAGCTCATGGTGACCAGATGTCCGACACACCATGTGACAACCGCTGTATCCGACTCCAGGTAACCATTTCCCGCATTGCCCTTCACCCCCAGCACGTCGGCAAACTGCCTCGCCACGCTGGGCTTCTCTGCTATATATAAATTCTTCAAATTATGCTCCTATTCTTTCAGCATCCACCACACACATGATCCTGTTTATGCCGTGGCCGGTGCAAAAATACATCACAACACATCTGTATATAATAGCAGAATTTGAAGTAAGGGGCAAGCTGCCATATAAATTGCGCGTTAATACAGAATTGCTTCGCACTTCTCCACCGCAATTCTACGCGGCATTCACACTCCGGCCTATCGGCCTTCGTGTTCATGTCGCGTCATCCCGTCAAATGCGCTACATGCCGCGAGCAAGCTCTCGCATGTGCGCGCTTGACGGGATTATAACGCGCAAAAAGCACCCCGCCTGCGATACCGCAGACAGGATGCCTCTAAGCTATTTTATATAGAATTTAGTAGGATTAGCAAACTCAATCTATGTTTTACTGCTCGAATAACAGCTGCTCGTATGTTGGGAATGGCCAAGCTGTCTTTGGAAGTTCCTTCTCAAGTTCATCAGCAGGCTTTCTCACTGTGTCAAATGCTGCAAATACTGTGTTGTGGAAGTACTTAGCCCAGGCCTCTGTATCTCCCTCGTAATCTGATGCCTTTGCAACCAGCTCCTCAAGGGCTACTGTAGCGCTCTTGAGCTCTGTGAGCTTCTCTGAGATGGTGTTCAGAAGTGATACCTGAACTGTAGGATCAATTCCGAGAGCCTTGATCTCAGCTGCACCCTTTGCAAGCTCTGCCTGATATTCCATAACTGCAGGAATAATCTCCTCATTAGACATCTCTATCATGGTGAGTGCCTCGATGTTGATCTTCTTTGCATAGTTCTCAAGCATTACATCAGCTCTCGCCTCAAGCTCTGCCTTATCCATAACTCCAAGGTTCTCGAAGATCTTAACGCTCTTATCTGCTGCAAGATAAGGAACAGCATCAACCATGCACTTGATATTTGGAAGACCACGCTTTGCTGCCTCCTCAACCCACTCATCTGAATAACCATTGCCATTGAAGATGATTCTCTGATGTGCTGTGAGTTCTCTTCTGATGAGTGCCTTGCATGCTGTCTCGAAATCGTCAGCGCCCTCAAGTTCATCTGTCATCTTCTTGATCTGATCTGCAACTATTGTGTTAAGTACCATCATTGGGAATGCGATGGACTGTGTTGAACCAACCATTCTAAACTCGAACTTGTTGCCTGTGAATGCAAATGGTGATGTTCTGTTTCTATCTGTGGCATCCATTGTAAATGTAGGAAGTGTTGATGCACCTGATACATATGTCTTGCCCTTTGGTGACTCTGTAGCCTCACCCTTCTCGATGATCTGCTCAACGATCGACTGGAGCTGCTCTCCAAGGAATGCTGAGATGATTGCTGGAGGTGCCTCGTTAGCTCCAAGTCTGTGATCGTTTCCTGCTGATGATGCTGAAAGTCTCAGGAGCTCAGCGTTGTTGTCTACTGCTGCCAGAACTGCTGCCAGGAAGAACTGGAACTGGAGATTTGTCTCAGGATGCTTGCCTGGATCGATGAGGTTCTCGCCCTCGTCTGTTGAGATCGACCAGTTGTTGTGCTTACCTGAACCATTTACACCGGCAAATGGCTTCTCATGGAGTACGCACTCAAGGTCATGCTTTGCAGCGATCTTCTTCATGGTTGCCATAACCAGATGGTTCTGATCTGTGGCGATGTTGGTTGTTGAGAAGATTGGTGCAAGCTCATGCTGTGCAGGTGCAACCTCATTGTGCTGTGTCTTTGCAAGGATGCCGTATTTCCACAGCGCCTCGTTCAACTCTGTCATGTATGATGCGATCTTATCCTTGATCGCTGCGAAATACTGATCATCAAGCTCCTGTCCCTTTGGAGGCATTGCCCCGAAAAGTGTACGTCCGCAGAGCTTAAGATCTGTTCTCTTTGCAAATTTCTTCTTATCTATCAGGAAGTACTCCTGCTCAGGACCAACTGATGAAGTAACCTTCTTGGCTGTTGTGTTACCGAACATTGCAAGAGCCTTAAGGGCTTCCTTGCTGATGGCATCCATTGAACGGAGAAGAGGTGTCTTGTAGTCAAGTGACTCTCCTGTATATGATGTGAATGCTGCCGGGATACAGAGGATACATGTTCCCTCATCTGTTGTCTTTACAAATGCAGGTGATGTACAATCCCATGCTGTATATCCTCTTGCTGCGCATGTCTCACGAAGACCGCCTGAAGGGAATGATGAAGCATCCGGCTCTGACTTGATGAGCTCCTTGCCTGTGAACTGAAGGATAACGCCGCCATCACCGACTGTGCTTACGAATGAGTCGTGCTTCTCTGCTGTTGTCTCTGTAAGTGGCTGGAACCAATGTGTATAATGTGTTGCACCAAGCTCCATTGCCCATTCCTTCATGGCTGCTGCAACTGAATCTGCGATTGATGTATCGAGAGGCTCGCCCTTGTCAATAGTCGCCTTGAGTGACTTGTAAACTGCTTTTGGAAGTCTCTCTCTCATGACCTGATCTGAGAATACGTGTGAGCCAAATACGGCCGAAATTTTGTTCATCATAATTACTACTCCTTTTCTTGATCAAAAATGAATCCTTAACGTATCCTCAAAAAAAGAGAAAGGTGTCCTCCTTCTTGAGAACACCTTTGTCCATTTCGTATCATCTAATTGTTGAATATAAAATACTCCATATTCTTTCAAAAATCAACCCCTAATTTTAAAAAATTTATCAAACATATATTGCACTGTTCTCATCCACACAGTAGCACGCCAGCTTTCCGCCCCTGTTTCTCTCTCCATTTCCGCAGTCGAGATCCATATAGTAAGGTGTCACGTAAACGTTGTAGGAATGATCTTCATTGAGTCTGTTCGTCGTCACATGTCCGCAGAACACGTACCTGTCAAATGCTTTTTTATCTGAAAAAGGAACATTGTGGATATCAGGTGAGATGAGAAATCTGTATTCATCTCTTCCCACGGCATTCGTTATAGATTCAGCGATATTTATCGTTCTATCAGCATTTCTGATGTATGAGCCACAATGAATGCCCGGATGGGTGACAACACAAACTCCGTACTTTGGCGAATGTATCTCTGTGTAATGTGACAGATGAGCCAGATACCCGTGCAGCTTCATCTGTTCATCTACATTGAGCTTCTTTATATCTCTGACCGTACCACCACCGCCGAATATGATCCACTGTCTCTCTGACATGCTTCCCTCTATGTACATCTGGGCAAACAGTTCATGATTACCCTTTATGAGCTGCATCGAACCATCCACAAGATAGTCAGACATAAAATCAAGAAGAGGGATTCCCTCATCATTCCAATCGAATATGTCACCCATGACTATCATTTGATCCGTGGCTGGGTCAAAGCTTATCTTTTTCAACATTTTTTTAAATGATATGACATCCCCGTGAATGTCGGATATGAGATATAGCATTTATACATCCTTTGATAATCGTTCTATCAGTCCAGCCTCTTAACAAGCTCCTCATATATCTCCTCAGCGACCGCCAGTTTGTACGCAAGCCTGGTAGGCTGAGACGGAAGTTCAACATAATACGTCCGCACATCGCCATCTATGTCTATGGCAAAGTACACCTGTCCCGGAACTGATGCGTTCGGATTTGCCGGATCCACATTTCCCATGGTTCCAGTCACGCCGATCCCTATATTCGCATTATACGCCTTTCTACACGCCTGCGCCATTGAACCTGCAGTTTCCTTTGAATAGACTGTATACTTGTCTATGATCTCTGCGGGAACCCCCTGCATGATCTTCGCCTCATTGCAGTAGGTGATAAATGCACCTTTCAGCACTGCAGAGGAACCTTCCGTGTCGGTGATGAGGGATGCAATCTGCCCTGAGGTGGCAGATTCCATGGTGGTGATGGTGAGGTTGCGTGAGATAAGGATTTTAGTCAATTTATGATAGTTGTCTCTTATATTATTCTCGTTATATTGTTTCATATATGCATATATCTCCCATTTCCGATACTACTTTATTTTTTATTTATCAATCAGAGTAATAATTTTTCAATCGTGCGTCAAGCTGAATACTCAATATTGCAAATAAAAATAGTTCACCATACTAAATTATATTTACTCCGGTGAACTATATTTATTATAGCTTATATATTATCGTTGCCAGTTCTAAATACAAACATTCTAAGGCACAATATCATAACTGGAATTACCACATCTATAAGAAGCAACAACGTCTCCGCTGGCTTGATAATTCCCAACTCCGCCAATACTGTGTATATGAGCAGAAATGTACCGATCATATATATTCCTAACACAAATGTCCCGCGCCTAGCAGACACCCTCATAAGCTTTGCTGCAGCCCCAATAACTGCAACTGACAAAATCGCAAATAATACAAACCACAATATACACACAGGGATTCCCGCCTGTTTTTCAATTATTGTAATATTGTATCTTGCTTCAAAAAATTTGTCCGGTACACTTCCAGACTGAGACATATCACTTACAAGTGCCGCACCTGACATCTTATGCTTACTGGTAAATATATCCTCACATCCAGCAAACATCATTATTGCTCCACATAGTAATGATGCAAGACACATCGCAATATTCAACCTGTACTGCACCGCCATATATATAATAAACATAACTGTTTCAGCACAAACAATTGCAAATGTAAGATCATCTTTACCTGTCACAAGCTTTACGCTTGTCACATTTGCCAATTCAACCAGGAACCATATCAGCACTCCAGCCCAGTTGTTTTTTATCAGATATACGCCCTTTATCATCACTACAAATGCAAGTATCGTTATAACCAGCGCATATATCCTGTCACTTCCAGATTCAAATAAGCCCCAGTGACCACCATCATCAAATCCACTGTCCGTACATAGGGAAAACACTGTTCCCGCCCAGCAAACCAACGCATACAAAAACACAAGTAAGAATACTGCAGTTCCATCCCAGTACTTCTTTTTATCTGTCATAAGAGAACCGCAGTAACGTATAACGCAATATGTCTTGTCGCATATTTTTTCAAGAGGCAATACAAAAAGTATCACACCAATAAGAATACATATTAGAATATGTTTTACTTGATCCACTGTCCCTACTTCACCTATGTATCCGGCAAAGAATGCATTTTCTGTTCTTGCCATTATTGCCCACATTGCCGCGTAACAGACGGCTGATGTTATGAAGGCGGGGATGGTAATTTGTTTTTTTATTTGTCTTTCTTCTTTCATCGTGACTTCTTTCATTTCCTTACTATTTCAATAGTTTTTTCTATAATTTTATTCTTCCAGTATACACCTTCCAAACTCTATCAGATTATTTAAATTTGGATAAGTACACATACCTGATTCTGCATCTTCCTTGATATTGTTATATTCATCTTGTGTTATCTGAGTATCCACAGATTTGTCTACAGTATCATTTGTCGTATAAAAATAACCAATCTCACCATTTTCCATCATGTCCGTATACAAATGGTATTCTGTTTTCCATTCTCCACCACGAAAGTTCCCGCTTGAAATCACATAATTTGCAGCCCCACTGGAGCCTTCCACACAATAATGATCACCACAGTAATTTATAGTTGATCTCTCCCAACTCGCCAAAACAAGCTTAGGTGTATCATCATCCATTGTATAAACCTCATATATCAAAGATGTTGTTGGATTTGCAAATACAAGTTCTTTAATTCCATCACCATCAATGTCTTCTATCACATAACCAACATCGCTCAAATTCCCACATACTATAAGGACATTATACCTGCTATACAAATTTTCTGCCACTTCATATGGGAAATCTAAGCTATTACACTCTTCATATGTCACTCCTTCACTATTAAGTTCAACATATTGGTCAATTATATTTTGATAGGCTTCATACTTTTCTTCATCTTGTGCCTCTGTGGTTTGTTTCTCCGTAGTTTTTTCTTCCGTGTCAACACTTTCACTTGTCACTTTTTCGGTTGTCTTTTGTTCAGTTGTATTCTCTTCCGATACTTTCTTTTCCGTATTAACACTTTTCTCAGTTTCAGTTACAACTATCTCCTCAGTAGTTGTTCTCTCTGTCGTTGATTGAGACTGTATAATACTCATTTGTTCCTTTATATTCTGACAACCGGTAAGAACTAATGACATTCCCACTACAACGATTATCCTTTGCAACCATACAACTGGTTTTTGTCTCTTCATCTATGCTTTTCTCCTACACCTCATTATGCTCACAATGTATCTTATTTGTAATTCTCTACAGCCGATACAAAATCTGCCTCTTCATAAGAGTTCACGTCTTTTAATGCAGAGGTATCAATTTCAACCTGGCAATAACTCTGACCATCAAAATCCATAGTTTGATAGTCAATTGACATTCCATATTTTTCAACTATATTTACAGCATCTGCATAACTCTCTGCACCAGTAACCAATGGTTCTCCATGCTTATCAATGTACTTATCAAATTCTAATTCCTCAATGGTATTAATCTCTGATCCATTCAACTGCCAAACAGTAAGCCATATAGGACCAGGTGAACCTCCTGACGAAGCTCTATTAATTAAATAACCATCTCGATAATACAAATGTCCAAAAGTTCCGACCATATTGCCAAGGGAAATCAACCCATCCGCTGTATATGTATATGACTCTCCATCATGACTTCCCCAATCACTAATTATCAATTCCGGGATTCCATTATCATCAAGATCATACAAATATCCCCATACATAACTATACTCATTTTTTACACTTTGTATTTTCTCTATGTATGCATCCTTCCATTCTCTTTCTGATATCTGCGACTTTTCTCCACCACTTTCAAGATTTGTTGAACTCTTTGCAGAATTATCATCTACTGTTGAGATTTCTTCAGTTGTTGCCATTGTATCTGAAATATTGTCTTTCTTATCACTTTCTATTGTCTCAGATTTTTCTGTATTTATCTTCTCGCTGTTTTCTGTTGTAGTGATTGCTGTTGAATCCTGCAATTGTTCTATATCTTTTTTCGCATCAGCTACCTTATTCTCTATAATTTTACAACCAGTCAAACTAACCACCATGCTGATTGACAATACTGCTAAACAACAATTTTCCAGTGTTTTTCTCATATGGCCTCCTGCTATCCTTATTTTGTAATTCTGCTTTGTCTGGATACACCCTTTGATCTTAATATCTTTATATATGCATTCTTTTTCTTCACTGGTACTTTTATATTTGCCTTTTTAAATATATTTGAAAAAGCAGATTTTCCAACGGAACTGCTCTTCAAAAATGATGTTTTTATCACAATCTTCTTTAAGCCCCGACAATTTGCAAACGATTGTGAACCTATTATTCTTACATTTTTGCCTATTACAACAGTATTTATAGAAGTACATCCATAAAATGCCTTGCTTCCAATCTGCTGAATATTACTACCAATTACAACCTTTTTAAGATACTTTCTATTACTAAAAGCTTTAGGAGCAATTGATGTTACCTTGAACCGCTTTCCTCCGATCACTACTGTGTCGCCAATAATTAAAGTATTAAATTTTTTATAACTATTTTTATATGTTGAGCCCAGCAATGTCACTGTCCCTTTGCCATTTAAGGAAGCATTTGTTATCTTGTATTTTAGAGAACCTACTTTATAAGTACCTCCCAAAACTATCTTAATATCAAAATTTTTTGTAATACTTCCTGCATAATTTCCTTTTCCAGTAATAACAATCTTGGCTTTTCCAATATTTCTGTTGTTTTCATATTTCAAGGTATAATCACTGCCAAGTGACAATTTCTTTCCACATACAGTAACCACAATACCTGTCTGCTTTATCTCATTTCCTGTGAATATCCTGTTACCTATACCTGTTATTGTTGTATTTGCAGACTTATCTGTTATGTTTATATACTGTGATGGCCTTGTCATGAACTTGCATACGCCATCAGCAGCTTCATCTGCATACTTCTGTGCAGTTGATCCCTGATAACAATAGTAGCATCGACCATCTATCCATACAGGCATATTATCAAAAGCTCCATGGCCAATCTGCATATTATAATTTTTTATAACAATTTTTTTTAAATAGCTACAATACCCAAACGAATGATCTCCTATCCGTATCACATTCTCTGATAAAGTTATTTCTGTTAATATACTAGCGGCAAATGCATTATCATCTATATAGGCAACAGAATCTGGTATAACTATTTTGTCCATATGCACACCTTCAAAAGCACTCTCACCAATCCGTTTTATACTTTCAGGTATTATTGAGGCTCTACATGCGCTGATAATCTTATTACTCTTTGTTTCTACTATTGAATTACAATTGTTTCTACTATCATATTTTTTATTTGCACTACTTACCCTAATTGACGTAAGAGAAAAATCCGACATAGTTATGGCACCCTTTATGTTTGTGACCGAAGCTGGAATATATAGACTTTTCAGCTCATTACACCATGAAAATGCACCTCCACCTATAACTGATAAGTTCTCTGACAGTGTAATACTTTCAAGTCTGGCGCAATTTGTAAAAACTCCGCTGCCTATCTCTGTCACACTTTGTGGTAAAACTACTTCTTTAATATTACAACTATAGAAAGCTGTGTCACCAATGTATGCCAAATTATCCGGTAAAATAATATTCTCCAAACCTGATGCCTGAAATGACGCCGCCTCTATTCTAGTTACAGACACTGGCAAAGTAATTTCAGTAAGATCTTCTACACATTCAAAAGCCCTCTTTCCTATAGCCGTTATTCCCGAAGGAATACTGCTATTTTTGCAACCACTGATCAAAACATTATCCGATTTTCTTATAATAGCATTACAGTTATTTCTACTATCATAAAATGAATTACTTTCATCAACTGTTATCGACTGAACATCACCGCAGCCTGCAAAAGCTCCACTTCCAATTTCTCTCACAGAGGAAGGAATATTTATCTGTAACAATCCGCAATACTCAAATGCCCCATCCCCTATTGATGTAACACTATATGGGATAGTTATTTCTTGCAACTCACTTATATTTGCAAATGCTTTTTTTCCTATTTGCTTTACGCCATAAGGTATTTTCAATTTACATATATATGAATTACAATTAAACGCCTCATCTCCAATTGCAGTTACCTGCATTCCATCAATTGAACTTGGTATATCTACTTCTGACGAACTTCCATTATACTCATTTATTGTTATTGTTCTCCCATCTGCATTTACACTATATATGTAGACGGATTCACCATCTTCGTCAGCCATAGCTGTTACCGAAAATAAGCATATAAACATAACTGTCAACATTATTACTTTATAAATTTTTTTCATTTATCTCATCCTCCCAGTTATACTCTTTTAAATATCACTTTATTCGAAACCCTCGTTTTTTTTATCATCCTCACATATACGCTATATTTCTTTCTAGGCAATTTAAATACTGCTTTTTTGTAAATTGACGAAAATGCTTTTTTCCCAACAAATTTTAAATACATTGTTTTGATTGTAACCTTATTCAACCTTACACATTTTTCAAAAGCAGATGCACCTATCACTTTGACTCCCGGTCCAATATTTACACCAGACAGATATTTGCACCCTTTAAAAGCATTTTTTTCTATTGAAGTAATATTGTATTTCATATTACCTACAACTATACTGCTTCCAATATTTACAGTTTTCAACTTACGTGAATTTTTTTTGTAGGTCGATCCTATAACAGAAACCTGACCTTTTCCATTTATAGAGGCATTAGTAACTCTATATTTTAAATTTCCAACAGATATCGTTTTTCCAACAGGCAACACAATATCAAATTTTTTTTTTAAACTTCCACTATAATTGCCTTTACCTGTAACTGTTATACTTGCATGTCCAATATTCTTATTATTTAAATATCTAACTGAATAGTCCTTATTTAGAGCTAATTTTTTCCCGTTTACTTTTACAATGAGACCTGGTTGTGTCTGCATTTTGCCATTATAAACTTTATTAACTATGCCTGTTACTCTGGTCTTTGATGTAGTTTTACCCAAATCAATTTTTTCAATTTTCATTATACTGTAGTTTAATCCGTTACTTTTTGCATAAAACAGTGCTTCGGAATTTTCGTAGCAAAAAATAACAAGATCATTATTGCACTCACTAAATGTATAATCATATAAATATGTGTCTTTTGACTTGATAACTATCTTTTTCAAATTTATACAATATCCAAATGCATTATCGTAAATTGATTCTATGTTTTCTGGTATAGTTATACTGCTAAGTCCTTCACAATAATAAAACGCATATTCACCAATTATCTTAATATCGCTTGGTATGATCGTACTTCTGCATCCAGCAATCAAAGTCTTTTCTTCTTTATCAATTATTGCATTACAATTATTTCTACTGTCATAATATTTATTTCCACTATTAACTACTATTTTTGTCAACTTATCACAATCAGCTACTATTCCAGTTCCTATGTCCTGTACATTTCTTGGTATTGTTATAGCTGTAATATCTGTTTCCTCAAATGCCTCTTTACCAATCTTTTTTATGCTGTCTGGTAAAACAATCTTATTAAGTTTAACACAAAAACCAAATGCGCATTCTCCGATAGTCGTAACCTTCGAAGGTATATTGATTTCTGTAATATTATGACACGATACAAACATATAATCTGGCAAAACAGTTATATTTTCTGGTAGATGTATCCTCTGCAGATTTTCGCACCACTCAAAAACACTACATCCAAGCGATGTTATACTATCAGGAAGTGTTATCTCACTAAGCGATGAACATTCTGAAAATGCATACTCCCCCAGATTCTTTATATTCTTTGAAAAGCTTATATATGTTAACGAAGAACATCTTGTAAATGCACTATCCCCTATTGATATCACATTATCACTCATAAATATTTTTTCAAGATAACTGCACCCTGAAAATGCACCTCGCCCAATTTCTGTCACATTTGATGGTACAACAAATTGTTTAAACTCAGCCCCAGAAAAAGCATATTCACCTATTTTTTTTACGCCTGATGGTATTACCGTTTTTGAATTTCCCCATAACAATGTTCCCGTTGCAGTCTCTATAATTCCATTACAATTATCTCTGCTGTCCAAAAATTTATTTTTCGACGAAACACTCACCGTAACAGGTATTAAATTTGATGAACCGAATTCCTCAGGTGTACTTTTTTCAAAAACACTACCATTTAGTTTTCTTACATTTTCTGGTATCCATACAGATGATATGTTTGTATATCCAAATGCGTTGTCGCCTATTTCCTCAAGACTATCCGGCAAAGTTATTACAGAAAGATCCATACAATCAAAAAACGCTGTTTGCCCTATCACTTTCAAAGTATTTGGTAATGAAACACTCGTTAAATTGTACATTCCCTCAAAAGCACTTAAGCCAATCTGTTCTACACCATTAGGAATTACAATATTGGAATTGCCAAGAATCCCTTTGAACGATTCTTCACCTATTATGGTAACCTTTCTCCCCTCAATAGATGCTGGTATGTACAAAGGATTGTTATCCACAATTGTCCATCCCGTTTCCGGATCATACTCATCTTCTTTCATATACTTGGTGATGGTGACCGTTTTTCCATCAGCATTTATCTCATATTCATAGTCACCGTATGTTTCTGCATGAACATTGATCAATGACGCAATACTACCAACAACAAAAACCACACCAATAATAAATATCCTTCTAATCCAATTCATGTCACCATCACCTCATATCTTTATCTTTTCTTATTTACTGAAACAACTCATTCAGCATATCATCTAAAGATTCTCCAGCCTGTCCAATTCCATACTCGATAAGTTCTCTCTTCGGGCATGATGCAGCAGACATATAAATATAGCTGAACAACAACATTGCAACTACAGCCAACACAATAGCAACCGTTCCTATATTTTTTATTTTGGCATCCTTTGTAACATTTTTTGATAATTGAACTATTCCAAGTATTAAACCGACAAAGGCAAATACTGCAATGAATTCAAATGAGCCACCCCAATTATTTATATAAACTACACATGCTGGTGCAAAATGTTGTGCATCTGTAGCCAAGATATAAATAAGTGATATAAGACATACCAAAAATGCTGTGCCCGCAAAAATTAAACCAATTGTTCCCAATGTACACGACACTTTCTGTACAAACTGACCATTATATTGATTATTATTGACCTGATTTTGAACAGATGCTTCGCTATTTCCAGCGTTATAGCTATCTTCAGAACCGCCTCTCACTGTTAATTGTGGCTGAGCGGCTGCCTGAGATGCCGACATCTTCTGAGTTGCTCTGTCATCGTCATCATCATCATAAATATCCTGATCACTTGCCCCTCGTTCATTTTCAAATCTCTGAGGTGCGATAAGCTGGATTATCTCATCAGTACGACCTAACTTAATAGTGTCTCCTCCATTCAGATACTCCACGCTCCCCTGCTGCATTCTCTTAACATTATTTATGTATGTGCCTGATGAAGAATAGTCACTCACAGCAAACCTTCTATCATTTGGATTATATTGTATCGAGCAATGCTTTCTACTTATATTTTCATTACTGAACACAAAATTTGATACTGCGGGATTTCTTCCTAACACTATTGCTGTAAACGGTGTCAATTCGATTTCTGATCCGGCATACTGCCCGGATAAAAATTTTATCTTTGCATTATTATTCGCCATATATACTCTCCTCTTACACCCATTGCCTACATATCGCTATATTTAAATTCTTTTCTCTTCAAAGCGCATATTGCTCTCTGAAATTCTGCTACTTCATACAACGAAATATTTTTAATTGAGAATGTATATTTTCCTCCTGGGAAATGAACAACAAACCAATTTCCCCACAGTTTTAAGTATGTATACGCCTGTATAAGTGTCAGCGCAAGGAATGGCAAAAATGTAGCAGCAACACCTGTAATCGACATTGAAATAATACCTACAACAAGCCAAACTCCCGCCATAACCAGACTCCATATAGGATTTCTCTTCACTATCGATGTGCCTGTAACCTCATCAAGCTCTACTACATCTCTTGAATATGCATATGATATAATTCCTTTATGCTCATTTATGTATAATCTTCTATTTGTAAGCACTGCCTTATTCTTAAGCAAACCTTTTCCAGTAAAGAAATTGAGTACACGATCATTAGACAATGTAAGCACTTCTTTTTCATCATCTTCTACCAGATAATCTTCAAATATAGATGCACCATTATCTGGTCGAGGTGTGTACTTTTTAGACAATCTTTTGATAACTCCCGTCCTCTTAGGTGTACTGACATTCGTATTTACAAGCTGTGCAGAAAACGTAAACACATTGTCTGAATGACCAAGCTTAACTTTTGCTCCATTATCTATATTTACTGTCTGCTGTGGTCCCAACTCATTACCATTTACTGTTGTTCCCGATGTTGAATAATTTAGTAAACTCAGCCGTCCTGTATTTTCGTCAAATGTTATTGCACAATGAACCCTGCTTACTCTGTCAGACTGGAAGAAAATATTACAATTCGCTCCATTTCGTCCCAGAACCTGCTGCTTACCAGGCTGAAGATCTATACTACTTCCCTGTAATTCTCCCTGAATAAATGTAATTTTACCAGTATACATATTTACTCCTCCTCACTCTGTAATCCATCATCCCAGCTAAACTTCTTTCCACAGAAAGGTATAAACGCCAGCTTTGTCTCGCCCACAAGTATTACATCATATGCATTGAGTTCTTTTGATCCCAAAACGACCTCATCATTTAAGTAGAACAGACCCCTGGAATCTCCAGGCTGAACAATAAACTTTCTCTGTCTTGGCTCATATACGATTATCGCATGCTTATCTCTTGATACTGTTCTATCCTTTGCAAGAACTATATCCTGATTTGCATTTCTACCTATAAAGTTTCTTCCTGTCTTTAATGGGAATCCAGTTCCTTTATCACTTCCCTCAATGCATACAACCCATCCTACAACTTCTGATTTTCCTGAACTTCCACTGAAACCTATTGTCACTGAATCATCATCATCTTTTTCCGGCTTGTTTTTTGCATCATTTATCATGTCTGTGAATGATGTATCGGCATCTGTATAATTTACAGTATCATCAGTCGCATTACTGGAAAGTGATGTTCCACCTGAAAATGCAGAATCATTTACCGGCTGAGTATATCTCATTGTCTGTCCCATACCTTCATTTGCACTTGCACAATGTGGACACATTGAAAACTTGTCCATATCATAGTAATGACCTTTCGCACATCTTGTTAAATTCATAAATTTGTCCTCCTCTTGATTGTATATTTATGACGGCGTCTTTCTGCCCTTTATCTGCCATATCTAAGCAGAATTACCGACGTATTATCTTGATTTCTCTGTGTAAGCTGCATAACAACCTTATTTAATCGTTCAGCTATCACCTGCATACTATTCTGATTATCCAAAACAATATCTAATATCTGTTCGTTGCTAAGTCTCTTATAAAGACCATCGCTGCACAATAGTATCAGATCATTTTCTTCCAGATAAAATGGCTCAGTGTTACTATCCGTCAACGAGATATTGCCCATTCCTAAATAACTTATAAGTGCTTCGGCCTGATTCTCCTGCATCTCGTACTCTTTCTCGGTTATCTGTCCATTTCTCAGCATTGTATCCAACTGCAGTCTGAAATTATGATCTCTGTTTATTGCTTGTATATCATTGTCTCTCACTATATAAATTCTGCTGTCACCTGCTGATATGAAATACATACCATTCCCTTTTGTAACAACGCACACTAAAGTACAACCGCCTCCCAATGCATTTCCATACTCATCCTCGAGATCTGCTACACACTCATCGAGACGTACAACTTCCCTCTCTAAGAATATTGGAACCTCACTAAAATCATTCACTGACTTAAAATCATTCACTAACATTTTCACCGCTGTATTACTTGCCAATTCACCACCGTTCAAACCACCCATACCATCGCAAATTACAGCTAAAGTCATTCCATTTTCATACTTTGCTACAAATAAAGCATCCTGTTGATAACTCCTTGTTCCTATTATTGATGACTGTCCGATTTCGATATGCAATGCATTTTCTTTACGATCTATACTTTCCCAGTTTATTTCTTCAGTAAGTCTGACTGTTGTAACTTCATTTTGTCTTGCTGCTTCTTCTCTCATAAATATGTCACTCCTACCTTAAAAGAACATTTCTGATTTGCCAGTGTTACCACACTTCCTTTATCTACAGAATATACTTGGTTTGGGTTAAGCTTGTACCCATTAACCCATGTTCCATTCGTAGATAAATCCGTAATGTATATCAAATCTTCTAGGCTGTCGTAGTATACCTCACAGTGCTTTTTACTTATAAATTCATCCTGTTTGAATATAATCTGGGCATAATTCTTGGTTCGGCCAACAATTACTCCTCTGTCCAGAGGTATATCAATGGTAGTACCTTCATTGTCTCCAGAAATAATAACTATGTATGGATGCGGAATTCGTCCATGTGTTGCAGAAATAAGGTTATCCGTAACCGCATGTATTCCGTTGGCCTTATTCTCATTATTCTTTTTTAAGATATCCGCATTTTGGTTATCATCATGAGAATATACAGTCTCATTTATCAGCCTCATATCTGATAAAAATTCATAAATAGTCTGTGTTCGTTCTTTATAATTTACTCTCAACGCTTTATATAAAGCATCAGTTACATACTCTGGAATGTCCTCATCATCCAGAACTATATCTTCACTGGATAGCAGTCTTTCATTAGGGTTTAATAACATCTTTCCCGTAAGAAGATAGTATACGGTCGCTGCAAGTGAATACACATCAGTAAATGTACCCTGCTCAGACTTTGATGAATACTGCTCAAAAGGAGCAAATCCAGGAGTAAGCATCACTGACAATTGTTCATTACCAGATAGTCTTTTTATATTTTTGGCATTTCCAAAATCAATGAGCTTTATTACACCGGTGCTATCCACCATAATATTGTCTGGCTTTATATCTCTATGGAATATATTCAATGCGTGAACCTGAATAAGCGCAGTTCCGACATCAAATAAAATTTTGTTTACATATTTAAACTTTAATTTACCATTTTCCCTAACAAGTTTTTTTAATGTAACTCCGTCAACATATTCCATCACATAGTATCCGGTGCCATTTTCTTTAAACCTGTCATACACTGATACAACAGATTCAACGCCTTGGAGCTTCCATAGAACATCTGCCTCTTCCATGAATCTCGTAAGGCCATGATTAAAAATTTCTATTTTCTCATCCGATACTGTTTTTACTTCTTTTCCATTTGATAATCTTACGGCGCTATCCCTCGGGAAATATTCCTTCACAGCGCACTTTTTGCCTTCTGCTTCGTCATATGCCACATAAGTTATTCCAAATCCACCTTGACCAATAATTTCATCTATACGATAGCGATTTGATAAATATGTTCCTTTACCCAATGCATATGTAATATTCATTCATATCACCACCTTACTATAATTCCTACTGCACCGATCATCAGTCTATCTCCCGAAAACAACTGATGTCTGTCAGTTATCTGCTTACCATTTAATTTTGTACTGTTTGTCGCAGTCATCAACGGCTGAACGAATAACTCTCCATTTTTACATTCCAATACAATATGCTGTCTTGAAACTGTAACTTCATTGATAAAAACGTCACAGGTGTTTGCCCTGCCTATAAATGCACTTCCATTTATATGAACATTTTTCACATCAGGCTTTCTTCCTATAACCTCTATCTGTACATCCATCGAACTATTGTAGTTATGTCCATTATCCATGCCTACATCATTATTATTTGTTATTTGTGCATTTTTTCTGTGTCGATCTATTTTGCGTTTTTTCTTCTGCCTATGATTAACAGTCAAAATAATCACTAAAGTAATAACAACAACCACAACTAAAGCTGAAAATATAATTATCAGCTTTCCAACTATTCCATTCGTCCACCATGACTTAAGCTTATTGATAAATCCATCGTTATTACTTCCATCGCCGCCATCTGTAGGGGTTGCAACACCATATAATTCTACTGATGTTACCTCAACGACTTCTGTTGTTGCATATCCCGTCCAATTGCCAGATGTTGTACTATTTTCTGTTATTGATTCCTCGTTATTAATTGAATAACCAATATTTAATCTTCCTGCTACATCTGTCTCTATATTTAGGAGCACATCATCAGCAGCTTCATCCAATGGTGCCGCATCAATACAATCCTCTTTAAAGAAGTTGTCTATCCCCTTCATCGAATCATATCTTTTACGTGTAGTGTCCGGAGTAGCCTTATATCTGGATATATCGACCCAATACACTAAACTATTACTTTCATTTAAAAGCTCCTTACTTTTCTTTTGTAACTTTTCCTGACCATCGGTTAGCAATATATACACATTTGTATTGTCAGTATTTTCTTTATTCTCCAATACAGCATACAATTCGTTATTAAATTCATCAGGATCCCTATTTTCAGAATCCACAAAATCATTAGTATTACGAGACTGACTGATGACATCCGACAGATTTACCACACCTGTATTATTCTTTATGGTCGTAAAATCTCCGGTTTTCTTTTCAGCTTCAGAAGATGTTATATAATACACCTCTATATTTCTTGTCAGATCTCCGCTTCTCTCTGCAAAATCACTAATTAGAGTTCCAACATATTCCAGATTTTTTCCTGAGTCATTTCTTGCATCATACTCGTCCAGATATATTGATCTTTTAAAATCCCAAAAAATATAATAATTTACGCCACTATCATCCGTTACATCTTCATTACTTTCACTAACCATAGTGTTTTCAGCACACGCAGTTATGACCGAACCTATTAACCCATTCATAACAAAGGCCATGGTTATCAGCACGCTCAGGCCTATTTTTTTTAAATATCTGAATAGACAGCTTTCACTCATCTCATCCACTCTCCATTTCCCAAATTTTATCGTAATAAAAGTTCTTCACTATATGTTCCGATACATATATGTGTTCCACCAGCAACTGAAACGACCTGTCCTTTTTTTGTTATTTGACCACCTGGAAGGATTATTCCATTTGTTGATCTGTCTTCTATTGTGTACAAACCAGTACCATTGTTGTAGCTTAGTCTGCAATGTGTACGACTGATGAAATCTCCCTCCATGATCAAATTACATGTTGCCGGATCCCTGCCTATAGTTATGATATTTCCATAATTCACAGCAATAATAACCCCTGCCAGATACCCTCTGACACCGATAATCGCACCTCCATCCTGTGGAACATGATTTAAAACCTGCTGTCTTGAATTGATTTTCTTAACATTCTCCATTTTTATCCTCTACTATTAGTATTCTGGGCAAATATAATTTCCGCTCTCATCTTTTTCATTATTACAAATTATCAGTGAAACCGATGTTCCATAATCGACCTCGGAATATGCAGAAACACCTTGACTTAAGACTGCACCATCATATGAATTAGGATCAGACCTGTACTCTATGCTTCCAACTGAAAGCCCCGCATCATACAACATCGATATAGCAGAATCTTCACTACATCCAGATAAATCTGGAACGATTGCTTTTGTCGGTTCATCATCTGGTTCTGGTGCTTCTGTCGTTTCTTCTTCAGTAGTAGTCTCCTGGGCTGTCGTAGGTGTATCCTCTGTAGTAATTTCTGTTGTTTCTTCTGTATCATTAGTTGCTTCTGAATTATCTTCAGAGCCATTGCCTTTACTCACCACAAGTTTTATAATTGTTTTTTCCTCAACCTCCGTATCTGGTTTTATACTTTGCGATATTACATGATCCTTCTCAACCTTATCACTCTGTTCATATTCGACCTCTATCTGAAGATTACTCTCATCCATAAGTTTCCGGGCATCTTCAAGGCTCTTATAAACTACATCAGGAACATGAGTCATTTTTACACCAAGAGAAACTTTTACCCCCAACACAAACCCCTGTTTTTCTTTTTCTCCAGACTTATGATTCTGCTTTATCACTTTTCCCTGAGCAACCTTGCTGTCATTAAGTGTTTCTTCCTTATATATGTATATCTTTTTCTCTCTTGCACACTTTCTTGCATTCTCCCATGTTTCACCAACAACATCTGGAATTGTAGTTTCTGCGCTCTCATCATAACTACTATTGCCAATAGATACTTTCAATAATATCTCTGAGCCTTTATCTACTTTTTCTCCTTCTTTATATTGTTGGTCACATATATAATCCTGAGCTATTTCACTTTCTTGTGTTTCAATCTTCGCATGCAGCCCCATCTTTTCAACTTGTTCCACGGCTTCAGTCTGTCCTAATCCAGTGAAATCTGGCATATACACCTGTCCTTTTCCACTCGATACAACTATTTCTACTGTCATACCTTTCTGTACCTGACTTCCACCACTTATATTTTGTGATAATACTGAGTCCTTAGGTATATCTTCCGACTCCTGCTTATCAACAATTTTCATATCTATATTTTCAGAGGCCAGTATTTTCTCAGCATCATCAACTGTAAGATTTATGACATTTGGCACTCTTGCATCCGATCTGTCATCCGAGGAAATAAATGAATCCCAATTTATTACACCAGTTACCAATAAGGTCCCAACTACCAGTACAGCTAATATTGATGCTGCTACCACTGCTTTCAACCATGTTGGCCATCTTCCAAGATCTCTGGATTTTGATGTTACACGATTTTTGTGTACAACATCCGTTGTCGTAAGTTCATATTCCAGTCTTTCCATATCCGGAGTTCTGTCATTGATTTCTATATTTAAAGCATTCAATATAGCATTCTCAACATTCTCTGATATGTTCCCTGCAAACTTTGATGGTAATTCCAGTGTATCTTTAGAACATCTCTCCATTGAATCGTCCGGAGTTACGCCAGTTATCATTTTGTACAAAGTTGCACCACAACCATATACATCTGTCCACGGCCCCTGTTCTCCACGGCTTCTATACTGTTCAGGCGGCGCATATCCCGGTTTAACTATAACCGACAGGCTTTTGCTGTGATTTGTTGATGTCGCCTGTCTTGCAGCGCCAAAATCAATAAGCTTTACCTCTCCATTTGAAGTTATGAAAATATTATCTGGAGCTATATCTCTGTGTAATATCCCTTTTTCATGAACCTTCTTCAAAGTCCTTATTATAGGTATCATCATATCAACAGCTTTTTGATAATCTATTTTACCGTTATCTAGGAGGAATTCTTTTAACGTTTGTCCCTCCAGATATTCCATAGCAATATATGCTGTATTATTTTCACGGAACACATCATACACATCTGTTATTCCTGTTGTTCCCTTAAATTTTGCAAGCCTCTTTGCCTCATCAATAAACTTTTCTATTCCTCCGTTAAACTGGTCAGTCCTATCTCCACTAAAGATAGATATCGTTGATGAGCCAACAGCCCTTGTTGCAAATTCAGATGGCAGATATTCCTTAATAGCTATTTTCTTCTCAAGACTATAATCATATGCCAGATATGTAACCGAAAATCCACCATATCCTATGGTTTTTCCTACAATATACTTCCCGCCAAGTATTACTCCCGGAGCTAAATGATATGGCTCTGCGGGCGGAGTATCCACCCTATATCCACAATATGGACATACGCTATCATTTTCATCAAACTTATTCATACATCCCATACATAATTGTTCCGCCATACCATACTGCCTCCTGTTACTTCCTAGTATTGTTCATATACATAATCTTGTTTTGTCTCAACCTGTCTTGTTGAGGATTCACTAACTCTAGATGTGCTCCACTCAGACCACGAACCATAAATTGGTTTTCTGTACCAGTATGTATATACCTTATTCACAGACCGGGTCTGATATCTGTAGACAGTACCCGTCCACGACCACTCACCAGTGCCTGAAACATTTCTGTAATTAACTTCTCCATTACTATTAAATACCCATCTTTCAGTCGAACTGCCAGGCCACTGAAATTGATTTGCACGTGATACTTCATCCCACGGAAGATAATATTCCCTCCTTCTAGATCCTGAATTCTGCCATTTATCATCAGTTCTTTCATAAGAACCATCAGCCCTGTATGTATCATATCGACCAAACACAGCGCCATCTTTCGCTTCTACATTACAGGTATCACTGGATTGTACGTAGTTTGAACTCCATTCAGTCCATCCTCCCCAGTTCCCATAAGACTGACTTTCTTCAGTTTTGTAATATGTATAACCACTTGGAGTGCTGTTACTGTTAGTCTTTTTTATATCATAATCCTGCACATCTCTATATCTATACATTGTCACAGTATCATTCGAACAAACTATCAATGATATCTGAGTTCCTTTTTTTACCTTCTGATTTGAACCAATACCCTGATCCAAAACTATGCCTGTACTAGATGATGAGGAAGATCTATATTCCACACTTCCAACACTTAATTCATTACTTTCCAGCATTGCTTCAGCCTGTTGCAAAGACATTCCAACCAGACTAGGCACATCTACCATAGAATCATCTTTTGATGGTTTTACATTCTCAGTTGTGCTTTCTGTCTTATTCTCTGTGCGCTGTTCTTCTGTAGCATGTTCTGTTTTTTTGTCCTCAGTGTTCTTATCTTCCTTCTTACTCTCTGATTTTTTCTCCGTTGTCTTCTCTGTTGTTTTTGTTTGCTCTGATGTTGTATTCTTCTTATCAGTATCTTCATATCTAGGTGCAGCATCAATCTTATCACTGCCCTCACTTATACACAGCGATACTGTAGACCATACTTTCACCTCTGTTCCCGCCTCAACGCTCTGGGATATTACATGATCTTTAGCTACCACATCACTCTTCTGGTATGTAACCTCTATTTTTATCTTACTGTCATTCATAAGTTTTGAAGCTTCATCAAAGCTCTTATATACAACATCTGGAACATGCGTTGTATTTATTCCGAGGCTCACATCAACGCCTAAGTCAGAACCTTCTTCCACCTTTGACTTAGCTTTCAAAGACTGTTTCATAACTATATCTTTCTCAACAGTATCACTGTTCTTTATATCTGATTTATATATGTATATTCTTTTATCAGATGCCATTTTTCTTGCATCATCCCATTTTTCACCTACAACATTCGGCACTTCTGTTTTCTTCGAATTGTCATACTCTTTTTTACCCAATGACACCGTAAGGTTAACCTCTGAACCTTTATCTACAGCCTCGCCATACTTGTACTGCTGTGCGCAAATATATTCCTTCTTTATTTCGCTCTCAGCCGTATCTGTTTTTACAAACAAACCCAGATCCTTCAATTCCTGTTCAGCTTTTTCTTTAGATAAACCAACAACATCAGGCATATACACCTGTCCTACGCCTCCAGATATTGTAACCTCTAACACCATTCCCCCTTTGACTTCCGTACCATAAGGAATGTTTTGTGACAAAACCGCACCTTTAGGAATCGTATCAGATTCAACCTGATCAACTATCTGAATCAGCATATCCTTTTCTTGAATCATTATCTCTGCATCATTGAGCGTTTGATTTACAACATTAGGCACCCTGACTTTAGATGTCGCCCCCGGTATAAACATCTTCCAATTTATCACGCCTGTGACCAATAAAGTTCCCAGCGTCAATAGTAAAACAGCCGCTGCAGGCACCGATATCTTTAACCATAATGGCCAACGTCCAAAATCCATTTTCTTCTTTTTAGCCTTTATTCTTGCAACTTCTTCATCCGTAGTAAGCTCATATTCCAATCTCTCCATATCTGGTGTTCTATCCTCTATCTCCAGATTCAGAGCATTCATAATTGCATTTTCCTGATTAGTCGTAATATCTATATTAAATTTTGATATATCTTTCAGTGAATCCTTCGCATCTCGATCCATCGAATCTTCAGGGGTAACTCCAGTTATCATCTTATATAACACGGCACCGCATCCATATACATCTGTCCAGGAACCCTGATCTCCCCTACTTCTATATTGCTCTGGTGGTGCATATCCCGGCTTCACTATTACAGATAAACTCTTGCTATGATTTGTAGATGTAGCCTGTCTTGCAGCGCCAAAATCAATGAGTTTTACTTCACCATTATTGGTCATAAAAATGTTATCTGGTGCAATATCTCTATGTAAGATTCCCTGAGCATTTACCGTCTTTAACGTTCTTATTATAGGAAGCATCATTTCTATCGCTTCATCAGGTGAAATCTTTCCGTTTTTTTCCAGATACTCTTTGAGTGTCTCTCCCTCAAGGAATTCCATCACTATATATGCAGTATTATTCTCTACCAACACGTCATAAACATCTGTTACTCCCGGAGTTCCACGAAATTTTGCCAATCGTTTTGCTTCATCAACAAATTTTTCTATTCCTCCACGGAATTGTTCTTCTCTATCACCTGTGAAAATTACAACCTGTGAAGATCCTGGAGATCTTGTTGCAAACTCAGAAGGCATATACTCTTTTATCGCTACCTTTTTATCAATACTGTAATCATAGCCTATATATGTTACAGAAAATCCTCCATACCCTATTGCTTTACCAACAATATATTTTCCTCCAATAACAGTTCCTGGAGTTAAATGATATGGCTCCTGAGCTGAAGATTCGGAATTATAACCGCAATACGGACATATACTGTATTTGTCATTGTATTTTTCCATACATCCCATACATATTCTTTCAGGCATCTGTATATTCTCCTTCCCACTTTACTGCTGTTTTATCTTCATGTTATCTGTGTAAGAATCTATAATCTGTAATTCAGTATTAGTATCCGTATATGACTTCAACGCAGATTTATTAACTGGTAATCCTTCAATTTTCTGCAATTTATCCACACCATTATCGCTATAAGATGTTCCTAAGAACAACGCTTCCTGAGCTCCCTGTTTTAACATATAGCTTATTAACAAAGAAGCCGCTCTGCTCTCATCATCACTGGTTGTTCCACTTATCGACAATTCATTAGTTGGTTCTACATAAACTGAATCACTTTCTATCTTCACGATCTTATATCTTCCAGCCCAACTGTCATTTACAAATTTATAGTCCTCCGTTGAACCGAAATAATATAATAATTTATCGTCAGATAAAAACTGCTTATATATTTCACTTCCACCTAATTTTTTCCATTCTTTTTTTCTTTTATCATCAATATTCTGACTATTCTCATCACTATTCAGCGAACTCAGAAGCATATCTTCCGCAGATTCTGATATATAGAAACTATCATCACTCATGCTTTCTATCTGCTTGTAGTCGCTTATAGTCAGATTATCTATATTCTTAACTTCTGAGCTTCTTTTTACATATACTATAGGTGCCTCAAAGCTTAATGGAATTTTTTTGCTTTCTTCAATAGAATTTTTATAATTTTCTAACAGATAGCAATCGTCAGATCCCGACTTTTCCATATATTCATAAACTTTATCTACGCTGGCCGCATCCTCCATAATCTCTTTTGTTGCATATTGAGCCTGGAATATTGTAGGCATCTCTCCATTCTCGTATGCTTTTAATAATTCACTGCCATATTGATCTTCTGGTATAAATTTATAATTAACATTTACCTTCTCTTGACTACTTGTGAATGCTTCTATTCCACTATCCATCATTGCCTTTGCGCCATCTTCATTCATTTGATCATCCACTGCAATCCAGATCGATATATCAGCAGAATTCATAACCACATCAGCTTTTTTATTTTTATACATGTTGTACACATAAAGTGACATTGACACGACGATAAGAAGTGCAATTCCTACTGTTATCGTTCGCTTCATTCTGCGTACACGAAGTTCTTTCTTTGGCTCCATAACTTTCTTTTCTCCATCAAGAGCCTTTTTTAATTCGTCTACATTTGAAAATCGTATTTCAGGATATATTGACATTCCCTTCATAACAGTATTACTTATTCTTTCAGGAATATCACTGTATATCTGAATTGGAGATTGTACTGTATCCTCTATAACTCTATTAACAGATTCGTCCGGTAATACTCCTGTTATTGCGCGATATACAGTTGCACATAACGCATATATATCTGTCCATGGTCCCTGCTTACTTTTTGCCTGATACTGCTCTGGTGGAGCAAATCCAGGTTTCAAAATAATAGATCTGGTTCTTTCCTGATCAGCATCTGAAAATCTTGCAGCGCCAAAATCTAGGAGCTTAATCCGCCCATCGTTGCACAACATTATGTTGTCAGGACTGATATCTCTGTGTATTATTCCGCCAGCATGTATCTCCTTGAGAGCTGTTATTACCGCATCAGCTATAGGTATAACCTCTTCACAGCCTATACGACCTCCCTTTGACTTTAAATAACTCTTCAAAGTCATTCCTGGCAAATATTCCATAACAAGATACGCAGTATTATTTTCCTCAAAAAAAGCATCAACATGAACAATATTTGGATTATCGACAAATTTCGCCATATTTTTTGCTTCATCCAAGAATCTTTCCAATCCCTGCATATACTCTTCTTTACTTTCACCAGTATAAATAATTACCTGTGGCTTTCCTGGAACCCTTTGCACAAGACCAGTTGGATAATACTCTTTTACAGCCACAACCGTCTCAAGTACATTATCCCAAGCCTTATATGTAATACCAAATCCGCCAAATCCTATACATGTACCTATCACATACCTGTTATTGTATAAGCCAACTCCCGGATATAAATGATATAATTCTTTAGGTGGTGTTCCCTCGCAATATCCACAGTATGGACAGACCTCTCTCTCTTCCTTATCGCTATATACTATGTCAAATAAATTAAAACAATTTAGACATCTTCTCTGCATTCAATATATCCTCCAACAATATTTACCTACTTAACCCAAACGGCAATCGCCGAATTGTTATCCATATCCGTACACTTACCGTTTTGCCTTACTATCTCAACCATTGCATCCAACCACTCATCAACACTGTTTGATTTCTTCAAAGTCTTAGTCATTGCTTTTTCATCTATCAATTCCCAAAACCCATCTGAACACAAAAGAAATGCCTGAAATCCATTTTTATTTATAATCTCAGAACAATCATACTTTTTAGTCTCCCATGGACTACCTATAACCCTCAGCAATTTATTCCGGTCTTCATGCCCTCTGATTTTTTTCTCCTTTAGCTTGTGCGCCAGAACCAACATCTGAGGAACGCTATGATCCAAAGTTCTTTCAACCAACTTACAATTTTGAAAATAATATAGACGTGAATCGCCTATATGGGCCCATTTGATCTGATCGCGACATATATCTAACGCAACAAGAGTCGTTTTCATGCCATTTGCGAATGTACCCTCTTGAATATTCATTACTCGTTTTTGAGCTTCTTCAAATATATCTGACAAAAGATCAGCGTTACTGTCTCCAACTAATTGTGTAAGATCTCTGGCTGTTTCTATCGCCTTTGAAGAAGCAACTTCACCACGTCCATGACCGCCGAGTCCATCAGCCAATACAAATATATCTCTCTGATTTACATGGAAATTTCCAACGGAATCCTCGTTTTTCTCCCTGTTTCCTATGTCGGAATATACCTTATATGTTATCATTCTAATCCCCTCCATCTCTTGTGAAATTATATCATATACTATATATCTCCACGTTTTTGCATGTCTGTATGTCGTTTTGCCATGTCTGTATTTTGTTTTTTTCGGCAAACTCCGTAATAACAACATCAATATCCAATCAAAGCTGCTGCAACATTTTTTACGCCCGCTCCACTCTTACTAACAACGAACGCATATGTGTAACCCGAAACAACAAACAGATAATCTCCACAATCTATTACATAATTTATTCCACCATTTCTAACATACTGTGCAGGGACTTTAAATATGGTTCTACGACTTGTTCCTTTACACCTGACAAGTGCGGCTCCCTGTATCTTATATATGTAACCATATTTATTATTTGATATCGGAAGTTTATTAATTGTTGAACTTGTAAGCCATGTAAATGTACTAATTCTGTTTTTTGAAGTTGAAATACTCGCGCGAGTCATCTTTCCGTTTGTTCCTATTGCATATGTGACAGAATTACTTCCAGTAAATATGACCCGATTTTTTCCAGCAATGAGCTTATCTGTTGAAACCTTCCCACTGAATCGATAAATGCACTTCTTGTTTCTTCCGTTGGAATCCATTCTATATATGCCCGTAGAGCCATATTCAACCTTAACGTTTGCATTCCACGGAGCAGAGCCTTTCTTAACACCTATATAATAAATATACTTTCCGACAACAACAGGGCTATAGCCTTCCGCAAGGACTTTCGTCTTCTTACCATCCTTTGACATTCTATATACATACCTGTTACGGGCATCGGAACCAATATATTTATTTACAGTGCAATATATATTTTTTTTTGTAATTGTCAGATCCGTACAGCGCAAATCAGATATTTTTTTCTGACGTTTTGTAGATGTATTGTACATATACAACCGCCCTCCTTGAGCCCCTGATCCCACTGCGTAATACAGCATCTTCCCACTCATTGCCGCATATGACGGCACATATAGCTGCTCGTACCTACTTGTTTTTGTACTGGCATATACATTATCACCACTAAACAACTGAACCTCTGAAACCAGCAGTATTATGCCCATAATCATCACAATAAACTTTCTTATTTCTCTTTTTTTCATTGAACTACTTTCTCCTTTCTATTTGCATTAACATCTCCATACCGTCTACCAATCTTTATCTCCTCCCCATCAACCATCGTAACTGTCTGGTGATTATAATTACTGATATAGTCCCTGTTAACCACCGCAGCGGCTGAGCATCTCACAAAATTATCTGGGAGGTCTTTCATGATCTCGCTGAGAGGTCTGTATTCGTAATATTTGCCATCACGCTGGTCATTTTTTTTATTTGTGTAATATATCGTGACTCTGTTCTCTATTTTGATGTACATTATGTCGCGGCAATCAAGGATATTTACGTTCCTGTCATATCGGATTTTGATGAATTGCTTCTTGTCATCATTGCTCATCTTCTCCACAAGATCATTCATGAATGTCACAAGTCTTGCATCATGCCTGCCTTTAAGCATACAATTCACATGATTCGCCTCGTATATGTCCAGTTCTTCAGGGATTTTGTTTGCATAAAAAAGAATCTTGCAAGATGGGGCTACGGCATTGATCCTTTTTGCCAGTTTTACACCATTCTTGCCATTTGGATACAGAAGCTCCGTTATAAAGATGTCACAGTCGAACTTCTGATAGTCGATATCCAGCATTACTGAATCAAGGTTATATGAAACAAATCTCACATTTTCGTTATCAATAATGTTGTTTTTAATTTGAGAGCGCAGGAAATATACTGTTCTCTGCGTCTCGTCTGGATTTACATCGCATACGCCTATTGTCATATTGAATTCTCTCCCCCTCATTTATCTATGCGGTTCTCCGCCTCATTGCATATCAATTTAAAGAAATAAATGATCTTTATCAATTATTACCTGATATTATAGAGTCTGAAGTAATATGACTTTCAGGCAATGTAATCCGTACTCCAGACATACCATTGTCTATATTGCACGTTTCATTGCCTATTTTCTTTATTGAGAATTCATTATTCTATTTTATTGAAATATATCCTTTGTTATGTTGAAATAGCTCATTTTTTGTTATATATTCATATAGTGCTTAGTACATATATTTACTAAACCAACCTATTTCATTTCCATGAGGGGGAAACAAAAGATGAAATATCGTACCAGACCGGCGGAACACATATGCTCTCTGGAGGAACTTTTCACAGAGCATCTGGGGCTTAACATTCCCATTGTTCCACAGACGTCTTCATACTCCAACAAACATACTTTCAGCCAATTATTCTTTTCACAGAATCCGAACCAATATGACGATATTGACAAAACAATGTCATTTTCCGTCTTCAAGGATGCGGATATAGAATGGCTTAAGAAGGATGCAGATTCAGCCCAGAAACCTCTGTACTATCTTATCCATCCTGACGAGAGCTATCCTACAGGCACGAAGCTGAGTGTTTTCTTTTCCAACCTGGCAAATAAGAACTTTTCCGGAAACGAGCAGCCTCTTCCTATAAGAGCTCTGCTGAATGCGATAGATTACGACAAGCTGTGCGCTCATCTTGACAATCTTATAGAAACGAGAGGTGCACTGGACTCTGATTTTATAGTTTCATTGCAGTCATATCTGAGCAACGTCCTGTCAACAGACAACCAGCTTACACATTATTGCTCTTTGTTCAAATGCACATCACCATCAGAATACCTTGCTACGATCCTTTTGTATGCGCTTTTTGATGATGTGAATTTTCCTGCATATGCATCGGAGGTTGCAATTACAAGAAATATCAAAGAGCCTAAGGTCGCACATCCCGCGATTGACTTGAACAACCCACATTTTCAGAAGCTAATGAATGATGCCAGAAGGGTTGACAAGCTACAGGCATTTGCAACATATACACTGATAGTCCTTTACTCTGTGCAGATGCTTGCAACCATCTTCTCTTCTACCTGGATCAGTTCCTATGAGGCGACAAGCACAAAGGGGACGCTGTTCAGTATTGTCATGCTGTGTGCATCCATCATTTTAACAGCTTTGAGATTTATTCCATTCTCATTGCACAAGAAGTATTCGGAGCTAAGCCTGATACTTGAACATTCCGTGCTTGATGAGAACAGTAACACCTATAGCATTACATATAATCATTTTCAGAACTGTTCGAGATCTTTTAATGATATACAACAGGGGAGACGAGTCATCATCACCTTGTTCTGTATGGTGAGTATTCTGTATATTGTTGTGTCATTTGTATTTAACAGCTTTCCTCTGCTGGTGGCTCTCGTCAGTTTATCATTTGGTGGAGTTATGCTTATCGACAGCATGGTTCATGACCATATTACCTACAAAAGGTATGATGCATTCTTCTCCGCAAATCTGCCAGGTCATGTTCCTGCGTCCAGATTCGGAGTGGCACGCATGTGCTCATGGGATTACGATTCCAGACTGAACTCTTTCAGACACACCAGCTACAACAAGCTCACAAACTACAGTGAGGATTGCATCCGGCATATATATGATCAGGTAGCGGATTCGTCCAAATACAGTTGGGCTACTCTAACCGCTTTCATTGTCACTCTTTCATCCATAGGTGTGATCGCCGAGATCCTTCAGCTTGTGAATCCTGACCTGGAGTATTTCAGAATGCCAAATGCTTCCATGCTCTATTCCGTCACAATGATCCTTATTTTGCTGAACGGTGTTCTGAACATACTTATACTTCTCCGTGCAAGATCCCATTATCAGAAAATGGCCGAATTCTCATTCTACGCCGGAAATCCTGACTCTGATAATTATGAAGTAGCAACACTGTTCCGACACAACCTGTATGCAGGCAGCATATCTGAGCTTGCGATTGCCAGAGGAATATATAACTACAATTTGTGTCAATTTGAACAGAGCCTGTCCACATCGGACATCCAGCCACCTGACGATCGTTATCATCCTATGTATATCGTGAATCAGAAGCTGCATCTCATCACAGATGTTGCGCTGTGCATATTTGTCGCATACCTGAGCATGGCAGTATGGCACGCAAATAATCTCCGCAATCTGATAGGCCTGCCTGTTCTTGTCGCAGTGTATGCCCTTTGGACATTTGCAATGTATCCACTATTCAAATACAGAAAGATCAAATCCAGCATCCGCAAGCTGAATGTTGAACATAAAAATAAGGAAACACGCTGAACAACTAAGCGTGTTTCCTTCTCTTTTCTATTTCTTTTCTTCTCAGAACCACCATCGCTATGACAAGAGGCGACACGAGAAATACCAATTTTGCCCATCTCATGCCAAGGGCTCCCACAACCAGACTTATTGCAAATATCCCCAGCTGATCTCCTATTCCATATGACAGTGTGGACATGGCTGACGCCCTTCCTCTGACCGATATATCTACACTTTCCATGACCATAAGATTTATCAGTTCTTCCGCAGAAAAGTAAAATCCATTCATGCAGCCCCAGAGTATTCCCAGCAACACCGATGAAACTCCATGCCCTACTCCAAGTGTAAATGCCATACCTGATATGAGGCTAAGCGCTATTCCCATCTGCACCACATATCTCCGTTCCATTTTGTCTGCAAGTATTCCTGTCAGAACATTTATAACCAGTGATGCTATGGGCTGTATGAGCAACACTGTATTCACATTGCCCTCTCCCATACCTGAGAAGGCACACAAAGGTTCATTGTAATATGTTATGCCTGCTGTCGCCAGCCCCACCACGCTTATGCTTATGAGAAGATTTCTGGTTGCATGATCTCTGCATATATCTTTGAATGTTTTTATAAAATGTATATGTCCATCATCTGTGCTACATTCTGTACTGTCCACAGATTTTCCCTCACTCCTGTTTGCCGATCCGCCAACACTCGGTGCAGCTTTAGAACCAGTTATATTCGGGAATCTGTACAACATAACCAGTACCAGACCTATTACTCCGCCAACAATTCCAACAGCGTAAAGGATCTGCCAATTATGTCCGCCGCCATCCACGTACAATGACCTGAGCAGAGGTATACACATGGCTGCTGCCATGGACACTCCACCACAGATTCCTCTGACAGTTCCTCGATGTTTTCTATCTACCGCATCGACTATGTATATCAGATGTATGTCCAGCGAATATCCCAGTATGAGAATTCCATTGCCAAGCAGGTATATCCACATATTGTTTGCCAGCAGGCATACTGCACTTCCAACAGCCAGAAGCGCCACATTTATGATCATCATCTTTTTCCTGCCTATGATATCCGTATATGACCTGATAAATGGCGTGAGCGCTCCGATAAGATAAAATGGCAGCATGCCTCTGCTCATATATGCAACCGCCGCTTCAGAACTCATACCACGCGGATCCATGAGAAATGTCCTAACAGAAAGTGACTGCGTCTTGCCGAACATCTCAGTGCAATAGGAATCCACAAATTGTACAAGTATTATGAGTGCCACAGCCGAGATGGCTGCGACTGCCAAACGTCTTTTATTTGAATCTGCCGTTTTGTCATTCATCAAGTTCTAATCCCCTCCTTATAGTACATAAAAAGGGAAGCTCATCGCTTCCCTTTTTGAATAATCACTGGCCGTTCGCCTTGATATCACTCAAAGCATCAACGACTCTTACTTACTAACCTTCCTGAAGTTCTTCTTACCACGTCTCACAACAACGCCCTCGCCATCGAACTTCTCCTCTAGAATTGTAGTCTGGACATCTGTGATCTTCTCGCCGTCCACAGCAACACCGCCCTGCTCTACGGCACGTCTGCCCTCGTTACGTGATGTAACAAGACCTGACTTAACGAGAACTGACACGATATCGATCGAGCCGTCCTTGAAGTCATCTGCTGTGAGTGTTACTGATGGCATGTCTGCTGCAACACCCTTGGAGAACAGTGCTCTTGCACTCTCCTGAGCCTTCACAGCCTCCTCCTCGCCGTGTACAAGCTTTGTAAGCTCGTATGCAAGGATCTCCTTTGCCTGGTTGAGCTGACTGCCCTCCCAGCTATCCATCTTATCTATCTCCTCAAGTGGAAGGAATGTGAGCATACGGATGCACTTCAGAACATCTGCATCTGCCACATTTCTCCAGTACTGGTAGAACTCAAATGGTGATGTCTTGTTAGGATCAAGCCATACAGCACCCTTCTGTGTCTTACCCATCTTCTTGCCCTCTGAGTTGAGGAGAAGTGTGATGGTCATGGCGTATGCATCCTTGCCAAGCTTTCTTCTGATGAGCTCTGTACCACCGAGCATATTGCTCCACTGGTCATCGCCGCCGAACTGCATGTTGCAGCCGTACTTCTGGTACAGTGCGTAAAAGTCGTAACTCTGCATGATCATGTAGTTAAACTCAAGGAAGCTGAGTCCCTTCTCCATACGCTGCTTGTAGCACTCTGCACGAAGCATGTTGTTGACTGAGAAGCATGCTCCAACATCGCGGAGAACATCTACATAGTTCAGGTCGAGAAGCCAGTCTGCGTTGTTGACGAGAAGCGCCTTGTCCTCTGAGAAGTCTATGAACTTGCTCATCTGCTTCTTGAAGCAGTCAACGTTGTGCTGGATAGTCTCCTTTGTCATCATCTGTCTCATATCTGTACGGCCTGATGGATCACCGATCATGGCTGTACCTCCACCTATCAGCGCGATAGGCTTGTTGCCTGCCATCTGAAGTCTCTTCATCAGACAGAGCGCCATGAAGTGGCCTACATGCAGGCTGTCAGCAGTCGGATCAAAGCCAATATAGAATACTGCCTTACCATTATTTACTAAATCTCTAATTTCATCTTCATCTGTTGTCTGCGCTATAAGCCCTCTGGCTACAAGCTCGTCATAAATCTGCATGTCCCTCTAGACCTCCTGTATTTATTTATTCAATGTGCGGTTCACTAGCACCACACAGGCAAATATTATAACATTTTGCTATGTACTGTGGCAAGTATATACACACAATTCCCTGTATTATTTTCTTATAAATCGTCCTTCACACGTCATTTTCTGCCGCCATCTGCAAATTGGCATATATATCTCCGGCACAGACCTCCTGCCATTGCTATGAGCAGGAATATGTATGGCGTTGTAAGTGACTGGTTCAGATTGACAAATGCCTGAACGGCATACCCGATTATCCCGAACAGCACAGCTATCATACTGCCCTCATCCTCAGCATATCCAAGCAGGCACTCCAAGCCAGTCCCTGTCTTTGAACCTCTTACAGTTCTTGAATCTCTCGATGTCTTCTTCTCCTTCGATCTTTTTCCTGCAGATTGTCCGCTTGCGTTTTCATTCTCATTCATCACAGCTCCTGATACCGCAGTTCTCACAAGCGCACCACCTGTGGTAACCAGCAGTCCTACGTAACTCACTGCACCGAATATTCCTGTGGTTATCAGATACTGCAGATACTCATTGTGAGCATTATCATATATAACACCCACCGTATTCATCATATCGTCATAGTACCTGTCAGTCATGATCGCCTTCACTGATTCATTTCCATAGCCGAACAGCCTCTGTGGAACACTGAAATCACTATACGCCTCCATGAGTCTCCTCCACACAAAACCCCTGTAGTTTCCCCAGGAATCTTCAAATGAAAATATACCCATGTGGTTGTGCGCCGCATATATAACAACAGCCACGATGCCTGCAAGTGATACGCCGACCGATACAGCAAGAGCTGCCTTTCCGCGGAACTTCACAGTCCACTTTGAAGCCAGCCTTATGGCCGCCCATACAACGAGAACGACCACGGACACTATCCACACCATCCGGCTGTCCCTCACAAAGCAGCTCAGTCCGTCAAGTTCTGAATATCCGTTATCCGTTCTTCCCAGCATAATGCTGATCGCCAAGACTCCGCATGCCATAACCAGGCATACATCTGCAAATTCTCTTATCTTTCCTCGGTATGACGCCCATATCCATGCCACAATCATAGCACCACCCACGCCTGCATATGCAAGGTTTGCATTGGATATGATCACCGCTCCTGTTCCTGTGAGCACAGCGATGACTGCTGTTATCCGTATCACTATGCTCTCTTTTCCCTCCGAGCTGATATACGCCCCGGCTGCCATCGGAACCAGCACGCACAGGAAGCTTGCAAATATGTCGATATTGCCAAATGTGGATATGTATACATTTCTAATGCTCTGCATCAGCCCTTCCCTGAGTCCAAGGAAATCATATCCCATGAACTGGCATATTCCGACAATTCCCACAAATGAGCCCGCAAGCATGAATATGACCACCACATACCGCCTTATCCTGCAATATCTCGCCATACACACATACAGGAAAAAGGCCAGCAGCACGAACTGAAGTCCGCACCTTCTGCCCGCCTCGCCTGTATATGCTGCTGCCTTATTCCCTGACATAAAGAATGCCAGAACATTTGCCAGAACAAATCCTGCCATTAATATATCCATGGCCATGATATTATGCATATCCATAAAATGTCTCAGGCGTCCGATAAACCTGCTGCCATGTGCCGCCCCTGCTGAAGCATCCACATTCCCGCCTGAGCTCTGCTGTCCATGCCCTGTGCTGACATTCCGTCCCAGCACATCCACCAGCACCGCCAGCACCATGAGCACCGCATATATGCACAGCGCAATATAGAACGCCCTGTACTTGGTTACTGTTATATCAAAGTATTTGTCATGCATTATCAGGGGATATGCAGCCCCCATATATATAAGAAATAATGTGGTTATTCCGTTCTGAAGTTCCCGCCTGCCGTCTCCTGCAATGTTGTCTTTTCTGCCCATACGGCTATACTCCTTTTATAAAAGCGGTGACAATAATCTGAGTATCGCACCAAGTATATTCACCCTGCTTATGTTATTTCTGCACCACGGAATATCTATCTCCTCCGACTCGGCAAATGTATCCATCATATCCTTCTTCACATCTTCTATGGCCTTGCAGTCATACAGAAGAGTTCCGCACTCAAAGTGGTGATAGAAGCTCCTGTTATCCAGATTGATAGAGCCCACAGATGCAAGCTTGCCGTCCATGAGCAGTGTCTTTGAATGTATAAATCCAGGCGTGTACTGATATATCTTCACACCCGCCAGAAGCAGCTCCTTGTAGCTGAACTGGGTCATCTTGTATATATATTTCTTGTCCGGGATGGCCGGCGTAACAATACGCACATCCACGCCCCTCTTGGCTGCTAGCTTCAGTGCCAGCATGAGCTCGTTACACACGATAAGATATGGGGTAAATATATAAATGTACTCCCGTGCATCATTTATCATCTGCATGTACAGATTCTCACCCACATTCTCTCCGCTCAAAGGACTGGACTTGTACGGCTGAACATATCCGTCACTTACGCCACTATAGTCGATCTCCGCCGGTCTATAGTTGTTGTAGCTTCCCTCTGAATATCTGAAGCTGTTCCACATCTGAAGGAACATAACAGTGAAGCTCCAGGCGCCCTCGCCCTCAAGTCTCACTCCACTGTCCTTCCATTTGCCGTACTTCTCTATCTTGTTGATATACTCGTCAGCCATGTTGTAACCGCCGGTGTGAGCTATCTTGCCATCAATAACAGTGATCTTCCTGTGATCCCTGTTATTGAAGATAGTGGCAAAGAATGGAACCACCTGATTGAACGCCATACATTTGATACCGTAGGATTCAAGTTCCTTCCAGTAATACTTCGGCACATTGAACACAGATCCGATGTCATCATACATGAACCTGACATCAAGTCCCTCCGCAGCCTTGCGCTTCAATATCTCAAGTATGGTATCCCACATATAACCCTTGTCCACGATGAAATATTCCATGAATATATACTTCTCCGCACTCTCCAGGTCTCTGATGAGATCATCCATCACATCATCGCCTATGGCATAATACTTTACACTGGTATGCTTGTACAGAGGCGCCTCAGCCACATTCTCCATATAATTACATATCCTGTATGTAGGCTCCGACTTTAAATTCTCCGCTGGGACCCAGTTGTCCCCCTTGACGTTCTCATATACCTCCTGCTGGAGAACCCGCAGAAAATTCTTTCTGAGTTTTTTAGGTATCAGCACATGTCCATAGAGCACATACATGAGACCTCCCAGCACCGGGAATATGAGTATCGGCACCATCCATGCCATCTTTACCATAGGGTTAGTATCCTTTGTTATAAGATACATTACAACTATTACGCTGAGCAGCTTGAGAGCACCCGATATATAGATATATCTGTCCTGAAGGAAAACAACCCCCAGTATCATGATCGCCAACTGGACGACCACAAGAAAGCACGTTATTACCATTCTGCTTAGTAATCTGTTCAGTATCTTCTTCATATATTTCCTACCTTTACTGAATTGATGTCACCTTATAATCCTGATCCTCTACTGTCTTCTTGAGCACGCTGTCATCAACGTCTACCTTGAGAGTGACAACCGCTGTTCCTGTCTCATGGCTGACTACAGCCTCCTGCACCTGGTCAAGGGCCTCAAGACTCTTCTTGACTCTGGCTTCACAATGTCCACACATCATACCTTCGATCTTCATTGTCTTTGTCATAACTTTGTCCTCCTTGATTCTATATCTCTTATTTTTATCATAAATGTCTGTCAAATTCAACCTCAGCGCATTTGTAACAACACAAAAACTTGACAGGCTCATGGCAAGCGCTCCGAACATAGGATTGAGCGTCCAGCCAAATATTGGGATCCACACGCCGGCGGCGAGTGGTATTCCAATTATATTATATATAAATGCCCAGAAAAGATTCTCTTTTATGTTCTTAACTGTTGCCCTGCTGAGTCTTATGGCCGCCGGAACATCTGTGAGCTCACTCTTCATGATAACAACATCGGCAGCATCTATGGCTATATCAGTACCTGCACCTATGGCAATTCCTATATTCGCCCTTGTGAGTGCAGGGGCATCATTTATTCCATCACCAACCATGATCACATGGCCCTTCTGCATGAGATCTCGCACAACGCTCTCCTTGCCGTCCGGACGCACGCCCGCTATTACTCTGTCTACGCCGACCTGCTCTCCTATGGCTTTGGCGGTTCTCTCATTATCACCGGTTAACATAACTACTGAAAGTCCCATCGACTGAAGCTGGCTTATGGCCTCAGCGCTGTCCTCCTTCACAGTATCCGCCACGGCTATTATTCCGAGGACTCTGTAATCTCCGTCAGTCTCCTCGGCAAAGAACATAGGTGTCTTTCCCTGCTGTGATACCTTCTCTGCGTTATCCTTCATCGCCTCAGGTACATCCGCATAGCCCTTTATATAATCCATATTTCCTCCGATGATCTTTCTGCCGTTCAGACTTCCCATCAGACCGTTGCCCGCAACAGCCTTGAAATCGGATACCTCATAATTTTTATCCTTCTGTGCATCACCTGTCTGGTAATTCTCACTGTAATATCCAACCACAGCCCTTGCCAGAGGATGCTCTGACAGCTTCTCCAGAGCCGCAGCCTTCTGCATCAGCCCGTCATCACTTACTCCATCTGCCGCCAGTATATCCGTCACTACCGTCTCTCCCTTTGTGATCGTTCCTGTCTTGTCCATGACCACTATGCTGCTCTTTCCTGTCTCCTCAAGGGCGGTCGCCGTCTTGAACAATATTCCATGCTTGGCACCTATTCCATTTCCCACCATGATCGCAACAGGTGTGGCAAGCCCAAGGGCACATGGGCAGCTTATAACAAGCACTGATATTCCTCTCGCCAACACATAACCGGCATCCTTGCCCACTATTATCCACACTATCATCGTGATAAATGCTATCAGTATGACAACAGGTACAAACACTCCCGAAACCTTATCAGCAAGCTTTGCTATTGGAGCTTTGGTAGCCGCCGCATCACTTACCATATCTATTATCTTGGACAGTGCGGTATCCGCACCTACCTGTGTAGCACGGCATTTCAGATAACCCGACTGGTTGATCGTCGCCGCAGACACACGGTTTCCTGCAGTTTTGTCCACAGGTATGCTCTCACCCGAGAGAGCTGACTCGTCCACGGCGGAATCCCCCTCAAGGACTACTCCGTCCACAGGAACGCTCTCACCCGGTCTAACGGCAAATATATCTCCAACCGCAACTTCGTCTATATCCACGGTGACCTCCTCACCATCCCTGATGAGAACGGCTGTCTTCGGGGCAAGATCCATCAGACCTTTGAGTGCGTCCGTGGTTCTTCCCTTTGAATATGCTTCAAGCGTCTTGCCGACTGTTATAAGCGCCAGTATCATGGCCGCAGATTCAAAATAAAAATCATGCATGAGCGTCATGACACGCTCACCGTCACCTGCTGTCTGCGCCGCTGTCATGGCATAGAGCACGTACACGCTGTATATGAATGAGGCACCTGAGCCCATGGCCACCAGCGTATCCATATTAGGCGAGCCGTGTATAGCTCCCTTAAATCCACTCACAAAGAATCTCTGATTTATCACCATCACAATTATGGTTAGCAGCATCTGCGTGAGTCCCATCGCCACATGATTGCCGTCAAAGAAGCTTGGCAGCGGCCAGTTCCACATCATATGTCCCATTGATATATACATGAGGGGAATAAGAATTATAACTGATGCCACCAGTCTCTTCTTCATTTTTCCAAATTCTTTGTCCGCCTCACTCTCACCGGAACCGCTGCTCTTCCCACCTGAATGTGAAGTATTTCCACCAGCGGATCTTCCACCCGCCAGACTCGCACCGTATCCTGCCTTCTCAACTGCAGCCACTATAGTTCCGCTGTCGGCTGTTCCATCCACCATCATGGAGTTGGTCAGGAGATTCACCTGACACGAGGTAACTCCCTCAACATTGGATACGGCCTTCTCGACTCTTGCACTGCATGCACTGCATGTCATTCCTGTCACATTGTACTTGTCCATATATTTCACCTTCCTTTATCAAGCATCAGTCAGTTCGTAACCGCACTTGCCAATAACTGACATATCTATTTCATAAGTCTGGTAACCGTATTTACCAGATCCTCTATAGTATCATCCTTGCCATTTCTTATATCATCTGCAACACAGGTCCTGATATGTTCGGCAAGGAGCTGTCTGTTGAAGCTGTTGAGTGCCGCATTGATCGCCGACACTTGGAGCACGATGTCTGTGCAATATGCATCATTTTCCAGCATACTCTTCACGCCTCTTATCTGCCCCTCTATCCTGTTCAGTCTGTTGAGAAGCTTCTTATACTCCTCGTCTGTCCTTGTCCTCACCCTGGCTTCCACATCGCTTATCTCTCCGCCATGATGACAGCAGCATTTCTTCTGTTCTTCCATATATCTTTCCTCCATCCTTATTGAACTCCAGCCATGCAAAATTTGCCTTCGGCAAATGGCTGGAGCTACATGTCAAGTTTTCATAGAAAACTTGACACATCCCTTGTACATCAGCCATTTCTGTTCACATTTCAAATGACGCTGCATATATGCCATCTATTTATTATCTGCACATTACGGCTGTTAAATTCTCTTTTCATCCACGGATTATATACCCCCTATGGGTATGTGTCAACAATAAAAAATCCTCATAGACCAATATTTATACCACTTTATCAGTCTATGAGGGTTTTTCTCCTTTAACCTATATGTCTGAGTTTTATTTACTCTGTTGTATCCTGATCGCCCATGTCGATATCAGCATCTCCGATATCAATCGCATCTGCGCTTGACTCATCACTGCTGTCTGCATCGTCAGTATCAGTTATATCAGTCTCATCAATGAGGCTGTCGTCACTTATATCAAAATCTGAATCACTGTCAATAACAGAATCAACTACAGATGAATCATATGTCTGCTGGTTCAGGACATCCTTAAGATCTATCATATCTCCTGTGGTAGCATCTAACATGATGAGCTGTATTGGATAATCCTTATCGAGGCTTCCATCCTCCATCTTGTCGCACTGTGCAAATACCCATACAGGGCTGTATGTGTACTTATCTCCATCCTTGAGCTTGTAGTATGTAAGTCTTACATCGTTGAACTCAATGGTGCTGTACTGTGTCTTGTTGTCTGTGTAATACTTATTTACAGCCTCCGGAAGCTTCTTGAGTGCATCATCCCAGCTTATAAGATCAACATTGTCCTTCTTGTCTCCTGTTGCTCTGAAGGAATCAAGGCAATATGCTGAGATAAGTCCATTGTCATCAATGCCGAGCTGGAATGTCTCATCCATGGTGTCATACCACGTTTCATCACTTGTTGCGAGTGTGTCAAGGCCGTATATATTAGGTGTATATGGAGCCACGCCGTCCACAGAACGCTTATATGTTACCATGTAACCATTCTTCTCTGCGGCAACTGTGCTGTTTGATGCATCGCTGTAATCCCACAGCAGATCAAAATTACTTGTCTCTATGACATCTGAGATTCCACATGATGCAAGGAAATCTGTTCCCTTCTGCTCAGCATCTGCCGCACTGATGGAAGCTGTGTTTGCGGAAGCCTCCTCGTCAGAATATTCACTGCTGTAGCAGTATACACTTGTTGCGCCATCCTTAGGTCTGTACTGTATAAGCTGATCCGATGGATAGTAATCCAGTGAGAATCCGCCGCCTGTGGACATGTCATCGCCACTTCCATAGAATGTTACCATGAACTCGTTGTCCCCTACAGATCCGATGAATGTGTCTCCACTGTAATCTCCGGCTCCCTCTCTCGTATCAGACGCTGTCTTGAGTTGATCCTTAAGTGACTTCATGTAATCCTCATAATAGCTCTTATCATCATCCGATGTAGCCTGTTCCATCATGGACTGAAGTGAATCTATCTCTCTCTGTATATCCTCCTTGTACGGCTTATCCCAGTTATATACATATACGCCTGCGCTCACGTCAAATATATTCTCGCACACACGCTTCTTGTAGTCATTGTCTACATTGTTAAGCTCATAGTAAAGCACTGACATCTTATCTGTGTCAGGCACCTCTATCTCTGTGGCATTTATGGATACATCTGTGAGACCTGTATCTGCATTGATACCCTCAAGCTTGCCATTGTATGACTCTGGTACGTCGAGTCTTGATGCCAGCTTACCGCCGCCACCGCCGTTCTCGTCGTCTCCCATGTTGTAATCCACCTTCTTCTTGCCACATCCTGTGAGCGCAGTTCCTGCCACAAGTGATGTCACCAAAAGCAGCGCCGCTGCTTTTTTGTAACCCGCTTTTCTCATATAAAATACCAACCTTTCCTTACTTAATTGAAGTAATTATAATATATTTTCCCCGCTGACACAACACCATCTGCTATCACTCTTTTGTGATGATGACCTTGCCGTCAACAACCTGAACCTTGACCTTATTGCTGTCGATTCCGGCAGCAGCCAGCATATCAGGGCTTATCTGTACACGATTCGCCTTATCGAGTATCGAGAACTCCTCATGTGAATCATCAGATGAGAAGCCATCTGTCGTCAGCTCGTTCATTCTGTCCTTGTAAGATTCCTTCATGATCTTCTCTGTGCTAATCTTGCCGTCCGCAATCATAACCACACGTCCCACCTTATTTGCAAGACTTATATCATGTGTAACTATGATTATCGTTATCCCGAGCTCTTCGTTCAGCTTTCTGAACAGATCCTGTATCATGTTGGATGTCTTGCTGTCCACGGCTCCTGTAGGCTCATCCGCAAGAAGTATCTTCGGATTATTCGCAAGGGCTATGGCTATGGCAACTCTCTGCTGCTCACCACCTGACATCTGAGATGGATATGAATTTATCTTGTCCTCAAGTCCCACTCTGCAGAGCAGATCATGGGCTCTTGCATACTTGTCTTCCTTGTTGCTCTTGTCGAAGTACATAGGTACCTGAACATTCTCTATGGCTGTCATATATGGCAGAAGGTTTCTGGAGTTTTTCTGCCACACAAATCCTACAGTGTGCTTTCTGTACTCCACAAGCTCCTTATCCGTCATCGCAAACAGATCCTTGCCGTCGACATACAGCTTTCCGGCCGTAGGTCTCTCAAGTCCTCCGATCATATTGAGGAGTGTGGACTTTCCTGATCCCGACTTTCCGATGACCGCCATGAGCTCGCCGTATTTGATGTTGAGCTCCAGGCCTTGAAGAGCCATGACCTCCACATCGTCAGTCTTGTATATCTTGACAAGGCTGTCACACTCTATGATATTCTCCTCAGAACCAAGGCGCTCCCCGCCGGCTTCTTTATCTGTGCCAGCCTCAGGATCTGCTTCCACGGCTTTCCCGCTGTCAGTGCCCTCGTCTTCCTGAAGATCCATGCCGTACACGAACTCCTGCGTCTCCTGGCCATCCGTGTTCTCCATGTCCTGTGTCTCCACACCCGGTGCTATAGTTTCAGGCTCCACAGCATCGTTCTTCTTTTTTCTGAATAAATGCTTATCGCTCAACTATCTCACCATCCTCTATCTCATATACTACATCACCGAGCTCCATAAGCTTCGGATCATGTGTCGTCATGACTATCGTTATTCCTTCCTTGTACACCAGCTCCTGGAACAGCTTCATGACTGCAAGTCCCGAAGCCGTATCAAGGGCTCCTGTAGGCTCATCCGCAAATATTACCTTTGGCTTATGAGCCACCGCTCTGGCTATGGCAACTCTCTGCTGCTCACCACCTGACATCTGATTTGGGAAATGCGTCATTCTGGATGACAGTCCCACCAGATCGAGCACCTCTTTTATACGGGCATCCCTGTTGCCCTCATATTCCGCAAGTCTGAGTCCGAAATCGACGTTCTCATACGCACTCATAATCGGGATCAGGGCAACCGACTGGAATACAAATCCTATATTGTATCTTCTCAGCTTCTCCTTTTCCTTCTCGTTCATCTCGCTGTACACGTGGCCGCCGACTATCACTTCGCCCTCAGTAGGCTCATCCAGCGCGCTCAGGATATTGAGCAGTGTCGTCTTACCCGATCCTGAACGACCTTTGAGTATAGTGAGCTTTCCAGCCGGGACTGTTATATCTATTCCCTTGAGTGCATAGAAATCTTCTCCGCTTCCAAGTCTGAAACAGCGTTTGATTCCATGTGCCTCTATCATAATTTCATCCATAGATTAATCCTCCCCCAGCTTTAATGCCTGTGTTATATTCATCTTCTTCAATATAGTTCTTATGACTACGAAACATACAACAAACATAAATACAACAACCGCTGTGAGCTTTATGATGTCGTAAGGATCCACAGCTATCGATATCGCTATGTTGTGTGATTCCGGCAGATAAACCACGGCAACCAGCTTGACGAAAAGCACCGTAGCCGCAGCACCGACTCCGTATCCCGCCAGACTGGCAAGTACCGAGCTGAATATCTGCTCATTTATGAGCATCTTGTTGATCTCACGCATGCTCATACCCATAGCTCTGTAGATACCAAACAGAAGTTCTCTCTGTTTGATGGATGTTATCCAGTATATCAGGAATCCCACCGTGCAAAGTATGATCGCTATGATAAATGACAGTGAGAACAGACCATTTGTTATGAGCACCAGAGGTGACTCCTGCATCTCTGACACATCCTTATCCACACTCTCATACTGCACTATATTGACATCCTCATCACTGAGTGCCTGAAGTACATCCTTGTAGTCCACACCATCCTTGAGATGCATCCATACCTGGTATGGTGTCTGACTGAATGCACCAACAACATATGCATAGTTGGCAACTACGAGGTATCTCTCCACCTCCTGCATCTCTCCCTCGGAATCCTTCTCATACACATACTGTTGGAATCCCGGGAATGCATCCACTATGGCACATACCGTTCCGCTAGGAGATGCGATCTCCTCCTTCTCCTTGCTTGCAATAGGACTGTATCTCGCATAGTTTATGGAATCTCCAACCTTTATATTGTACTTCTTTGCAAGGTTTGATGAAATGATGACTCCATTCGACACTGTTGCAAGATCATTCAGATAATTGTACCAGTGCTCCTTGTTGAGTCCGCTCTGCAGTCTGGCCGTCTCACCGAACTCCTTGGTGTTGATACCCATGAGTACGCTGCCCGCCAACTCCTCGCCGCCCGCTTTTATGACGGCATTGTCGTCGTATATGACTCTTGTCACCTTGTCACACAGGCTGTCCTCGAGCTTTGTGAATCTCTCAAAATCCTGCTCTGTGTAATACCAGTGGGTCTTCTTGTCTTTGTCTATGTATGTTCCTCTGGTCCACTGCTCCTGTACCACAAGATCCGTTCCCAGATTGTAATCTATTCGCTGTGTCTTGTTCTTATTTATGGTTCTTGCCATGTTCGAGTTGAACATACCCATGGCTATTGTCATTACAAGGAACACTGATATGAATCCCTGCTTCTTGACCGTACGTGTGATCTGCAGGAATGATGCGTACACAGCCGGCGACCATCTCTTTCTTCCGATCCTGTATATCAGTCTTATCAGGTATTTGATGAGTCTGAGCACCAGAAGTCCCACTGCAAATATAAAGAGTGAAGAGTTCAGGAAGATGACCGGATCAGGTCTTGAACCCGCAAGTATATCGAGTGCTATCGTCGATTTCTGCTTGTTGTAATTGTACAGGAGGTATATTGAAAGTGCCACAAGGATGACGTCCACAAAGAACTTCTCCCAGAATGGCTTGTAATTTACCTTTCCTGTTCTGCTCTTCTGCTCCACTATGGAGTTCTTGGCGTATTTGAACACCGGAAGTGTCACAAATAATATAGCTATAATAGCGGCAGCCAGACTGTACACTATCATCCACGGATCTACTCCATAGAAATGTGTATCCTTAAATCCAAACTGCAGGAACGAATCCGTGCTTGCTGCAAGCTTACACAGAAGATATCCTATAGGGATTCCTATCACTATGGCTATCGCCGACAGTATTGCCGACTGTCCAAGGTATATTCCGAGAACCTGCTTCGTGCTGGTACCACGGCTCTTGAGCATGGCGATCTCTCCATCCTCCATCTCAAGTATCTGACTTGATACCATGTAAATGAATGCCATAAGCAGAACCAGTATTGGGAGCTCCAGAACCCATATGATTATACCGATGGTTCTTGCATCGCCTTTATAATCTATGAGCACACTGCTGAAATTCTGCTCAAAATATTTATCTGACTTCTCAAATGACTGGAGATAATACAACGTGTCCATGGCATTCTTGTGTGTTATCTGTGAGTAGTCAAGCATGACGTGATCCACGTAGTATATTGTGAGGAAGCCGTACTTGCCTATCATGTCGTTGAAGTCATCCTTCTTCACATATACCTCGCTGTCGAGATCTGCAAGCTGGTCATACCAGAAGCTGTCTGAGTAATCCTTCTCCTCAAATACACCTACGATCTGATACTTCATAGGATTGCCCTGTGAGTCAACGGCATCGCTGAGTCCGGTATCTATGCTGAATACCTCTCCAACGACAAGGCCGTATTTGTCAAGGTTTCTCTGTGAGATGATACAAGGATACACACCATCCTCTGTCTTGGCATCCTCGAGTGACGTTCCATATGTTATGTTCACATGATCCTCTATCTGTGGCATATATGTCATGTTGAAGCTGGTCCTGTGATTCAGGTTGCTCTGGGTGTAACCCGCCTGAAGTGACAGGCTGGTCTGCTTCTGCAGAGCATCTATCTCCATGTAGTAGTTCCACATGTCCTCATATTTGCCGATCCTGCCAAGCACTGCATCGGCATCGGCATAATCGTCTACCGCGCATGAGCCTGATCTGCCGATAGTTGCCGGATACTTGTTCTGCTCTACCATCGCCGCGTCAAACTTGGACGACATGAGCATATCCAGCGCTCCGTTTTTGAACATTGGGTTGCACGATGCAACAGCCACCAGCAATATGATTCCAAGCAGGAGACATGCATTTAACCACTTCTTGTTCAATAATTTATGTGATAAAAATTTAAACATTATATCTCCTCTCTGCTACTCTGCTGTTGTCGCATCTCCGCCAGATGAATCCGATCCGCCATCCGACTGGCTGTCTGCGCCTGACTTTGAATTATCGGAACCATCTGATGAACTCGATGAGCCACCGGTGGATGTTGCTCCTGATTCCTTAGCTATGACATCGCCCTCTGAAAGACCTGACAGTATAACCGTCTTGGTCTTGTCTGCCTCGCCGAGAGTGACATACTGCTTTATGATCTCATCATCCTTGATGAGCCATACATAGTCATACTCATTTGAATTGTTCTTGCTCGTCTCATGATAGATCATGTTGTTAGGTATCATGACCACGTTCTCATAGGACTTTGTCGGGTAGCTGACCTGATATGACTTCGGCTTCTTGTAAAAGCTTGCATCATCAACCTTTATATAATACTTCAGTTCATCACTGCCTGAACACTTGGTTACGTGAACCCCGCCCTCTGAATCAGTACTGATATATGACTTGGAGCTGTCTCCGGTGCTTCCGACACACACTCCGCTTATCTTCTTACCGCTGTTGTTCTTATTTGATATTGAAACCTTCTGGTTTACAGCAAGTTTTCCCTCTGATATGGATATCGCCAGGATCACATTGTCGTTGCTTCCGACTGTGAGTACATTTGCACCTTCCTTGACAGCCACATCAGTCTTCGCGCCAACCGAGAGGACTGTTCCCGCCTGGTCAGCGTAGACAGTTATCTTTCCGCTTCCATCATTGTTCTTGTTGAGCTTTTCTCTCTGTGCGTTTAAGCTCTTGATGGTTGCATTGTGTGTATATATCCTAAGATCCTTGTTGTATGTAACAACATTTCTCTGGCACACGAGCTGCTCCGCCATGTAGAGAGTGTTCTCTGCATCCGTCGGCGTTGCCACCTTACCCTTCTGGTATCTCGTGATCTCATTTGTAAGCTCATTTATCTGATCATCAAAATCCTTGAGATCCGAACTATAAGTCTGGTTCTCCTCGCTGATCTGGTTATCTATATCCTTGACCGCCGCTGTTCCGCCGCCACTGTCAATGACAAACAGCACATCCCCCTTCTTAACCTTCTGGCCCTTCTTGACGTTGAGTGACGTGAAACGTCCATCGCATGGTGCAGTGTAGCTGACACTGTTGAGGTCCTCCACCGAGAACGAATCGCTCTTCACCGTTGCTGTCTTCGTATATGAATCGAGTGCCACCGTGTATTCTGTGTAATCACTAGGCATGACCGCATCTGAAGCGTAGTAGACAAGATCTCCTTCCTTGAGTCCGCTGACTACCTCTGTGTAGTTATTGTCGCTGGCACCGGTCTCTATATCCCTGCGCTCCTTCTCACTGGAATCTGTCTTGACATATACAAATTTCTGGTTGTTCTCCTCGTATATGGAATCATTTCCCACTGTGAGTACGTCCTTTGCATCGGATGTACTGAAATACAGTGACACCGTGTTGCCCACGCTGAGGATCTTATCTGCATCCTTCACACCCTTGAGCTTAAATCTTGTGTATGGAAGACTTGACTTGCTCTGTGCCACAGCTATCTCCTGATTGGTGTAGTTGTATGGCACTATGTCATACTGCTTTCCATTTATCACAGTGTACATGTTCTTATACATGCTGTATGTATTCTTCTTGAAGCTCTCACCGGTTATCTCTATATATGGATCACTGTAATCTGAAACCACGACCACGTTCTCACCGCCGCCGACAGTATTCTCACTGCCGCTTATCTTCTTGGCGTATGTTACCGTGCCCGGACGGTCTGCCTTGAGCGTTCCGCTCTGCTTGACCTTGTCCTCATCCTCGTCCTGCTGTGTGAGCTTTTTCTGCTCATACTCATATAAAAGATTATCGTACCTGTTGTTCTCCTCATTTATGGCTTTTTCTGTTCTGGCCTCTGCAGCGCCCTTTGAATCACCGATCTCTTCGCACGCCTTTATCTTCCAGTCCAGCTCAGCCTGATTCTGCTCATATATCTTCTGCTTGATCTCATGTGAATACTTCTTCACATCCTGGGAATCAGCTCCCGAGCTGTCGTCCCCATCCATCGATGTTGAAGAATCATCCACTATTGAGCCTGAATCTGTACCACTGCCATCGTCTCCCGATGCTGTGGATGCATTGCTGTCGGTCTCTGCAAGAACCGTGTCCTTCTTGACCTCATCGCCCACATTCACATACACCTTTGACAGAGTCACAGATGTGTCATAGTAATAACAATAGTCAGTTGGGACTATCGTTCCGGTCTTGATGACCTTTTTGCCTATATCTCCATATGTGACCGGTCTGTATGCCTCGTTTGTACTTACAGGTTCAACGAGCTCAGGAACCTTCTCGCTGTTCTCCTTGCCACAGCCCGCCATTCCTCCTGCCATGACAAATGACATTACCAGGCATGCTATTCTGGCGGTCATATTCTTTTTTGTCCGTGTGCTGCCTTTATGCATAATATTCTGTCTCATCAATTTATCACCACCTGCTCTCCGGCCTTCAGTCCTGATTTGATAACTGTATAATCATCCACCGTATCTCCAACGGTAACTTCTACCGCATTCCTGTATCCGTCCTCATTTACAGTGTACACATACTTCTTCTCACCCGAGCCGTCAAACACAGCCTTTTTATTCACATATACAACGTTCTTTACAACCGGCTTATCTATGACCATCTTGAGGGTATCCGCTTCGGTCACTCCGGTCATATCACTGACAGGCTGAAATGTAAGTTTCTGCATCTCCTCTCCGGTGGCAGAGCTTGTATACTTCTCACACTTCGTGAGCTTCAGTGTAAATGTTGCCTCCTGAAAATCAGCATCGTAGGTCTGCCCCTCCTTGAATTCGTATGAATCCGCAGTCTCTGATACATAATCAGACGAACCCGAATCCACCGTTATGAGCGTATCACCCGCTGTGACATATCCATACTGCAGATCTGAGTTGACATAAGTCACTGTTCCGTTCTTGTCTGCAATGACCTGATACTCCTTCATTCTCTCGTTCTGCTCTTTGATGTATGTATCCGCCAGATCCATATCCTCCTTCGCCGCGGATATGTCACTGGAGTAATCCTGGCTGCTGTCTATGCTCGCCAGCCTGTTGTAATGGTCTATAAGAAGCTGATCCCGCTCCTTCTGATCCGTATACTGATCTATGGTCTTCTGGATATCCTTGGCCTCAAACTGAATCATCACATCGCCTTTGGCCACCTTATCGCCCTCTTTTACCTTGACCTCCTGAACCTTGTAGTCAGACTGCTGTATCGAGTAATCATTGCTGCTGTAACCATCAGGCTTGAGCTCCAATGTCAATGAGGACTGGATATCTCCGCTCTTAACCTGATCCGTATTGAATTCCACCTTGCTATACGGCTCTATATTTATTCTGGAACTTCCTGTCTGTCCACCGGTACTGCCTCCGCAACCAACCAGCGACACGGACATCAGACCGGCAATCGCTGCCGCCAGAACCTTCTTATTGAATATCGCTTTTGACACGCTCTATTCCTCCTGTTTTTATGAATATATTTGATTCTACCCCCTGTCAGCCCATATATCAAGGAAATCTCCCGGGAGTTAATATTAGTTAAAAAAAAGAGAAAGCTTATGTTTTAAGCTTTCTCTAGAAATAAAAAATGCGGGAGATGGGACTTGAACCCACACGCCGTTTCCAGCACTAGATCCTTAGTCTAGCCTGTCTGCCAATTCCAGCACTCCCGCATATTTATGTGATGTCGACTTCTGTGCTCGTCACCAACGAATAAGATAATACCATCTATCGAATACAAAGTCAACAACTTTTTTCAGATTTTTATCATATTAGTGAGCTTTCTGTCCACATCCTTCATAAGGTACTCCTTGAACGCTGTGTAATACTCATGTGTGAACTGTGTATACAGGAACTTATTCCAAAGATTACTGCAGTATGTACTGTCAAAATCATAATATGAATCAGTATATACCAGACCATTGCTGAACCTGGTCACATCCAGATACGGTTCCTTTCCTGCATAGTTAAGTCTCATAACGAGGTTCTTCTGCTCACTACAGCAAGCAAAAGTCTCAAGAAACATCTTCATCTGATCCTTTGTTATTCTCTCTACGAACATATGTGCCTCCTACTCTGTGTCTTTACTCTCATTGGTCATCCCCCTAACCTCTATAATTATAGCATACGCCTCCGAATTATAAAACCTTTTCGCGCAACAAAAGAACCGGATGTGTAAGTTTATACCACATCCGGTTCTTTTTACTTATATATAGAAGATTCTATATTCTATATTATGATAACTGTGCCTTTGCAACCTCAACAAGCTTTGCAAATCCCTCAGCATCGCTGATAGCCATCTCTGAGAGCATCTTTCTGTTGATGTCAACACCTGCCAGCTTAAGACCATGCATAAGCTTGCTGTATGAGATGTCATTCATTCTTGCTGCTGCGTTGATACGAGCGATCCAGAGCTGTCTGAACTGTCTCTTTCTCTGCTTTCTGCCAGCGTATGAAGATGTAAGTGCTCTCATAACTGACTGCTTTGCTACTCTATACTGCTTGCTTCTTGCTCCTCTGTAGCCCTTTGCAAGCTTTAATACCTTATTGTGCTTCTGCTTTGCGTTCATTCCGCCTTTAACTCTTGCCATTGGTTTTCTTCCTCCTGATCTATTAGATATAAGGTAATATCTTCTTCATTACCTTCTCGTTTGTTGCGTCTGTCATTGTAGCCTTTCTAAGATTTCTCTTTCTCTTAGTGGTCTTCTTTGTTAAGATATGACTCTTATAAGCTTTAGATCTCTTTAAACCGCCGTTAGCTGTTTTCTTGAAACGCTTAGCTGCTGCTCTTTTTGTCTTTAATTTAGCCATTTTACTTACTTCCTCCTTGAATTATATGTCTATAATAATTTAACGCTTTTGTGTTAAAAACATTATCATGCTTCTTCCTTCAAACTTAGCAGGCTTATCGATAACTGCTATCTCTGCAAGCTTCTCAGCAAAGTTGTCAAGAATAACCTTTGACTGCTCTACATGCGCAAGCTCTCTTCCCCTGAATCGCAGTGTAACCTTAACCTTATCGCCATGCTCAAGGAACTTTCTTGCCTGATTGATCTTGGTATTAAGGTCATTCGCATCGATGTTCGGTGAAAGTCTGACTTCCTTGACTTCCATGGTCTTCTGCTTCTTCTTGGCCTCTTTCTCTTTTCTGGCCTGCTCATAACGATACTTACCATAGTCAACTATCTTGCACACCGGTGGCTGTGCCTTAGGTGCTATCTTCACAAGATCAAGTCCTGCATCCTGAGCCATCTTGTATGCATCCCTGGATGACATTATTCCAACAAGCTGACCATCTTCTCCGATGAGTCGTACCTCTCTGTCTCTAATCTGTTCGTTGATCATTAAATCGCTAATGACTCTCTACCTCCACACTTTTAAAATTCAATTCTCTGACATAAGAAAAGTGGATAGAACCATCTATCCACTTTCTTAATACAAAGCATATTCAAACTCAGGAAAACCCTGTAAATCTTCTAAGCTAAATATTAACCCGAGTCATGTCAGACCATGCTGAGGTGAGAGTGGATACTCTGCTTCTATGTTCACTGTTTCACACAGCAATGGTAGAATACCACATCGCCAGCCGTGTGTCAACTGTTATTTTTCTTTTGTCGATATGCCTCTGTGCTGCCTTTATATCACTCATTATCGCCGTGGGATTCAACCGGGATGAACACCCTGTCATTGTCCTCTTCCTTCACCGGCTTCTGACTCTCCTGCGCAAGCTTCACAAAATACATCTGTGAATCAAGCTTTGCCTTGCCCCTGAGATCCTGCTTCGCATATGAGCCGTCAGGCTGCATGATGTGAGCCTTGAGTGTATCCTCAAGCTGTATCTTAAGGATATTCTTTATCTTCTTCTTAAGCTCCGGATCCTCTACAGGGAACGTTATCTCAACTCGCTTGTCCAGATTTCTAGGCATCCAGTCCGCACTTCCCATGTATATATCCTCAAATCCGTCATTATAGAAATAGAATATTCTCGAGTGCTCAAGATAATTTCCAACTATGGATCTTACTGATATATTATCTGAAAGTCCCGGAACTCCTGCCTTGATACAGCATATTCCCCTGACGATGAGTTCGATCTTTACGCCTGCCTTTGAGGCATCGTAGAGCGCATTCATGATCACCGGATCACAGAGACTGTTCATCTTGGCAACTATCCTTGCCTTTTTGCCCTGTCTCGCATTCTCTGCCTCACGGCCTATCAGCATGAGGAATTTGTCCTTCAGCCAGATTGGGGCAACTGCAAGCTTGTTCCACTTCTTCGGCTCTGAATATCCTGACAGCATGTTGAACACCGCCGTCGCGTCCTCTCCTATGGCATCACTGCAGGTGAGAAGTCCCATGTCAGTGTAAAGCTTTGCGGTCTGATCATTGTAATTTCCTGTTCCCAGATGCACATATCTTCTAATTCCGTCCTCCTCGCGTCTGACAACCAGTGCGATCTTGGAATGTGTCTTAAGACCCACAAGGCCATAGATAACATGACAGCCCGCCTGCTCCAGCTTCTTGGCCCACGCTATATTGTTCTCCTCGTCAAATCTTGCCTTGAGCTCGACGAGAACAGTTACCTGCTTGCCATTTTCGGCAGCCTGTGCAAGTGCCGCGATGATAGGTGAATTGCCGCTGACACGGTAAAGTGTCTGCTTGATCGCCAGGACATCAGGATCATTTGCCGCCTGTTTTATGAACTCTATGACCGGTGTGAACTCATAATATGGATGGAACAGAAGGATGTCTCCCTTCTTTATCCTGTCAAATATATGGCTGTAATCGCCCATTCCAGGTACAGGCTGCGGTTTGTACTTAGGATACTTCAGATGGTCAAAACCATCTATGCCGTTCACCTTCATGAGGAATGTGAGATCCAGAGGTCCGTTGATCTTGTATACGACCTCGTCATCGACTCCAAGATGCTTCTTGAGCTCCTTAAGGAGCTTCTTGTCCATGGCCTCGTCCACCTCAAGTCTTATGACCTCGCCCCACTGTCTCTGCTTGAGCTGCTTCTCGATCTCCTTCAGCAGATCTGCGGTCTCCTCCTCATCTATGGAGAAGTCTGCATTTCTCATGATACGGTATGGATATGCACACACTATGTCGTAGTTCAGGAACAGCTTGTCAAGGTTCTTCTCGATAACCTCCTCCAGAAGAATTATCTCGGTAACGCCCTTCTCCTCAGAAGGAAGTCTCACGATCCTTGGAAGTACAGATGGAACCTGGACGGTCGCTATATCCGTCACGTCCTTTTTCTTATCGTATATGAGTGCACCTATATTCAGTGATTTATTGCGCACCAGCGGGAATGGTCTGGACGAGTCCACCGCCATAGGTGTGAGTACCGGGTATACATCCTTCTCAAAGTATTTGTCCACGTACTTTGCCTGCTTTGGAGTGAGATCCTCATGGTGTCTCACAAGCTTCAATCCGTTCTGGGCAAGCTGAGGGATGAGGGATCTGTTCAGTGTCTGATACTGGTTCTTCATGAACTCTTTGGTGCTGGCATGGAGTGCGTCAAGCTGCTCCCGCGCCGTCATTCCGGCTATATCCTTCTTGGTGTATCCGGCATGCACCATATCCGTGAGTGATGCTATTCTTACCATGAAGAACTCATCCAGATTGGATGCCGTTATACTCAGGAACTTTATTCTCTCAAACAGAGGAATGGTCCTGTCCTTCGCCTCGGACAGACATCTCTTGTCAAATTCAAGCCAACTGAGCTCTCTGTTATAAAATATCGGATTCTTATCTGCCATCCTTTACAACCCCCTTTTCTGTTTTAACACAGGCTTCACTCCAAAGACCTTTCTGAACAGTTCAGTCTTGGTCTTGAACACCCCTGCCTCAAGCGTAATATCATTCAGTGTATCTACCGTCATCGTGAGCACGTAGTCCTTGAAGCTGAACTTCATGTCACTTATCTTCTGCCTGTGGCTCTTGTCAAGGACATCCGCAAGTCTCAGTATGGATGCCAGCTTGGCGACCTTCATGTAATCCGCAGTCATCAGCGATACCTGTGCCTTTGTCTGTGAAGGGAGATAATACTCGTTGAACTTCACAATATTTGCAATCTCCTCCCTCTCCTTGTGGGACAGTCCAAGTATCTCCGTGGACATGATTATGTGATAGGACATCATGGTGCCCACGTTCATATTTACAAATTTGCCACAACTGTGGAGCATGGCTGCGATCTGGAGCTGCAGTCTCTCTCTCCTTCCGAGTCCGTGGACGCTCTTGAAGGAATCAAATATATCCAGTGCGTTCTGCGTCACATTCTGTGTGTGCTTCCTGTTGACCTTATATTTCTTGGCTATGCTGTTTGCCGATGCAATGATATCCTCGTCGAAATTCTTATTCAGCAGAAGCGTTCCGTTCTTATCCATATAATCGGCAACTATTCCGTCACAGAACGTAACATCCGGCGTGATGATATCCTCCGCCCTTGAGTTGTCGAGGAATGACTGGTAAATGATCGCCATCGGAAGCATCAGTGTCGCCCTCTCGTATGGCACACCATATTTTTCTGAAAGGACCTCCGGGGTGGTCTCAACTACCTTGTGATAAAGCACGCGGAACTGATCTCTTGTGATCTTGTCTGTGATATTCAGCTCCGGTCCGACCTTCTTCAGATTTGCGATTCCGTCTCCTATGGCTATTATGCTCTTGATGTCCTTATCGTTTATAAAGAGGTTCCTGAACTCCTCTATGAAGTTCGATACGAACTCCTCCATGATATTCTCCAGAGCCACCGTGTCTGCGCCGTATTTTGCCAGATAATCCCTTATTCTCACGGCTCCTATAGGAAGGTTCTGTGTCTGGATCAGATTCTGCTTGTCAAATATAGATATCTGGAGACTTCCCGCTCCTATGTCCAGAAGCGCCCTGTTCTTCGTGTCGGCATCCTCAAACTTCGACTTTGCCGCATACGCCTTGTAGTTCATGAATCTCTGCTCCGAGTTGCTGAGCACTGAGACGTCGATGCCTGTGTGCTGCTTTATCCTCTCAAGGACCATGACTGAATTCTCCGCCTCACGCACAGCGGACGATGCATACGCCTTGTATTCACGCACATCGTATTCCCTCATCTTCCTGCGGAATTTGTTGAGGATCTCACATACCTTCATTATGGAATCCTCGGTTATCCTGCCACTGTTGTAGGTATCACTTCCGAGCTCAACTGTGCTGTTGACGTAATCGATCTCCCTCACCCCTTTTTTGGGAGTTATCTCATACACCTTCATTGACAGCTCGTTAGAACCTACATCGATGGCTGCAAATACCTTACTTGCCATATCTACCCCACCTTTCATGTTACTTATCAGTATGTTCCAATTATCTTGAAATCCATAGAATCCTTATTTATATGGTCCAGCGCATCTATCGTCGCCGGATCCATGAGACTTCCCTCAAGAGTTATGAAGAATGAATATTCCCATTTTCTTCCCCTGAGAGGCCTCGACTCAATGCTTGTCATATTGAGCCCGTTATGTTTTATATGTCCAAGTATACTGTAAAGGGTTCCACTCTCATGTGGCAGTGCAAAGCATACAGATATATTTCCCGCACTCTTCACATACTCCTTTTTCTTTGACAGTATGATAAATCTCGTTGTGTTGTTCTCATTGTTGACTATATCGTCCTTGAGTATCTCAAGTCCGTATATATCTGCGGCAAGAGCGCTCGCTATGGCAGCCTGGGTAATATCACCTTCATCCCTGACCTTCACCGCACCCACTGCAGTGTTCGCAACCGGGCACTGTGCGTATCCGGCTCTGTTTAGGAATTCACTGCACTGCAGAAGCCCCTGCGGATGGGAATATACAGTCTGTATATCAGAAAGCTTTGAGCCCGGAACTCCCATGAGCATATGTGCCACCTTGACCTCGTCTCCGCCCACGATGGTCAGGCCGCTGCTGCCAACCATATCATATATACCACTCACAAATCCGGCAGAGGAATTCTCTATAGGCAGGACTCCGTAATCAGCCTTGCCTCTCTTCACCGTCTCTATGACATCCTCAAATTTTGCAACATTTACATTCTTTATATCCTTGCCAAAATAGTCATGCATAGCCTGATGACTGTAAGCCCCCGGAACACCCTGGTATACAACCACCGTGTCTTTATCGACCTTCAGATGATCCACGGGCACAAACCCGCTCACCACATCAGAGCTTATATGTGCCAGCGCAATATCTCTGCCCTCAACACACGCTCTGTCGATAAGCTCATTCTTTCTGGTGATAAGCTGCTGTATCTGCTCTTCCAGACTGTTTATCTCTTCCAATGTATTCATTCTATCTATCCTTCCACTTGAAGTGTCAAATTTGTCACTGTTTGTCCAGCCCGGCACGAAGCTCGGATATTGTCTTGCCAAGCAGCGGGTGCCTCTTGTATCCCGCTATCGCGGACAACGGTTCAAGTACAAACTCTCTCTTGTGCATCTCCACGTGTGGTATGTGAAGATCCTCACTGTCATACACGACATCATCATAAAGCAGGATATCGATATCCAGAGTTCTCGGTCCCCAGTGGATCAGCCTCTCTCTTCCCGCCGCTTTCTCTATTCCATTCACCAGTCTCAGCAGTTCCTCAGGAGTCCTGAGCGTCTCTATCTCCAGACAGCCGTTCAGGAAATCGTCCTGCTCAACGCCGCCATACGGCTCGGTCTCTATAAAATCTGATACTCTTGTCACCTTGGTGTATTTATCCTTGTTCAGCTCATCTATGGCCATGTCCAGATATGATTCCCTGTCGCCGATATTTGACCCAAGTCCAAGATATGCTGTGTGCTTTTTTCTGCTTATGGACACGGACACTGTATCTACATGTACCATGACCGGAGCCCACGGCTTCTTCACCGTCACATTTACCCCTCTCACATCATCGTAAGTGAGAAGTATCATGTCTGCTATCTCCTCAGCCACAGTCTCTATCAATTTATAATTTCTGTTCTTCATGACCTTCTGTATGCCATCGCACACGCTGCCATAGTTCACAGATTTTCTTATATCATCACTTCTGCCGGCCTCCTGGGTCGACACCTGCATGGATACGTCCACCACGAACTTCTGTCCAAGGACATTCTCCTCCCTGTACACTCCGTGATGTGCAAATACCTCAAGTCCTTTTATATTGATACTGTCCATACCGCACCTCCGCTATATTTTATCTGGCACTCAGCATCGCATGCGTCATCTTGAGTGCTCTGTAGTTGCTCTTCACATCGTGTACTCTGAAGAAATCGCAGCCCTTCACAAGCCCAAGCACTGATGTGGCAACTGTTCCCTCCTCGCGCTCGGTCACCGGAAGATCAAGTGTAAGTCCTATCATCGACTTTCTCGACGTTCCGAGGAGTATCGGGAGATCCCATTTGTGGAGCAGCTCCAGATTGTTCATGAGGAGCAGATTCTGATGCAGATCCTTTGCAAATCCTATTCCCGGATCCACCATGATCTTGTCCCTGTCTATGCCTGCTGCCAGAGCCATGTTAACCGACTCATCCAGATCTGATACAACATCAGCCAGATAGTCTGTGTAATCTGTGTTCTCCCTGTTGTGCATAAGACAGCACGCCTTGTCGTACTTCGCTATGACAGCCGCCATCTTCTCATCGTACTTCAGTCCCCATATATCGTTTATGAGATCTGCACCTGCATGTATACCAGCCTCAGCCACCGCAGACTTGTATGTGTCGAGTGATACTGCCACGTCGAAATCTCTCTTTATCGCCTCTATGATCGGTGCGGTCCTCTCTATCTCCTCCTCATCCGATATCTTTGTATATCCAGGTCTTGTGGACTCACCGCCAACATCTATTATCACAGCACCCTCAGCTATCATCTTCTCTGTGGTAAACAGAGCTGTGTCCATGGTGTTATGCTGTCCTCCATCCGAAAATGAATCCGGGGTCACATTCAGTATCCCCATCACATAAGGTTCTTTTCCACTCTCAAATGTCTTGTTTCCTATTATCATCCTTTTATCCTCCAGATATTAAATATCCGCACATGACGTGCGACCCCTTGGTATTTCCCTTAATATTTTATCCCTGTATTGCGTGCACTCTCCAGCCAGTAACACTGGTCTGATGCCTCGCAGTCAAAACAGTTTCGAGACAGCTTATCCGCATTATACAACACATATGCCAGTCCTTCCCGCTCAGCACCGTCTGTATTGTGTGAGCCTATGGCATCACATATCTGCTCATTCTCCTGCGTGGAAAATCCGCACTGCTCCAGTATTCTGCCCGCATACTCAACACTCAGCTCATGATGCTTCCTGCCGGTGTCATCAGGATCTGCCCGTCCCACATCGTGAAGAAGTGCCGTGGCATATATGATCTCCCTGTCTATCGCATATCCCTGTTCGATATTCATTATATACGCTATCCTGGCAACATCCAGGCAGTGCTCAAGTCCATGCCGGCAGAATATCCTGTCGGTCTCCTTGTTCCGCACAGTCTCCATGAGACGTCTGTATTCATCGTTGTATATGATCCTGTCCACTCTGTCCATCTCTGTCTGCATCAGCTTTCTATATATCCTCCATGTTCCGCACGGTCTATGATCGGCCCAATAAATGACAGCGAGCCAAATACCATCACCACCGAATCCCGCCTGCCATCAGCCAGCGTCATCGCCTGCCTCACGGCATCGTCCACATCTTCCTGCTCATAGACTTCATCTATATATGTCCCTGCCAGCCTTTTCAGCTCATGCCTTGAAAGTGCTCTCGGGTTATCCGGCTCAACTGCTATGAACGCAGAAGCCCCCGGCATCATAATCCTGAGCATCTGCTCATAGTCTTTGTCCTTGAACACCCCACATATATATATGAGGTCTCTTCCGGCAAAATACTCATCTATGTTCTGTCTAAGTGCTCTCCAGCCTCCCGGATTGTGTGCGCCATCCACATACATTAGAGGTTTGTCCATAAGCTTCTGGAATCTTCCCTTCCAGAACGTCGCTTTAAGTCCTCTCCTTATGTCATCCTCAGTCAGCTCATATCCAAGCCTCATGAGAACATGTGCGGTCGCAGCCGCTGTGGCACTGTTATATATCTGATATATGCCCGGAACCTGAAGTTCGTATCTCTGTCCGTCATATATATATTCACTTCCACCTACCGACTCTCCGCATATCTCTATATCCTTCTCCCTGATAAGTACCGCCAAGTCCGATATATTATTCTGCTCACATGCCATATTCCACATATCCTCAAGCTCTGAGGCAAGCGGGTACGCCACACATGGGCAGTTCTTTTTCAATATTCCAAGCTTCTGTCTGTATATATCCCTCAGGGTATTCCCGAGGAAATGCATGTGATCCATGCTTATACTTGCTATTATCGTACAGACCGGGTGGCTACACACATTTGTGGCATCCTCCAGGCCTCCCATTCCGGTCTCAAGCAACAGGAAATCGACCTTTTTGTCGCAGAAATAACAGAACGCCACCGCTGTCTCCGTCTCAAACGATGTGGGCCTTCCCCAGCCGTCCGACACCATGTCATCCGCTGCATCTTTCACCGTCTCTAGATATACGGCAAAATCCTCCTCAGACATATATTCCTTATCTATCTGAAATCTCTCAAGATATGTAAATATCGTCGGAGATATATATCTTCCCACACTGTATCCTGCACTCTCAAGTATCTCGTCCAGAAATGCGCATATCGAACCTTTGCCATTTGTTCCTGCTATATGTATAACCGGGACTGCGTCCTGCGGATCGCCCAGCCTTCTCAGCAGCTCCTTTATACTGTCAAGCCCCAGAACGCTTCCCATGGTGTCCGTATATTCTATATAACTTCTTGCCTCTTCATAAGTCATGGCATATATCCGTCCCTTCTCATCTGTGCCTGATAAGTGGTGCATTCTCATCTATAGGCAGCAGCTCATACCCATCATTCCGGAGTCTTTCAATGAGCATCGGCAGTGATTCCACCGTGGTGTGCCTCGACTCAAGATCATGCATCAATATGACCACATCGTCGTGCTGCAGTGCATCCTTCATGATATTGTCGACAAGCTGCTCCGGCGTGTAGCTGCCACACACGGCATCATTGTTCAGCGCATTCCAATCATAATATATAAGCCCCTCGGCATTCACATAATCTATCAGGGTGTTCATATCCACTCTGGATACCGTATTTGAACTGCCGCCCGGGAATCTGTAATATACACAATTTACACCTGTTACATCATACAATAAATTTCGCAATTCCTCAATATCTTCGGAGAAATCAGCAAGGCTTCCATATATTTTATCGTAATCATGGGTGTACGAATGAAGCCCTAGTGTATGTCCCCTATCCACTATATCCCGGTAGGCATCATAATAGCTCTTGTCGCGCCCCACGACAAAAAATGTTGCCTTCACATCGTATTTATCAAGGATATCCAGTATCTCCACTGTGTTCCCGGATGGCCCATCGTCAAATGTGAGATACGCCCTCTTCGTTATCTCCGGCTCCGCATTAGACTCCGTTTCGTCCTTCTCCGGCTGCATCTCCCCGGTATCATTTGCCCCATCCACCTCCGATGGTGTGCTCTCATCCGCCCCCAGGACATTTGCCTGCTGCCTGACCGGCCCTCCGGCAGTATAAAAGCCCCACCTCGACTGGCTGATTATGTAATAACAACAGAAAATTATGGCAAGAAATATGGCAACCGCCAGCATAATATACTGCCATCTGTCAGTCACCTCCTGCACATTGTCAATTTTTTTCAAATGATCCTCGCCGCCTATAGCATTTTTTCTATTATATTATTTTTTATTTTTAATTATGTGTCTATTTTTTATGCCATGAATATTTCTCAGATATACGGAGAATATAAATAGCAAATATTAAAAAAAGGAGAACATGTACAATGAAAAAATACTTTTTACTTGTGATGTGTATGACACTCACCATGATCCTCTTCTGTGGTTGTGGCAATTCAAACGGTGCTTCAAGCACTGGCTCATCTTCAGCAGCCAGCACCCAGACAACATCTGAGGCTCAGAATGGTAACAGCTCTGAGGGAAACAGCACCGACTCATCTGACAAAGGCGTTGTAGGCGGAGCAGCCGACGCTGTAAAGGATGTCGCTGACGGCGTGGCCGACGGTGTAAAGGATGTCGCTGACGGCGTGGGAAACACCGTGTCAGGCATCTTCGGTTCATTCGATGATGCCCAGGACTGGTTCATGGATCAGCTTCCCGCAGGTGACGGAAGATTCGAGGTTGCCAACAGTGACAAGGATCTCACAGAATTTTCCGGTGGAAAAACAGGCTACCACATCGAGCTCCACGACAACAATAAAGAGGGCGACACCAAGGTCGGTGATTTCTATATCGACTCCAGCGATGGCAAGGTGTACAGATCCGATGAGCACGGGAAGACATTTGCAGAGTATGATTTCTCTGATTATAAATAGATGAAATATCCCGCATGAAAAAACAAGCGGCACGGAGGTATCTAAAAACCTCCATGCCGCTTTATTCTATGTTCTTATTCTGCCACATCCGCTGCATCATCAGCTTCAGTAACAGTCACTTGTTCGTCTTCACCCTTCTTGTCTGAGCTCAGCATCTCTCCTGTGAGCGGATTGATCTTGACTCCCATCTCCGACGCAATGAGATTGTACATGTCAAACTCTCTGTCTCTGGCAGCCTTCTTTCTGGCCTTTACGCCCCTGGATCTGACCAGTTCCACTATTCCGAATCCGATCATCAGTATGCCGAAGAATATGAAGCCCGCCATATTTTTTGAAAAAAATGCATGAGCCACACTTATTGCGCCTATTCCGATCATCACGATACCCATAACGAAATTGAACATATATGCTTTACCGCCTTTCACCAATCATCTGTTTACAAACGCATCTATGCCCGCCTTCTCGAGCATTCTGTCGTATTGCTCATACATATACTGGACACTGTTCTCAAGAAGATGATAGTGCATTATGTATGGAACAAGCAGCACCATGAATGCAAGTGCAAGTATCAGCAGCGATATATTGGCCGTCACGACAAATGTTATACATGTTGCAACCGTCAATACGGCAAACAATACCAGCACTATGAGGTGGATAAGTCTCTCATGCATGAAAAATCCTACCTGCGTGAGATGTCTCTCTGCCTCCCGTGCAAAGTCCACATCATTCCTCTTTAAAAGCTCATCAATATATGCTATATACCGGCGTATCCTCTTTGCCATCTGCCGCATCTTCCTTTCCTGATCCCTGCCGAACCGTCAGGCTAGTTCATCACCTTGTTCATAAAGTGCTCCCACTGTGCGATCACCTTATCATAGTAAAAACTCAGAACATAGGATTCCTCATCCACATCTATTATCATCTGATAGCATTTTCTGTCAGCATTCTCCGAAGACTTGAGCATCTCCTTTGGCTGGCCCGAATAAAATACAACCTTGCCCTCAAAGCTCTTCAGCACATCCTCATAGTCCGCCCTGTCCACAGGCTTATCCGGTACTGACTCCTGGAGGACATCGTTCGCATCGTAATACTTATGACCCTCGAGCAGAAGTGCCTCGATCTCAGGCTCAGTGAATCTGACCTGCATATCACTGGCATATCTGTCAGTATAGAGCTCATTTGCAGAGTTGTCCTCTCTGACTACCGCGCCGTCAAATTCAAATTCCAGGATTCCCTGCTTCTCCGAATATATACATCTGATCAGAGTCGCATCCCTGAAAGAGAGCGTCTCGATCTCATCTACACTCTTGTACTTCATATCTGTATCTCCAACTAGTCCATTGCCTTCTTGATGGCCGCAAGAAGCTCATCGTATGTCTCAAATGCCTCAAGATCAGGATTGTCCGCCTTGATCTGATCTGTGCTCTTGAATAGGAATCCTGCCTTGCTCGCATAGATCATTCCCAGATCGTTGTGGCTGTCACCGCTTGCTATAGTGTCGTAGCCGATTGACTGCAGAGCCTTGACTGTTGTGAGCTTCGACTGTGGGCATCTCATCTTGAAGCCTGTGATCTCACCGTCATCTGCAACGATCAGCTCATTACAGAATATTGTAGGGTAACCGAGCTTCTTCATGAGAGGTCCTGCAAACTGTGAAAATGTATCGCTTATGATTATCACCTGTCCTATGGATCTCAGCTCATCCAGAAACTCCTTTGCTCCAGGGATAGGATCTATCTTTGCTATAGTCTCCTGTATCTCCTTGAGTCCAAGTCCGTGCTCCTTAAGTATACCAAGTCTCCAGTTCATGAGCTTATCGTAGTCAGGCTCATCCCTTGTTGTTCTCTTAAGCTCAGGTATTCCACTTGCCTCCGCAAATGCGATCCAAATCTCAGGCACCAGTACTCCCTCTAAATCAAGACATGTTATATACATATTATATTATCCTCCGTTCTTATAAATAGTGTGAATTAATGCATGTCATACTCCTCCCGTTTCTGACCACACAGATGCATTATAGCACAGTATCACGCAGACTAACAATCACTACTTTCAGGCATTTGCCCAGACTTCTTCCATCTGTCCAGAGCGTATCCATAATCCCGGATTATCATGTCGAGCTGCACCCTTTCCGTCACTCTCATGTGGCTTCCCTTCAGGTATACTCCGTCCATGAAACCGATCCGTATCGTCATTCCGCACTCACCTCTCATCGCAGCCGGTCTCTTCACCACACTTGCACCCGCCGCCTTCTGAAGCTCTTCGTACCTTTCATAATTCTTCTGCCATGCCCTCATATAGGTCTCAACTTTCCTTCCCGGAATATTGACCCTCACTCCACCATAGCGTCCATCCGGCCCCGGGAAGAAATACTCTATCCTGAAGTCATTCTCACTTATTATTAGCGTACCGCCGCTCGCCAGCTCTTCTCTGCACGTTCTTCCCATAACTTATCCTCACACATTCCTGAGACTTTCAAATGTATTGTAAATGTTCAGCAGGCCATATCCCCACTCGGGATTCGGATACTGCCTGATCTCCAAAAGCCCGCCCGAACTTCCCGGTCTCACCGCTCCCCTTATCAGGTAGCCCCTTATCTGGTTGCCGTTTATATTCCTTATCATCTTTCTCCCATACGACCACTCAAGCATGATGGCACTGCAGCCCGCAGTGTATGAAGCCGCCACTGAGGTGCCGCTTCTTATAACCGTCTCCCCGCTGGCTCCTTCTCCCCTTATATTCACTCCGGGAGCGAGAAGATCCGGTTTCACCCTGCCGTCCGCCGTATAGCCTCTGCTGTTGTCTATATACAGATTACCATTTGAGTGATCATATGCGCAAGTGCATATCGCAGTCTCCGCCACCGCCGGGCTGGTTATGGTCACCCCCGGATCACTTGACACAAATCTCGTCCCCGGGGATACAAAGCTGCTTATGGGCAGCCACGCGTTAAAGCTGAGCTCCGTGGTTCCAACACCGTACACCCTTATCCGCCATATACCATTTGCCGGGGTTATAAATCTGAGCATGATGAGCTCCTGCCCAGCAGAATCCTCTATGAGAAAATAGTCGACATATATCATCCCACCTCCAAATATCGGACGGATGATCGAGCTCCTGTCATACCTCGGCGATATCCTCTCTATAAATTCCCCGCCGGGAATCTCTATGGCCACCGAGTAGGTATTGGTGGACTTACCCCATATCTCAAGTGTAAAGCTGTTGCGATCTGCCACATCGATCTCAACGACATCGTATGCCCCTGTGACGATTCCGGAATAATGATGTCCTGCTCTCCCCTCGTTGCCACCGGCAGCAGACACCGCAAGCCCCTGAAGCTCTCCTATGTTGTTTATATATTTGTCAAGTGCTTCCGCCCCCGTATGGCTTCCACTGTTGGTCCCAAGCGTCACGAGTATGCTCATAGGCATGCGCAGCTTTTTCTGCTGCTCAAGCAGATATGCTATCGCTGTCATTATGTCAACCTCACTGTACGCATTTGCATCCGATGGAATACCATAAAAACTGCGTAGATTCTGCTTTGCCTGCTTTAACTTCACCACCACCAGGTCTGCCGACGGAGCCACACTCACAGCCGTTCCCGCGCAGAAGCTTCCATGCCCGGTGGTATCCGTCAATATCCTTTGTCTCTCATCCACAGCAGCCTGTATCTCCTCCGTGCTATACTCCCTGCCGTAGCCGTATGATGCGTTGTCAGCCTCCTCCACTGTCTGATCCCACGCCGCAAGTATCTTTGTCTTACCCCCATCCCGCACAAATGAACTGCCAAATATATCGATCCCCGTATCGACGATGCCAAGCAGTATCCCCTTTCCGGTGAGTCCGAGTATATTTTCCTGCTGGATATTGATAACCCCTATAGCCTCAAGAGCCCCCACATCGTCCATCAGGCCGTACACTTTTGGGAAAAGATTGTACTCAAGCCTTGAAAAACTCTCCATATACCCGGCCGGAAACGGCTGATATGCCACCGCATATCTGTCGTCTATTATGTTGAGCCCGTATGGCTGATACAGATCCATCAGAACTTCCCTGTCTCCGTTGTATTCTATTATATATTCCACATAATCCTCTGAGTAAACAGCATCTGATATCACCGCACATCCCTCCAGGGGCAATCTATATAGTATATGCAGCAAATTCCGAATCTTTACACAAAAATACCGCAGCACGGAAATTTCTCCGGCTGCGGTATGTCTCCATCTGTACATTATATGTACCGGCTATATTCTATTTTATTGTTTTGTATCAATATACTTCTGAACCTGCTGCTTCAGGATATTGAACTGGCATGGACCTGTCTCGAGAACGACTGTATTGAACTCCTTCAGGTCAAACTTTGATCCAAGCTGTTCCTCAGCATAATCCCTGATCTCCTGCATCTCATAGAAGCCTGTTGAATAACTCTGGTATACGGCAGGATCACCTATCATGGTAGTATACAGATCGTCGGCAGCATCGCCGTTGAATCCCTTTTCATTCAGGTAATCTTTTGCTTCCTGCAGTGACCAGCCCTCATAGTTGATTCCTATATCGATCCTTCCACTTATGAGATAATTGATCTCATCGTTTAACCTGTACAGTTTTGCAACGGTGTCCGAATCAGATGCCCCATCAAATGTGTAATAGTTTATGGCATCATAGCACGCATACATTGCCCAGCCCTCCTTGTATCCAAGGAAGCTTAATATGGTACGTACCGGTTCAGGATCTGTTGACATGTAGTATGCATTCTGCAGCATGTGTCCCGGATATCCCTCATGGGCAAGTGTGGTCCACATACCATCCGTATGTTTGCCATTTACCCTGATAAGGTTGTTGTCCTGGTCATCGATCGCAGGTGACATATAGTATGCCAGCGTATTCTCCTGAATATCCTCAAGGCTCTTATCAAGCTTCTTCGCCTGATACTTTATCTCTCCAAAGTCTGGGTAGTTCTTGGTGGCTGTATTCATGAGTATATCTATTATTTCTGAAGGCTCCTTTGAGTCACTGTCTCCAAAGAGGTCATCGTAGTGCTCCACAAAATATTCATATGAATCGTACTGTGTCATGGCTATGGAATACAGATCTGTCATGAGATCTGACAGGTTGTCATCCAGCATCTGTGCCACTTCCTCAGGTGTCTTATCAGTTCCCGCAGCGTCCTTCAAAAGGTAAGCGTAATACTCTTTACCACCTTCATAGCCACACACACCGCCCTGGTTCTTACCGGTTCCCTTGAGCGATGACAGCACATCTATAACATCCTCATATGCAGGTATAAGACTTTCCACAACGGCCTTCTTATTCTGTTCCTCAAAGTCCGCTATCTCGTCCGCAGTCAGGAAGTCCAGCGCCTCGATGTTATCGTTGAACACCTGTATCATGAAGTGATTGTCCTTGTCCTTGATGAAGTCTTCGCACTGCTCGATGACCTTATCGCACACGGCATCACTCATAAAATATCCCTTCTCGGACTTTGTCTTCTCAAACTCTAGATTGTCATCAAAATAATCCCTTACCATTCCAAGCACCTGGAGATATCTCTCCACATCACCCTTGTCGTCAAAACGGTAGTCTGTGAAATATGTGGATATATTCGACTGCAGTCCTTTCATAGGTGAGAACGGCTCGCTGAGGTATATGTTCAGATAACCCTCTGACTCCGTCTCCAGATACTGATTAAGTATATCGTATGTGAGCTGCTGGCTCTCCGTGAGATCGTCCCTGTCAAATGACTTGAGCTTGTCAAAGGACTCATCAAACTCAGCCTTACTTTTTTTGATTCCCTCATCGCTCATATCCGAATCGCCCAGAGATACCTCCGGCTCAGGAATACCAAGGGCATCCCCATCCTTTATCTCATAGTTGTACGAGAGTGTGTCCGATGTCACACTGTCCACATACTCATCGTGCAGATATTCCTCGAACTCCTTCTGCACCTTTGTGTAGTCGTCCGCATTATCCTTTATTGTTCCTGTGATAGTCTTCTCATCAAACATATGAGAAGTACATGCAGTCATCGACATGGCCATGGCTCCGACAACAGCAGCCACGACAAATCTTCTCATATTCTTTTTGAATCTGGTCATACATCTACTCCTTACTTAATATATTTTCCCTTCACATAACCTATCTACACATTGTATGCCATAAACCATACTATTGTCCATTTATTTTATGTTAAGGTTACAATATACCGAGTCCGTCCAGAACAACCTTTACTCCTATGAGTATAAGTATGATACCTCCGGCAAGCTCAGCCTTTGACTTGTACTTTGTTCCGAATATACTTCCAATCTTCACTCCGACCGCTGAACATATGAATGTGATACATCCTATGAATAATACCGCAAGTATGATATACAGAGTGGACAGCTTGAGGAATGCAAATGACACTCCAACCGCCAGTGCGTCTATGCTGGTTGCAACCGCCAGAAGGAACATGACCTTAAAGCTCATATCTGCATCTACTTCCTCTTCCTCGCCAAACGACTCCTTGATCATGCTTCCGCCGATGAACAGGAGGAGCACAAATGCGATCCAGTGTGACCATTTGCTTACCAGATCTGCAAAAAAGCTTCCGAGGACATATCCTACCGTCGGCATAAGTGCCTGAAATCCTCCAAACCACGCACCTGCGATAAGCATGTGCTTCACCTTGATGTTGCGCAGGGACAACCCCTTACAGATAGACACGGCAAATGCATCCATTGAAAGACCAACTGCCAACAGGAATAACTCTGCAATACTCATAATTTTTCTCCTTGATATAGATTTGACGGATGCAGTCACAGACACATATAAAAAGAGACCTCCCGGGCAGCTAAAAGCTGTCCAGAAAGTCTCATCATCTACAGTAATACCAGATTCACGCCATCATCGACCGATGGCTGCCAATCATTATGTTGATATCACAACGCAAGCTCTGCGCTGACTACTCCCTTAATGAACGGTGATATTCTAGCATATTGATAAAATATTATCAAGTAGCATTTTCCTGTTATCGCATTATTGTCATTACAGATCTGTTCAGTCCTGCTTATCGATCTGAGTTGCGCTTGCCTCCTCAAGTGCCGGTGTTCCGCGCAGTTCTATGATAGGGCTTCCCTTGCCCTTTATATAATCACCTGTGATGGTCACCCTTCCTATGGTGTCATCCCTTGGGATCTGGTACATGATATCCAGCATGAATTTCTCTATAATTGCACGCAATGCTCTGGCTCCCGTCTTCCTCTTGATCGCCTCCTCGGCTATCGCCTCGTATGCCGAATCGTCAAATCTAAGATCCACCTCATCCAGTGCAAGGAGCTTCTTATACTGCTTTAATATCGCATTCTTAGGCTCCTTGAGTATGCTCACGTACATATCCTTGTCCAACGCATCAAGTGTGAAGAGTACCGGAAGTCTTCCAAGGAACTCAGGTATCATGCCAAACTCACGGAGATCCTCGGTTGTAACCTGTCTCAGCAGATTCGGATCATCATCATATTTGTCCTTGAGCTCAGCCTTAAAGCCCATTGACGCCTGCCTGCTTATTCTCTGCTTTATAATCTCCTCTATATCAGGGAATGCTCCACCACATATAAAGAGGATGTTCCTTGTGTTGATCGTAGTCATAGGAACCATGGCATTCTTGCTTCCTGATCCAACAGGCACCTCGACATCCGCGCCCTCGAGGAGCTTCAGCAGTCCCTGCTGTACGGATTCACCGCTCACATCCCTGCTGTTGCTGTTCTGCTTCTTGGCGATCTTGTCTATCTCATCTATGAACACGATTCCTCTCTCTGCCTTCTCCACATCATTGTCGGCGGCGGCGAGAAGCTTTGACAGAACGCTCTCTACATCATCGCCTATATAACCGGCCTCTGTAAGAGTTGTCGCATCAGTTATTGCGAGAGGCACCTTGAGAAGTCTTGCTATGGTCTTGACTATATATGTCTTACCACAGCCTGTAGGTCCCACCATCAGCATGTTGGACTTCTCTATCTCTATATCATCCATGGTATCTGTGAGAACCCTCTTATAATGATTGTATACAGCCACGGATATAACCTTCTTGGCATATTCCTGTCCCACAACATACTCGTCCAGCATAGCCTTGATCTTATGAGGAGCCGGAATTGTCTTAAGCGTGAGTTCTTCCTCCTGCTTCTTTTCCTTTGGCGCCTTCTTCTTGACTTTCTGTGACTTTGGCACGTCATTCTGTGCCTTGAACTTGGACATATCTATATTGCCAAATGGCATATTTGTCAGATCTATGAACTGCATATTGCCAAGCCCCGGCATGTTGCCAAATCCGGAATTGTTGAAGCTGTCAAATGATCTCTGCATGCAGTCTGCACATATATTTATATCTCCAGGCATATGTATCAGCTTGCCGGCCACGCTCTCCGGTCTCCTGCACAGGTAGCAGTATTTCTCGTAGTCGTCATCGTTGTCCTTATCATCCGATGCATGTCCATCGGTATCCACCGTATCCGGTGTCTTCTTATCTATATCATCATAATTCTCTGCCATATCTCATTTTCCTTTCCTGATTATACATATAGTCTCAGTCAGAAATATAATAACACACATATACCACATTTACCAACACCTGCAAATATGAAATTACTGTAAATTAACCGCTGGCACGCAGCGCCGCCCCGCTTCTGTCCTTAATATTATTAAGTCATTTGTCTGTTTTTTGTATTATTTTACCGCTGGCATCTTTCGAATCGTTTTAAAATTTCGGCATTTGCGAAGTGCTATGGAATTGGATTTTTCGCTATGCTATAATCATAAAAAATAAATCCAACGGGTAAAAGGAGGACTGTAATTATGAAGAAACTTGAAATCGTAGTTCGTTCAGAAAAGCTTGATGATGTAAAGTCAATACTTGATGAGTGTGAATCAACAGGTGCCATGGTATCAAACATCATGGGTTACGGTAATCAGAAGGGATATAAGACAACTTACAGAGGAAGCGAATATGTTGTAAACCTTATTCCAAAGGTAAAGATCGAGACCATAGCAGCAGACGATGTTGCGGACAAGATCATTTTCAAGGTTTGCGAGAGAATATCCACAGGTAAGATCGGTGATGGTAAGATCTTCGTATATGATGTGGCAGATGTCGTTCGTATCCGTACAGGCGAGCGTGGAGAGACAGCGCTCTAATAAGCACAGGTATCCAGTATCATTCCTTTTTCTAAATTGGCAGGCAGTGGCATTTGTCCACTGCCTGTTTTTTATCGTTCAGCTCTGTCTCCCAGTATCTTCAGCAGACTCCCCGGGGTCATCCCTGTATACCACTTAAACTCTCTCTGGAAATGCGCCTGGTCAGAATATCCCATGTCATCCATATAATCCGTGACATGTCCGCCCGGATGCTCCAGCATTTTTCTCACAGTCTCCCTGATCCTCACGATGCGGGCAAACCTCTTGGGGCTGACCCCCAGCTCCTCCACAAATCTCCTATGCACATGTCTAACGGTGCATCCCATCTGCTCAGCAAGCTCTGATATGCTTATCTTCCCTTTTGCCGCATATATGACATCCGCCTGTTTCACGATGTCCGAATCAGCCATGCCATTCCTCTGCCACAACGATCCGCATTTCTCTATATGCTCCGTGATCTCCTCCGTCGCACTCTCTATCGGATCTTCTGCACCATTTCCTGTAAATGCATGATCAGCCGTCAGCAGTTTTTCAAGCAGACGCATATCTTGGGTATCCAGAGTCTCCCTGCCAAGTCCAAGATCCTGCTCCACAGATATGAAGCTGCAGCTCTCCTCAATGCAAACAGCCGCCTCCAGTTCACCCGGATACACCCTTTTGATGTGTCCATCCGTACATATCACACATATCCCAGTATTCTCCTGTGGCACTATTCTCAGCCCACCCAAGCTGTAACCAGCTCTCACATACACAGACTTCTCATTCTTTTCTATCAAATTAGTATGTACTTCACTGCAAAAATTAACATTCAATAAAATCTGACTATCCATACGCCATCTCCGCATAACTTTATTTATCTTTACCGTATCTTTGCTTTATTATATTAAGCCCATGCAAAATATAATAAGGTTTATCGTTCCACGTCCGATTTTTTCAATATTTTACCATATCTCAATACTATACTCAACCCAAGTTAGTAATTGAGGTGTGGCACTGAGATACTTATTATCAGTCATATCTCAGTGACGTACGATCAGATATAATGTGCACAAAGATGTGTTTTGTCAGGAGCATACCTGGCGGGACGCATCTTTTTTTTATTATCTGATCACTTCCACAACTACAATGTATTAAAAGGAGGAATGATTATGGAAGACGTAAGCACAATTGTATTTGGAGTATGGTTCCTTGTCGGAGCCGCACTGGTATTCTGGATGCAGGCCGGATTTGCAATGGTTGAGGCCGGTTTCACAAGAGCCAAGAATGCCGGAAACATTATAATGAAGAATCTCATGGATTTCTGTCTCGGTACAGTTTCATTCATGATCCTCGGTTCATCACTTCTGCTCGGCAGCAGTGACTGGGCACTCGGAGGTTTCATCGGAAAACCATCATGGGATTTGTTCCTTCACTTTGAAAACTATGACTGGTCAAGCTTCGTATTCAACCTTGTGTTCTGTGCAACAGCAGCAACCATCGTGTCAGGAGCTATGGCAGAGAGAACAAAGTTCTCTGCATATTGTGTATACTCAGCTATCATCTCACTGCTGATATATCCTATTGAGGCTCACTGGATCTGGAATCCAGGTGGCTGGCTTGTAAAACTTGGCTTCCATGATTTTGCCGGTTCATGTGCCATCCATATGGTAGGTGGAATCTCAGCACTGATTGGTGCCGCATTACTTGGACCTCGTATCGGAAAGTTCAATAAGGATGAGAATGGCAAAGTAGTAAAGGTTCACACCTTCCCTGGTCATAACCTTCCACTCGGCGCACTCGGTGTATTCATCCTGTGGTTCGGCTGGTACGGATTCAACGGTGCAGCCGCAACATCTGTTGAGCAGTTAGGTTCTATCTTCCTCACTACTACTATCGCACCTGCACTTGCAACAGTTTCATGTATGATATTTACATGGCTCAAATATGGCAAGCCTGATGTGTCAATGTGTCTCAACGCTTCACTCGCTGGTCTCGTTGCCATCACAGCTCCTTGTGATACAGTCGATGCTTTCGGCGCAGCTATCATCGGTATCGTTGCCGGACTTCTCGTAGTATTCGGAGTATGGCTCTGTGACCACGCATTACATGTTGACGATCCTGTCGGTGCCGTAGCCGTACATGGTGTAAATGGTATCTGGGGAACAATCGCTGTAGGTCTCTTCTCCACAACAACTGTTCCTGGAAATGATACATTAAACGGTCTGTTCTACGGCGGTGGCATTCATCCACTCCTCATCCAGTTACTTGGATTTGCAGCAGTTGCAGCATGGACAGCAGTTACGATCACCATCGTATTCCTGATCATCAAGAAGACTATGGGACTTAGAGTATCTGAGGAGGAAGAGATCAAGGGACTTGATCCTACAGAGCATGGTCTTCCTACAGCATACGCAGATTTCCTGACAACAAAGTAATTCATAATATATAGTATTATCTGCAAGCAAAAAGCCTGTGGTATGAATCAAAGTTCATATCACAGGCTTTTTAATATATTCACATCCACATGCCATGTATAAGCAGTATATGCGGATTCTTCCTGTCTCCATACTCGTGTATTGTCATCTCTTACCCCCTGTAAAAGCATTAGTTAGATTGTCCTAACCTATGACATATTATCACAGAAAGGCACTTATATACAACACAATATTGCACAAAGAAAAAAGATCCCAGTCATTACGACCGGGATCCGTCTTAAAACAAACATCTATAGATTAAAGACTGTAAGAACCTGATTCTCCATCAGCTGTATAATATACCATGCCTGTTTCTGGCTGGTAGTATACGTTCAATTCCTTAACTGTCTTATTGCCAATAACTTCCTTCACCTTAGCAACGATTGCTGCCATCTTGATCTGACCGCCAGCGAACTCAACAAATACATTCTCTGTTGTCTTAGCTGGAGCTGCCTTCTTTGCTGTAGCCTTCTTTGCAGGTGCTGCTGCCTTTGTCTCTTCCTTCTTAGCTGGTGCTGTTTTCTTTGCAGGTGCTGCCTTTGGCTCTTCCTTAACTGGAGCTGCCTTCTTTGCAGGTGCTGCCTTTGTCTCTGTAGCTGCTGTCTTCTTTGCAGCTTCCTCTTTCTTAACTGCCTCAACCTTAGCAAGTGCTGCTGCAGGTGTTGCCTTTGTTACCTTCTTTGTCTCATCTGCCTTCTTTGCTGTAGCCATGATTCTTTCCTCCCAAATAAAAAGTATCTATGTAATCTTATGTATTTATTTTCAAGCTAGGTTGATATTACTCCATTTTTTATATTTTTTCAATATAACCAAATTCTTTTCTCCCTTTTGTATCGTTTTGGGAATTGATTTACAATAAATGGCAACACTTTACACAAAAAGGCGGTCACAGATCGTTGTAAATCCGTGACCGCTTTTGTCATTTTGTACAAATACACACACTAATTCGTGAGAATATTAACCACTTCACTCAATTTCATTCCGTTTGATCCCTTCAAAAGCACTATATCCTCAGGCTTCATGAGCGCCATAAGGTATATCGCGATCTCCTCCGTGTCAGTGAATGACACAGTCTTGGCATACTTCGTATCACAGGCATCCAGAGCTTCCTTGATCTTCTGGGCATGCTCTCCGATGACTATGACCTCATCTATCTTCTTATCTCTGAGATACTCTCCGACTTCATAGTGGTACTCATCGCTCTTCTCTCCGAGCTCAAGCATATCGCCGAGCACGATATACTTCTTGCCCTCGCACTTCATGTCACAGAGGACATCGGTGCTAGCCTTCATGGAATCAGGGCTTGCATTGTATGTATCGTCTATGATCGTGTATTTGCCAGGAAGCTTGATGACCTTCTGTCTGAGACCTCTGAAATTCTCAAATGCCTTCGACGACTTCTCATATGGAACTCCAAGCTGATGCGACACAGCCATGGCCACCAATGAATTGCGCACGTTGTGCAGTCCCATCACTCCTACCTTGACAGTTACAACGTCATCCCCATGTACCATATCGTATACAGAATATCCATCCTCCATGCGGATGTTAGTTGCTCTGAAGTCCATGCCCTCGCCGCAGCCATATGTGTATACCTTACATGGTATCTCATCCTTGACCGCATACAGCATAGGATCATCACCGTTGATATACAGTGTTCCATTCTCGCCCATGCCCTTGATGATGCTGAGCTTCTCCTTGCGGGTGTTCTCCAGTGAACCCATATATTCTATATGTGCAACGCCTATGGTCGTTATAACGCATATATCCGGCTGAGCTATATCAGTGAGGATGTCCATCTCACCCGGCTCGCCGATTCCAAGCTCAAGAACAGCCACATCGTACTCGTCTGTCATCCTTGACACCGTGATAGGCTCGCCATACACCGAATTATAATTGCCCTCTGTGTGGAAGCACTTCATTCCAGCACTGACAGCCGCTGTGATCATCTCTCTTGTCGTGGTCTTGCCCACGCTTCCTGTAACCGCCACAACAGGCATATCGTATCTGTTCCTTATATACTTTCCAATGGCCTGCAATGCCTTAACAGTATCATCCACCCTGATATACGCCTTGTCCGACACCACAACATTGTCATGCTCCGATGTGAGTGTGGCTGCTGCAGTCTGAAGTGCTGATTCTATAAATCTGTGTCCGTCGGTTCTTGTTCCTATGATTGGAACGAACAGATCGCCCTCCTTGGCCTCCTTAGAGTTTATACAGATGTCAGTGAGAACAGTGTTCTCATCTCCGCAGAGGAGTACGCCTCCTGTAGCTTCCAGAATATTTTTTACTGTTATATCTACCATCACTATCCCCTTTTTTTCATATTGATAAAATATATACAACCGGGCTTTACCGCCGCTCCGGCTTCATCAGGTGTCCATTATAGCACTGTATTATGCTTTTGTATATTTAAATCTCTTTACTTTTATAATCCCAGAACTGTTCAAGGATCCCGTCCACATTTTGCATGTTGCATATCACGCTGTCATTCCATTCCACAGGAAACAGCTCCGTGTAACGCCTGGTGGCAAATCTCTCGTCTATCAGAAGTATTATCCCCTGATCCGTCTCCGTCCTTATGACTCTTCCGGCAGCCTGAAATACCTTGTTTATTCCCGGGTACTGGTACGCATATCTGAATCCATTCCTGTCGGATGCAGCCTCTTTTTCGTCCGCCGCGGTTCTGCTGTCGAAGTAATCCATCATCAGCTTTCTCTCCGTGCACACCTGGGGAAGACCGGGTCCGACTATTATCGCTCCTATCAGCCTGTCACCAGTCAGATCGATTCCCTCGGAGAATATTCCGCCCATGATACACAGTGCCAGCACATTGTCCTTCTCCTCAAATGCCCTCAGAAAGCTCTCTCTGTCGCTCTCCGTCATGTATTGTTCCTGGGCTATAACTTCCACCCCAAGAGACTCTGGAAGCTCTTCAGTGAGCACATGCACCTTCTCCAGCATGGCATACGATGGAAAGAACACCATATAGTTGCCCGGTCTCGCACTTATCACGCGCTCTATATAGCTGTAAATGTTCCTGTACATCGCCTCATTACGGTTCGTGTATCTGGTCGTGACATCATTTGCTATCATTATCTTCCTGTTCTCCGCAGAAAATGGAGACGGGATGTATATTGCCCTGTCCTCCGGGCAGTCCGACAGCATCTCCATATAATATCTGACAGGAAGTATCGTAGCCGAGAAAAACACCGTGGCAAGCCCTTTGTCCAAGCAGTTTCTTATGTTAACTGCAGGCTTGACGCAGTACAGTCTCACCACAAATCTTCCGTCATCCCTTATCTCGTCATACACGACATAATTCTCATCCATCATCTCCGCAATGTTCAGAAATGAAGTGAGATTAAAATAAAAGTTCAGGACTTCCTTTCTCTCCGGGATCTGCCTGTGCTCCTCCAGAAAGAGCTGTATTGCTTCATGGAGGCTGAGCAATTTCAGGTGAAGAGGTGCTATGCTCGAGAGCACCCTGTATCCCTCCTCAGGAACCTCCCTCTTCATCGTAAGCAGCTCTCTGTTGCAGCTTCCTATATGTCTTGCCATACGGCCGCCATACTGGGCTGTGAGCTTCTTGAGCTCCAGAAAGTCCTCCTTCACAATCTCCGCACTGTACATGGACGAAGCCCTGTCCACAAGGTTGTGCGCCTCATCCACAAGGAATACATAATCTCCCGGCTTACCGCCCTCTGCCGCAAAGAACCTCTTGAGGCTCGCCCTCGGATCAAAGACATAGTTATAGTCACATATCACCATGTCAGCAAACAGACTCACATCAAGGCTCAACTCAAACGGACACACCCTGTGAGCCTGTGCGTACCGTATTACCACATCTCTGTCAACCACCGTCTCATGTAATACCACGTCGTACAGCGCATCATTTACCCTGTCAAAATGCCCCTCGGCATACGGACATACCGCAGGATTGCAATCCACCTGTTCCTGACAGCATATCTTCTCTTTTGCCGTGAGTATTACAGTCTTAAGCCTGAGACCTCTGTCCTCCAGCAGCTCCACCGCATTTCTCGACACAGTGTGGGCTATGGTCTTGGCTGTCAGATAGAATATTTTCGACACATGTCCCTGAACCATGGATTTTATGGACGGGTACACCGCCGCCATGGTCTTTCCGATTCCAGTTGGTGCCTGGACATACAGATGTTTTTCCTGCTCAATAGCCCTGTACACATACAGAGCCATCTCCTTCTGGCCCTTCCTGTACTCAAATGGGAACTCCATGTCCGAGATGGACTGATTCCTCATGAGCTGATGCTTTTCCACCAGATCAATCCATTTGCAAAGCTCCGCCATCATTGAGCTGAACCATTTCTCCAGATAGCCAAATGAATATCTCCGCCTGAAGAACTTCTCCTTCTCGCTGTCAAGGTTTACATAACTTATCCTCACATCTATCCAGCTATAATTATTCTCTTTTGAATATATATACGCATAGCACATCGCCTGGGCCACGTGGACGCGCTGCGGGCTCTCCATGTCATCGAGGTTCCTGTATATGCCCTTTATCTCATCTATAAGCACATCGCTGTCATGGAAGTCCACAGCATACCCCTCTGCCATGTCAAAGCCGTCGTCAATATCCCCGGACTCTTCCTGTTCGCCACCGCATCTGTCTATGATTCCATCAGCCCGGCCCTCCACAGTTATCAGATGTCCGCCAAGCTCCTCTGTATACCGGAGCGGCACCTCTGAATTATAATGAGACCCTGCCCTTTTCTGAAGCTTCCTGTGAATCCTGCTACCCGCATTCATCGCTTCTCTGGACAGAGTCCCACTACTGCTATCACTTATATCGCCACTGCGGAAGATGAATTCCACCAGGCTCCTAACTGATATTTTTATATTCATTATCTCTTATATACTATCTTCTCTGCGAGATCGTCCGCAGTCTGTCTGTCTATGAGTATCTCAACCAGCTTAAGTGCAAATTCTATGGCTGTTCCCACTCCTCTGCTGGTGATCACATTTCCGTCCACCACTACCGGCTCCGTGCTGTGGCGCTTCGCCATGAGCTGATCCTCACATCCCGGATAACATGTTGCATTCTTGTCCGCAAGCACGCCAAATGCGCCAAGTGCTGTAGGTCCCGCACAGATAGCAGCCACATAACCGCCTCTGTCATTCTGTGCCTTGACCATGGCCTGAACCTTTGAATTTGTCTTGAGGTTCGGAACCCCCGGAATACCTCCAGGAAGAACTACAAGATCGCACTGGTCATCGATCTCTGATAACTTCTCATCCATCGTGACCTCCATGCCGCGCGCTCCTGTCACTGTATCCTGATCGTCAGCCGACACCATCAGGCACTCAACTCCGGCTCTCCTCAAGAGATCCACCACCGTGAGAGCCTCTACCTCTTCATAACCTGTTGCAAATAAAACTCTTGCCTTCATCGCTTTTCCTCCTTATTCGCACTCTTTACAAAACTGTCTATATCACGTCTGTCCATGCCGCTCAGGGCGCTGTTCTGATAGATACCGTCCTCAGTCACATCCCTGCCAAACCACGTTGGCGGCACAAATGTATTTGCAAATTTCTCCTCCGGGAATTCAACCTCAGCATAGGTGAGTCCGCCAAATATCCCGTCGAACACGTCCAGCTCGATCTTCAGTTCCCTGTCCACTTCACTGTCACCACAGGTTCCGTCTGTATCGGAAAGCGGTATTATATACCGGTCCTTCTCTATTATATTGCCGTCTGCCTTACATCTGAGATTCCTGTATTCATCCTCGTCCAGATCCATCTCGAATTCCTGCCTGCTGAGCAGTCCCTTGGATTTGACCGTGAGCACACGTCTGTCGTCCGTTCTCCTGATCCTTATGACCGGCTTCACGGACACATACATCTGTTCCATGTGCTTCACCTGATATTTTGTCAGATCGACAGGTATCTCATGTACAAGGTATTTTCTCTCTATCTCCATATATGCCTCCACCTATTCAAACCAAATGACCGCCTTATCAGAACACATCTCCCGGCGGTATATCTCCACTCACATAGCTTCCTATAGCTTTGTTCATAAATACCATGGACACGACAAGTGCGATGATCCATACAACAAACGAGGATAACAGATATCCAAGAGCAGTGTTGACCGACATTATGAACACCGCCAGAGTCTGTGCATAGACACATATCGTAAATACCTTGCCGTAGGACAGTCCCGTGTTGAGAATTCTTGCAAGTCTATTGCCCGCTATACTGAATATCAGCGCAAGGAGAAGCTGTCTGCCCGCCGATGCCACCATCACCGCAATGAACATGATCACCATGTACATATAAAATACCGGTGTCAGTACCGCCAGCTTGCTATTGTTGAAGCCATCCGGCAGGAACATGTATTTGAGCGGTGTCTCCATGTAATCATAGCCCTTGCCATCTGAGACCATTCCCATGACTATATTCTCACTTCCTATGGCGATGTACACTCCATCCGTTTCCATGGAGTCAAGGTTCACTGACGCATTCTCCGTGTTGATGTACAGAGTAGCATTTCCTATCTCAAGCTGCATATCATGTTCCATGTCGAGCTTATTGTCATGATATGTGAATGCCGGGATCTTATTTGTTATGAGATTCCTCAGACCTCCGACCTTGCCAACCCAGAATATGGCGTCTATTCCAAACTCTATAAATGCCAGTAAAAAGGATATGATCACCACAAACCACACAAGGCGTCCCGTCTTCAGCTTAACCAGTTGTTTGTAATTCTTCGGACTGCTGACCGCTATCGACAACTGATCGAGCAGCGTCACCTTCTTGTTCTCTTCCTGTTCTTCCATATAAATCTCCAACTCTAATAATTATTGACCGGCAAAATGAACCAGCTATTCCATCGGCTCTATGATCCCAAGCTTCACCATAGCCTTATATATTCCATCATTCTCCGCATCGTCTGTGACCATCATAACCTGTCTTTTGAGCTCCTCCGGCCCCTTCTCCATGATTATGCTGTTCGGACAATATAATAACATAGGTGCGTCATTGTTGCCATCACCAAATGCATATGCATTTTCAAGCGGAATATCAAAATAATCCAGAAGATACTGTATACCTGTCGCCTTACTAAATCCCTTGGGAACTATCTCGCAGAAATTTGAACCTCTGTCGATATAGTCAAAATGCTGTGATACATACGCGCGGAACTCAGGAACATTTTTATTGTCATCCGCGAACCAGCAGCAGAACTTGTCGAATTCAAAGTCATCCGAGTCCACATCCTCCCCAACAAATATTCCATTTGCCCGGAAGTATCTGACCATCTCTGCAAGGAGTTCATTTCCCATGTTCTGACCGTCCACGTACACCTTGTCTCTGTGCTCATACATTCCAAACATGTCATATCTGCGGCATGCATAAGCTATATCCCTGCACACATCCCTGCTGACATCATTGTGGAACAGCTCTTTGCCGTCATAGTAAATGGATGTTCCGCAGCCACACACAAAGCCATCAAAACCCGCAGCCTTGATCTCATCAGTGACATTACAGTAAACCCTGCCAGTGTTGATGAACACCAGATGTCCGTTGGCTCTCGCCTGCGCCAGCGCATGCCTTGCGCTGTCCGGGAAGTATCTCCTTCCGTCCTCGGTTATAAGCGTTCCGTCTATATCAAAGAACAATATCTTCCTGTCTGTGCTTTTCATATATTATATCCATCCTGTCATATATTTACAGGCACATGTATTATAACTACACGTGCCTGTATCTTCTGTACGCATTATATTTTCACTTGATAACCTGCGCATGCATCAGCATGCTTCATTATATCGCATTTTCTGCAGTCTGCATTACAACTGCTTCATGAGGTCGATCATCTCAAGAGCTCCCATAGCGCAGTCATAACCCTTGTTGCCGGCCTTTGTTCCTGCACGCTCGATGGCCTGCTCGATATTCTCTGTTGTAACAACTCCGAACATTACAGGTACACCTGTCTCAAGTGATACTGAGGCAACGCCCTTTGAAACCTCGTTGCACACATAATCATAGTGGCTTGTCGCACCACGGATAACAGCACCAAGACAGATAACAGCGTCATACTTGCCGCTTGCAGCCATCTTCTTTGCGATTACAGGGATCTCAAATGCACCCGGAACCCATGCAACTGTAATGTCGTCTGCATTCACATCATGACGGAGAAGCGCATCCTCTGCACCGCTGACCAGCTTTGAAACTATGAACTCATTGAATCTCGCTGCTACTATACCTATCTTTGCTCCATTTGCTACTAACTTTCCTTCTACCTTATTCATCTGATTTATCCTCCTTATTCTATATCGGAGCTTACCCAGCCCCTCCTTATGAAATATTAGACTTCGTGTAACATATGACCCATTTTCTCTTTTTTTGTCTTGAGATAAAATGCGTCAAACTTGGTTGGCTCTATCTCTATAGGAACTCTCTCCACGATCTCAAGATTGTAGCCTGCAAGGCCGTATACCTTGAGTGGGTTGTTGGTGAGGAGTCTGATCTGTCTGATTCCGAGATCCACAAGTATCTGTGTTCCTATGGTGTAATCCCTTGCATCATCAGGGAAACCAAGCTTGAGGTTTGCCTCAACGGTGTCAAGCCCCTGATCCTGAAGCGCATATGCCTTGATCTTGTTGATAAGGCCGATTCCTCTGCCCTCCTGTCTCATGTACAGGAGCACGCCTCTGCCTTCCTTGGCAATGGCCTTCATGGCCGCATCGAGCTGCTGTCCGCAGTCACACTTCTGTGAGCCGAAGCAATCGCCTGTGAGGCACTCGCTGTGCACACGGCAGAGAACAGGCTTGCCGTCAGCTATATCACCCATTGTGAGTGCCACGTGATGTTCACCGTTCAGCTTGTTGATATATCCACAGATCGTAAACTCACCATACTTTGTTGGAAGCTTTGCCTTGGCTACGCACTCAACGAATACTTCATGCTCTTTTCTGTACTGCACAAGCTTCTCTATGGTCGATATCTTAAGGCCATGAACCTTTGCAAATTCCACAAGGTCATCCTTTCTCGCCATGGTTCCGTCATCCTTCATGATCTCACAGCACAGTCCGCAAGGCTTAAGTCCTGCAACCTTCATAAGATCAACTGTAGCCTCTGTGTGGCCGTTTCTCTCTATGACTCCGCCTGCAACTGCCTGAAGTGGGAACATATGTCCCGGCCTTCTGAAGTCATCCGGCTTTGCATTCTCATCCACAAATTTTCTGGCTGTGTAGCCTCTCTCCTCGGCTGAGATTCCGGTGGTTGTATCCACATGATCCACTGATACTGAAAATGCTGTGCAGTGGTTATCTGTATTGGTTATACACATCTGTGGGAGATTCAGCTTATCCGCATATGACGCATCCATAGGCATGCATATGAGACCTCTCGCCCACTTTGCCATGAAGTTGACATTCTCCGTTGTAGCAAATTCTGCTGCACAGATTACATCTCCCTCATTCTCTCTGTCCTCGTTGTCGAGCATGACAACCGGCTTTCCCGCCGCAAGATCTGCAGCGATCTCCTCTATCGAGTTGAATTCAAAACTCATCACTCTACCTCCTTAAAATATCTGTCTACATAAATCCATTTTCTGCCAGAAACTTCATATCAAGTCCTGATCTATCTGAAGCATTTCCATTTGAAAGCTTTTCATCTGTATCGTCACCCTTGTATGGCATAAGCAGTTTCTCAACATACTTTCCAACCACGTCATTTTCAAGGTTGACCACCTTGCCTGGCTTGCCATCCAGCAGCGTCGTCTCTCCCGCCGTGTGCGGAATGATCGACACCTTAAAGCATGTATCATCGACATACGCAACCGTAAGGCTTATACCGTCTATGGCTATTGAGCCCTTCTCAATGATGTATCTGAGTATCTTCGGAGAACAATCTATTGTCACCCACACTGCATTGTCCTCCCTTTTGAGCTCTCTGATCGTTCCGGTTCCATCTATATGTCCTGACACTATATGTCCGCCAAATCTTCCTCCGGCCGCCATGGCACGCTCAAGGTTCACCCTGCTGCCACCGGTAAGCTGTCCAAGTCCGCTTCGTCTCAAAGTCTCAGGCATTACATCCGCAGTAAAGATATTCCCCGATATGCCAGTTGCAGTAAGACACACACCGTTTACCGCTATACTGTCTCCAACCTGGCTTCCATGGAGAACCTTGTCTGCCTGCACCGTGATGCTGCAGGAGCTTACGCCTTTATCTATCTTTCTTATAGTTCCTATCTCTTCTACTATTCCTGTGAACATGTATGACCTCTTTTCTATAAGTTCTTAAACCTTTTTGTATCTGAGCATCACATCTTCATCAAATCTTCTGACCTCGTCAAGTCCAAACATATGTGCATCCGCAGGCACATCAACACCCGTTCCGGATACCGGACTGTACTTGCCCTCGCCGCCAAATATCTTAGGGGCAATGAATACACATGCCTCATCCACAAGACCTTCAGACACCATGCTGTAGTTGAGCTCGCCGCCGCCCTCAAGCAGTATTCCGTCTATGCCTTTCCCGCCGAGGATCGTCATGAGCTGCCTTAGATCCACCTGTCCATCCACATCTTCGGTCTCTATGATGCTTACACCTTTATCCTTGAGTCTCCCACACTTTGCTGAGTCTGAAGCTCCCGCTGCCGTCGTGGCAACTATGGTCTCTATCTCCCCGGCGGTCTGTACGATCTGTGAATCCTCCGGAATCCTGAGCTTGCTGTCACAAACTATCCTGATCGGATTTCTGACATTATCAGTATCCCTGTCCGTGCTTTTCTCTATTCTGCATGTCAGCATCGGATCATCCGCAAGCACTGTTCCTATGCCCGCCATAATACCCTTATGTCTGTTTCTGAGTTCCATGACATACGCCCTTGATGCCTCACCGGTTATCCACTTGCTGGCCCCTGTGTGGGTAGCGATCCTGCCGTCCATGGTCATGGCATATTTCATGGTCACATACGGCTGTTTATTTACTATATACTTAAAGAAAATACCGTTTATGGCATCGCACTCGGCTTTGAGGCAGTGTGTGTACACCTCTATCCCGGCATCACGCAGTCTCTTAAAACCTTTTCCCGCCACCATAGCATTCGGATCATCGGAACCACAGTAGACCTTTCTGATCTTGTGCTCTATGATCGCGTCCACACATGGAGGCTGCTTGCCAAAATGGCAGCACGGCTCAAGCGTCACATACATGACTGCGCCCTCGGCATCCGCCTGATCCTTAAGACTGGCAAATGCTGCGCGCTCAGCGTGGAGCTCTCCATATCTCACATGATATCCCTCTCCTATGATCCTGCCATCCTTCACTATGACAGCACCTACAAGCGGATTTGGATTCACTGCTCCAGTGCCGCGCCTTGCAAGCTCTATGGCACGTCTCATATATGACGGATCAAATTCATCATCTATATCATATTTTTCCATATGACCACCATCCTACTTAATACCTTTACAGACAGACTATCGGATATTGCTCATTCAAGCCTCCGAAGTATCTGTTCAAAACACAAGAAAAAACCCCGAAGATAACTTCGGGGTTTTCTCTTGTTCTGGTATCCATCACCGAAATCCATCACAACGGACTTCCATCAGATACCCTGTTCTGAATATATAATACTTCTCTCATCCAGACTATACTGTCGGTCCCGGAATCACACCGGATCATGCCTCATGGCTCACGGACTTAAGGTTTCCCTAACACCGTCGGTGGAGAATTGCACTCACCCCCGAAGATCTATCATCATATGCAGTTGTCTCTTAAAAACGACTATATTGTATTCCATATGCAAACGGAATGCAACTGTTTTTTATGATGTATTTTACCGATAAATTTTAAAGCTGTGAATTGAACAGGCTCTTTATCTTGTAGATAATATCATCACTGTCCGCATTTATAGATGCCGCCTCATTTATTCCTGAGAGCTTTGTAAGCTCATCCGTGTCAGCATCTCCGCCGTAACCTATCGTGTATACAGGTATGTTCGACTGTCTGAGCGCACTTGTTATCTCATCCATGGAATATCCCACATTGGCATATCCATCGCTGAGAAGGAACAGCATACACTTTGCATCCGGGTGCTCTGCCTTTGCATCGGTTATCATCTTCATCGCAACCACAACGGCATCATACGAAGCCGTTCCGCCTGAAGCCATCAGATTGTTGACCGATCCCTGGAAATATGATCTCTGGTTCAGGTCAAACTGGGCGATCGGAACCTCCACTGTAACTGAGCTTGAGTAGCTGACAAGCCCAACATAATTGTTGTCATTGATATACTGCGCACCGTTTGTCAGACTGTTCTTGAGCTGGTTCATAGGATCTCCGTCCATGGAACCGCTGCAGTCCGCAACAAACACCGCGATGATGTCCTTGCCGTTATCCTTTGTCTTCTTGTATGTCTTGAGTCCCTGTGTGACCTGTGCACCGGAGAATTCTTCCGTCGCAGTATAATCATCGTTGGCATTGAAGCCCTTCTTTGTCGCGATCGTCTGCATATCATCACTCTTGCAGTAATCCACAACGAGCTGTATGGCCTCAAGCTCTGATGCAGACTTTCCCGACTTGTTACATATGTATACAGGATTGTCATGTCTCACGCCAAATGCAATGAAATCATACATTGACACGAGATTGCTGTCATTGATATATGCCTGATACTCTGACAGCATAGCATCGAGTGTTCCGTTTGATGCACTATCTCTCATCTGCTGTGTTGTATATGCAACGTATGGTATGTTTGAGTTAAACTTTGTAAAGTTATCCTCGCCGTCCTGAAGCAGCGTGAGCAGGAGGTTAAGTCCTGTGGCACTTGTCTGTGGGTTCGTGTATCCCATGGTGATCTTGTTGTCCTGAACGGCCTTTATGGCATCGGCAGCAGTAGTGTAACCGCTGTCCTTCTTCACAAGGATTCCCGCTGTATTTCCAACCAGTCTGTCCGCGTAAAGCTCAAGGCTGCCGCTGTTCGACATCGCATACTCTCCGAACAGGGTGTTGCTCGGGGTGTACAGATCCGGGAGATATTTGCCGGAAATGATATAGTCAGCGGCTGTACCGGATGGCACTGATCTCACGCTCATCGATACCGACTTGCCGTCCGCTGTCTTCACACCAGAACCGTTGAAGGAATTTGCAACATCTATAAGCCATGAGTCGTTGTCCTTTCCCGCCTTCTCACCTGATGTAAATATCTCTATATCTATGTCTCCATTGCCCTCAACTGCCAGTGGATATTTGTCTATCTCAGGCAGCTCCGCATACAGATCCGGAGTGTCCAGAGTGACCGTACCCTTTACAGGGGTCGCTTCGCTTACATCGAGATCCGCATATAACTCATCAAGAGTCATATCCGATCTTGATGATCCTCCATTTCCACCGCCTGCTATGTTGATAACCTTCCTGCCGACTATTCCGATAATGACCGCGATCATCGCAATTATCACCAGCACTCCGACTACCACTAATCCTTTTGTCCTCTTATCCATTTCTTCCTCCTTTTACATTCCCTGACTGTGGACATCCTGCCTCATGCCATTCATGCACTCTATGACATCATCCACATATTTCATATCCAGCGAGCTCAGGTTGGTGTCAATATCAACCATCTTCTCCACCAGAATATTGAACTTTCTCACCAGCTCGTCGCCCTGTCTGCACAGATTGTCGAGGTATACCGGCTGGGGTCTAGTGTAATAATCGTATGTCTGTATAAAGCCTATGGCACTGTCCATGTTGCTCTGTGCCTGCTGCTTTATATCCTCGTACAGATTGCGGATACCACTGCCCTCCTCCACATTCTCCTGGAAGTATTCCTCCCTGGACATTATGCTCTCATACTGTCTGTTGAGTCTCTCTATCTGTGCATCAAACAAATGTCCCCTGGCACTGTCCTTGAGCTTCTCCGTCGAGCGTCTTCCCTTGAGTATATGTACATTTGCTGTTATGGTGAATGTCAGCCACACTACACTGATCGCAACACCTATAGCTATTCCCACCATACTGTCAGCCAGCACAAACATTACTATTGCCAGTATGAACATTATCAAGCCTATGATATTGACCGCTATCAATCCCATCGTTTTTCCTCCTAAAGTCAATATATATCACACCGCATCTGCATGTTCATTGTCTCTCTGCAATACGCTGAGCCTTCGCTTTGCAGCATCGGTGACCGTAAGTCCCGAAAAGTCAGCAAATTCCTTCTTCTCATTTCTTATGAGCATGACCGCAAACTCCCTGTCCGTCTCCTCCGCGCAGGACAGCAGTTCATGGTAATCCACCGGCCTATCCTCATATATTCGAAGCGCAACAGCCTCCGGCACAACAATAAACGTCATGGACGTGTGCGTCTTATCCGCTATGTATATCTCCGCCTTGTCCGCAAATTTTGCAAATTCCTCCGCCTGAGTCTGAAAGCCTCCACTCTGAAGCTCCGCCAATATCCTGTCTCTGTCCTCCATGAGACTGTCGAGATACAGATAGCCCTTCAGCAACAGGAGTCCCATAAGTCCATCTGACATATTGAAGTCAAGTATACAGCCATGTCCCTCGTCACTGTCCGTCAGTACATGACACACGCACTCCGCTATATCCTCATCGCTGAGTCCGCTGTATTTATACGCCTGCTCAATCCCATCATTTGTTATGAGCACGGTCTCTACATTTCCCCTTACAGACTTTTTCTTCCTGATGCTCTCAACAGGACGTGCAGCTATCTTGAACGCCTTCAGCTCATTTACAGCATCATCTATACTCTTCTTCCCTGATATAGAGGTCTCAAACCGTCCCTGATCCGTAGCTGCCGCCTGCACATTCCTGTATATCCTTTGTACAGAGATCTTATTTCTCCTCATTATCGCACTTAAAATGTCAATATCTGACTTCTGACCGGCCAGATATCTCTGAAGCTCCGCTCTGAGCTTTCTCCTGAAATCAAGCTCGTACTCAGTGTTGGTTATATCCGTTCCTGAATACCACCGTTTCTCCAGATATTTGTAATTATCCGGATCCCTCAGTCTGTCCAGCGCACTGTTCTTCAGACTGTTCACACCTTCCTCATCGGTCTCCAGCTCACAGGCAAGTTCCGGCACACTGCATCTGTCATGTCTGTAGCCATAGAGCTTATCTATCACTATCTTCTCCCTGTAATTCAGTTTGTCTATGAGTTCATCGAACATCCGCCTGCACATACCATCCTGTGAATAGGACAGCGTATCCGCCTGCACCCCAAATACAGAACTGTACAGTGCTTCATACGGACTGATAACATCCAGCATATATTTATTATTTTCTTTTCTTAGAACATACGCCCTGTGCAATATCCCACACCTCATTCTATATAAGTTCTTAATCCAATATGCAAACCGGCATACATATCTGATATGCCCATCATCATTTTTACTTATATCTGAACTTAATCATTTTCATTATACATGTTTTGCCACAAATTAAAAACATAAAAGTGACGGGATATGGTATTTTATTATTTTATTAAGTGTTTATACAACTGTCTGTCCACCTGTGGTATAATGAATCGACAACAAACTGGGAGGATATCTATGATCAGATTTTTGCCGGATGAATACTATTCATCCACATACAAGATAGATTTCAAAAAGTATTACGACATGGGATACAGAGGTATACTGTTCGACATAGACAACACTCTTGTGAGACATAATGAGCCGGCCACATCCAGAGCGATCCAGCTCATGGAACAGCTCAAGGCCATGGGCTTCAAGGTATGTCTGGTATCCAACAACAAGGAGCCAAGGGTTGCCGCTTTCAACAAAAAGATGAAGGTGAATTACATATTCAAAGCCGGCAAACCATCGAAAAAGGGCTACATCCGTGCCATGAACGAGATAGGCTGCAACATAGACAACACGATCGCCGTGGGCGACCAGATCTACACTGACATCATCGGAAGTGCCAGCCTTGGCATACACACTATCCTTGTCAAGCCTATAGACACAAGCCACGAGGAGATACAGATCACCCTCAAGAGGATCATTGAAAAGCCGTTTATTTTCTACTTCAGGAAAAAGCATGGCATGGTAAGATAATTTCTGTTATTCATAACGCAACACAAAAGGCTGTATTCACATATCTGCCTGATATGTGAATACAGCCTTTTATTAAATATCTCAGTAACATATACGTTCTGTCATGATGTTACACATCTGTGTGATCCACAGAACGTATGTTAGTCGTTGTACACCTTCTTGAACTCTGTGTATCCCTCTGACTCCAGCATGTTTATCTGCTGCTTCATGTTCTTTCTCATCATCTGGATAGTCACTGTCTTACCTGCCTGGCGAAGTTCCTTTGCCTCCTTGAAGATCTCAAGCTTCTTGTCCAGTGTCACATCCTTGTGAATGAGGATAGCCACGTTGTCAGAATCTATCTTGTATCCATTCTCAAGCTTGTCCTTGAGGATGGTGATTATTCTCTCAAAACCTATTGAAAATCCTGTTGCAGGAACATCCTGTCCACAGAAGTTCCCAACCATCTTGTCATATCTTCCGCCGCCGGCGATGGAGAAGTTGTAGTCATCTATTGTAACCTCAAAAATAGGTCCTGTGTAATATCCCATACCTCTCACAAGAGTAGGGTCAAATACGATCTTTACGCCATCTGCAACCATGGTCTTTGCACTTGATATGATCTCGTCCATATTGGTTATAACCTTTGGATCAAGGCACTCAGCGTCTATGTCCCTACAGAACTCAGCGCAGCTCATATCTCCAAGGTTCTGGTATATCTCAAGATACTTGTCCACCATCTCTGCGTCGTATCCGTTCTCTGTGAGCTCTGCTCTTATGCCATCCAGACCTATCTTGTCATACTTGTCAAGGCTGATGAGTATTGAAGCAATGTCTTCCTCTGCAAATCCCGCATTCTTCGCAGCACCACGGAGTATCTGTCTGTCGTTGATGTGGATAGTAAAATCTGTTATTCCCACCTCAGAGAATATTCTTGAGAGCATATCGGATGTGGCTGCCACAAGCTCTATCTCCGCAAGGTTTGTATTATCACCAAGTATATCTATATCGCACTGGGTGAACATTCTGAATCGTCCCTTCTGTGGCTGATCCGCACGGAATACAGGTCCGATCTGGAGTGCCTTGAATGGGCTTGGAAGCTGCTCCTTGTTGTTCGCATAATATCTTGAGAGTGGAAGTGTAAGATCGTATCTAAGTCCGCTGTCTGCCAACTCTCCCTTACCTGCATCGATGGCTCTCGCAAGGTCTGCGCCTCTCTTCATCACCTTGAAGATAAGCTTCTCATTGTCACCGCCCTGCTTGCTTGTAAGATTCTCTATATGTTCCATAACAGGAGTCTCTATCTGTGTAAATCCAAAACTGGAATAACTTGTCTTGATCATTGAAAGCACATGCTCTCTAAGCCTCATATCAGCCGGAAGCTGATCACACATACCTTTTACCGGTGTCTTGATGAATTTTGCCATTTCTTATCCTCCTGATCTTATATCTTTATTAAATCCAACCTATTCTAGCATATACAACTATATTTTTCCACCCTTAAAAAGAACACCGGAACAAACTTATAGTTTGTTCCGGTGCTTTTCACATAATATATTGATATTTTTAATTGTCCTGTAATATCAGATTACTTGAGAAGATCATAGTTGAGCTTCTTGATAACAAGGAAGGCCTTGTTTCTGAGTTCCTCACCTGAGAATTCATCAAGCTGTACATTCATATCCCAGTTGTACTTCATGAGTGTATTCATAAGATCCTCAATGTAATCCTTTACATACTTGACGTTGCTCTCACTCTTATCCTTGAGCTGGACAACTATATTGTCTATAGCCTCGATGATTCCTGACTCCTGCTTCTCTAGTGCCTGTCCTGACTCATCGTTGAGCTCTATAACCTTACCTGTCTTGGTTATGATGACCTTCTTGTTAGGAGCTGCAGCAGCCTTGCTCTTCTTGTTGATCATATGGTTGATACACTTGATCAGACATGCTACAGAGTATGTCATCTCCTCGTTTGATGGCTTGTCTATTCCCTTGAGAGTGTGCTGATGGTACAGGTACTCTGACTTGCACAGCATCTCCTCAACAATAGCTACCTTACACAGTGATACCAGATCAGCCGGCATAGCCTGCTGCTTCTTACCGAAGAGACCACCGCCACCCTGCTCATTTTCCTCCTTATACTTCTCAGGAAGAGCTGTTCTGACATATGTCTCATGCAGGTACTTCTTGGCTGTGTTGATATCGTAGCTTGATGCAAGAACCATCTTCTTGGTACTGTTGAGTCCGTTAACGACCATATCCTCAGCAGCCATGAACAGAAGGATCTTCTGTCTATTGTCAAGCATTGAGTAAACCTCTTTGTTCTTGTTGTTCTTCTCAACAATTGACTTCTTTCTGACATCAAATACCTTTACCTTCTCCTTTACACTGAAGAATGCCTTCAGCATTGAAGGATTGGCGTTCAGGAAGTTGCAGCACCATGTGAGCTCTATGTACTGATCCTCGATCTTGTTCGATACCTCATACAAGCTGTATCCCTCAAACAGTACATTGAGTGCCTTGGAGAGGATCTCCAGACTCTCATACTTCTCCTCATATGACTTCTGTGTTATATCAGAGTTAACATATGCCTTGATTCCACACTCTATGAAGAGCTTGTTGTACTCATATGCTCCCTCAGGAATGTTCTGACGTCCGCTGAGCTGTGCTCCTGAACCAAGTGTCTGAAGTACCTTCTTGACCTCCGGCTCATTCTCGATGGCCTGATATACCTTCTTGGTAAATGCGCAGGTCTCATTAAGCAGTGAATCTATCCTCTTGTTGTATACCTCCTGCTTGGAGATCTCTGAAGCCACCTTGCTGCTGAGGATCTTTGCTGCCTCTGTGCTTGTGACATTCTTGATGAGCTCCTTGAAGTTGGAGTATACTGACAGGTTATCTATAGGTATGTACTCTGCGTTCAGTCCGTAGAACTGGAATGCCTTCTCATACTGCTTGTTCGCAATGTAGATAGAGAAGAGATTGATAGATAACTGTATCTTGTAATCGTTAGGTGCATGTGCATCCTCGATGACGTAATCATAAAGTACCTCGAGGTTGTTGATATATGAATCAGATCCTATGTCTTTGGCTGAGATATCCATCTCCATAACCACATTGATCAAATCCAGGTATCCGAGCAGAGCCTTGTCAAAGTTCTTTGGTCTGTCATCATCCTCAAGTATCTGGTATGAAATGTTGATGAGAAGTGGAGCGATCTTATCCCCGATCAGTCTCATGCACTCTGGGATCTTCTCAAGCTGTAAGAGATACAGCAGCCATACACTGTAACGATAAACACCTGTAGCTGATACAGGCGCATCTATATCGGTAGGGTCAATATCACCATATACAAATCTGAATAAAGGCTCTATCCACTCTTCGATCGCATAGTGTCCGGTCGCCTTTATATTGAAGTCTACAAACTCTGCAAGCTCATACAGCTTTGTACACTGAGCACGAACCTCGTCATCCACTGTCATGGTCGACAGATCAAAATTAGAATCCTTCAGGCTGTCTATAACCAATGTATAGAATCCGTCCTCAACCTGATCATTCAGATAACGAATAAGTGTTCCTTTATTACTGGATGCCGCTATTGATAATGCGTTATCCCCTGCCTGTCCTATATTTGCTGGTAACATAATATGTCTACCTCCTTTTGTTTTCGTATGTCTGGCTTACGAATATTCTTGTATTATTCCCCTCAAATCACTACTCCAAATATAACATATTTGGTAAAATCATTCAACAAAGTTTTTGGTTATTACTGATAACTGTCATTGTGCATAATTACCCAAAAATTATAGCACTAAAAAAATCGCATTTTTTGTGCATTTTTACTGTTATGCCAGATAATGCCATTTTTCAGCATCAGTCGAGTCCTGCCATGTGAAGTATCGCCATGGCATTTGTCGTGGTACACCTGCCATCCTTCTTCTTATAGTCGAATTTCAACTGGTCTCCCTCGTAATATTCCTCGAAATGATAGTTCGCAGCAGGTGTTCCGTCCTCCGCCTTGAGATCACACAGCTCAAAATCATGTGTCGATACCAGTGTCATTGAACCCGCTCCCGCAAGCTTTCTGATGACCTGTGTTGCTCCCACTATTCTGTCAGCAGAATTTGTTCCCTTGAATATCTCATCTATAAGACAGAGCATAGGTCTGTTCTCTTTTCTGTACTCAACCATCGTCTTTATCCTGAGTATCTCTGCATAGAACGTTGATATTCCATTGCTGACATCATCGGTCACCCTCATGGATGTGAATATCTTCATCCTGTCAGCCTCCATATAGCCCGCACACACTGGAGCGCCCGCATATGCAAGCACCAGATTTATACCCAGTGTTCTGAGGAAAGTCGTCTTTCCGGACATATTACTTCCGGTTATTATCGTGGCACCGCCCTTGAAGTCCGCATCATTTGCCACGACTGTATCAGGGCTTATCAGAGGATGTCTCATATCCCTGGCGGTGACATGCACTCTGACATTTGCGCCGACCTGTGGATAGCTCACTTCCCTCGTTCTTGAAAGGACAGCAAATGACATGAGTTCCTCCATATCAGAGACAGCCTTTATCCAGCCCTCAACGCTCTGTCCATTCTTCTGTTTCCATTTGTCCATCATCCTGCCTATGTGGAAGTCCCACATTATAAGTCCACACAGTATCTGATGAACTATAGGATTGTATCTGATATTGAACGCCGCACTTATCGTCCTCAGTTTTCTTATAGCCGCCAGGGCACCAGAGTCATTTGACAGATGCGACTTGATATCATTTAAAAGTTCACTGTCGAAATTCTCCCTGGAGATCAGCTCGAACATTCTTATATAGTCCTCTATCACATAGCCAAATGAGATCATCGGCATGACAGCCTGACCCGCAACTCCGCCAAAAAGCCAGGAGAACAAAAGCACAACAAAGAATGAGACAAGCGTCCAGCCTATGTTTATCTCACCCATTATTCCAAGTATAAATGCCACCAGTGTTATCGCCGGCAGTAAAAATCTCAATATGTTGAACACCGCAGGTATATGGTCATCGCCATTGCAGTATGCCACAAATTCATCCGCGGTATATTTCTTCTTTTTGCCCATTCCGGTCTTCACACCGAGGGTCTCAAAATCCATCGAGAACTCTCTCTTTGAAGTGAGCTCTTTTATCGCCTCCTGGCGCTTCTCTATGTCTGCTATATCGTACTTCGGATCGCGTATACTCTCGGCGAGAGCCCTTTTTCCCTCCTCGGTTCCCGCAACACAGATAAACTGATACAGAGAGCTCTGTCCAAGAAGGTCCATATCCCTTGCAACCAGATCGTCATCGCCGAGATACTGTGCACCGTTGTCCTCAAACTTCTTCCAGCCGTCGCCGAATCTCTCTATATACCTCCTGAGCACCTCCGACTTGGCTTTCTTATATTCCAGCTCCTCACTAAGCTTTCCGTGGATAAACACCATTGCGACAAATGCCACAGCGGCTATTATTCCCAGGATCAGCACTGTCACTCTGTTGTCATATATGCCTATTATCAGCCCTGCCAGAGCTGCAAGGAACATCACAAATCTAACCCCTGAATACGTTGCAGACTTCCCCTCAAGCGCCTTGATGTCCTTCTCCAAAATGTCCCTTTCGTCCTTGTATTCGTTCATGTTATCGTCCTTTCATAAAAAACAATATATTTACTTTTTGTCCGGCTTGTCCTTCTTCTTATATGACATCACACCATCCTCTGATACATCTATCATGTCCGGCTTGACAACGAGCACGATACCCATTACCCCAAATACCACACACAGCACGATGCATATTATTCCGATCACCTTATATGATGTAAATGCGAGCATTCCAACTCCCACTGCCAGTGTGAGTGCCGCACATAGAAAATAGTTTTTCTGAAGTGCCTTTATCGCCTGTTCTTCTTTGTTGTAATCCTGTCCACTATTATTCATGTTCCATTTTACCTCCACATATCCATTCCATTATAGATGAATATATCATACACGGTATATCATTCGCAAATATTAATTCCTGTGAATCAATCCACCACACTTATTGCATTTGACACGAATACATATTAAAATAAATGGACAGGTTATATTCTATGGGAAGGAGATTTTTATCATGAACAAATTGGCAAAAATGGCGCTCACTCTTGCCGCTGCAGGAAGTGTCTGCTACTTATTCAAAGACAAGATCAAGACAACGAAAGCTTACCAGACAGTTGAGAACAATGATACTGTAAAGAAGGCAAAAGCCACAGCTACAGATACTTACCACAAAGTAAAGGACTCCGAGACAGTCAAAAAGATCAAGGACTCTGAAACATACCACAAGGTAAAGGACTCTGAGACAGTCCAAAAGGCAAAGGATACGATCAAGGATACCTACAATAAAGTAAAAGATTCCGAGACAGTCCAGAAAGCAAAGAATACAGTATCCGACACATATGACAAGCTCAAGGACAAGGTTAAGGAAAAAGCTGCTTCCACCGAAGATGGCGACCGTGAATATTTCACACTTCACGAAGACACCACCGGAGCAGAAGAAACCACATCCGAAGAAGCCGCAACCGAGGATGTTGTAACCCCGGAAGCCACAGCGGATATTCCGGATGAGACAACCGCAAAGGCCGTAACCGAGACCGTAGCTGAGGCTGAGGATGTTCTCGCCGAGGCAACTGGTGCCGTTGCAAATGCCGCTGCTGCTGAGACATCAGAGGTAATCGGCGATGAGTACATGGGACTTTCAGATGTATCTGAGGATCCATCAGTGCTCTCCGATCAGGACAAGCTTGACGTATAGTCTGCACAGTACAATAGGCAAAACAAAAACAGTATGTGCGATCCGTTTGATAACGAACCGCATATACTGTTTTATTTTTTCCCTGAATCTCTCAGATATGACAATGCTTCATCTATGGCAGCCTCCGTCTTGAAGTCCTGCTCATATGTCACGCCATCCACATCCACCATGAGTAGTTTGTATATCTTTTTGTCTGCCGGCCCTATATTCGCCGATGTTCTGAGCTTCTTGAACGTCTCTATGGTGCTGAGTTCCACCACATCCGTATGCCAGGTTCCGTGATATACCAGATATTTGTCTGTTATGGCTATACCATCCTGATCATAGTAGAGATTGTATCTGAGCTGTTCATCTATATCCCTGACAGTATTCCTGTCTGCCTTTCCGCCCGATACGACCTGCATTCCTGACACCTTCCATGGACAGCACACACTGTATATACATCTGACTATATTATATAACGCCCACAGAGCCGTCAGCACAAGAACCAGCAGCATCATATTATAATAGATCCTCGGAAAATCCACCTCACTTATTATGAGTGGATATACCTTGCTCTCAAGCTGCTGGGATGGTATCCCCATGTCCTGTGCAAGGCCATCAACTATCGATGTATACACATCATCCGCAGAGACTACTCTGCCTCTCAGCGTATAATTCAGCAGTACATCTTCGTTACTCCTGATGAGCAGGATGGCATATCTGCCATCCTGCTGACAGTAGTAGTACCTGCCCTGCCTCTCAGAATCCACATAATAATCGTATCCTATATAATCCGCCCGATCCACGGTTATCGTCACATCCCTGTCGTTCGGATTCGCCCTGGATTCCACATCAGCTATACTTCTGTATGTCCTGCTCCTTATCCTGTCCGGCAGACTGAAATGCCACGCCATGATGATCATGCATCCCACCATGATCAGTGATAGAATGATCCCGGGTATTCTGTTTTTTAGAATATAACTTTCAAACTTCCTGTTCTTCATAATATGTCTTTCCCGCGTACGGTCAGATTTTTAGAAATGGCTTCCGCCACCGCCATGACCACCGCCACCGCCTGATCCACCAGAACCTCCTGAGCTGCTCTGGATAGTCACGCTGGTTACTTCCTTACGTATAAATATATCTCTTCTGTCAAGCTCCTTGGCATTTCCATCGCTGTATGTAGAAGCTGTTGTGGTTTCTTTTCCTGCTTTCTTCGACAGATTCACGATGCAGAATGCGATGGCTGCTCCCAGAGATACAAGGAAGCATATAAATGGTGACAGGAACTTTAATCCTCCTGTGCTGCTCTTCATAGCCGTCTCTGTTCTTGACATCATTCTCTCAAATGCTCCAAGAGTATCCGATCTGAGTATCTTTCCACCGTATTCCGTTATGGATGTCGCCTTGGAATCACTTATTCTCTTCTTCGCCTTGCCGGCTGTGCACAGATAAACATATCCGTCGTTCTCCTGCCAGTTGGCAACTATAACTACGCTTGTGCTGGCATCCCTGCCGTCAAGATATGTTCCTGCAGGCCACTCTTCCCAGCCGAATCTGTAATAATCACAGATCTTCTCTGCTATATCCTTTGTGTTAGACTCTATGTCATATGAAACTGCATCGGCATCATATTCTGACAGATCTGTGTACTGATCCATGGTAACGACAACAAAGTCCATACCCACTTTATCTTCCAGTTCTGCTATCTCCCCGCGGAGAGTCTCCTCCTCCGAATCAGACAGCTTATCTGCATAGTCAAACACTCTCTCATTTGTCTTACATTCTGTATTATTTCTGGCGTCATGCTTGAGATTGGCATTTGATTTCACAAAGTATCCTATAAAGAACACTATTCCAAGTCCAAGTACCACGAGCATTGCCACGATAAATTTCTTTACTGCATTCATTTACAACACCCCCAATAACATAGACAAGCCATCAAGCAATACAAATGCTGCGCCAAACAAAAGTGCGGTAAGTCCAACTGCCTTACTCATGCTCTTCGGCTCTGTTCCGACACATTTTCCAGTCTGTCCGTTGACATAGAACTTATAGTTTTTGCCCTGGAAACGGTACTCATATACCCACACCGGCATGAGTCCGAACTTTGTTCCCGTGAGTCTGTTGTTGTTTCTGAATCTCTCATTTGTAAGTGATGAATATCCGGTTGTGGTGCTTCTCACCCAATCTCTGTTTGCCTTCTCCGCCTTTGCCTGAGCCCTCGGCTCCACCTCATTCGGCGGCATATTGTAAGTCTCCGCATCGAATCCCGAGAGGTACTTGTTGTCATGCTGCATGAGCTCTTTGTAGTTGTACGGCTCCATGAGATCCATGATTCCATCCTCCATGGCTATGGATGCATCAACCGGTATGCCCTCATAATTCACATGCAGGCTTCTTCCGACATCAAAATATGAAGTCTCTGTATATCTCTTGTCTCCAGACGTCCATGATCTGACCTTTGTTCCTATGGCCTCATAAGCCACATCCGAATCATAATCGTACATCCAGAATGGGACATACACTCCCTTAAGCGCCTCAAGCGTCTTCTGTGAAAGGAATGTTCCCGGTATAAATAGCTTTTTACCAAATTCATTCCTCAGCTTCTCCTCAGCCTCATGCTTTGATATCTTAAAAGGAAGTATCACATCAGCCCCATACGGATAATTTACTTTGTCATCCCTGAGCAGATATGTTCCACATGAAGGGCATCTTCCCGCAGACTGATACTCCGTGTAAGGTATCTGTGAACCACAGTTTATACATATTACAGGCTCCTGTGATGGAACCAGTTCCTGACAGTCGCTTCCCCCGCAACTAAGGCAGACCATCTTTTTCTTCGCAGGGTCGTACACTACGTTACCCCCGCAATTCACACAACGATATAGCAAGTTATCTTCCCCCTGTCCTTTTTTATCGTTTTCCTTCCAAACTTCCTACGCTGATTCTCAGCGTACCTGCGCTTATTATAGCATAGTAAATCTGTTTTTAGAACATCGAATTGGATGCCTTAAGGCGGCTTTATAACACATTTTAGATATCTTAAATGAAACAAAATATTTTTTGAACAAATGTGTAACACATCATGTTCATGCGAATATGTTAAACCATGAACAAAATAATGGAGGCTTACCATGAGTGATTTATCAGCAACACAGTGTGCCTGTGGCGGTTGTAGCTGTGGCGGCAGAAATGGACTTTCTTGCGGAGGTTCATGTGGATGCAACAGTTGCACTCTGATCATCATCCTTCTCCTCTGCTGCGGTGGCTGCGGCGGCGATGGTTTCGGTTTAAACAGCGGTTGTGGCAATGACAATAGCTGCATCTGGATCATCCTTCTCTTATTCTGCTGCGGTGGCTGTGGCAATAACAACGGATGTGGCTGCGGTGGCTGCGGCGGCAATGATTGCGGCTGCTGCTAACAGCGGATTCACCATTATCCATAAACGGGATATCGGGCAGAAAGGTTGTCCGGTATCCACAGAAAGTGGCCAGCAGAAGCAATTCTGCTGGTATTTTTTTTACTAAAAATCAATAGAATATAGTATAGCTGTCTTACCAAGTGATCACTGCATGAAACGGAGCTTCATATGTTTAATGGCAACTTCCATCATCCACTGGACAACTTAATAAAAGATGACCGCTTGTTCATGATGGAGGCCATTCTCCCATTTGTGGATGACCGTATGAAAGCTCCTCTGGCAATGTACATAAAGATCATGGAACTTCAGACCATATTGAATGCTCTGCGCGATACAAATTATGTAAACTCCTGTGGACTCCACAAAGATATAAACAATCAGGATGATATACTGTCATCCCTTGCCGGGTGTGGATTTCCCGATATCAGGGACCAGTTTGCCAGCATGAAAAAAGCCATAGATATGATGAAGACCATGGAAGCCATGAACACACAGCAATCCACGGATTCTCTGTACCGGCACTATCAAAGCAGAACTGCCTCTGAAACCGAGGGCGAAGAAAACTACGACAACACTGAATCCCAGTCATCCCAGGATATATACAGCTCCGTCAAAGACCTGTTTGAAAAATATGATATGGAGGGATATTAAACATGAATCTTCAAAATGACCCAAGACTAAAAAACATGCATCCGCTAAAAAGGGAAATTCTTCTCAGATTATCCAACTCCCAGTCCACCATGACTCCGGAGCAGATGCTCCCCCAGCTAATGGAGATCAACAAAGAACTGCAAAAAAGGGATCTCTCCTTCAGCAGATCCGAGTCCGAGATCGTTCTGGATGTTCTGAGCGAAGGCATGTCTCCACAGGAAAAACAAAAGATAAATATGATAAAGTCCATGCTGTAAAAAATGCATTTCACTGAATGTAACACAATTTCATTTTTGTAGCTATCAGCTATAGTTTCACATTTTTGTACCTGATAGTTTCTGGCTGGCGATACCGTTATTGGCAGATACTATTTGCATAAAATGTAGCTGATAGATATTGTTTCAGCAAGATGGAGGTTATTGTGATAGATATCTTTGACTTGGGATTGCGGATAAGAAATGTGAGAAAGGCTCATAATCTTACTCAGGAACAGCTTGCCGAGAAAATAAAAGTGTCTCCTCATTATGTGTATGAGCTGGAACATGGATATAAAAGTATGAGTATATATACTCTTGCCAATATCGCAACTGTTCTTGATGCGCCACTGGATTTTCTGGTGTTCGGAAAGGAACCGGCCACCACCCCCGAGAACAAGGATTATATCACTCATGACGATCTTGACAGGCTGGTGGAATCGATACCGCTGTACAAACGTGACAGTGCATACAGCGCACTCAAGAATCTGCTGCCTTATCTGAAATAAATGATAATCCGATATATATTAAACATCAAGAAAGCCACATGGATTTTTCTCCATGTGGCTTTCTCATGTTTATAGTTTTTTTATTTCATAACAATATTCACAATACGTCCAGGAACATAGATCTCCTTGATAACGTTACCTGTGAGCTTGTCGGCGATCACTTCCTTAGCCTTTGCGATAACCTCATCCTTTGGATCCTCCTTGCCGATTGCAAGTGTTGCCTTAGTCTTACCGTTGATCTGTACAGCGATCTCTACTGTTGACTCTACTGTCTTTGCCTCATCGAACTCTGGCCATGTCTGCTGATATACATATCCGCCATAGTTCTTTACTGACCACAGCTCCTCTGTGATATGAGGTGCAACAGGGTTTAACAGGATGAGCAGTGTCTTGAACTCATCTGCTGTTACGCTACCCTTCTTGTAGAAGTCGTTGAGAAGTGCCATCATGGCTGCGATAGCTGTGTTGTACTTCAGATTCTCGAAGTCATTTGAAACCTTCTTGATAACCTGATGCATCTTGGTCTCCATATCCTTGGAGTAGCCCTTCTCGTCTGTCACGCTGTCCTGAAGCTTCCATACTCTGTCGAGGAATCTTCTACAGCCCTTGACACCGTCCTCTGACCATGAAGCTGCAAGGTCAAATGCTCCGATGAACATCTCGTAGGTACGAAGTGTATCTGCACCGTATACATCTACGATGTCGTCAGGATTTACAACGTTGCCTCTTGACTTACTCATCTTCTCGCCGTTCTCACCGAGGATCATACCATGTGATGTTCTCTTCTGGTATGGCTCTGATGTAGGAACTACGCCCTGATCGTACAGGAACTTGTGCCAGAATCTTGAATACAGAAGGTGGAGTGTTGTATGCTCCATTCCTCCGTTGTACCAGTCAACAGGAAGCCAGTACTTGAGTGCCTCCTTGCTTGCAAGAGCCTCTGTGTTGTGAGGATCTGTATATCTGAGGAAATACCATGATGATCCAGCCCACTGTGGCATAGTATCCGTCTCTCTCTTTGCAGGGCCGCCACAGCATGGACATGTGGTGTTTACCCAGTCTGTCATAGCTGCAAGTGGTGACTCACCATTGTCTGTCGGCATATAACTGTCAACCTCCGGAAGGAGAAGTGGAAGCTGGCTCTCGTCGATTGGAACATAACCACACTTATCGCAGTGAACGATAGGAATTGGCTCGCCCCAGTATCTCTGACGTGAGAATACCCAGTCACGGAGCTTGTAGTTGGTCTTTGCCTGACCGATACCCTTCTCCTCAAGGAACTTGATCATCTTCTCCTTTGCATCCTTTACCTCAAGGCCGTTGAGGAAATCTGAGTTGATGAGCACTCCTGTTGCCACGTCTGTAAATGCAGCCTCATTTATATCTACTTCCTCTCCATCCTTTGCAACAACCTGGATGAGTGGAAGTCCGAACTTCTTTGCAAATTCCCAGTCTCTGTCATCATGTGCAGGAACCGCCATGATAGCACCTGTTCCGTAGCTCATGAGTACATAGTCCGATACGTATATAGGGATCTCCTTGCCATTTACAGGGTTGATGGCTGTGAGTCCGTCTATGCATACACCAGTCTTATCCTTTGCAAGCTCTGAACGCTCAAAGTCGCTCTTCTTCGCTGCCTGCTCACGGTATGCCTCGATGTCTGACCAGTTGCCGATCTCGTCCTTGTACTTGTCAAGGATTGGATGCTCTGGTGAAACAACCATGTATGTTACTCCGAATAATGTATCGCATCTTGTTGTATATATGCGGAGCTTGTCCTCTTTGCCCTTTACTGAGAAATCTACCTCAGCTCCTGTTGAACGTCCGATCCAGTTCTTCTGTGAAACCTTTACACGCTCGATGTAATCCACGCCGTCAAGTCCTTCAATGAGCTTGTCTGCGTAATCTGTGATCTTGAGCATCCACTCAGACTTAACCTTGCGGACAACCTCGCTGCCACAACGCTCACATACGCCATTGACAACCTCCTCATTTGCAAGACCAACCTTACATGATGTACACCAGTTGATAGGCATCTCCTTCTTGTATGCGAGACCAGCCTTGAAGAGTTTGAGGAATATCCACTGTGTCCACTTGTAATATTCAGGATCAGTTGTGTTGATCTCTCTGTCCCAGTCGAATGAGTATCCAAGTGAGTGGAGCTGCTTTTTGAATCTTGCAACATTTGTCTTGGTTACTTCCTTTGGATGGATCTTGTTCTTGATCGCATAGTTCTCTGTAGGGAGACCAAATGCATCCCAGCCCATTGGATACAGAACGTTGTAGCCCTGCATTCTTCTCTTTCTTGCTACTATATCAAGCGCTGTGTATGGTCTTGGATGACCTACGTGAAGTCCCTGTCCTGATGGGTATGGGAATTCAACTAACGCATAATACTTTGGTTTTGAATAATCATCTGTAGCAGCAAATGCCTTGTTGTCATCCCAGACCTTCTGCCACTTTCCTTCAACGACTTTGTGGTTGTATGTCTCAGCCATTTTTGAAAATGCCTCCTTGAAATTTATCTTTTCAGGCTTTATAACGCTTTTTCGCCCGATTCCTCTCTAATCTTAACTATATTAGCATATATGCCGTGTTTTTCAAACTGTTTTTTGGTATAAGCAGCCCGGCTTATTCAAACACTTTCTTGATACTGTCATAATGAAGGAAGATTCCCTGCTCTGCATATTCCTTTATCTCATCCAGAGTTGCCAGCTTAAAACCATCAGTCTCCGCCTCCTGAGGCCTGATATCTATTTCCGAAAAATCTCCAGTAAACTTATAGACATCCACAAAGTAGTTGTCCTTCTCATCCGGGTTATCTCTCCTATATGTAAACTGCAAGCCTCCATCGAAATCACTTACGTCTATGCCTGTCTCCTCTATTACCTCTCGTCTGACAGCCTCTATGGATGACTCTCCTGCCTGCACTCCGCCGCCGGATACCTCCCACCAGCCTGCTGCCCACGCCTTTGTCATGACACGCTTGGTTATCAGATACTTTCCCTCTCTGTTCTGGAGCACACCGAGCACTGTGAGGTGATAATCCCCCGGTTTCATATTCCAGTCATTTCTCTTCATCGTGCGCCCTGTAGGCTGCTTGTTTACATCGTAAATATCCCAGTATTCCATCTCTGCTTGTCCTCTTTCTGATTTTTATATTTGTTCTGCCCAGTAACATAATAAATGCTATTTTAAGTTTCTTCAACAATCATTCGAATTTTATGCATAATTATTTATTGCAGTTTACTATAAAACTTAAGCTGTGGTACAATTCAAACTGTTATCAAGAGATTTGACCAGCGCAGGCTGAAGGAGGAAGCATGAACGCTTATGAGGTATTCGCCAGTGTCTATGATGAACTGATGGACAACATTCCATATGATGACTGGTGCACATATATAATAGAAGTTTTGAGAAAATACGGAGTGAACGAAGGGCTCATATGTGAGCTTGGATGTGGCACCGGAGAGATAACGGAAAGGCTTGCGGATGCCGGATACGACATGATCGGTATCGACAATTCATATGAGATGCTTGAGGTGGCAAATGAGAAAAAGCTGGATACAGGACATGAATCCATCTTATATCTCATGCAGGACATGAGGGAGTTTGAGCTCTTCGGCACGGTGAATGCCATCGTGTGCGTGTGCGACAGCATCAACTATCTTACGGAGCTTGCCGACATAACCCACGTATTCAGGCTGGCAAATAACTATCTCGAATCAAAGGGCATATTTATCTGCGACTTCAAGACTCGCCACTATTTCAAGGATGTGGTTGCCGACAGCACCATAGCCGAGGACAGGGACGACGTGAGCTTTATCTGGGATAACTACTACGATACGGAAACCGATATAAATGAGCTGGCTCTCAGCCTGTTTCTCCCAGAATACCCAGAATCAGGCATTGAGCCGGATGATGAGTGTCCTCTATACAGGAAGTATCAGGAATTCCATTATCAGCGAGGCCTGACCCTTGATGACATGAGGAAATGCGTTGCTGACTCAGGCATGGAGCTCGTCGCCATGTACGATGCATTTACATGGCAGCCAGCCACAGATTCCAGTGAAAGGGTATACGTGGTTGCAAGGGAGACACACCAGGATAACAAACACTATGAATAGGCTTGTCTTATCACCATTCATAATATAAAATGGTGAAGATTGTCCAATATATCATTATTATAATGCGATTATATATAGAGATAACCGGACAGATTTCAAAATGTAACAAAACTAATCAACATAGAATAGCGAGGTATACAACATGAGCGATCATATAATAAGAGGTATGGCGGCGAACAATCAGGTAAGATTCTTCGCCGGAACAACAAGAGATATCGTGGAGACTGCAAGATCTATCCACAACACAAGCCCTGTGGCTACAGCCGCACTTGGAAGACTGCTCACAGCAGGAGCACTTATGGGAGCACAGTGCAAGAACGAGTCCGACGTACTCACACTTCAGATCCAGTGCAACGGACCGATCGGAGGACTTACCGTAACTGCAGACGCACATTCAAGAGTCAAGGGATATGTCAACAATCCAAACGTTATCCTTCACGCAAATGACAAGGGTAAGCTGGATGTTGCCAAGGCACTTGATCTCGGCGTGCTTTCAGTTATTAAGGATATCGGTCTCAAGGAGCCTTATGTCGGTCAGACACAGCTCGTGTCCGGTGAGATTGCCGAAGATCTTACTTATTACTTTGCGACATCTGAGCAGATTCCTACATCTGTTGCCCTTGGGGTTCTCATGGAGAAGGACAACACCGTCAAACAGGCAGGCGGCTTCATCATACAGCTTATGCCATTTGCATCGGATGAGCTCATAGACGTTCTTGAGAAGAGACTTAACGAGTTCTCTTCTATCACCAGTCTCCTCGATGCGGGCAAGACTCCTCTTGACATCATCAAGGATGTATTTGAAGGATATGACGTTGTAGTGACCGATGAGTTGCCTACCGAGTGGCACTGCAACTGCAGCAAGGAGAGATACTACAATGCGGTACTCAGCCTTGGCAAAAAAGAGATCGCAAGTCTTCTTGAAGAGGGCGAGCCTATAGAGGTCAACTGCCAGTTCTGCAACTCTCATTACAAGTTCTCACCTGACGAACTCAAAGAGATGCTGCTCAAAGCGGCTGCAAAATAATCATTTTTCCGCCATTTGCCCTCATTTTTACAACATTTTTGTACATTATAATTATTGCATTGGTTTTTTCACTATGCTAGAATGTTAACCGTTGTAAAGTAGACTAAATTTGAAAGAAAGAGTGAAAATTATGAAGATAACAAGAGATGATATCAGAAATGTGGCTATCATCGCCCACGTTGACCACGGTAAAACAACACTTGTAGACGAGCTCTTAAAGCAGAGCGGTGTGTTCCGTGACAATCAGGAGGTCGCTGAGCGTGTCATGGATTCCAACGATATCGAGCGTGAAAGAGGAATCACTATCCTCTCCAAGAATACTGCCGTAACATATGGAAGCACCAAGATCAACATCATTGATACTCCGGGTCATGCAGACTTCGGCGGTGAGGTTGAGCGAGTTCTTAAGATGGTAAACGGAGTAATCCTCGTTGTTGATGCATTTGAGGGTCCTATGCCACAGACCAAGTTCGTTCTGAAGAAGGCTCTTGAGCTTAATCTTGCAGTTATCGTATGTGTAAATAAATGTGATCGTCCTGAGGCACGTCCTGACGAGGTAGTTGACGAAGTTCTTGAGCTCCTCATCGAGCTCGATGCAAATGAGGATCAGCTTGACTGCCCATTTGTATTTGCTTCTGCCAAGTCCGGTTATGCAACACTTGACTCATCCGAGCCAGGCACAGACATGAAGCCTCTGTTCGACACTATAATTGATTACATTCCTGCTCCTACAGGCGATCCTGAGGCAGGTGTACAGATGCTTGTCAGCACAATCGACTACAACGAGTACGTTGGACGTATCGGTGTCGGCAAGGTCGACAATGGTGTCCTCAAGGTAAATGAGGATCTTGTCATAGTAAATGAGCATGACCCGGACAAGCTCGAGAGGGTTCGTATCGGAAAGCTTTTCGAGTATGAGGGTCTTAACAAGATAGAGGTTAAGGAAGCACAGATAGGTTCTATCGTTGCTGTTTCAGGCATCGCAGATGTACAGATAGGTGATACTCTCTGCTCCCCTGAGAATCCTGACCCAATTCCTTTCCAGAAGATTTCTGAGCCAACCATCGCCATGACATTCATGGTAAATGACTCTCCTCTCGCAGGCAAGGAAGGTAAGTTCGTAACATCAAGACATCTCCGTGAGAGACTTTTCAGAGAGCTGAACACAGATGTCAGCCTCCGAGTTGAGGAGACTGACACAACTGAGGCTTTCAAGGTTTCAGGCCGTGGTGAGCTTCACCTGTCAGTCCTCATCGAGAACATGAGACGTGAAGGTTATGAATTTGCAGTAAGTAAGGCTGAGGTTATCTACAAGGAAGATGAGCTCGGACATAAGCTTGAGCCATTTGAGATCGCTTATATAGATGTTCCTGACGAATTTTCAGGTACTATCATCAACATGCTGAACCAGAGAAAGGGTGAGCTTCAGGGAATGGCTCCTACAGGAAATGGAACCACAAGACTTGAGTTCTCTGTTCCATCCCGTGGACTTATCGGATTCCGTGGTGACTTCATGACAGCTACCAAGGGTACAGGTATCATCAACACAACATTTGACGAGTATCTTCCATACAAGGGTGACATGAGCTACCGTTCAAAGGGATCACTCATCGCATTCGAGTCAGGTACTTCGATCACATATGGTCTTTTCAACGCACAGGAGCGTGGAACACTGTTCATCGGACCTGGTGAGCAGGTTTACGCCGGTATGGTTGTAGGTGAGAATCCTCGTGCTGAGGACATGGAGGTCAATGTCTGCAAGAAGAAGCAGCTTACCAACACACGTTCTTCAGGATCAGATGATGCTCTCAAGCTCTCACCTCCAAAGGTGATGAGTCTTGAGCAGGCTCTTGACTTCATCGACACTGATGAGCTTCTGGAGATCACACCAAAGTCATTCAGAATCCGTAAGAAGATTCTTGACCATACTCTTCGTTACAGAGCCAACAGGAAATAAGGACGGACGAAAAGTCCTTTGAGATAGTGAAGCCCGTACACTGTAAGGATGTGGATCCATCACGGGATATACAACAAAAGCAGAGACAGTTCACACATTCTTTGTGTTTTGTGTGAGTTGTCTCTGCTTTTTTTCAGATAAAACTGTATCTTTTTTGCTTATTTTCCTCTGAATGATACAACTTTTCTGTTTTTTGTATCTTTCTGGCTTTTTCTTTATGTTTGCGATAATTTTGTGACCTTTTACCTCCTTGTCACGGCGTCTATTGGTCTTAATTTTGAGGCCCATCTTGCTGGGAAATAGCCTGCTACCACTCCGAGGATCACGGAGCCGAGGACTCCGGCCAGTGCAAGCCACCATGGGATCATGGCTATCTGGGTTCCTTTTGCAAGGTTGAACATGGAGACGTCGGCTTTATTCACCACTATTCTCACTCCGTAGGAGGATAATACTCCGAGGACGCCTCCGACAAGTCCTATCACTGCGGCCTCCATGAGGAACAGAAGTCTGAGCTCGTCTATGTCGCAGCCGAGGACCTTCAATATACCGATCTCGTTTACCCGGTCGAATACAGAGGTCGTCATGGTGTTGCTTATTCCTATGACAGCCACAATAAGTGCTATCATTCCGATTCCGCCGAGAAGAAGCTGTATCATCTTGAGATACTTCTGTATCGTGTCCAGATATTCCTTGGAATTCTCTGTCTGATACCCCATGTCCTGAAGCTTTTTTACCATAGCATCGACGTTATTTATATCATCTACGATCACCACCGCTGATGTATAGACAAATTCACGGTAGCTGTTGCCATTGCCATCCACCGGCTGACCGTACAGCTTGCCATCGGTGCTGACCTTTCTGATCAGGCTTTTCAGTGAATCCATATCACAGTATATCGTCTGAGACTTCTCGCTGTAGCTGTCAGAGATGTCCAGCGATTCGTCAGACTCTTCATCCTGAACTGCGCTGTCATAAGAAGTGTCAGCAGAGGCATTGTCAGAGCTGTTATCCGTATCTCCATCAGATAAAACCCCGGCGAGCTTCAGTTTGAATATCCTGTCACTTTCACCGCTCCATCCGACGGTCGTGTCAAATCTCTTTCCGACAAGGGATGCAATACTCTTATTCTCTCTCTTCTCGTAACTGTCAAATATCTTTTGATTGAAGAACATTTTGCCCACACTGCTGCCCGAGATCAGTTCAGGTGTCCCATGTGAAGAATTGCTGTTTTCCCCATAGGCCAGACTCCAGCCATCAAGCTCATTTCCCGGCACACCCACAAGATTGCCAAAGTATTCATACTCCCCATACTTCATACTCACAGGCACCTCATACAGAGGATAACAACCATCCACATTTGCAAGATCTGTCAATGTAGATATCGTTCTGTCCGTTATCATTCGATCCTTATGCTTACTTCCGGTCTCACTGTATATCGTTATCTGGTTGACACTTCCACTTGCAACCGCAGAATCTATCATCTCGTTCTTGACTCCGATTCCCACAGCCAGAAGTGCTACAACCGATATAACACCTATCATCACGCCGAGAACGGTGAGAAATGTTCTGATCTTTCTTCTCTTCATATTCATAAGACACAAATGCCATATCCACCCCATACAATCTATCTCCTTATAAACTCTCTCCCCGTGACCGGAATCTAAAATTCATCAAGAATCTCCTTTTTCTCCTGTGCTTTCTTATTGCACATATACATAACAGAGCTATCACTATAACCACAGCAATTACACCATATAACACCTTTTTACCACTGCTTTTTGTGCTGTCCTTTATCTTCTCTACATTGTCATACACCGGAGATTCCACAGTCGCCTTGAAATTCCCCTCAATCGTCGTCTCATTCCCCTCTTTGTCCTCATATGTAACTATCACCTTTGACATATCACCGCTCGCAGCAGTCGTCGCCACGGCATTCGTGAGGATATCTATGCTTCCGCTCTTTCCAGACTCTATATTGCCTATATACGTCTCAATCTCCTCCATACTTCCCAACAAGCAATTTTCAACCGACGCACCGCAGGACGGGAGGGCGAAAATACGGAAAAGGGTACTCTTTTCCTATGCTTGCTAAGAAAGTTTTTTCCTCACTTATCACTACAACGGAACTCCCAGTATGCCAAAAAGCGCAAAAGAAAAACGCCGCAATTCTGCGGCGCTTCATTCACTTTATGCAGACAAAAACGAGGGAACTTTATTCCCCCGTCCTGTCATTGTTGGCTTCCTCTATGCCTTTTGCAGTAGCAGACATGATTTTTAAGTCTGTTTCGCTCATTGTGTCAAGCATGGTATCGAGCTGACGGCGGCGTGTGGACTTCTCTTGTTCCCGTTCCGGGAAAAAGAACTGGTCTACTGATACGTCAAGCAGGGTTACAAGCTCATATAAAATCTGTAAACTTGGGTGCTGCCCGCTGTTTTCAATGGACGCGATATACCTGGGCGCAATATTCAGTGTGTCGGCTAACTGATTGCGTGATATTCCCTTTGCTTTTCTTGCTGCTTTAATGGCTTGCCCGAAAGCCTTAAAATCATACTTCACTTTATCCTGCTTCATATTTTTCACCCTATTACATTTTACTGTTCCTCTTTTCTTTGAGATATGATTACACATATCATAGTATTGATGGCAATAGAGCATAAAACATGCAGAGTAAGGTTGCTACAACTCATATTGCCATATATAATATCTAATGACATCGAAAATTAAAGAAATTGATTAGAAATAGATTTTTGTTTGATAATCTTAAATCAGATATTCACAATGGAGGCATATTTATGGCGCAGAGTATTTTAATTGTAGACGATGAAAAAGAAATTGTATCAATGCTGTATTGCTATTTCAGCAAACTTGGATATACGGTATATACTGCAACAGCAGGAAATGCTGCATTAAAAGAAGTAGAAAAAAAACCTGACATTATTTTGTTAGACGTTAATATGCCAGATATTGATGGATTTACTGTTTGTGAAAGAATACGGGATTATGTTTCATGCCCTATAATTTTTTTAACAGCACGCATTGAAGATAGTGATAAAATAAAAGGATTTTCTATTGGCGCAGACGACTATGTAATAAAACCATTTTCTGTTGATGAATTAGAAGCTCGCATTTCAGCACATCTTCGCAGAGAAAAAAGACACAATACATCTTCAAAGGTGCAATTTGATGAAGATATGGTTATAGATTATTCCTCACGTATTGTGTTTTATCATAATAAGGATATGGCTTTTACCAAAAAGGAATTTGATATAATATCTTTCCTTTCACAAAACAAAGGAATTGTTTTTGACCGGGAAACTATTTATGAAAAAGTTTGGGGATTAGACGGCATTGGTGATAATACAGTTGTTACAGAACATATCAGACGTATTAGGGCAAAATTTTTATCTTTAGGCGATAGACCTTACATTGAAACTGTTTGGGGGTGCGGATATAAATGGAAAAATTAAAGAGAAGCAGATGGTTCAATCGGTTAAATAGCATGAGTATTAGGATGTCCTTTGTTCTTTATGCTTTGTTTTCGTTGTTGATTGGAATAATTATTTGTATACTTTTAATTTCAATGGTTGACAAATACAGAATAAATTTGAACTATAAGTATGAAAATATGTCAACAAGGTATGATATACCGGAAAATGGTTCATTTACCGCCGCTTATAGTAATGACCAAACAAAATACACAATATTTGATACGAAAGGAAACGAGATATGCAAGTTCAATGTTGATTATCAAAAAGAACGCCCAGTACACGAATATGTCTATCCGAACCATGTTTCATATATCGAAGTTTCACCTAATTTTACAAACCGGGATAGGCTTATTGACAGTGTTTTAGGTTCATTAAATGTTGCAATTATTCCTATCGTATTATCTATTAATATGATATGTTGTGTAACATTTTTTTATAAAAAAAAAATATCGAAACCTATTAAGCTATTAACTAATGCGTATCATAAAATTGAAGCAAATGACTTAGATTTTACGTTATCATATCCATTAAATGATGAAATGGGAAAACTCTGTCATGCCTTTGAAAAAATGAAAGACTGTTTGGCGAAAAATAATGAAACTATGTTTCGACAATTTGCTGAACAGCGCCGTCTAAACGCTGCTTTTTCACATGACTTACGCACTCCTTTGACTTTACTAAAGGGTCATGCTACTATGCTGCTTTCCTTTATTCCCAAAGGCTTAGTATCACAAGAAGAAATATTAGATGAAATATCAGTAATGTCAAAAAATGTTTCACGTCTTGAAAAATATGTAAATGCTATGACGAACTTATATAGGTTAGAGGATATTGATATTCCACGGCAACAGATTACATTTCATGCACTTATTGATAATTTTAATAACACAGCAGAAGCACTTTGTTATGACAAACATTTTTCAATTACTACAAGCGGTGATAATATAACCTTGTTTATCAATTTAAATACAGTCATGCAGATTTATGAAAATTTACTCTCTAATAGTATTAGATACGCAAAAAGTGATATTGCTATTAGCGCAGTAATAGAGAATAATAATTTAGTTATATCTGTTTCAGATGATGGTTGCGGGTTTAAAAATATTGATATTGAAAAAGCGACATTACCATTTTATAAATCATCGAAAGATATATCTACTGAACATTTGGGATTAGGGCTGAATATTAGTAAGATTTTAAGTGAAAGACATGGCGGAAATATCCAAATTGCTAATAACGAAGCAGGGGGAGCATGTGTTACAGTAAAAATAAATTGCAATGAAAGTTGATTGAAAATAGACATTTTATTGCTATTATAAATTTAAAAGAAAGGAGATAAGGACAAATGAAAAAAATAATATGTATGTTTCTAAACTTATCGTTATTGGTGTGTATTGTTGGGTGCAGTCAAGCAAAGGACAGTGATAACCATGTAGTACAAGATTATTCCGAAGAATATGAGGTTTCTCCTTATGGAAGTGAAGAAGCACTTGACACTTTGGGTGATTTGAAGATTTCAATGAGTACAGAAAAGGATTTAGATTTGAAGCACCTTTCATTTCTAATAGAAAATACTTCTGATAAAGAATACCGATATTCACCAAATTATTTTGAAATAGAAGCTGAACAATCCGGCACTTGGTATCAACTTAAACAGCTTGATGACCCCTCAAAGAGCAATGAAAAGGATTGTTTTATTAATCCTAACGAACGATTAACATTAGAAATTGATGTTAAAAGCTTTTATGGAGAATTGCCTGCTGGACACTATCGTTTGATTAAACAATTTGCGTTCTTTGAAAGTGAAAGAGATTGGGATTACGATACATATAATTTATCTTGCGAATTTACGATAAGGTAAAAATTCTCTACTTCATAAGCATGAAATAAAAAAAACGCTTATGAAGTAGAAAGTTCGACTCAGAACTTTTGAAAAGATAGTCAAAAATTACTTTGTGATTTCAGAATAAACATCATGGACTTTTCACACATGTTTTCTTTTTTCTACATCCCTTCGTTTATGATAACACTCTTTATACCTGAGACACTGTTAAGTGCGTTCAGTATACCCGTTACCGCCATGTTGCTATTTTCTTCTGATACGCCGCCAAGATCAAGGTATATCATTATCTGGTCTTCGCCCTTATATATATCAATATACCCCATATAGTTTTCTTCATCACCATTTTGTGAAGAATAATCCGCCATCACCTGCTGGATCTCATCTACCTTCTCATCTGTGACACCGCCATCAATATGCACACTATACAAAAAGCTCTCTCCGTCAAATCCTGCAACATGTGCCTCGTAGTTCAGGTCAAGCTGATATATCCCAAATATACTGTCAAAGTCGAATTCTCCGTCTTCTCCAAATCCATATTCTCCATAATTTTCTGCCATAGCATCATCCATATTATCTGCCATTTCACTATTCCCCTCTATCTCATTCTCTTTCTCTGCAACCTCCGTCTCATCCTGTTCTTCCGCTGCAGCATCCTCAGGACTTCTCTCAAACCTCGCATATCCGCTGTCATATTTCAGATAAATGACATTCTTCTCAGTTGTGCTGATATATATTTCCTGTCCAGCTTCAAGATCCACGCCTGCTGCCGCAAAATTCTCTGCAGGATAGTCTTTGCTGTCGACCTTTTTTATCGTTCCCGCGATCTCGTATCCTTCCGGCAATTTCTCATCTCTTCCGGTTGCATTGTAATAATAGATGTGTCCATCATACATGACCTGTGGCTGCTCTATTATTCCGCTCTCCACACCGGTCGAGGTCTCCGCACCATTTGTTTCTGAAACATTTCCACCTGAATTTCCACAGGCCGTACACGCCATAATGGAGAGCATCGCAGCAACTATAAATATTTCTTTTCGTATCCCCATATAAATTTCCCCTTTTTAATTCTTATTTATTGATGTAATGTAAACCAACTAACTGTATGTCCATATTAACATGGCTTTTCCAGCTCTGCAACATACTTATTATTAAAGTTGTCACCATATGCTTACTTCCGTCCATCCATATTCTCATCCCGAACATATCTCGCATTGAACTCCATATTTATCTCACGAAGCTCTTTCTTCCCGTCAATATAATCCTGGTACATCTCTGTGATACCACACATACAGCCATCACAGTAAGCATCTATATTTCCCAGAGAATCGGCAACTATCTGCTCTCGTTCTTCCCTAGTTGTGTCCTTTATAAGAAAACCTGCCATCGTCAAAAGCCTCCTCTTACAATTCTCATAAAAACAATTAAAACCGTTTTTATACACAAGTACATGTCAAAAAAACAGGCACTTGTAGTTCTTGATACATAAGATATGAAACATATATACAAACGATAATGAAAGTGACTGATCTTCAGCGCTTACTGCTGCTGCGAAGACCGCACCGCTCTTATCGCGGTTTTCGCAGCATGCAAATGTAAGCAAGCTGAAGTGAAGGTAACTGAATGTGTTTGTATATATGTTTTCATATCCATATCTCGAACTACAAGTGCCGTCCGGCCTTTTTACTGTCTGACCTTAATGTGAACCTCACGGAGCTGCTGCTCTGTAACCTCGCCAGGTGCTCCGCACATAAGATCCTGTGCATTTCCATTCATTGGGAATGGGATGACCTCTCTGATATTCTCCTCGTTTCTGAGAAGCATGATCATTCTGTCCACACCAGGAGCCATACCTGCATGAGGTGGTGCTCCGAACTGGAATGCATTGTAGAGTGCTCCGAACTTCTCCTTCAGATCATCCTCTGTGTATCCTGCGATCTCAAATGCCTTAACCATGATCTTCATGTCGTGGTTTCTTACGGCACCTGATGAAAGCTCGATACCGTTGCAGACGATATCGTACTGGTAAGCCAGGATATCAAGTGGATCCTTCTCATTTAACGCCTCAAGTCCGCCCTGTGGCATTGAGAACGGATTGTGAGTGAAGATGATCTTCTTGCTCTCCTTGTCGTACTCGTACATTGGGAAGTCATTTATATAGCAGAAACGGAATGCGTTCTTCTCGTTGAGATCAAGTCTGTTACCAAGCTCAACTCTGATCTGTCCTGCAAATGACGCTGCAAGCTCCTCCACGTCTGCGATGAAGAAAATAGTATCTCCAGGCTGAAGGCCTGCAAGCTCTGCGATCTCACCCTTCATATCATCAGGAATGAACTTGTCGATAGGTCCCTTGTATGACATATCCTCAAGTATCTCCAGATATCCAAGGCCGCCCATGCCGATGCTCTGTGCAAACTTGAGCATCTTCTCATGCTGTCCCTTTGAAAGCTTCTTGTGTACATTGATGGCACGTACCGTCTTGCCGTGGAATGGCTTGAATGTACATCTCTGGAAGAAATCTGTAAGATCTATTATTCTAAGTGGGTTTCTGAGGTCAGGCTTATCTGTACCGAACTCAAGCATAGCCTGCTTGTAGCTGATGATAGGATATGGAGCCTGTGTAACAACTGCGCCCTCAGATGCAAACTTCTCAAATGTTGCTGAGAGGACTTCCTCTCCAACCTTGAATACATCCTCCTGTGTTGCAAAGCTCATCTCAAAGTCAAGCTGGTAGAACTCACCAGGTGAACGGTCTGCTCTCGCATCCTCATCTCTGAAACAAGGAGCAATCTGGAAGTACTTGTCAAATCCTGATACCATGAGGAGCTGCTTGTACTGCTGTGGTGCCTGTGGAAGTGCATAGAACTTGCCCTTGAACTTTCTTGATGGCACGATGTAATCTCTTGCACCCTCAGGTGATGATGCGCAGAGGATAGGTGTCTGGATCTCAAGGAATCCCATCTCAGTCATCTTCTGACGAAGGTAGCTGATGACCTGGCTTCTGAAAATCATGTTGTCCTTAACCTTCTTGTTTCTGAGGTCAAGATATCTGTACTTGAGTCTCACATCCTCACGTGTCTCCTTGGATGTCTGGATCTCAAATGGAATCTGCTTATATACCTTGCCAAGTATCTCTACAGTCTTTGCCTCAAGCTCAATAGTACCTGTAGGGATCTTAGGATTGTATGTCTCCTCATCTCTGTGCTCAACGATACCCTCGATTGATACACAATCCTCCTTTGTTATTCCGTCAAGCAGTGATGTGTCTCTCATTACTACCTGGAGCACGCCATACATATCACGAAGATCGATAAATGATACTCCACCGTGGTCACGGATATTCTCTACCCATCCGGCAACCTTAAGTGTCTTTCCCACATCGCCCTCAGTGATCTCGTTCATTGTTCTGTTACGATAAATGTTCTCGATTGTCATCTGTTCTCTCCTTTTCTTTACTATTTGCCTGTGGCTTTATGTCCACTTTGGCTTTTTCAGGATTACGCACTGGCTGTTATTTCTCTTGCAAATAGAAAAAGCTTATGTTCATCCTGAATCAGATGCACATATACATATGCAAATATTCAGGACGAACATAAGCTCTCTCAAACTACCTGTCGGTTACTTGTCTGCTTTAATGTCCGCGGTACCACCTGATTTACCGTTACACGATCTTCGTATATTCAAAGCATCGCGTCCCAGTCCCTCTCAGTCACCTTGCTCATGACCTCTCTGCGTATCGTGCAGCTACGGCTCCCCTACTCGACATAAAACACGTATCCCGCTATGGGCTATATCTTTCAGCTTGCGGCTGGTAAAGTGTTATTCACATATATTCACTCCGCCGGACTCCCACCACCACCGGCTCTCTGTGGGCGATAATCTATGCTACTTCTCTTCGTCATTGCCTTATATATGGCGTCAGCACATATCTGACGCCACATTATTATATTCTAGTGATTCAAGTTCTGTCAACTATATTTATGTATATTTCCACCATCATCCCACAATCTCTGCACCAAAAGGCATGAGCGCCAGCTTGGCGATCTTAAAGAACTGAAGCCCAAATGGAATTCCGACTATCGTTATGCAAAGCAGCAGCCCCAGGCAGGCATTCTCTACCGCCATAGGTATTCCGCAGCAGAGCAGCCATATGATATTCGCGATCAGCGAGCCAGCCCCGCCTCCATACACTATCTCTTTTCCAAATGGAAAGAATGCAAGTCCTGCAAACTTAAAGCACTGCATCCCAATCGGAATCCCTATTATCGTTATACAGCACAGCACCCCGCTTGCCCCCCACGAAAGTCCGCTCAATATTCCGCCACATAAAAACCATATACAATTTCCAAGACATCCCATGATATCATCTCCTATCTGCACAGTGCAGCCAGCATCCTGACTGCCGCCTCATACTCACCATTATCTCTAGTCTTCCGGATCTTCTTAAGAGCCCTCTCAGCTCCCTCCACATCATAAAACAGCCTCGACCAGTAAGCCCACAGCTCCTTCATCTTGAACATCGTGTTGCCCCTGCCCACATCCGACTCACAGTAATTCCTGTAAAGTTCATCGTGGAATATGAAGAATCTGTTCCAGTCATATGTACTGTCGCCACACTCTTCTTTTATCCGCTCCGCCAGACAAGGATCAGCTATTATCCCCCTGCCTATCATAACCTTACTTATATCAGGAAAATCGCCCGTGAACCTGTCATAATCCGCCACACTGTTTATATCTCCGTTGTAGCACACTGTGTCTGGTCTTCCATATGAAGCCACACCTTCGGCAAACACTTCCATGTTTGGCGTATTCTTGTAGAAATCCGTCTGTATTCTCGGATGTATGATCAGCTCACTTATCGGATACTTCTTATATATTTCTATGATATCCTCAAACTCCACAGAACTGTCTCTTCCTATTCTGGTCTTTATAGACACATCCATCACGTCGGCGGCAAATACTTCATATAAGAAGTTGTCAAGCCTCTCCGTATCGTATATCAAACCCGAGCCTTTATACTTCGTTACTACAGTTTTTGACGGACAGCCGAGATTGATATTCACCTCGTTATATCCAAGCTCCTTCAGGAACTTTGCAGCCTTCACAAATCCCTCGCCGCTGTTGGTCAGAAGCTGCGGCACCACATTTATCCCCTGATTGTTTTCCGGCAGCACATCCCTTAGTTCCCTGTTTCTGAGAGGACGTCCTTTCGCCGGGGCAATGAACGGCATAAAGTATTTGTCAACGCTGCCGAAATATTTGTGATGTGCATTTCTGTATATGTATCCTGTTATCCCCTCCATCGGGGCAAGATATATCAAATCATCCCTGTTGTTCATCCATCATTCTCCCATTAAATCCGTAACCCCGGTATAAATATCCTGCAAACGACATCCCATACGCAAAAAATATAGAGACATTCATCACCCACATGACAAATGCCTCTACATTATAAACTATATTGTTCTATTTGAACAGATTGGTAACAAACTGTACAAAGTCAATTCCAAACGACTGGAGAAGCAGCAATGCAAGCAGTATTGGTGCCACAAACTTTACCATGACAATATAGAGCTTCTTCCTTCCAAACTTCTCGCCATTTCTTGTAACCTCGTCTATAACCGTCTTAGGCTTCACTACCCAGCCGATAAGTATACATGACAGGATAGCCACAAGCGGCATGAAGATGTTGTTACTCAGGTAATCCATCACATCGAGGATCTGGGCTGTAGCTCCATTTGGAAGCTTGAGCTCAAAGTACCATATGTTGTAACCGAAACATACGACCAACATTCCGACAACCGCATATACAGTTGTTATGACCGCACTCTTCTTTCTCGTGAGATGGAACTTATCCATAAGTCCTGACACTATCGCTTCCATGACCGATACTGAGGATGTGATCGCCGCAAATGTAACCATGATGAAGAACAGGGCTCCGATGACTGTTCCGACCTTACCCATGGCATTGAATACCTTTGGCAGAGATATGAACATAAGTCCAGGGCCCGCTGACATGCCTTCCGTTCCAGAGAACACATACACCGCAGGGACTATCATCAGACCAGCAAGGAAAGCCACTGCCGTGTCAAATATCTCTATCTGATTGATCGACTTCATAAGGTTAACATCCTTCTTAACATATGAGCCATACGCAACCATGATACCCATAGCGACACTTATCGAGAAGAAGAGCTGTCCCATGGCATCCATTACAACCATGAATATATCCCTGAATGTCATTCCCTTAAAATCAGGAATCAAATATACCTTCAGCCCATCAATTCCTGTTCTGATCGTACCATCATCACCGGTATGCTTGATCGTCAGTGAATAGATCGAAATTCCAATTATAAGAATTACCAATATCGGCATGAGCACCTTGCTAAACTTCTCTATTCCCTTTTCAACACCACAGAATACGACAACGCCTGTGGCCGTAAGGAATATAAGTGCAAATACTATAGGCGCAGTCTGGGCTGTTATAAAACCGGTGAAATAACCGTCACCAGTGGCAGCCTCTGTCTGACCTGTAAAATATGCTGTCATATACTTCAGAACCCATCCTCCGATAGTACAGTAATATGGAAGGATTATGACCGGTACGATCCACGCCAGACCGCCAAGCCATTTCCACTTCTTATGTATAAGACCATAAGCTGTGAGCGGTCCCTGCCGAGTCTTTCTTCCTATTGCAATATCTGTTGTGAGCAGTGTGAATCCAAATGTAAGCGCAAGTATTATATACACAAGTATAAACACACCACCGTTGTCCTTTGCCGCAAGATATGGGAACCTCCATATATTACCAAGTCCTACCGCACTTCCCGCTGCTGCCATAACAAAGCCCAGCGTCCCCGTAAAATTACTTCTTTCCTTCTTATTCATAATCGCCCTTTCTGTTTTTGCTTTTATTTTTTGCTATCCAGTCCCCTGTCTGAACAGTTACTTTTCATTTTTGCCTTCAGTTTTGCCGATGCCGCAAAGTATGCGCGACATCTCGCAGGATAATTTCGGAATGCGCCATATATATTGTATAAATAAAATCCATACGTCAGGAATTTGCCGGCAGGTCCTATCTTGTCCTTCAAGGTCTTCGGGTATCTCTTTCCGCCAACCTCGGGATGATTGCCGTCATTTATATAATTTATCAGATCATCCTCCGAATGTATATAATCCGGAAGATATGTACCTGCAAGTCCGACACAGTTCTCCTTATGGGCATCGCTTCCACCCAAAACAGGTATATCATAGTATGACGCAAGCCTTCTGGCCATCTTATTCCTCTTGGCTGATTCACAGCAATTATATCCCTCTATGAAGTCAAAATGCTGTGCATATAGTCTGTGCTCTATCATGCCAAGCCTTCTCGTGCTGCCAAAGCTCATGAACTTCTCGCCAAATGGATGAGCTGGGCCAAGTATACCGCCGCACTCGTGCACAAGCCATATCACCCTGATAAGCGCCATGCCCCTGTGTTCAAACAGGTCGTACACCTCCTCAGGTGTATCTGATGGCAGTACGATGAGGAAATGTCCATAGTCAAACGTATCATACTCGATACCTCTGAGCACAGTGAAATCCTTCACCTTATCTTTCTGCCTTAAGTACGCCTTGTATCCGGAATATGAATCATGGTCTGTGACCAGCATTCCGTGAAAACCACGCTGCTTTAACAGATCAATATAATCAAGAATCTTTACTTTGGCATCGGGTGATCCCTCAGCCGTATGACAATGCATGTCAAATCTTACTCTGTTCATGTGACCATCTCCTCTGATTATCCATCATGACATACAATCTAATACTCTGCTCCGTTTCCAAGCCATGTTATCTGTGAAAATGGGAAATACACAAATTCTGCTTTGGCAAGTATCTTGTCACGCTTCACATAGGTATTCTCCCAAAGTCTGGCATCCGCTGAGTTTGGTCTGTTGTCTCCCAGCATAAAGTAACAGTCCTCAGGAACCTGATATGGTCCAAACGATCTTACGTCAGTCCTTGCCTCATCACTAAGATAATCCTCCTTGAGCGGAGTATCACTTCCATTTATATATACCTTACCATCTATGATCTCCACGGTCTCACCCGGCAGTCCCATGATTCTCTTGATATATATCTGGGACTCATCGTCCGGCCACTTGAATATGGCTATATCGCCACGCTCAGGATCAGAGAACTTATATGTAAGCCTGCTTCCTATTATATTGTCTCCAAGCTGTATTGTCTCAAGCATGGAACCAGTAGGTACATTACAGTTTAATATCACAAATCGTCCCAGCAGAAATGCCAGTACGGCGGCCACAACTACTATCACTATACAATCAATCACATCCTGCTTATAATCACGTTTTATATCTCTGCGCCTTATCCTCATCTGATGCCAGACGACACCGCCATGCTCAGATTCACTCACGCCCTCATCCACAAAACCAAATTGTTCGTAGAATGGGATCATGTTCTCTTTACATGTGAGGACGACTCCGTCGAGTTTACATTTGACCGTCTCCTGAAGAACCTCATGCATTATCTTCGCCGCATATCCATTGTGCTGATAGTCCGGCAGAGTTGACACGCCGAATATCATAAGCCAGCGACCCTTCTTGTCGTAGAAGTCCTCGCCCGTATACATGGCATCGCTCAAATCCTTCTCATTAGTAGTAATGCCATTTATACCTGCTATTATTCGTCCGTCCTTCTTGAGCACCCAGAAGGTTTCTCTGTGTGCCTTCAGTCTTCGCTCTATAGACTCCCGGCTTGCTGCCTCAGCCTCAGGAAATGTCTCCTGCTCAAGCATCACAAGCTGGTCAAGATCTTTTTTACCTGGATTGTTTACCTTCATAAATATCCAAACACCTCTTTTCTAAGACACCTATTCTCCATTATCTCACATAACAGAACGGTGTCAAGAAAAAAGGATGCATATCTGACAGATATGCATCCTCTTATCTGATATCATCTATGCAAATTTCTATTACTCTACACTGTAGTTAGGAGCTTCCTTTGTGATATGGATATCATGTGGATGGCTCTCCTTGAGTGAAGCTGCTGAAATCTTGACGAACTCTGCCTTCTCATGAAGCTCTGCAATGTTCTTTGCTCCGCAGTAACCCATACCTGAACGAAGTCCACCGATGAGCTGGAATACTGTATCCTCAAGTGATCCCTTGTATGCCACACGGCCCTCAACGCCCTCTGGGACAAGCTTTCTTGCGTTCTCCTGGAAGTATCTGTCCTTAGAACCATTCTCCATGGCTGCTATAGATCCCATACCTCTGTATACCTTGTACTTACGTCCCTGATAAAGCTCGAAATCACCAGGAGCCTCATCTGTACCTGCGAACAGACTTCCCATCATACATACGTTGGCACCTGCTGCCAGAGCCTTTGTGATATCTCCTGAATACTTGATACCGCCATCTGCGATAACAGGGATTCCGGCATTCATAGCTGCATCATATGCCTGCATGATAGCTGTGATCTGTGGTACACCGATACCTGCAACAACTCTTGTTGTACAGATAGAACCAGGTCCGATACCGATCTTGACTGCATCTACACCCATGTCGATCATAGCCTGTGCGCCTGATCTTGTTGCAACGTTACCGGCAATAACCTGAAGGTCAGGATACTTCTCCTTAACCATCTTGAAAGTTCTCAGAACGTTGGCTGAATGTCCATGTGCTGTATCTATAACTATCGCATCAACCTTTGCTGATACGAGCTCTGCAACTCTGTCGAGGATGTTGGCTGTACATCCTACTGCTGCTGCACAGAGAAGTCTGCCCTGTGCGTCATGTGCTGAATATGGGTACTTGATCTGCTTCTCAATATCCTTGATCGTGATGAGTCCCTTCAGGTGGAAATCGTCATCAACGATAGGAAGCTTCTCCTTACGAGCCTTTCCAAGGATCTCTCTAGCCTCGTCAAGTGTGATTCCCTCCTTTGCTGTAACAAGACCCTCAGATGTCATTGACTCCTTGATCTTCTTGGTGTAGTCCTTCTCAAACTTCAGGTCACGGTTGGTTATGATTCCAACAAGCTTGCCATCCTCTGTGATAGGTACACCTGAGATTCTGAACTTGCTCATAAGCTCGTCAGCATCTGCCAGTGTATGCTCTGGAGATAAGTAAAATGGATCTGATATTACACCGTTCTCTGAACGCTTTACCTTGTCAACTTCCTCTGCCTGCTTCTCTATGGACATGTTCTTGTGGATAACTCCGATACCACCCTGACGAGCCATGGCAATAGCCATTCTGTGCTCTGTAACTGTGTCCATACCGGCACTCATAAGAGGAATGTTCAACTTAATCTTCTGTGTCAGCTGTGTTGTAAGGTCAACGTCATTTGGTAATACCTCAGAATAAGCAGGTACCAATAAAACGTCATCAAATGTAATTCCTTCGCCAATAATCTTACCCATTTTCTTCTCTCTCTTTCTGTAAAATATTTAATAAGAGCATTGTGCTCATTATGTACGTCAATTAGCCTTAATAGAGAAAACACATCACCCAACACTTATCGCGTTGGGTGATGTAACTTTTTAAACATGCTAACAAATTATATAGTTCTTGTCAAGGCAGTTCTTCCGTCTCCGTGGTCACATTTGTCTCTGTGTCCTCCGGATCTTCAGGATCTCCCTTATATACATAAGTGTCTTCCACTCCGAAATCTATACTGTCGTCTCCGACCTGCGCCACGGATATCTCCTTGCCCGCCTCAAACGAGTCCTCATATGGAAGAAACAGCGTATCTCTGTCTATATAGATAGTCTCCTTCAAAAAGGCATCATCTATCCACACAAATGTACATTCATTGAAGTTGCTTCCGTGGATATAATATCCATTCATAGGCTGTGGCTCCTCAGCACTCTCACCGTCCCCGGAACCATCATTTGCCGTGAAATCCGCTTCTTCATCAACCGGTGGCACATACACGCCCTTTTTGATCTCCGAGATCCTGATCTTGCTTATGCCGTATTTCATATTCGTCGGCTCATATGGCCATCCATCAGGATACATGTATCTCTGTCCATAAAGCATATCATACTCAATGTTCTCGAGATCATCATCATAGTTTGCATCGCCCGGCTTGTACTTTGACTGGAACTTCTGCACATAGCTCTTCTCAAATCCCAGCATATCAAACACCTTTGTGCTGAGCTGATATGCCTCTATATCCTCATCCTCAACCGGGAAGTTCTTCATATTGCTCCAGACAAAATACTCTGTCTGGTAAAGGTCTCCGTTGGTTATATCGTCCTCTGTGATCTCAAATCCAGGAAGATGGTCTCCATACATAACGAGAACGACCGGCTCATCGTACGCCGTAAGTCTGTCTATAAGCTTGCCAATGAAATCGTCCATCTCGTGGAGCTGGTTACAGTAATATGTCCACTGTGTATCAAGACTCTCATCGCCTGTTCCGGCAACCTTTATAGGATAGCTGTAATTCTCCTCGTCAAGCTCTGATGGGTATCTTCCATGTCCCTGTACGCTGACGGTGAATATGAAATCCCGTCCAGTGGTGGAGTACAGAGTCTTCATGATCTCACCGGTAAGGACATTGTCCTTCTCCCAGTTCTTCTGAGTATGCTCCAGATTGTACATATACTCCATCGGGGTAAATGTATCAAATCCCATGTTTTTATACACCTTGTATCTGTCATAGAATGTACCATCGTGATTGTGCATGGCATGTGTTGAATAACCATCAAGCTTCAGCTGTGTCGCCATGCTCTCTATGGTCTGCTTGCCAAGTATGGTCTTATATGGATACTCACCTGCACCGAAATATGCCACGTTAAATCCCGTGAGCACCTCAAATTCCGAATTGGCTGTACCTGCACCGATCGCCGGCATCGTCAGGAATCCTGATGTACATTCCTCCTTCAGCTTTGTGAAATTCGGAATAGGATTCTCATTGAACGTGAGGCATTTTACATATGACGGATCCATGAATGACTCAAGCTGTACAAATATAACGTTTGGCTTGTCCTTGCCATGCTTTGAATCCGTTGTGCCAACACTGTCCAGATCATCCTTTATCTCAAGCATCTTATCCTCGCTGTAATCACTCGGCTGTCCTATACCTACATCGACCACACTGTTTGAGAAACAGTATACAAATCCATAATTGTTGTATGCCGTTGCAAGGTTTGCAAAATTATCTGATATAGTCTGTGCATTGAGCGCGATCTTGGTGAAGAGCATTACACAGAAGAATGTCGCAACTATAAACACAGTCGTTCTCGTTCTATATATATTGCCCGTAACCGTCGGCGATTTTATGAACAGAACTATGATGGCTGCCAGCGCAACGAACAGAAGCGCAGCTATGAGCACGATCTGCCATACATTAAAATATTTGTCTATGATAGTTATCGTATTCCTCGCCATAAGCATATCGATAGCTGAAAATGGCGTTATTCTGAATCCCAGAACTATGCAGTTCGTGATTCCAAGTATCAGCCATGCAAACGATATAACGCAGTATCCGAATATTCTCTTTCTCATGAGCAGCGAAAGTGTCAGCGTAAAGAAAATGATCGAACAGTTATACAGAAATATGAGCGGCTGATTCCACACATACGATATCGCCTTAAACAGCGAATGTCTTCCAAGAGCTTCCAGAACAACGTCCAGAACAATTGCAAGAACCAGACAGATAAAAACTGCTGAATGATGAAAATTCTTAAGTCTCTCTTTCATAATTTAATCATTACCTCGTAAAAATTATACTTTTTCTGATATTCAACGATTGTGATTGATTATATCACTACATGTCATTTATTCAATAGTAAAAATGTTTAAATTTTATTACCAATCGCTTCTGAGGGCAAAAAAAAATCAGGATTGAATCCTGAGTGTGAATTAATATAAAAGAGCGCGAGACGGGAATCGAACCCGCGACCCTCTCCTTGGCAAGGAGATGCTCCACCGCTGAGCCACTCGCGCTTATCTGTTGTGTTTTCAACAACAATATGGATAATACCACATCTTATTCGAATTGCCAACAATTTTTTGAAAATTTTTTACAATTTTTTATTCAAGCCTTTATCCTATACCGGTTACTGAGTATCCACACTTCTCTACACAGCTCTTAAGCTCATCATCAGATACTTCTCTTCCGAGCTTAACGATAGCCTGCTTCTTCTTGAGGTCGACTTTTGCGTTCACCTGGCTCAGACTGTTCAGTGCATTCTGTACACGATCTGAACAGTTGCTGCAGTGCATTCCCTCTATGTAAATAGTCTTCACGGCGACAACATCCTTTATCTTGTCACCCTTGACCTTGACGGAACCACCGCCGCCACAGCAGCCTCCTTCTCCTTTAAAGTGCTTTGTAGAACTGATAACTGCACCCACTACTATAAGCACCAGTATGCACACTACCAATATTGTTCCACCCATTGTAGATCATCTCCTTCGTTATTAACAACATGAGCCACAGCCACAAGGCTTTACATTGACACCTGTCACCATCTGATTCTCAATATATCCGCCAGCCATAAGTCCTGCACGGATTATCCTGTTCCACTCTTTGGCCGAAAGCTCAATGCTGGATGAATCATCAAGCTCAATGACACAGGCATCCTCTATACCACAGTTGGCACCACAGGCAACCTTATACATGTTTTTACGGTTGATGGCTCCTATATCCTCCAATGTATTCACCATTCTGTACACTGTAGCCGAGCCTATACGACTGTCCTGCTTGGTCGCCTTATAATAAATCTCCTTGCAGGAAGAACACTCTTCCCCGAGTATTATGTCAAGGAGTATCATTCTCTGTCTGGTTATCCTGCATCCCATTTCCCTGAGTCTGCTGATAACGATCTCTTTCTGCATCTCTGTACGCTGGATACCTGTATCATCTATACTCTTCTTGTCCGTCTCTAATCTTTCGTTAGTCATCATACACGCCTCCTTCTGATTGTTGATAATATTATCATCAAGGTTAGTATGCCCTAACTCAAATTAGTTGTCAATAACGTTTTGTGCTAAAATCTAATATTTTTTCATAATTCAACCTGCAGATCACACATTATTCTAACAATTGGTTTTCTTCTGCGGAGTTCCGCAGTCAAATGTTATAACTGCCTTGAACAGATCACCATCTATGCTCAATCTGAATTTTGCACCCATCAGTGTACACAGACTGTTTGCAATAGACAATCCCAGTCCGCTTCCCTCCGTATTTCTGGAGCTGTCTCCACGGACAAATCTCTCCATGAGCTCATCACTGGACACATTGAGCGGATCTCTGGATATATTCTTGAACTCAATCCTGGTCTTTCTGTCATCGATTATCACCGATGCATATACCCTTGTCCCCGGCATTGCATATTTGCTTATATTACACAGAAGATTATCAAATACTCTCCACAGATGCTGTCCATCAGCTCTTATGACTGCCGGCAACTCTGATCTTGTGAATACGACCTTAAGCCCGGCATTTGCAAGTTTATCCTCATATTCTGCAACAGCCTGCTCAAGCAGCATATTGGCATCTATCTCTGCCCAGTTTATCTGGATATTGCCAGTGGATGCCTTGGATGCCTCGACCAGATCCTCTATGAGTTTTTTCAATCTCGCAGACTGCCTTGAGAGAACTTCTATATATTCCTGTCTTGTCTTCTCATCCATATCGTCCTTCTGCAGCAGATCAACATAGTTGATTATGGATGTAAGCGGGGTCTTTATATCGTGGGATACATTTGTTATGAGTTCTGTCTTCAAATGCTCGCTCTTCATTCTGGCCTCAACAGCCTTTGACATGCCGTCTCTTATCTGGTTGAGGTGTTCACCATGTGCGCGGAATACCCAGAACATTTTGCTTGTGTCCGCTTTCCTGTCCAGATTGCCCTCCGCCATCTCCTTTGCGCACTTGTATAACTCTTGTGTCTGTATGAGATATGCCACTATTCCGACTATGCACAGCCATTTTAAAATGATATAAATCACCACCCAAAGAAGGCCTCTCATGCTGCCTGCTGCCAGGATTGCCACAAAAATTATCTCTACTATAGTTATACCTATATAAGCCCATACGCCCTTCTGCGTCAGGGACATATGACTTTTCACATACCTGAAACAAGCTTTCGTCTTTCTTGCTATCCACTTCAGTGCGCGGATTATCAGACAGTCTGCAAAAAATGTTCCCGCCTTCACCTTAGCGACTATATTATTAAAGAAAAACAATGCCACAGAATATAGGCATGCCACCGGCACCAGAAACGCAATATACTGTATATTCTCTGATACAAATGTGTAATTCCTATACTGGTTCACACACATGGATGCAATACCGCTTTCAACGCAGATCCCTACTGCTGCTGCAACAGAGCATACTGTCATAGCCAGCACAAGCTCAGTCGGAGTCCTCTCAAATCTGCCAAGAGTGATCGTCTCCTTCCCTGTCTTTACGCCGGCGTTGACCATTGAAAATATTGACATGACGATGCACAGCAGCAGCATAACTGCAAATCCCGCCAATATCCCCTTGCTCTTCGTCCTCCATATTCCAATGTATTGAACCATTTCCGGATTTGACGCTTTGATGTTGTCTACAGCAGCCGCCACGTCCACATAGCATTTTCCCGTGATATTTATAAATGAATATGCATCATAGCTTAGCACAAGACAGTAGACCTTTCCAGATGAACTGCCAGAATCGTCTGCTTCATCAAGATACAGTTTTTCAACTGAGCTAGGATAATAATCGCCATACATGATATCCTGTTTGGTAATAGACTTGCCATCCGCTGTCAATACAGAATCTGTATCAGCCTCCACAGTATCACTTTCTTCATATTCTTCATTATAAATGTATTCGTCATAATATGGATCATAATTCCCCAGCAGAGCATTGATATACTGCTCGCCCTGTTCCATATCGCTCTGTTTGTCAAACACAATATATCTTTTAACAGGTACTTCTATCGTGCTATCATAATCATTTGTATATATATTATCGTCCAGCCGTGCATCATCGTTTATCAGCTTTATATTTCCGGTCGTTACTTTTATCTTTCCATTATTGATGCTGACATTTGTATCATCACTGCAGGATGCCGTCAGCATATAGCCGATATCACCTCGTTCGCTCATATCCTCATACCGGTATGACGACTTGATCGCAGATGTTGTATCCGCATTGGTCAATCTCCGGAAAACATCATCCGCAGTTATAACCATATCTCCGTTATGATCAGCACTCACGAGCTGATTATATGTTGTAATGCTTTCCAGCTGCGACCTTGTATCCTGGATGTAAGCCTTCACCTTTTCGGTAAGCGCATCATTTGTGTCCTCCACATAATCGTTTACAAGTCTCTCATACGGCGTCGCGCCCTGATCATCATCACTGTACACTCCAAGGTAGCTTCCCTGCAGCACCAGACCGCCTGTATACAGCGTTCCATATGCCAGCACCGCCACAAGAATATATATTCCAAGTTTAAAGAACACATTTCCTCGTATCTTATAAATTGTTTTATCCACTATTGTCCCTCCATTCTATATCCTCTTCCCCAGATAACCTTTATGTATCTCGGATCAGATGGATTTATCTCTATCTTTTCTCTCAGGTGTCTTATATGAACCGCAACAGAGCCTTCCGCTCCCATCGGATCCTCCTTCCACACCGCCTTATATATCTCCTTCGTGGAAAATACCTTTCCCACATTCTGCATAAGAAGTTTCAGGATGTCATACTCCGTCGGGGTGAGTGGCATAAGTTCACCGTCAAGTGTGACCTGTTTGGATTTGTCGTCAAGTTCTATACCTCCGATAACCAGCTTATCCTTTGGTGTCTCTCCGCCTCCCAGCTGCATGTAACGCCTGAGCTGGGACTTTACCCTTGCCAGAAGTTCCACCGGATTAAATGGTTTTGTCACATAGTCATCTGCGCCGACCTCAAGTCCCAGCACCTTGTCGGTATCCTCACTCTTTGCCGTAAGCATGATAACCGGCACATTGCTGCTCTCTCTTATCTTTGCCATGGCTGTTATACCGTCCATCTGAGGCATCATGACGTCCATGAGTACAAGCTGTATGTCATTAGAATTTACCATATCAACTGCCTCCATACCATTGTAAGCTTTATACACCGAATACCCGGCTGTCTTAAGATATATCTCTATAGCTGATACTATATCTTTTTCATCGTCACATATTAATATATTGTACATTTTTCTTGTCCTCACCTTTTTCGTATTTATCCTTAGCTTACCACAATCACCTCCTGTTCTCAATTATCGCCATACTGCCATTAAGAAACAACCATTATAAAGTTTAAGATATCTTTAAGACTTGTCATTATTTGTGGTATACTTAGGAGGCGGTCTGTCATTGCAGATGTTATAACGCAAAATATATCACTATATAGAAACGGAGTTTTATTTATGACAAAAAAAGACGTACTTGAGATAAGACACCTGTTTGCTCCAAAGGAATGCTCCATAAGCAAGATCCGCGGATGCTACGTGGACGGAGACTGCAACAAGGTGGCGACCATCAACGAACAGTTTCTCACCATGCCGGAAGAAGAAACATACAAATATTTTGAAATACTGAAAAAGACTTTATCAGGAAGCATTGGCAAGAATCTTGTCACCATGCCATTTCCTACCTCACAGGAGTTTGAAGGCGGCACACAGGAATTCCTGAATAAACTCAGGAAGAGCAAGCTTGAGAACGATGAGCTGATAAATGAGTTCTATGACAAGGTCATCGAGAACTACGATTACACCGGCAACTACCTCATACTGCTCATCCACGATACATATGATGTTCCGGGCAAGACAACCGACGGCATCATGATGGACGATGCATCAGACGAGGTGTATGACTATATCATGTGCTCCATTTGCCACGTCAACCTGTCCAAGGCGGGACTCAGCTACTTCGACGTTGAAAGCACATTCCACAACAGAGTCCGCGACTGGGTGGTCGACATGCCGGACATAGGCTTCCTGTTCCCGGCATTTATCGACAGGAGCACGGATATCCACAACGTTCTGTACTACACCAAAAAACCGGAGGAGCTTCACGACAGCTTCATAAGTAACATCCTTGGCACTTCTCTTCCTATAACAGCGGGCGAGCAGAAGGATGTATTCCAGGAGATCGTGGCTGAGACTCTGGGCGATGACTGTAATTACGACATGGTGCGTACAATACACGACAATCTGAACGAGATGATAGAGCAGAGAAAGGACAGTCCTGAACCGCTGACCCTATCCAAGAACACTATAAAGAATCTGCTGACAGAGAGCGGAGTATCAGATGAGAAGATGGCAGATTTTGACGCCCACTACGAGAAGGTAACCGCTGCGGCAGCACCGCCTGAGCAGCCATCTGAGAACCCGGAGGATGAACCGGCCATAGTTGTACCGCGTGAGAAGTCAACTGTCATGTACGCGACAAATGTTGCAAACACAAAAACATTTGAGGTAAAGACTCCTGATGTGGTCATCAAGGTGAATCCTGAGAGAACTGATCTGGTAGAGACCATGGAGATCGACGGAAGGAAATGCATCGTCATCCAGATATCCGATCAGGTCGAGGTAAACGGAATACCTATCAACAACAAATAACAACGGCACAAAAAAGGACCACCGGCAGCAACAAAACCGCCGGTGATCCTTTTTCTATCTGCCCTATTGTTTGAGCATCTTCTTTTTCTTCAATATCAAAGCTATCACAATACTTATAACGAGTATTATACCGCACACTATCTCAAATCCATATGGTACATTCGCAAATGGCATCCACTTCGTGCCCACATTCATTCCATACACACCCGATATAACTGTAGGCACAGCCATGACGATGGTTATGGCCGCCAGAAACTTCATGGCGTTGTTCAGTCTGTTGTTTATGATGGTCGTCATGAGCTCTCTCGTACCACTTATGATATCCCTGTATATCTGTGTCATCTCGATAGCCTGCTTGTTCTCCACCAAAACGTCGTCAAGCAATTCCTTGTCCTCCGGATACTGCTTGATCCTGCCGTATCTTGTCAGCTTGTCAAGAACTACTCCATTCGCTCTCAGTGATGTGGCGAAGTATACGAGGTTGGACTCCAGCTCGTGAAGATCTATGAGATCCGCATCCTCGGTCTCCTCCTGGATACGTTGCTCAATAAGGGTTCTTCTTCTGTCCATGACTCTCAGATAATACTGGTATGTGGTACAGTTCCTGTAGAGTATCTGGTACATGAACCTCATCCTCTTCTTGGTACTGAATTCTCTCACCTTGCCTTCCATGAATGCCTCAAGTACCGGTGTCTCCTCAGCACATATGGTGATGATACAGTCTGCAACAAGTATGATACCAAGTGGAATCGTAGTATATGCCTCACGTTCATTTCTTATCTCTATAGAAGGGATATCCACGATTATCAGTGTGTAGTTGTCCTCCACCTGAACACGTGAGCTCTCCTCGTCATCCAGTGCGGCTCTGACATCCGCCAGATCTATCTCAAACCTCTCGGCTATGCTCTTACTCTCATCTATTGTTGGCTTAGTCATGACTATCCAGGCACCAGGACCATATTCCTGTATTTCACTCAAAATTCTGTCATCTGTTCTGTACAGCGTGATCATATCTGCGCCTCCTGCCACATAGATTACAGCATGCCTCAAATGCACATTACCGCCTGATAATATTAACATAAAAAACACGGCCTTTCAACAAAGTTTTGTGTAAAGACCGTGTAATATCTATGTATATGACCCGTCGCTTTTATCGCGTCTACATGCACGTTTATCCTATACTAGTCAAGTGCCTTTCTGTGGGCTACTGTAACCGTCTCCTCGTAGCATGAGAAGGCATCCTCGACCTTCTTCTGGTCAGGCTTCTTTGTGAACAGGCTCACAATAGGAACTATTATGAGACCGCCCACCATTGCAACCGCACCGCAGTTGATAGGTGACTGCATCACTGCCGGGAACTTGAACAATCCCCATGTATTGCTTATAAAGTTCAGCGTCATGATTCCTGTTCCCCATATAAAGCATGTCCAGCATGCCGCAACTGTAGTCTTCTTCCAGTATAAGCCATATAAAAATGGAGCAAGGAACGCACCTGCTATAGCCCCCCATGAAACACCCATAAGCTGTGCTATGAACGTTATCCTGCTTGAGTACTGCACGATGGCAATAACAGCCGATACAGCAACAAACATAACGAGCATGAGCCTCATGACAAGTATCTGTTTCTTCTCATCCATCTTCGGTGCAATGACCGGCTTTATAAAGTCGATGGTAAGCGTTGAGCTGGATGTAAGGACCAGCGAAGAAAGTGTGGACATAGATGCTGAAAGCACCAGTATGACCACAAGTCCCATAAGGGCAGCTGGAAGCTTCTCAAGCAGATGTGGAATGATGGCATCGAATCCCTCTGTAGCAACATCGGTTCCTGTCAGTCTTCCAAAACCGCCGAGGAAATAGCATCCGCCGGCAACTACGATCGCAAACAGTGTCGACACAACCGTACCTGTCTTGATGGATCTCTCATCCTTTATGGCGTAGAACTTCTGTACCATCTGTGGAAGTCCCCATGTTCCAAGGGATGTCAGCACGACGACACAAAACAGATTGAACACGTCAGGTCCCAGGAATGATGCAAATACACCAGGTGTATCTGACACTGCAGGATCATTTATCCTTGCCAGACTGTCTAGCGCGCCTGTGAGTCCACCATAGTTGTTGAGTACCGCATATATGACTGCCACGATTCCCACCAGCATGATGAGTCCCTGGATGAAATCGTTGATAGCAGTCGCCATGTATCCACCAACGATTACATATATACCTGTAAGGGCAGCCATGACGATTACGCATATCTTATAGTCAACATTGAACGCCATTCCGAACAGTCTTGAAAGTCCGTTGTACAGTGACGCTGTATATGGAATGAGGAAGATGAAGATGATGATCGACGAGAAAAGCTTCAATGACTTGCTGGAGTATCTCTTCTCGAAGAACTCCGGCATAGTTCTCGTGTCAAGCTCCTGTGTGAGCAGTCTTGTTCTTCTTCCGAGAACTACCCATGCCACCAGTGAGCCAAGCAGCGCATTTCCAATTCCTATCCATGTGGAAGCAATTCCGTACTTCCATCCAAACTGTCCGGCATATCCAATGAATATAACCGCTGAGAAGTAAGATGTTCCATAGGCAAATGCCGTGAGCCACGGGCCAACACTTCTGCCTCCGAGAACAAATCCATTCACATCCTTTGTGTGTTTTCTCGAGTAAAATCCAACTCCAAGCATGATTGCAAAGAAAACAACAAGCATAATAACTTTGAGTACCATAGTATCCTCCCAATACATTTTTTATCCGCGGTTTACTTTATCACATCAAAGCGTGTCAACTTTAAAGTTTTGCGGTTTAAATTGCTATATCTGATTATAAGTTATACCCATACCATAGTCAAGAAATATCCACAAAAAATACAGCGTGCGGCAATCGCTACACGCTGTATTTTTTATTGAGATCTAATCAAGTTCATCTAAATCATAAAAATCATCCATACTGTAATAATCCTTGTCATAGTGACTTGTTATACACACCAACTCTTCCGGTTCATAATCATCACATAAATGACTATACCCCATTCATTTGATATCTGCTACATATAATTCTTGTACATAATATAAGCAAAATATACCGCATACACAGCCAGCATCACTATTCCGCCCGACCTGGTGAGCTTCTTCTTTCTGACGCTGCACACCCAGAGGAGAACAGCAGCCACTATTGCCATGATGCCATCCAACAGGAAGTTCTGCTCAAACTGCACTGGGGTTATGAGCATTGTAGTTCCGGCAACGAAAAGTATATTGAATATATTGCTTCCAACTATGTTGCCTATGGCAATATCTGTCTGCCCCTTTTTGGCCGCTGTGCATGATGTCACAAGCTCAGGAAGAGATGTGCCAAATGCCACTATTGTAAGACCTATGAGTCTCTCTGTCATACCGAGCTTTCCAGCTATATATGATGCCGCATTTACAGTGAAATTACTTCCGACCACGACCAGCGCTAATCCTATGATTATAAACAGTATAAGTCTCGGAGTCTTATCCTTCTCCGTGAGTTCTATAGAATCACTCTCGCTGTTGCCATTCTTCGCGCTGATGATCAGATATACCAAAAATCCAATAAACACTACATAGAATATCACACCCTCAAGTCTGCTGAGCACACCATCAAAATATCCCATGCAGAGTATCATGATCGATGCCACGATAACAAATGGTATATCTATCCTAAGTGTATTTTTCTTTATAGGAAGTGCTGCTATGAGTGCTGTCACTCCAAGGATGACAAGTATGTTAATAATGTTGCTTCCAAGCACATTTCCAACAGTGATCCCGGCTCCCGCAGGCGAAAGTGCCGCCTTTATGCTGACAGCTGCTTCTGGAGCACTAGTGCCCATGGCAACTATTGTTAAGCCAACTACCATCTCTGGTATGTTGCATTTGACAGCTATTTTAGACGCACCATCTACAAATACATCCGCTCCCTTTATCATAAACACAAATCCAAGCACAAGAAGCAGTATCTGACCTAACATTTTTAATATCTCCATACATTCCCTCCATTGTATATATGCTACATTTTCACCTCAGCTATATAAGCAGCTTTTCTATCCCTATCATGTGGCATATGACGTATTACAGATCTCTTCTGACAATTATCATGCCCGCAACGCTGTCCAGCAATTCCTCAATTCCAAGACCTTCCGCTTTGATATTGATATGGCAGTATTTCTCATAAAGCTTTGTCCTCTCATTATACAAATCTTTCAGAGTCTGTCCATCCTTCAGCACCACGCCTCTTCTCTTGATATTGCCAAGTCTGTTCGCTATCTCCTCATACGGAAGATTGATATATATAACTGTATCCTCCGCCATGTATTTCTTCATGGCCTCAGTACAGTACACAGCGCTTCCACCTGTGGCTATGACTGCATGTTGGTCTGTGATACCCTTGTTCACATCATTCTCTATCTTTAAAAACCCATCATCGCCATACTTTGCTATTATCTCCCTGAGCAGCATTCCCTGACTGTTCTGTATGAGAATATCTGCATCGATGAACTTATAACCGAGAACCTTTGCCAGAAGAACCCCTATAGTGCTCTTGCCCGCTCCCGGCATGCCTGTAAGTACTATGTTGTTCATTTTTCCTTTACCTCCGGTATAACTGATACTTCGTCCTTGAGCGTCTTGAGAACAAAGTGCGTTTCAGTTGCAGACACACCCTCATATCCCTTCACAAATCTATACACCTCGTCCAGACCTGCAGCGGAATCAGTCACTATCTTCAATATAAAGTCAAAATCTCCTGTCATATAGAAGCATGCGACTATGCTGTCATTTGTCTGTATAAGCTGTGCAAATTCATCATAATATTTCGGATGCTTCAGTCTCACTTCCATGATGGCTACCATCTCATTGCCCAGCTTTTTCTGGTCAACCTCAATGGTATATCCCTTTATTACCCCGCTGCTCTCCATCTTCCTTATTCTCTCTATCACGGCCGAGACAGAGAGATTGATCTCTTCACTGATGGCCGATGCTGTAAGTCTCGCATTGTCCTTCAGGCATCTCAGTATCTTGTAGTCAATGTTATCCATTAATTAAACCTCTGTATAATAAAATTAGATTACTCCCAAACATTTTAACACAAACACCCACAGAGTCAACGTCACTGACGATAATAATGTGGATAAAACGATAATATTCGATGACAGCACATAATCATTGTCCATATTCTTCGCCATGATGTATCCCGACACCGTAGCCGGTGCTCCAACCATTATAAGTATAGCAACAATCTCACTCGGCCCAAAGCCCATACCAATGGCAGCCGGAAGGAATATGACAGGAAGAATCACAAGCTTTATGACCGTTGCCACAAGTGACGGCTTGAGCCTGGTCAATGCCTGCTGTGAGTCAAATCCAGCACCTATGGCTATGAGCGCTATAGGAGTCGCCGTCTGTGCTATATAACTGATAGTTCTTGTCGGTATGGCTGGTATCGGTATGTCAAATACAGAGAACGGGATTCCAAGCAATATTCCTATGATGATCGGATTCTTCAATATATTGACGAACGCTTTCTTGATACCCGCTGTTCCCCTCTGTCTGTCGTTCCCGCCAAATGTCAGAGCTATTACTGATATAATATTGTACATCGGCACCGCTGACACTATCATGAGAGGCGCCATGCCCGAGTTGCCACAGATATTCTCCACAAATGCAACGCCGAGAACCGCAGCACTTCCTCTTGCTCCCCCCTGCACAAATGCACCAATCATGGTTCTGTCCTTACAGTATATCAGTGCCAACACCCATACCAGCCCAAACATTATGATCGTTCCAAAGAAGCAGAACAGAACAAACTTTACATTGAGGTCGTCCAATATGGAGGTCGTCGCAATATCCCTGAACAGCAGAACCGGAAGGGCTACCTTGAACACATATTTATTCGCCACGTTGGCGAACTCTTCTGTTATAATATGTATCTTCATCAGAAACCATCCCAGAAGTATCACCAGAAATATCGGTATCGTTGCATTTATGCTGAATATAAAATTATCCATTACTACACATCCTCACAATTTTCAATTTTTTTCAAAATACCTATTGACTTTCGCTCCTATAATGCATATAATGCAAAAGTCGGTTTGATGAATAGGCGATAACGTCTGATTCAATATAACACATCAGCAACTGATTTTCAAAAAAAATTAAAAAAGTTGTTGACAAACATCACCGACTTGTGTATAATAGGTTTTGCGTTGGTCGCAAAGGACTAACGGGGTGTGGCTCAGCTTGGCTAGAGCGCTTGATTTGGGATCAAGAGGTCGCAGGTTCGAATCCTGTCACCCCGATCATTTATGCGGGTGTAGTTCAATGGTAGAACACTAGCCTTCCAAGCTAGATACGTGGGTTCGATTCCCATCACCCGCTCTTTATTTTGCAAATACATTTCGTGTATGCAAGATATTATGTGTCCGTAGCTCAGCTGGATAGAGCAACGGCCTTCTAAGCCGTGGGTCGGGGGTTCGAATCCCTTCGGGCACATTTTTATATTATATGGTGGGTATGGCGCAGTTGGCTAGCGCGCCAGATTGTGGCTCTGGAGGCCGAGGGTTCGAGTCCCTCTATCCACCCTCTTCTTTTAGATTGCAGGCTTTGCAAGAGTAGGTTTTTAATGGGCTATCGCCAAGCGGTAAGGCACAGGACTTTGACTCCTGCATTCGTTGGTTCGAATCCAACTAGCCCAGCTTTTTTATTTTATACGGGCCACTAGCTCAGTCGGTAGAGCACTTGACTTTTAATCAAGTTGTCGGGGGTTCGATTCCCCCGTGGCTCACTCTTTGGCAGATGAATTCATCTGCTAATTTTTTATTCATACATATGCGGGTGTGGCGGAATTTTCGCGAAAGCTACAAGCCATGCCAGCTGGAAGTAACGAGACCGATGGGAGTTTGCTCACAGGAGGTCGCAGTTACGACAGATGATAGGGCGACAGCCCGTGACCGAAGTAAGCGCAGCTTACGGAGGGGCATGGATTCAGCTTTCGTTCTTTCATATTATAATATATTAATTTCACAATTCACATGCGGGTGTGGCGGAATTGGCAGACGCGCTAGATTTAGGTTCTAGTGGGAGTTCCCGTGGGGGTTCAAGTCCCCCCACCCGCATTCCACAAAAATAAGCAAGAGTTCATCTCTTGCTTATTTTTTATCTCTGTTATCGTGCTATAAACGTACTCGGATTATTCTGTATCATCCCACCATAATTCGATGCCGGTGCTGCTTCCCCTTTCGGCACCAGAATGATCTGGATTCCTTCCAGCCGGTAAGCATATCCTGCGGTTCCGGAAGACTCCCCGTTCTTCGCCCAGCCAAGCCATCCAAAATGCTGCGCATGCACCCGGTAATAGATATCATAATGCTGTGCCAACTCACCGGTAAGCCGGATCTGGATTGCCTCCAGACGTTTCGCCTGACCGGAAGTTCCTGACATCGCACCATCCTGTTTCCAGCCGTTCTCCCATCCATAGCTCTGGATGTGCGTTCTGTACTGCACACTACCGGAATAACCACAGTTTGACAGCTTGATATTGATTCCTTCCAGCCGTTTGCTCTTGCCGAATGTACCGGAGCAATCTCCGTTCAGCTTCCAATTCTGCCATCCAAATGACTGCACATGTGTCTTGTACATGACATTCGGCTGATTGTTGTACCCCGGAATCACAATACTGTTTGACGATGTGCCATTTACATATGCTCTTGTACGATACGCAGAGCCGGATGCATTCACGCCTGCATAATTCACAGATGGCGCTGCACTGCCTGCAGGCAGGACAACAATCTGGATTCCCTCGAGACGTTTCGCCAGTCCAGCTGTACCGGATGGTTCGCCGTTCTTCGCCCATCCAAGCCAGCCAAATGACTGTGCATGCACCCGGTAATATACTTCATATTTACCGGCATCAGCACCGGTAAGCTGAATCTTAATCGCCTCTAACCGCTTGCTTTCCCCGCTCGTTCCATTGGTCTCTCCATTGTAGGACCAAGGAAGCCAGCCATAGGTCTGACAGTGCGTCGTATACTGGATACCAAGATTGGAATCGTTCTGAATATTGATCCGAATCGCCTCAAGGCGCTTCGCCATTCCCGATGTGCCTGCCATCGTTCCATTATATCGCACGTCCTGCCAGCCAATCGATTGCACATGCGTACTGTACGCAACAGACGCGAGCTTCGAGATTGCAGCGCCTCCTTCTGTATAATCACATCTGGAACAGCCAATCACCCGTTCCCTGCCATCATTCTGATTCGTCGGTGCAACCCGCTCGGATACAACTCTGGTCATGCTATGTCCAAGTGCTGGAAGCTCCTCTATCCTTGTCTGCTTACAGCCAGCCGCTGTACATCTATAAGTTCGAATTCCCATCTGCGTACAGGTTGCTGCCTTCGTCACAGTTCCCGCATCCCATCTGTGCTCCGTATGTTCTTCCGCATAAGAAACCTGAAATGTGAACTGTGTCGCACTTCCTGCTGCCTGCAGACTCACATCGAGATTGCCGTATGACCAATCCATCTGATTGATTGCATAGGCAGTTATACCATTCAATATTCCGGAATAGCTTGGCGGATAACTGCTGTTATCAGCCGCAATTGTAAATGTCGTCTCCCGTGCATTAAGCTTTGCCTGTATCCGCGCCCGGTACGCTTCTGCCCACCTTGCCGCATCTCCATTTCTTACAAGGTAATTATTCGCAAGACTTGTCGAACGCGTCTGGTACCCGGATGTCGTATACAGATCTGCATGATGCGGATGGGCAATCGCCATCAGTTCATCGGTCAAGCCGAAATACATATATCTCTGGTCAAAATCATACCAATGCGCCGATGTATCATCCCACGTGCAATCGACCTGATACCACTCGCCGTCTAACTTCACGGCATTCCATGTATGATTATCTGCCCTATCTTCGATTCGTTCGTTCGGAATACCCGCAGCCGTCAGAAGCTTCGCATACGCCCGCTGATAGCTCTCGCAGGTTCCTAATCCTCTCGTCAGAGCACCTTCTGCGGAACACCACGCATGCATATTGTCGTACTCTATTTGCGCATTCAACCAGTCATGCAGCCACAATGCCCGGTCATAGTCAGAACCGGTTGTTTCCCTGTTGCACTGCGTAACTGCGGATTTCACAATGGAATCGACGCTTGGATGATTCGCGTCAGAGACGGATATCGTCACATCTATATAAAAGTTTACAACCGGCGAAGACATATTCATATCGTAAAACCGGAAATAATACGTTCCCGACGCGGTCATTTTGAACTTCAAGTCATAGGTACTGCATTCTTTTGTATAGTTTTTCCATTCACTATAGGTTGGATCCACAAGCATTTCCCGTTCTGTGCTTCCGGGATTCGAATAGTTTGGTGATGTCATAAAATACTTATTTGACGCATTTCCTCCTGTCGCCGACAAGTGAAATACCGTTTCTTCCCCTAATTTCGGTTCATCCCATTCTACCTTGAATGTTACACCACTTACCGTTTTTGTCCGACAGTATTGATAGCTCTTCTCTGCCGCATGCACCTGCACGATGTGTATGTTCATAACAACCATCAGCATGCACACCAATAACGAAATAACCCCGTAAAGCCTTTTCTTTGTTTTGTTCCTCATACCTCGCCTCCTCATTTGTAATATTACTATTACCCCTTGCATTCTATCCCCGAAATACACTTCCTACCGCAGCCAGATACTTTACTGCTCTTCTTTCTCTTTTGGAAGTACAATATTCAACAGGATTGCCACAATCGCAGCAGGCACGATTCCAGAGCCGCCAAACACAAGCTGTACAAGTTTCGGTGCATGGACAAGGATATCCGGATTTGCTCCCATACCATAGCCAACACCGAGCGCTACAGAGACAATGGAGAGATTACGCGAATTCATCGGATTCTTCGTGATCAGCTGGATTCCACTGAATACAATCGAAGAAAACATCATAACTGCGGCACCACCGAGTACTGACTGCGGCATGATAGAAATAAGTGCCGCAAGCTTCGGACAGAGTCCACAGAGAATCAGGAACACAGCTCCCGTTGCAAGCGCATACCGATTCACAACCTTTGTCATGGCAACAAGTCCGACATTCTGGCTGAAAGACGTATTCGGCAGGACACCAAAACAGGCAGCAAGCGAAGATCCAAGTCCATCACACATAACACCACCGGACAGCTCCTTATCGGTTGCTTCCCGTCCCAGACCGCCTTCCATAACACCGGAGATATCTCCAACTGTTTCAACCGCTGTAACAATAAACATGATCATAACCGGCAGAATTGCACGCATATCAAATACCGGCTTGACCGGCATGATCTTCGGGATAGCAAACCATGCAGCATCTGCTACCTTGTCCCAGTTCAGCACCCACGCTTTTGTATACTCGACGCCATCGGCAGTCACCCCGGTCGTAGGAAGCACAAATCCCATAACGATTGCAGCAATATATCCAGCAATAATACCCAATAAAATCGAGGAAGAACTCAAAAATCCTTTTGTGCAATGCTTGAAGATCAATATCACAATCAACACAAAAAGTGCCAGCAGCAGATTCTCCATCGAGCCAAAATCTTCCGCTTTGTTTCCACCGCCAAAAGAATTGATTCCAACAGAAATCAGACTTAAACCGATGGACATAACAACTGTACCTGTCACAACCGATGGGAAAAACTTCCGAAGCGGTTTTAAAAAGAACCCAAGCACCGTCTCAAAAAAACCGCCTAAAATTGATGCCCCCATGATTGCTCCATATGCGGATACACCGCCCCCCATCGTTGCTGCAACGCTGTTAAATACACCAATAAACCCGGATGATGTACCCATGATGATTGGTACACGTCCGCCGACCGGACCGATTGCAAAAAGCTGCACCAATGTCACAATTCCTGCAACAAGCATTGCATTCTGAAGCAGGGAAAGCTGCAGCCCAGCAAACTCTCCTCCTGCGATTCCACAGGCACCTGTGATGATTAAAAGCGGTGTAAGGTTTCCAACAAACATCGCCAAAACATGCTGCAATCCAAGAGGAATTGCCTGCGCAAGCGGCATCTTTCCATCCATCTGAAATGCCGCATCCGATAACTTAAAACTCTTTTTCATCTGTTTTTCTCCTTGTATTCGGTATTTACTTATCTAAAATCATCTTCTGGCATCGACATCAATATCTTCTCCGGTGTGATCGGAAGTTCTCTGTGCCATACACCTGTCGCCCGGTAAATTGCATGAGCAATCGCCGGTGCCGGTGTGTTGATCACGATTTCTCCGATGGATTTTGCGCCAAATGGACCTGTCGGCTCGTAGCTATTTTCAAACTCAACCCGTAGGTGTCCCATGTCCAGCCGCGTTGGGATTTTATATTGCATAAAATTGGACTCAACCGGTTTTCCGGTTTCATCATATGTGATATTCTCAAACAACGTATGACCGATTCCCTGCACGATTCCACCCTCTGCCTGGATACGTGCAAGTGCCGGGTTGATTGCGATTCCACAATCCACAACTGCCACATAATCGAGGATTTTTACCTCCCCTGTATAGCGGTCAAGCTCAATTTCCACCATACCAACCATATATGGCGGTGGAGAAACCGGTGAAGAATGCGATGCAGTCGCAACCGCTGCAATATCATTTGCCACCTGATCCTTCACACTGATCTGCGCCAGTGTGACACGCTCGTCTGTGTTAATCTTCCGCACACACCCATCTTCGAATACCGTTTCTTCCGGCTCACATCCAAGCATTCCCGCCGCAATCGCACACAGTTTTTTCTTCAGTTCCTCGCAGGCAAGTTCTACTGCTTTTCCTGTTACATAGGTAGTCGAAGATGCATAAGAACCGGAATCATACGGAGATGCGTCCGTATCTGCACCAAATACTGCCACGTCATCCACAGAGCAGTCCATACACTCAGCCACCATCTGTGCCAGAATCGTATCACAGCCGGTTCCCATATCTGCCGCACCGATGATCAGGTTAAACGTTCCATCATCTGCCAGTTTCACAGTTGCGGAACCGACATCGACGTTGGATATACAGGAACCCTGCATCGCCATCGCAACACCGGCGGTCCGCACTTTTCCATCGCCCATCTCCCGGACCGGATATTTCTCTTCCCAGCCAAAAAGCTCACGGCATCTTGCCATACAGCGGTCAAGCGCGCAGGCATTTGCAGTCTCTCCATAATACGCCGGCATCTTCATGCCCTCCCGGAGCATATTTTTCTCCCGAATCTGCGTCGGGTCGATGCCAAGCGACTCCGCAAGCTCATTGACCGAGGACTCCAGAGCAAAGATTCCCTGGGTTGCGCCATAGCCGCGATAAGCGCCCGCCGCCATTGTATTTGTATAGACAACATCGTAACCAAACCGGAACGCCTCAAGTCCTCCTGTATAAAGCGGAATTGACTTGTGTCCGCTAAGTCCGACCGTCGTCGGTCCATGTTCCCCATATGCACCTGTATTGGAAAGTGTGTACAGATCAAGTCCGCGGATATGTCCGTCCCGGTCTGCACCCAGCCGGACAGTGACTTCCATCTCATGCCGCGGCGAACCCGCGATCTGGCTTTCGTACCTTGTGAAGATGAGTTTCGCCGGACGCCCCGTCTGCATCGTCACAAACGCCGGATACACTTCGCTGACTGCAGTCTGCTTCGCGCCAAATCCACCACCGATCCGCGGTTTTTCCACGCGGATTTTGCTTTTCGGGATTCCAAGCGCTCTCGATAAAATCCGGCGCACATGGAAAACAATCTGTGTCGAAGAAATCACATGCAGTCTTCCATACCGGTCAAGACATGTATATGTGCGAAATGTTTCCATCATCGCCTGGTTGAACGCACGCATATGATAAGCATGGGAAAATGATACCTCACAGTCCGAAATCACGGCATCGACATCGCCATCTCCGCTCAATTCATGTGCGATCACATTCCGTTTTGCATCACCGCCCACATCAACCGGCGGATACCAGTCATCCTCCGGATGCACAAGCACCGGATTATCCTTCGCTTTGTGGAAATCAAGCACCGGCTCCAACACATTGTATTTCACTTTCACAAGCTTCATCGCTTTGCATGCCGCTTTTTCATCCTCTGCTGCAATGATTGCAACAACATCTCCCACAAACCGCACGTGCCGGTCGATAATCAACCGGTCATACGGAGATGGCTCCGGATAAGTCTGACCTGCGATTGCAAACCTTGTTTTCGGCACATCCTCCCATGTATAGATATCCACCACGCCCGGAATTTTCTTTGCAATTTCTGTATGGATTTCTTCCACAATCGCATTGGCATGCGGACTGCGTAGAAGCTTCACGACAAGCGCAGGACCCGTGATATCATCTGTATACACCGGTTTTCCCAGCAGCAGCTGCATGGAGTCTTTCTTCCGGACTGATTTGTGAATGGCATTGTAATTCTTATGTTCCATCGCTTACTCCTTTCCCTGCTTCTTCCTATTTATATAGTTCAGGTAATTCCGGATTCCCCGGAGCTGTCCTTCGTATCCGGAACACCGGCATAAGTTTCCTGCCAGGTACGCACGTATCTCATCATCCGAAGGATCCGGATTCTCCCGGAGCAATGCAATCGTATTCATGACAAATCCCGGATTGCAAAATCCACACTGATCAGCCCCCTGGTCAGCGATAAAACCAACAAAACCGGATGCTTCCTCCTGCAGTCCTTCGAGCGTATATACTTCATGTCCATCCGCTCTTGCACAGAGTACCGAACATGACAAGACCGGGGTTCCATCTAAAAGCACGGTACAAAGCCCGCAATTTGCGGTCTCACAACCGCGCTTCACACTGTAGCAGCCATGCTTCCGCAGAAAATCAAGGAGCAGAAGATCCGGCGATACTGATTCACAAATCAGTGTTCCATTTACTTTGATTTTGATATCCATGTCTATGCCTGCTCCTCTCCGATTTTCTTTGTTAACCGATAGCAAAGCGCACCTGTAAGGCGTGTGCGGTATGCTGCACTGCCCCGGTGATTGCCGGCTGTCGGGATTTTTGTCTCTACCCATTTTGCAAACTGTTTTGCACGCTCTTCTGTGATTCCGTCTGTGAGAAATCCTTCCTCATCCGTGATACAGATTGCTCTGCCCGGTCTCGCACCGACAGAAATCCGGTATGTACCGGAAACATTTGCCGCTGCACATGCAAGAACCGGGAAATCTGTCCGTTGATTACGAACCGATGCATACGCATAGACACCCGGTGTTTTCTTCACGATCAGACGCACAAGCACGTCCCGGTCCGGTTTTTTCTCGGCGAACTCCTGCAACGGAATTATACCGCCCTGAAACAGTTCCACATATGTATCCATAGCAAGAAACATCGTCAGGACATCCGAGAAGCCAAACCGTCCCCAGATACTGCCGCCGACAGTTGCCAGGTTCCGGAACTGAACACCGACAATATCCTTTAAGGCATCTCTGACTGCGCCCTGCGTATATGCATACAGACCTTCATGCAGCTCGATTTCACGCAGAGACACCATCGCACCGATAAAAAATGCATCCGCGTTCTCATCAATCCTGTCAAGTCCCAGCTCGCACAGATCGATTGCCGTCTGGATTGTCCGATCCTGCATCTTCGTCCAAAGCATTCCACCGAGGATCATGCTTCCTTTTTTCTGGTTCAGCGTATAAGCTTCTTCCAGATTTTTTACACGAACATAATTCTGTATTGTTACCATAAAAGCTCCTTCTATTTCTCTAACCGCTTTTTTCCAACTTTATATTATAGTAAAAATACTTGCCTTTGAAAAGCGGTTTTGTTACAATACCGTTGTATTATCAAAAGTATAACGAAAGGGTTTTTATCATGAAACAAAGATTCAAAAAACATGTAGCACTTATACTCATTAGTCTGATGCTGCTCTCTCTGATCGGATGCGGCAAACCTGCATCCACAGAGACAACCACAACAACGGAAGCAGCTGTCACAGAAGCACCGGCAGCCTCCATATCGGATGCTGCTACAACGGCAGACAGCACCTCCGCAGATGCCAGTGAAGAGGGCTCTGATGCGCAGACGGTCTATCCGGTCACAGTCACCGACCAGGCTGGTCGTGAAGTCACAATTGAAAAAGAACCGGAGTCAATCGTGAGCGGATACTATATCTCCACAAGTCTCCTGCTTGCACTCGGTCTGAAAGACAAGGTAACAGGCATCGAAGCAAAAGCAAGTAAGCGGCCAATCTACAAACTTGCGGCGCCAGAATTCCTCGAGCTTCCAAATGTCGGCACAGCCAAGGAATTTGACTTAGAAACCTGCGCTTCCCTCTCCCCAGAGCTTGTCATCCTGCCTATGAAATTAAAGGATGCAGCGCAAAGCCTCTCCGAGCTTGACATCCCTGTCCTGCTCGTCAATCCGGAAAGCGAAGATCAGTTAGAACAGATGATTGAACTTGTCTCCACCGCAACCAATACAAAGGAAAACGCAGATGCCCTTCTTTCTTATATTGATGAGAAAAAAGAAATGCTCGAAAAAGACTTATCCGGCGTCGATGCAGAAAGCGTCTATCTCGCCGGTAACTCTTCCCTTCTTTCCACTGCCGGTCCAGCGATGTATCAATCAGGGCTTATCGAACTGGCAGGCGGTAAAAATGCAGCATCCGAAATCACGGATACCTATTGGGCCGAGATCAGCTACGAGCAGCTTCTGGCATGGGATCCTTCTTATATTATTCTCGCTTCGGATGCAGAATACACACCCGAAGATGTATTAAACGACGAGAATCTGAAGGAGTGCACCGCAGTCAAAAACGGAAATGTCTATGCAATCCCTGGCGATATCGAAGCATTAGACAGTCCTGTACCGGGCGGAATCCTTGCATCCATCTGGCTTGCCGGAATCCTGCACCCGGATCAGGTATCTGCAGATATGTATACAGAAGAAAAGGCAGCGTTCTATGAAACTTTTTATGGAATCAAATAATAAAATTAAATTCACTCTTATCGTCGGAACCGTTATCTTAACGGTTCTGACGATTTTTTCATTTTTTGTCGGCCGCTACCCACTCACACTCTCCGGAATTATATCCGGTGATCCAAGACAGTGGCAGGTGTTTGTGACATTGCGCGCAAGCCGCGGAATCGTCGGCTGTATCGGCGGCTTCGTTCTCGGCGTAGCAGGTTTTGTCTTCCAGACTGTATTCCGGAATCCATTGGCATCACCGGATATCATCGGCGTATCTTCCGGTGCCAGCGCCGGTGCCGCGTTCGGCATCCTGTTTCTGTCCGGCTCTATGGCAGTGACTGCGTCTGCATTTGCCGGTGCTCTCGGTTCTGTTGTTCTAGCGCTTATGCTCGCATCCCTCACTGCCGGGCAGGATGGCAGAGGAATCGTGTTGGCAGGAATCGCGGTACACAGCTTAGCCCAGACCACTCTCATCTTCCTGAAGCTGCTCGCCGACCCGGAAAAACAGCTTGCATCCATCGAATACTGGATTATGGGAAGTTTAAATGGCATCAGTCTCTATACCATCAAAGGAAATGTGATTCTCTGTATCCTCTGTATCAGCGCACTTTTTTTGTTGTACCGGCAGATTATGATGCTTTCCCTGCACGATGACGAAGGGCGTATGCTCGGTGTTCACACACAACATCTCCGGCTTTTGATTCTCCTGATTGCAACGCTGGCAACATCCGGAATCATCAGCATGACCGGGCTTATCAGCTTCATCTCTCTGCTTGCACCGCACGGTGCACGTCTGATCATCAAAAACAACCGGCTATCCACGATGTTTCTAAGTGGGATCATCGGCGGCTGCCTGCTGACACTCGGAGATATTCTGGCACGAAGCGTAGCTTCCACAGAGCTGCCGGTCAGTATCTTCACCAGTCTTGTCGGAGCACCATTTTTGATCTATCTATGCGTAAGGAGGAACCGCGAATCATGAGTCTGCTCACAGTCAGTCACCTGTCTGCCGGATATGGCAGAAAAGAAATCCTACACGATATCAGCTTTACGTCGCGTCCCAGAACAATCACCGGTATTCTCGGTGCAAATGGATGCGGCAAAACTACACTTTTAAAAGCGATTGCGAACATCCTCCCGCACAAAGGTTCCTGTCTGCTTGCAGAAAATACATTGGAATCACTTTCTGCACGGGAACTTGCAAAGCAATGTGGATATATCCCCCAAAAAAGCGGAATCACAATTGATATGACAGTTCTGGATGTTGTCCTGATGGGGTATCATCCGGACTTATCGCTGTTGCAGCCTCCCACCGCGCAGATGAAAGAACATGCCAAAGCAACTCTCACGATGGTCGGTCTTCCCGATCGTGAGCAGGCAAACTACAACCAGCTAAGTGAAGGACAAAAACAGTTATGTATCCTTGCACGGACATTCGCCGGCGCACGTAAGCTTCTGCTCCTCGATGAGCCGGAAAGCGCCTTAGATTTCCGGTTCCGGAACCAGATGATGCAGCATCTGCGGACATATGTGACTGCCCACGACGCCTGTGCGCTTGTCACACTCCATGACCCTTCTCTGGCATTAAACACCTGTGACGAGCTCCTTGTCCTGTCGAAAGGCACACATTCCGGGAAAATCTCCCCGAAATCGACTCCTGTTTCAAAGATGGAGTCGCTGCTTTCCTCGATTTATGGTACAATCAATATCACAAAGCTCCACGACAAAAGCGGGAACGAACACCTTGTTATGATACAGGAGGAGTCCATATGAAAGCTGTTACAAAAATTACTTTTTACGATGAACAGGATGAAAAATTCTTTGGAGAAGGTCCCTGTCGTCTGCTGCATGCCATCGAAGCAGAAGGCTCCCTGCGTGCAGCTGCAAGCTCGATGGGACTTGCTTACTCGAAAGCGCTTCGTATGATAAAAAATGCCGAGCATGCACTCGGATTTCCACTCACAAGCAGGACTGTCGGTGGCAAATCCGGCGGTGGAAGCACTCTGACACAGGAAGGAAAGGAATGGATAGAAAAATATGAACGGTATCGAGATGCCTGCATACAGGCCAACCGCAAATTGTATCTGGAGATCTTTTCGCGCTAGCAGCAAAAAGCATCTGATTCTGAACGGAAGCCGCGGAAGCGGAAAGTCCACGCTTCTTTCTGCCCTTTTCCCACAACCAATGCCCGGGCTTACATCCTATGTAGTACCCGAAGATGGTGTCTATATGAAAGAAAACCTGTCAGGCGAGACTGTCCAGATTGGAAGATATCAGGCAGATGCACCCGGAAACACAAACAAAATGCAACCGGTTCCGGAAGCATTTCTCACAAAAGGCATCGAATTTCTGGATATGTGTATCCGTCATCCGTCCGACTGGGTAACCATCGACGAAACCGGTTATCTGGAACAGACAATTCCTGCGTATCAGGAAGCAATTTCCCGTCTGCTCGCAGCCAAACATGTACTTTTAGTTGTCCGTAAACAAAAACTTCCTTTCCTGGACTCTCTCTGCAAGCGGGATGATTGTTTTCTCGTAGATTTAGATAAGCCTTATGGAGACGCGTTCTGTATCATCATGGCATCCGGAAAAAGCAAACGCTTCGGTGCCAATAAACTCCTCACAGATTTTAATGGGAAACCACTGATTGCATACGCGTTTGATGCGACCGAAATGCTTGGACAAAACCGGCTGGTTGTGACGATCCACCCGGAAATTGCACATATATGTAAGAAACAGGATATCCCATTTCTTCTGCATAATCTGCCGGACCGGAACGATATGATCCGACTTGGAACCGGTGCAATAAAAAACAAAGCAAGCCACTGCCTGTTCCTGCCTTCAGACCAGCCGCTTGTCTCACGGGAGACAATCGGTGCATTGCTTTTCTGCGCCCAAAATGCACCCGATACGATCTGGCGGACTTGCGATCAGAATACTGCCGGTTCCCCGGTTGTTTTTCCATCTGCTTACTTTGATGAACTTTCTGCGCTACCTCCAAAACATGGCGGCAATACTGTGATTCAAAACCACAGGGAACATGTAAGACTCCTACCGGTTACACAACACTATGAGCTAGCAGACATCGACACACCAGAGGATATGCAGGCAATGGAGGTTATTGCAGCGCATGCACTGGCAAAGTAAATACACCTCTCACCGCAGCCAGATACTCCTCCGGTCGATCTGCTTTCTTTACCTTCTTCAGCTCCCGCTCTGCTTCTGGAAACATCTTACCCAGATAAAACCACACTTCCTTCATCTTAAAGAGCGCATCCCGCTCACAGTCCATCTCTTCCCGGTACCCAGCATACAACCGGTCATGGTACTCCTTTAGCTCTGCCGTTGTTACCGACTGCCCTGTCCGGATCTCCCGTACCAGTCCCGGATTCGCAATTACACCTCTTCCAAGCATAATGCGGTCTACCTGTGGAAACTTCTCCCGGAACACATGATAATCTTCCACCGTAAAGATATCTCCGTTATAACAGACCGGGTGCACACATTCCTTCAGTGCTTCCGCAAATACACCAAGATTTGGATGATTGTTGTAGAAGTCCTTCTGCAAACGTGGATGGATGATCACTTCGGAGATGGGATACCTATTATATACTCGCAGGATATCCGCAAACTCTTCGGGAAATTCCACTCCGATCCGCGTCTTCACAGAGACCTTACAGCTCCGCTCCTCCGGCAGTTTGGATATCCCCTCAAATACCGCATCAAAGAACCGGTCTAATCGATCTGGTTCCTCTAAGAATCCACTTCCTTTCTTCTTCGATACGACCGTTGCCATCGGACAGCCCAGATTCAGATTCACTTCCTGATAGCCAAGCTCCGCCAGCATATTGCACGTCGTAAGGAACTGTTCCGCATCGTTCGTCAGGATCTGTGGAACAACATACATTCCCTGATTGTGCTCCGGTGCCACGTCCTTCCGCTCCCGCGTCTTCAATAATTTCTTCTTTGACGGTGCGATAAACGGCGTCACGTACTTATCCATATCGCCAAACATCGCATGATATGCATTCCGGTACACGTATCCTGTCACGGATTCCATCGGTGCCAGATAAAATTGTATTTTCTCGGATTCTGTAATACTCACCGTAGCTCTCCTCTATCATCAGCATTTTCTTCCACATGTTTCGGGCGGAATATATACAGCAAAATTGCTTTACATATATTGTCTGCGATCATGCAAAGCCAGACTGCCTTTAAACCCAGTCCAAACACATTCACGCATAAGAACGTACCAAATATCCGGATGCCCCACATGCTGACCGCCTCACACGCGAACACATGCTTCGTCCGACCCATACCATAGGAAATTCCCTCTAAGACAATCATCAGTCCAAAAAACGGCTCTGAAAACGAAACCAGACGCAGCATCTCACTTCCGATCCGCGCCGCATTGACTGAGTTCGTAAACAGACGCATAAATGGATATGCGAATAGGTAGAGTCCGATACCATTTACTACCATAATCAATAATGTGATCAGGATCGATACCCGCTCCGTTGCTTTTAATTTCCGGATATCCTTTTCTCCGAGCGCATTACCAACCAATGTGCTGGTCGCCACCCGCAGTCCATATCCCGGAATATAGACGATCTGCTCCGCTGTAATGGCGATCGAATGTGCCGCGAATATTGTCGTTCCCATACCTGATACCATCCGCGCAAACGCAATGTATCCAAAGCAACTTACGAAAGTCGTGCCAAGCGCTGGAAGTCCGATTGTAAACGTCTCTGACAAAATCTCCCGGTCGAGTCTCCTGTCCTCTCGCGTTGGTCGAAGCTTCGTCTTGCTGAGCATCAGCAGAAACATCGCAATACCGCCGATTCCAAAACTGATGCAGGATGCGATTGCCGCACCTGCCACGCCGAGATTCAGACCATATATAAATACCGTATTCAATAGGATATTTAACACATTTTCACCCACGCTGATAAACATCGGCGATTTCGTATCCTTAATGGATCGAATCATCGCGGAAAAGACGCGGGAAGACGCCCGGAACACAAGTGAAATGCTTGTAATTGTGAAATACACACTTGCCGGTTTTACAATATCCGGTTCAACGCCCATCCACACCGGAATATACGGGGACAGCACAAGCGCGATCACTTCCAATAACGTTCCGATGGTAAATGCATATAGTATCGATTGTCCAGCCAGTTTCTTCAGTTTGGCTTCGTCCCCGGCTCCATTTGCCTTCGATGCAATCGCCAGCACAGCAACCGCAATCGCACTTGGAATTGAGTGGATCAGCCAGCCGATGGTTGTTGTCGTGCTGACTGCTGCCGTTGCTTTCTCACCCAGATGTCCCACCATCGCCGTATCAACATATTGAAGCAGCGTCGACAGCACCTCTTCTAATACGGTCGGGATGGATAAGGTGATCAGCGATCGAAACGCTTCCTTATTGTATGTTTGTTTCATTTATTTTCAAATCCTTCTGTTTACTTAAAAGAAGGGCTTATAGAAAGCCCTTCTTCGTAAAACTTATTTACTTATCGCTTCGTTTCTTTTTGGAAACACCAAGTATGATTATTCCAACAGCCGCAACTATCATTATAATGGTGATTGGAGCAATCGGCGCTGTATCACCTGTCTTCTTCACTGTGTTGGAAGATGTCGTAGTTGTTGTCGTCGTGGTTGTCGTACTCGTAGTACTTGTCTCCGTCGTCGTAATCTCTGTGGTTGTATCTGTTGTTTCTGTGGTTTCCGTTGTTTCAGTCGTTTCCGTTGTTTCGGTCGTCTCAGTTGTTTCTGTTGTCTCAGTCGTTATCTTGTCATACTTATTTGTATATGCAACATTTGCTGTCGCATGATCTCCGATTACAACCGAAGCGGTTTTGCCCTCCACTGCAGTCTGCGCGTCTACCACATATGTGATCTTGCTCAACGTATATCCATCTACATCTGAAGCAATCTCATTGACTGTATAGCTGCCTGCATTGCAACTGATTTCCTTCGTCCACGTCTTACTAGCAGTATCATAAGAAAAATCTGCAAGACTATAGGTTGTCTTTGTACCGGTTGCATCCTCAACAACCTCAAAGCGAATTGTCTGCTCCGCATCTGTTTTGGATACACCACCCGCTACGGTCTTTGTCAACACAAGCTTCGCCGGAGCATATATATTTTTCACAACGATTTTATCTCCAATGCTTCCACTTGCCGGTGCATAAGAAGCTACATAATTTGCAACCTCTGTCTCTCTCACACTATACGATATCTCAACGCCATTCTCGTATTTGTCGAGATCTGTAAATGTAGCCTTCCAGTTATTTGTCTTATCCAGTTTCAAAGTCTTTGCTGTTGCAACACCATTCTTATAAAGAGTTACTGTGATTGCACTATGATCATCTGCTGCCAGGTTGTCGCCAACCCACTTCTTTTCAACCTCGATATCACCCTTTTGTGTTGTATATGAATTTCGAACCTCAAATACACCGTTTTCACCAGCATCTTCTGCTGTCACAGTTGTACCAGAAGCATTCTTCTTCACATAACTTACAATATATCCGGCTGGTACATCAACTTCTTTGACTGTATATACATATTCTGTATTTGCTGCTACATCACTATACTTCGGAAGCTCTGTCCATGTATAAGTCCAATGATTTGTTTCACTCAAAGTTACCGTGTCATATACATTTCCATCATACATTAACTGTACCTGTATGCTGGTTGGTCGTTTCCGATCATTATTATTCTGATCATCCCATACCTTTGTCACAGTTCTTGTTGTAGACGGATAAGAGTTTGTAACCGTAATAGAACCATTTCCTGTTGTCGTATCAACTGTCATCGGACTATAAGATACGCCATAGCCCTGTGGTACAGCTACCTCTTTGACTGTATACACAATCTCCTGTCCAGCCTCATTATATGGAAGGTCATTCCATGTATAAGTCCAGTGATTTGCATCTTCCAGTGTTACAGCAGTTCCAAATGCAGAACCATTTGCATACAACTGAACATCTACACTCGTTGGACGGGATGTAGAATTATTATCCGCCCATACTTTATCGACTGTAATGTCTCTTGTACGAACTGTATGTGTATTCGTAATCGTTGTGGCTGATCCTGCTGATACAGTAGCTTTTGTATAGCCTGTGACTGTACCAACTTCTTCGACCGTATACACGATATTGTTTCCTCTTGCATCCTGCTTATTCAGATCATTCCATGTGTATGTCCAATGATTGGTCTCATTCAATTCCTGCGTTGCATCCGGATCTGTTACAGCCACGCCATCTGCCATAAGCTGTACCGTAATTGGTGTCCGCAAACCATCGCGGTTGTTGTCATCTTCCCATACTTTTGTCACTGTATGACTGACTTTATCCATCGAATACTGGTTTGTGATAACCGCCAGATACGTTCCATCGCTCTGCTTCTGGATTACAGAAGACTTCTGTGAATATGAAGCAGGCATGCTTGCAGTATCCTCAACAACCGAATACTGAATCTCTACACCATTCTTATAAACCGGCAGATTGACCCAGCTTGCCGTCCAGTTATTCGCTGCCGTCAATGTAATATCCTTCGACAGGGAAACTCCATTTTCCATTAAGGAAACCTTAAGATTCTGTGGTCTGTTCCCATCTGCGTCATTATTATCATCCCAATCCTTCCGGATTGACACCTTCGTTGTCTGTAAGGTATTCGTGATATCATAGCCATTCGCTGCATATGTCGTCGTATACCCAGAAACCGGTGTCTCTTCTACCTTATACTGGATTTCCACATTTGTACCTGCATAGTATTTATCCAGATTATCAAAGGTAAAGTTCTTCGTCGTTTCTGTTGTACTCAGACTCTGTGTTTTTACCAACTCCCAATCGGCTGTCGTACCCTTCTTCAATCGATACAGTTTCAACTCAATGCTGGATGGACGATACGCTTCATATCCCGTATCTACCCATGTCTTGGTGCCCGATACAGATGTTTTTTCCGTTTTATTCTCGAAGATGACTGCACCTAAGCTTGTGCCTGCACTGCCGCTCGCAGCATTATTCACATATTTCTGTACAGAAGTGACTGCGACATCTAATTTGTTGCTTGCAGTATTCTTAGTCACATTTACCTTGACTACATAATATGTATCATCTTTTGTAACACCTGCATAACCAGATTCTTTTTCATAAATCTTGTAAATGTGCTCTCCGACATCTCCTGTCACTGCAGAATCATATGTCAGTGGTGTGAATGTTACGGTTCCATTTGTACTTCCATTTGTTGTTCCTGTAGCAGCCTCTGCCGTCTTTATTGACAGATCTGCATTCAGCTCATCCACTGCAAATCCCGCAAATGTATAGTTAGCTGAATAGTTCGTTGCATTATCCAGCTTCTTTAATGCAGTAAATGTAATGCTGCCGGATGTCTGAATCATTGTATTCACGATATCATAAGTACCTGCAGGGTAACTTGTCGTATATCCAGCGACCGCTGTCTCTACTACCTTATATGGAATCTCAGTAACCATTCCCGGATAATACTTTGGCAATGTTCCAAATGAATACTTCCATGCACTTGCTGCATCTACAGTCCTGACTGCTCCGACCTGCTCCCAATCGGCATCGTCATTCTCGTTTCCACCCTGTTTCAACTTATATAACTTTACCTGAATGCTAGCCAGACGATCTGCTGTGGTATCACCAACCCATGATTTTGTACCCTGAATCGTCGTAGTCACGGTCGTATTATTAAATACAACCTCTGAAGCCGTGGTACCGGTTCCTGCACTGTTATACTTCGTAATCTTACTGCATGTTGCAACCAGCTTTGTCGGATTTGTAGCATTATCCAATGCAACATCTACCGTCAGAATATAATAGTTCGTATCCGTTGTTACATCTGTGTACCCAGAGCTTTTCTCATAAACCTTGTAGTAATGTTTTCCTACATCTCCTGCTGTTGCAGAACTATAACTTACCTTATCTGCAAATGTAATCGCTCCTGTTGTATTTCCAGCAGTTGTTCCGGTTGTAATATCCTTTACCTTGTTAGCGTTTGCAGCGTCTGCTGATACCTCTTCCACTACAAAATTCTTAAAGATATAGGTGTTGCCACTTGCATATTCGGTTGTACCATCCAACTGCTTTATAGCTGAGAAGTTGAAAGAACCTGTATAGTACTTAGACTTTTCATTCTCATATGGCAAATTATATCCCGTATCATTCGTGAATGTCTTTCCTTCGTATCCGCTCGGAATCGTTATACTGGATGACTTTTGAAGCACGAAGTAGAACGAATCTGCCCGAACATCAAACCCTTCTGCAGCAGATACTTCGACCAACTCATAAATCTGATCATAATTCAATCGATCAATTGTCAACTTACCAGCAACCTCATCGGTTACTTTCAGCACATCCGTATCCCGTACCAAGTTACCTCGCGTCATGGTTCCCGTCGCAGAATCATAGGTTGCTTCATACAAACGGAATGTAGAATCTTTCAGTGCATGTGTCGTTCCAGCCGCATCTGTCCAGTATTTGTATAACTCAATCGAGCCATAATTGGATTCTGCCTCATGCTGTCCTTTTGTGAACACCTGTCCCTGGAATGTTTTCGATCCACCCTGATCCGCCTGATATCCGTTCAGCGTAAATGTATTAGAGGATTGTTCATCCGTCAAAGTAATCGAACTATTGCCTTGTGTAAACTTCAGATTACACCTCGTTGTATAAGTTATCTTCAAATACTTGCTATCCGGTAATTCAAACCTAAGTGAATTCGAAGATCCATCATAGCTGACTGTATAATCGGTTCCACTTGTCAATGGTGTTTCTGTACCGCCATTTACTTCGTATACCTTGATACTCTGCATATTATAAGAGAATGCAGTACCAAGTTTATCCACAGCCGTTAATTTTCCATCTCCCGGTACCAGATCATAAGCACCCTTGTTGACTTCGATCGTATACTCCGCTGTATTATATTTACTGTTATCTGCACCTGTCGTGTTATCATAGGTACCGTAAAATACTCCGTCCTTCGATACCAATGCAGGTGCTTTCAACGTCGTTGTCGTTGATACTGGTGTTCCAACATTTGTACTGCCTATCTTTAACTGTGCAGAATTCGTAAAGGTTTCTGATCCCTTCTTCGCAAAATCCTCCAGACTTGTTACTTCTGTCGTATACTTAATCTGAACATGTGTCTCTGTTCCCGCTGAATAGTTGTCAATGGCATTCATCAAAGCAATATAATCCGCAGTAACCGGAATCGTAAAACTTGCAATTCCATTCGTTTCACTTGTCTGAAGACCAATGTTCGGTATCGTTGCTCCACCTGCATAATACGACATATCCGATAACTTACCCGCTGTATTATGCGCTACATCCCTGACATAGAAGTATGCAGTTATCATGCTGGAAGATAATTTCATATCCGTTGGTAATGTATCCGCAATCGTAACAGATTCTCCACCTGAAAGCGCCATGGAATTCAATGACACATCTAACATGTAGCTGATTTTACCTGTTTCGTCTACCTTCGCTGTAACCGTCTTATTCAAAGGCGGCAATGGATTTTTATATATATCCTCACCAGACTTTGACTCTTCCTTACCATTTGCTGAATAATAAATAGTCGCCACATTTTTAAAATTTCTCTGCACCTGGTTCAGGTCCGTATCCAAAACCTTAGTTTTATATTCTAACGTTATTTCCTTTACCGGACTGCTTCCTGTAAATAGACTGTCTTTAAATTCAAATTTATAATCATATCCTCCGTTATTACCTGCAGTATCCGGTGTATATATCACATATTCATTCTCAATATTGGCATCATTGGAATCTGTCGCATCTACAGCAAACGTCGAATTGTCTTTTCTTGTAAATGTAATCTTTGTGTTATATATACCTGACATGCTTCCCGGATTATTCCAATATTTTTGCATATTATCCTTGATATATACATTTGTCAGGTCTTCCGGAATGTCCTTCACAGAAACCGTCCAGTAAATATATCCATCCTGCATTTTCACCGCATGCTTTTCGATAGTCCAATCTTTTCCTGGTGTCTGCACAGTTCCGGTTCCCATATATTTATAGCCCTTATCTGTTGTAAGAGTTACATCATTTTTCACATCCAGTTTGGTCGCAGAATCCATATAATTATCTGTTACCTTTGTATAAACAGTCGCCGTATATACACCATTGTTTTCCTTAAAGGCAGAAGCAGGCAGCGTCTGGCTTGTACCTCCCTGCAGATTGCCATCCTTATCACATAATGCTGATCCAATCTCCGGCATATCTACGATAGTTCCAGAGCCAAGAAGTGCATCCAAAGAAGTATACTCTCCTGCATAATCCTTCAGATCAATCGTAATCGTCCATGTCACAACCTTAGAAGTTTTATCCAGTGACCCTGTTTTCTTTACTTCCGGTCTTGTCACATCGTAAGTTGCCGATGTAGTTCCCGTTTTTGTCTCTTTTTTATTATTCTTATATGTATAATCTACTGTATTCGTATAAGAAGTACTATTCGCATTATCCGGATCAAAAATACCTTCATCTGTCTCTACGTCATAAGTAACTTCCACGGTCGTAGTACTGCCATCCGATGAACCAAGTTTGTTCAAAGCATTTGCCAGAGCACCAAAGCTTCCATATATGGTATTCGCAGTGACATTTGAATCATTGCTGCTTGCAATCTTGATATTGGAGATATTCTTTAAGTTTGCACCTAAACTATCTGTCAAAGATACCCCGGACACAGAGCCAGTCGTTTTTAATGTCAACTTATATGACTGCTTCCACGTATTTGTACTCTTGTCATAGGTTGCTTTTCCATCGGTTGCTTTCTGTACTGTCAATGTACTTGTTGCGGTTCCATCATCGTAAATCACATCTGAAACTTTTTTCTTTGCAGTTCCAATCGTTATTTTATCTCCGGATCCCTTATCGGTTTCCGTCAGCTTTACATTTCCATATATTGTTCCATCTCCCTTTCTTGTGTTTTCCGTCAAGAAAGTCTGATTATCAAGGCATATATATGCATAACCATTACTAATATAAATATAACCTACTTTTTTTCCTTCAAGCATAATATCCTGTTTTCCGGATATCAATTCAAGGTTATTCAAATCATTAAAATTTACTTTGATATAAATAGGATTTCCATCTCTTGGAATGGCACTGTTATCTAACTCCCATTTATATTTTAAGTTAAACTCATCACCTTCAAATACTTTTGTTACCTGATCCAAATCCGTCTCCTGCCCATTATGTTTAACACTGGCAGTGAAATTCATCGTTATTCCATTTGACGTATCTGTATATGCATTGTTCCAAAGTGAAAGATCTACGGAATCATCTGCCACATTTTGTGAGGTTTCATTCAGATTCTCTTCTTCTAAAGGAACACCATTTTGATTTTCTTGTGTTCCTATACTTTGCTGCCCTGTTGCGAAATTTGCATCGCTCTCCGATGCGACACTCTCTGTCTCCCCGCCTTCCGCAATCGGTGTATAGCTGATGTTCTGGAATAATGAAATTAACATCAACATAGAAAGCAGAAATGCGATCACTTTTTTCTTGTTTTTTTGTTTGTTCATAAACTCCATCCTCCATTTTCTTTTTTCCTAATGCATCCTCGCATTTATGCATTGGAACCATCTATGATAAACTCCGACATACCTCTGTTCAGAGTAAAGTTAAGTTATGAATTATTACTGTTCAATTTTTATATCGACAGTAACCCACTATCGCATAATATTTTACATGAAAATGCTTGTATTTTCAACATATCGCACCTATAAATTTGTGCTTTTTTTGACTATTAAAACACAAAAAACCTGCCACACCTATTCTGGTGCGACAGGTTTTTGTAACCATCTTCCGAAGTATGTTTTATTCTTCGTCCTTCTTCTCCTCTGTGGATGCCTCTGCATCGTCATCATCAAAGAAGCTATCATCAAAGTCATCATCGTAATCATCGAAGTCGTCTAAGTAATCCGGTGTCAGATACTTGTAAACTGCTACACAGATACCAACGATGATTGTCAGAATACCAACGATCAATGCAACAGAGAGAAACGCGTTCTTTGCTTCTGTTACGCATTCGTCTTCTTTTACAACTTTTACTTCGTCACAACACTTTCTCATAGTTTTCTACCTTCCTTTCATCGCTACTGATAAACTAATTTTACCACAGCTTATCCGATATTTCTACCGTGATTTACAACTTTTTCATTTTTACAAGCGATGCAAATAAATGTTTTTCACCAACACGGTCGAAATTCACGACGATTTCCTGATCGCCGCCCGATGGAATCACATCAATCACCTCGCCATTTCCAAATTTAATATGGCGTACTTTATCTCCTACTTCATAACTTGCCGGTGCAGAAGCTGCATTTCCCATCGGAAATGCCTTTCCAAATCCCGGATTGGCGCTCGGGTTCGCAGTAGCTGTGGCAGGTCGTGTATACGGGTTGTTCTTTCCGTATGCCTTTAACTGAATTACCTGCTCTGCCGGTTTCTTCGACGGAATCCGATCCATATTTGCTGGAGCATAGCCAAAGGCTTTCTCCTCATATTCCAAATAATGCTTCGGAATCTCCTTGACGAACCGCGATACTTCCTCGAAATTCGTCGAACCATGCACCATCCGTTGTCCGGCAGCCGTCATATACAGTTTCTCCATCGCACGTGTAATTCCGACATAGCAAAGTCTCCGCTCCTCTTCAAGTGCATCCGGATCATCCGAATCCAGCGACATGCCACTTGGGAATAACCGTTCTTCCATACCAGTCATAAATACATACGGAAACTCCAAGCCTTTCGCACTATGTAAGGTCATCAGCGTCACCTTTGCGGTTGGCACACCATCCTCGTCTTCCTCCTCGGTATCTGCCACCAGCGCGATATCTTCGAGAAGTCCAGTCAGTGTTGGCACCTCTGCACTCTCTTCATAGGTAACGATCTTATTCTTTAATTCCTCTAAGTTATCCAACCGGGTACGCGCTTCATCCGTAGCTTCCGCCTCCAATGCTTCGCGATATCCGCTTTCATCCATGATTGCATCGAACACTTCACTGATGAATTCTCCATGTACCAGTCGTGCTTTAAATCCTTCCATCATATCTGTAAATTTCCGGATTTTCTCCACATTCCGTGTCATGCCAGGTACTTCTTCGATATCTAACAGTGCATCATACAGATTATATCCATTGGACTGCGCATACATATCAAGCTTATCCACGGTCGTCGCACCAATACCACGCTTCGGCACATTGATGATACGCTTGATTGCCTGATCATCGATCGGGTTTGCAAGCACCTTCAGATAACTTACGAGATCCATGATTTCTTTTCTTCCATAGAAGTTCTGTCCACCATAGATTTTATATGGGAGATTCTCATACAGAAGTTTTTCCTCAAGCACACGGGACTGCGCATTGGTACGATACAAGATTGCGATATCATCGAGTGATACCCCCTGATTCTTCAAGGTCTTGATCCGAGATGCAACGCCGTTCGCCTCCTCGTACTCCGTGCCGTACCGGGTAAATGTTACCTTCTCACCATCCTCCTGCTCTGTCCAAAGACGTTTATCCTTTCTTCCCTCGTTATTCGCGATCACCGCATTTGCAGAATTTAAGATATTCGCCTTGGAACGGTAGTTCTGCTCCAGTTTTACTACCTTGGCATCCGGATATTCTTCCTCAAAATTCAGGATATTATAGATGTTAGCGCCACGGAACTTATAGATACTCTGGTCGTCATCACCCACGACGCACAAATTCCGGTATTTTGCAGCCAGCATCTTCACCAAGATAAACTGTGTATGGTTCGTATCCTGATACTCGTCCACCATAATGTACTTAAACCGTGTCTGGTACTCGGCAAGCACATCTGGATTCGTCTCAAAAAGAAAGATCGTCTTGAAAATCAGATCGTCAAAATCAAGCGCATTGTTGCTCTGCAGACGCTTCTGATATTCCCGGTAAACCTCCGCAATCTTCTGATCCCGGAAGCTTGCCGCATGTGCTTTCTCATAATCGTCCGGTGTCATGTACCCTTCCTTTGCCTTCGATATCGCCGAAAGCATCGCCCGCTCCGGATAGAGCTTCGGGTCTAATTGCAGATATTTCAGCACTTCTTTTACAACTGTCTTCTGTTCACTTGCATCATAGATTGTGAAACTGCTTGTTCCACCAATCTTGTCAATATGTTTACGCAGAATCCGCACACACATGGAATGGAAGGTTGATACCCACACACTCTCAGCACCAAATCCTACCAGATTATCTACTCGTTCCCGCATCTCTGCCGCAGCCTTGTTCGTAAATGTGATTGCCAGTATATTGTATGGATTGACTGACATCTCATCGATCAGATATGCGATCCGGTGCGTGATCACTCTGGTCTTTCCAGAGCCAGCACCAGCTAAAATAAGTAAAGGCCCGTCGGTTGTACAACAGGCCTCTAACTGTTTGTCATTTAATCCCGGCATCGGTTTACTGTAAACCTAACTTTGCCTTCATCGCTGCCAGCTCATCCTGTACAGCTGCATTTGGAGCTGCATCATACTTGGCTGCTAAACTGTCGATGCCACTCTCCTGTGTTGTCTGATTTAATTCGGTCATGGCATTTGCCTGATCAAGCATTGCGTTCGCCTTTGCTTCCATACGATCAAAGGCAGCCATGCTGCTTGCTGAATCTGACAGATTGTTCGTCATCTTGTTCAGACGATCCTGAGTCTTAGCAACCTTCATCTTCGCCTTGATTGCATCACGGCGGGAGTCAAGCTGGTTGATATCTGTCACAAGCTTGTCATGCATCTGACGCATCTTCATGGCATTTGCAGCTGCAACATCATAGGTCTGCTGCAAGCTTGCCTGCTTCGCTGTGAGCTGGTTCTTCTGCTCTAAGAACTTCATGGCATCTGCTTCGTTTCCGGCAAGAAGTGCCTTCTCTGCGTATGCCTGCATCTTCGTAATCTCAGAATTCACTTCATCAAGCTCACGCTTGCATCTCTGCTCGTCTGCCATAACGGCAGCTGTTTCCTTCTTCACTTCTGCCAGGTCCTTCGTCAGGTTACGGAGTGTCTGATCAATCATCTTCTCCGGATCTTCTGCCTTATCGAGAAGTGCATTGATATTTGAAGCCATAATGTCTTTAAATCTCTGTAAAATTCCCATTGTAATAAAACCCTCCTATAATTCTCATCTTCATACCGTGAAATCCACGTTGCTTTTATTATACTTGATAAAGATAGTAAAGTAAAATGGAATTTTGTTAAAAATTGGTGTTGTTATTGCAACTTGTCTTAATTGTATTTTGCAATCACTTCTTCGTTTGCCTTCATGGCACTTTCTTCCATCTGCTTTCTCTCTGCAAGGAGCTTTTCCTGCACTTCCTTATGCTGTACACCGATGATCTGCAATGCGAGATATGCGGCATTCTTTGCACCATTGATTGCTACGGTTGCAACCGGAATTCCGGATGGCATCTGCACGATAGAGTAAAGTGCGTCCTGTCCATCGAGTACGGAACCGGAGATTGGAACACCGATAACCGGAAGTACGGTCTGGCTTGCAACAACGCCCGGAAGTGCGGCTGCCATACCTGCGGCTGTAATAAACACTTCTGTGCCGTTTCCGTTTGCTTCCTCAATAAATGCGGAAAGTCCTGCATGTGCACGGTGTGCTGACAGGCACCGCACATCAACCTGTACGCCATAATCCTTCAGAATCTTGATTGCCGGTTCTACTTTCGGAAGATCACTTGTGGATCCCATAATCACTGCTACTCTCATTTGTTCTGCCTCCTTGATGTTAAATATATTGTATTGTATCACTATCTCCTGATAAAGGAAACAGTATTTGTTGCTGTTATGTTATCGTACGTTCTTCCGGGTTCCGGAGATCCCTTTGGAACCAATATGATTTGTATCCCTTCCAGTCTTTTTGCCAGTCCGGCAGTTCCGGATGCTTCTCCGTTTTTTGCCCACGACAGCCAGCCAAACGACTGTGCATGTACGCGGTAATAAATATCATAGTGTTCTGCCATCTCTCCATAGAGTAAAATCCGGATTGCTTCTAATCGTTTTGCCTGTCCGCTTGTACCGGACATTTCTCCATCCTTTCTCCATGTATTCGGATCATTTTCATTTCCCTGCCATCCATAAGATTGTACATGGGTTGTGTACCTTACGCCACCTGAATATGGTGCGTTCGACAACTTGATATTGATTCCTTCCAACCGCTTTGCCTTGCCACTGGTTCCGGACATCTGTCCGTTGGTTTTCCATGTCTGCCAGCCAAAGGATTGTACATGGGTCTTATACATTATATTGGCGTTATACGCATCCCCCGGAATCTGAATCGAACCATTCTGCAAAGCAACATAAGCACGGGTATTCACAGATGACGGATTCACATTCGCATACGATTGTCCTGGCGCCGGTTCTCCTTTCTTCACTACGACAATCTGAATTCCTTCCAACCGCTTTCCATACCCTGCTGTTCCTGATGGTTCCCCATTTTTTGCCCATGCAAGCCAGCCGAATGACTGTGCATGTACACGGTAATAAATATCATAGTTATCTTTATCTGCTCCGGTCAGACGGATTTTGATCGCTTCTAAACGTTTTGCCTCACCGCTCGTTCCGTTTTTCTCGCCATTTGCAGACCACGGCAGCCAGCCATACGTCTGGCAATGTGTAGTGTACTGTACACCAAGATTTGCATTTCCGGATACACGTACCCAGATATTTTCCAATCGTTTTGCTTCACCACTTGTACCTGCCATCCAGCCATTTGACATTGCCGGTTGGGAATCACCATATGTCTGGATATGCGTCTTGTAGCTGACATCTACTTGTGGAATTACCGTTGGTCTTGGTACCGTAGTTCCATATGTAAATGTACTGCTTCCACTTACCGCGCCACACTGTGAACAGCTATAATAGTACACAGCTGGCGAATCATAGGTTGCATCCGACTTTTTCGTTGTATTGCTTACTATCTTCGCCGTAAATTGATGCGGCAATTTATCACCATACGTAAACACATCTGTACCTGTTTTTCCGCACCGACTGCACTCGTAATAATATGTTGCCGGTGACGTACATGTTGCTGCACTTGCCATGTAAGCATCAGATATATGCTTTACAGAATACGCATGCCCCAATGCTTTTCCATACGAATATTGCACATCTCCCTTCTCATTACATCCACTACATGCATAGTAATATCTGGCTGATGATGAACAATTCGCTGCACTTGCAAGATATGTATCGGATATTATCTTTTTAGTATAAGAATGATCCCCTGCCGTACCATATGTATACGTTTTTGCATTTGCAGACTTATCTACTGCTCCGCATCTCGCACAACTATAATAATAAATTGCCGGCGATACGCAATTTGCCGGTTCCTTTAACGCAGCTTCCGTCTGAACTTTCTGTGTATACTGATGGTTCAGTTTGTCTCCGCTATAAAATGTTGTCGTTCCCTTCTGTCCACATCCCGCACAGCTATAATAATACGCTGCCGGCTTTTCACAGGTTGCTGCACTCGCGAAATGCGCTGTATCTACATGCTGTACCGTATAAGAATGTGCTGCCAGACTGCCAGATTCAAAAGTCTCTGTACTTAGCTTTTTACAGTTGGAACAGCTCTTGTAATATGTTGCTTTCTTCGTACACGTTGCATTGCTTTTTAATGCTCCTGTTACTGTCGGATCATTCACATATGTATGTGTAATGGTGTATGTTTTCTCAACTGATTTTGAAAAGATGCCTTTACCCGTAATCTTGCATGTACCTGTTGTTCCACTCGTCGAATGACTCACGGTATAATCTGTTCCGCTTGTTAGCTTAATGCCATTATAAGTTACTGTTGGAGCAACCGCAGATGTACTTGTTCCACATGATATAGACGTCTTCGCCAGTGTCACTACCGCATTACTGATATCTACCGATCCAGTTGCTCCTACTCGAATTGTGTAGGATCTTTTTATAGAAGGGTTGTATTTTGGGTATACAGAAATCGTAACAATTCCTGCTTTTTTCACTTTCAAAACAGCATCGTTCGGTTGTACAATACTCTTTTTGGGAGCCTCTACAATACTGTCATCTGAGCTTTCAAACATAACATCTCGATAACCGCTATCTCCATTCACATCTTTTACATAACACAAAATATTTGAACCTACTGAATTTTCAGTTGGTACACTTAGATGATAATAACTATCCGACGATTCACTATTTCTCCAACATAACAACATTGATGTCGGAGGAACAATCGTAATCGTTGCGTTACAGAAAGAGCAGACACCGGTTGCCTTGCCTGTACTGTCAGCCGTACCATAGACGTAGGAATGTGGTGCTTTTTCTATTGTTTCTTTTATGGTCATCCCGCATTTTGAACACTTGTATATGTTCTCTCCGGTTGTCTGACACGTTGGTTGAACTGTTGACTGCAATACTTTATTATGATTACAGCTCACAGTAAGACTAAATGTACAAAGTACGGTACTTCCTTTTTTGCAAGTAATCGTTGTAGTTCCGGCTTTCTTTGCAGTAACTACTCCATCCGCTGTCACGCTTGCTACTGTTGTATCAGAGGATGTGTATGTAACAGTATCAATCACCCAGAGATCAAGAGTCTCTGATCCATTTACCAGATGAACCATCGGTGTGAGTTTCTGCGTTTCTCCTAAATACTGTGTTGCTTCCCCCTTAAGATAATACTTGTTGATATATGCGTCTTTTACTTCGACTTTCTGCATAATATCTGTATGTCCTGATAAGGCAGACTGGCTTAAGCTCTGGGAAGTGCTGTTAAACTCACCCGCTAACGTATTCGGATAACCAGAGGCAGTTGTATAAAAATCCCCCAGTCCAACATAGGTATTCCTTGGATCAATCATGCTTGTATAGTGACCGGTTACGGCATCTGATGTCTGCTTTACCCAGTCAGATTTCTCGTCATACCACTGGTTAATCCCCGATACCAGATTTCCCTTATTCCAATTATACGCTAACACTTCGGCATATGTTGATACACCATTGTATTTTACAGTACTCAAGCCTTTCCCATTCAGACGGTTATGTCCACTTCCCACAAATCCGAAACACAATCCACCTTCCACCGCACGGATTCTCGCAATCCGCTCCAGATCGGTCGACCATTTGATTGGTACATAATCGGATGCCGTAAGCATCCGGTTTGAATTTCTCGGATCTGGTACATTTCCTGCCTCGCATGCTTCTTTTCTTATTTCATTAATCCGGTTCAATGCATTTTGTGCATCTACATAATACGTTCCATACACCCCGAACATCGTACATCCTGTCGATGGCGCACTTACATCCGTCTCCAGTATTGTGTACTGTGCCGCCTCTGCGATTGGCGACAGTTCCGTCATACCCATACTGAATATCATTGCAAATGCAATGATATATGCAACAAGTCTCTTCCCTCTACGTTTTTTCATTCGCCCCTCCTGTAATTTTCCCTACACCACTATATCTTTCACAAGTTTCTCTGGTTTTATTTGTCTCTGCTCAACCGTATATGCCCCAAGCAACCGTTTCTTTGCTTCTTCGAATACACCCATATCATCGATATACATATAAGCAAGCACGTCGCCTTTTCGCACTGCGTCGCCCAGATGTTTTCTGATATCCAGCCCGACACCTAGGTTGATCGTGCTGTCCTTCGTTGCACGTCCGCCGCCTAAGATGAGGTTCACCATGCCAACCTCGCTTGTGTTGCAGGCTGCCAGATATCCATCCTCTTCACAGACGATCGGAACACAGTTTGCCGCGAGCCGGAATTTGTTCACATCGTCGATGTATGTGCCATCGCCACCCTGTGCTTCCACAAACTCTTTGAACTTGGCAAGTGCCGCACCGCTCTCGATTGCTTTTTCACACTGTGCCTTCGCAGCTTCAAAATCATCGGATTTTCCTGCCGCCATATACATGTATGCCGCCAATGTGAGTGATACAGTAAGCAGGCGGTGAATACCATGCCTGTCGTAGCCCGCACAATTTTCCATCCCCGCACAATCTGCCTTGTCTGTGCGGTCCGCACCATATCCCTGTTGCGCTATATTTTCGATTGCACTATAGGCATCACACCGGCTCTGCACGTCTGTATCCCCGCTTGTGTCATATGTGAGATATGGCTTCACATCCTTCATCGACAACACCTGCACCGCCTCGATCACTTCGAGCGCATTGCCAACCTTGCAGCCGAGCGGTTCGTTCATATCCGTAATCACACCATAACACGTTCTGCCAGCAGATTTGCCGATATCAACCATGATCTGTGCCAACGCCTTTGCATCTGTTTCGTTCTTCATAAATGCGCCGCTGCCACATTTCACATCCAGCACGATTGCATCCGCACCTGCCGCAAGCTTCTTGCTCATAATCGAAGATGCAATGAGCGGCAGACTGTCGACTGTCGCCGTCACATCGCGCAGCGCATAGATCTTCTTATCTGCCGGTGCCAGATCTCCGGTCTGTCCGACAAGCGCCAACTTCATCGAATTGACGTGTTCAATAAATTCTGTCTCCGGGATACTCACACAGAAACCCGGAATCGCCTCTAACTTATCAATCGTACCGCCCGTGTGTCCAAGTCCTCTGCCGCTCATCTTCGCAACCGGTACCCCCAGACTTGCGAGGATCGGAGCCACGATAAATGTCGTCTTATCCCCGACACCTCCGGTACTGTGCTTATCGACCTTCACACCGTGGATGGCTGCAAGACTGAGCTGGTCGCCGCTTTCCGCCATCGCATGTGTCAGTGCGCAGGTCTCATCGTGCGTCATGCCTTTGTAGTAGACACACATCAGCCACGCACTCATCTGATAATCAGGGATTTCTCCCTTCGTAAACCCTTCCACGATAAAACGGATCTCATCTGCAGTATGCTCTGCGCCGTTCCGCTTCTTCATGATCATATCGTACATTCGATACATCTTACGTCACCCCCTGTGTCGTAAATACATCCTAGCGATTGTCATATCATGCTACATAATATCCTGCAGGAAACTCTTCCCAATTGCCTTTTCATCATCCACACAGCTTCCAAGCAGGTACTCCTCCACGGTCTTTCCAATATCCGCAAAAGTCGGTCTTGTGCCAAGATCCGTTCCCTGCTTCAATCCCTTTCCATACATCAGAATCGGAATATATTCCCGTGTGTGATCGGTTCCCTTAAAGGTTGGATCACAGCCGTGATCCGCATCCACGATCAAAATATCCTCGTCCGTCATCTGCGCATACAGTTTCGGCAGCCATGCATCGAATTCTTCGAGCGCATTCTTATAGCCAAGCGTATCTCTTCGATGTCCGTATTTCATATCAAAATCAACCAGATTCGTGAAGATCAGTCCCGCCGGTTCTGTCTGCATATAGTCAAGCGTCTTCTGCATGCCATCGGTATTTCCGGTCGTATGCACCGACGCACAGATGCCACTGCCATGGAAGATATCACTGATCTTACCGACTCCGCATACCCGCACGCCCGCATCTGCCAGATGCACCAGCACATTGTGTTCCGACGGTTCTAACGCATAGTCACGCCGGTTGCTCGTACGCTCGAACCCATCGCCTTTTCGTACAAATGGTCTTGCAATCACACGTCCGACGCCATGTTCACCAACCAGAATCTTTCTTGCAATCTCACACATCTCATACAATCTTGGAAGTCCGACCTTCTCCTCGGACGCCGCGATCTGGAATACCGAATCTGCCGACGTATAGACGATCGGATATCCGGTCTTCATGTGTTCCTCGCCATATTCTGCAATGATCGGAATGCCGGATGCGACCTTGTTTCCGTAGATGGCTCCACAACCGGTCTGCTCGATAAATGCATCGATAATCTCCTGTGGGAATCCATTTGGATACGTCGGGAATGCATGTTTTGTATGAATCCCAATCATCTCCCAGTGTCCGGTTGTCGTATCCTTGCCGTTGGATAACTCCTGTGCCTTTCCATACACGCCGATCACATCCTGCTTTGTTGCTGCATCGTAAAACGATGTGTTCTCAATCGCACGAAGTCCAAGCTTCGTCAGATTGTCAAATTTTGCATCTGGATAGGCTGCTAAAATATGTCCAAATGTATCGGAGCCAACATCGCCGAACTTATCTGCATCCGGTTCCTCTCCGATTCCTGCACTGTCAAGTACGATCCATATTACACGTTTTGCCATATTTCACGTCCTTTCTGCAAAAGTTCTATGCTTCTGCCTTGTTTTTATTTCTGTAAATCAGGTACAGTGGTAACGCTACAAATACGACTCCACCCACGATATTTCCAAGTGTTACCGGAAGGAGGTTGTTCAGGAAGAACTTACCAACTGTCATCGAATTAAGCTGATCCGGTGTCATGCCTGCCATGATTGCCGCATTGTAGTATGCCTCACCGTGCTTTGCAAGAAGTCCGGCAGGAATGTAATACATATTTGCCACGCAGTGCTCATAGCCTGCAATAACAAACGCCCAAATTGGGAAGAAACATGCGAAGATCTTTCCAATCGCATCCTGACATACACCTGCCAGAAGCACTGCCAGACATACAAGGATGTTACACATGATTCCAGATGTAAATGCCTTCATGAAACTTAAATTCATCTTATTATAAGCCGTCTTGATCGTCGCTGCTGCAAGTGCGCCATTCCCATAATCAAGCTGTCCACAACGGTTTACCAGAACAACTACGATACACGCACCGATCAGATTCGTGATAAATACAACTACCAATACACGAATCATATCGAGAAGCCTGATCCGCTTGTCAAATACAGCAAATGACATCAGGCAGTCACCTGTGAAAAGCTCTGCGCCAATCAGCACAACAAACATCAATCCCACCGGGAATATCGCACCTGCTAATGACTTCGCAAGTCCTGTATTGCTGATTCCGTAAACTGCCGCGCTGCTGCTCGATGCACCAATCGCAATGAAAGCACCTGCCAGCATACCGAGCAATACCAGCTTTCCGAACGAAAGCTTTGTTTTTCCTTCGTATACCCCCATGTTATCTGTAATCAGATCACCGATCTTTTTCGTACCCATTTTTTCTTCCTTCCTGTGTCTTCCATTTTATAATTTTTATATTCTATCAGAAGTCAACAACCGGCTTCCGCAGAAATCTTTCTCTTAGCACGCTTACTTCAGTGCTTCATTCAGTGCTTCTGTACCCGGAAGCACAAACCTTCCATCCTCAATGATTGCCGTCTTTGTGCCATCCGGCTTCACGGCATAGATTCCTCCAATCTCCTCATATGGGATCGTGATATCGGTATGGCAGTTAAAATATGCACCTGCCCGCGCCTCCTTGTCCTCTGAATTGCGCAGTGCGGAGCACTCATTTTCCTTCGCTACGATCTCTCTACCATCGGGGTTGTACAGACGACTGTCTTCGCTGTAGCTGTAACATGTATCACCGACTGCAAAATGCGGTCCCATCTTCTCTACAATCAGAATCGGGAGCTTGTATAAGATTTCATATTTTCTTGCCATCGCATATGCCGTCGTGTTCGTACCGATCGCGAATTCACCGATTGGAAGTGTCTCATGGTGGAATAGCAGATTCTCCTTGATAAGCCGCTTGTTCTCTGCCTCATCCTCGAAGTTCTTACAGGTATAATCAGCAACCTTTCCATCCTCGAAGGTAAGCTTCAAGTCTGTGTATTTAAGTTCGTTCAAATACACCTGGCTCACATGCAGCGTTCCCTTCGTACCGTTGAGTACCGGGGAAGTAAATACTTCACCAAGCGGGATATTCACATCTGCCAGACAATTCTCGAAGTTCGTCTGTGTCTTGCGGTCGATCTTGTGCAGCATCACCTTCATGTCCGTCTGGTTGCCACCCTTGCCAAGCACCTGTACATATTCTGCATCATCGAGACAATCAATCATCGTCTGCTGGATGGATTTGTATTTCTCATTATCGAGCGTATTCACTTCCACAACTGCATCGAAGATCTCCTCGAAATCCGCACCAATCTCCGGGATTGGATATGCGATAATCGTGAAGCTGTACTGGTCATGTGGAATGTAATGATTTGTGATCTCCGCCGCCTTCGACGCATATTCCACAGACATCTTCTGCTGCTTGTCGGATAATTTCCAGACTGTCGGCTTCGTCTGCGGGCTGAACGGATCTTCGCCGAACACCTCAATGACCGCCGGACCTGCATAGACAAGCGCAGCTTCTTTCTCCTGCTCATAGGTCTGCTCCATAACTTCGAGCTTCCGCTCCATGAACGCGCGGTCGAAGAACACTGCATCATCGCCCGCATGGTCATACTCATACTGCTTGTTCGCCGGTGTCGCAGCATATCCGGTACGGATCGTTGCCTTCCGGTTCATACGGCTGACCGGATACCGGAACAGTATTGATGCCAGACCTTCTTTCTCAAACATCTGGATTGCCGCTTTCACCATGCGCTCCTGTCCGATCGCATAGCGGATATTCACAGACTTCTTCGGGCTGATATCGATCCGCATCGTCTCAAAGCCCTTGATAAAGCCCTGCACATACGTGCATGCCAGACTTTCGATCTTCTCCTCCGGAAGCTTCGCCAGATACTGCGCCATCCGAAGCTCATTTTCACCGATATATTCGCCGTACGCATACAGATAATCCGGTGTCATAAGGTCACTCTGCATGATGATATCATACGCAAAAGGATTCACGCATGTAACCGTCTCCCGGATTCTTCTTGCAACAAGCACATCCGCATAATCATACATATAGTAATAGATAGCTTCCTTGATCTCCTTCTCGTCTGGAAGCTTCTCTCCTTCGGATGCAGTAAAGATTCCATACACCTCTAAGAAAAGCTCCATCAGGGAAATCATCGCCTGCATCTCATCTTCATACGCGTACGCAATCATAGCACGGATCTCCGCGTATAACATACATAAATATTTGCCATATTCACCAAGTTTTTCCACGGCATAATCCGGGTTTGCAAAGCTTGCGTCATAATGCTCCGGCAAAATGTCTGCATATAAATTGTGATTGATCTCCTGTAATTTCGAAAGTGGAAGGTCGATCTTACCCGGCTGTGACACAATCTCGTACACGTCATACACATACAGAATAAACTCTGCCACACTGTCAAAATATGTTTTGAGATTCTTCGCACCTGCATCCATCTTCGCAAGTGTATCCCAGATTGTCTGATCCTCTTCCTTTATTTCACTGATTCGTTCTATCGCAAGCTGCATACGCTCCTGCAAATCCGCGTCGTTCATAGTTTCCTCCTACCTCGTCCAAAGACTTTAAAATCTGCCTAATAAAATGATTATGACCGGAACCACAAAGGATACGATGTTCAGCCAGATGGAGATCCGCTTGCCACGCACGCCGCCCTTCTGGGACTGTAAACCCATGCGTGCAAAGATCTCTCCAACGATCGACAGCAGCATGGCGATGATATACAATAACCCGAATACCTCCGGCACATGCCCCGCCGTCGCGATGGACACAATCACACTGACAACTTCGATAATCAGCGCGATTCCACCCATGCAGTCAGCGATAATCGTATCGCTCGCAAACGATGAATCTGTAAAATAATATCTTCGTTTCTTGAACAAACCCATAATCATTTATTTTACACAGCCAATCAGGGTGTTGATATCATCTACCCCGTTTGCCTGCATATATTCCTCAATTCCTTTTATAATCTCAACGGTTGCATATGGATTGTGGAAATTCGCCGTTCCAACTGCAACTGCGGTTGCACCAGCCATGATCATCTCCAATGCATCCTCTGTATTCATCACGCCTCCCATACCGATGATTGGCAGTTTCACGGCATTTGCCACCTGATATACCATACGCACTGCAATCGGATGGATCGCCGGGCCGGATACACCAGCCGTCTTGTTTGCAACTGCAAATGCACGGCGCTTTATATCAATCTTCATTCCGGTCAAGGTGTTAATCAGGGAAAGTGCATCACTTCCGGCTGCCTCGGCTGCCTTCGCCATCTCCGTAATATCTGTGACATTCGGAGAAAGCTTCATGATGATTGGCTGCTTCGCCTTCGCCTTAATTGCCTTCGTGATATCATACAGGGCTTTTGGATCCTGTCCAAATGCGATACCACCCTCTTTCACGTTCGGGCACGATACGTTGATCTCCAGAAGGTCAACCGGTTCATCGCCCAACCGCTCTACGACATCCAGATAATCCTCTGTGCTCTTGCCGCACACATTGACGATGATCTTCGTATCCTTCTCCTTTAAGAATGGGATATCCCGTTTCACAAATGTGTCAATTCCCGGGTTCTGCAATCCAATCGCATTCATCATGCCGCCATAAGTTTCTGCCACACGCGGTGTCGGATTCCCCGGCCACGGAACATTTGCCACGCCCTTTGTCGTTACGGCTCCAAGGAGATTTAAATCTACGAACTCGTCGTATTCCATACCGGAGCCAAATGTACCGGATGCAACAGTGATTGGATTCTTAAGCTCCACTCCTGCAATACTTACCTTTGTATTCATTATAGCTCCACCTCCTCAGCATAAAATACAGGGCCATCCTTGCATACACGCTTATTCTTCACCTGTGAATGGTCGTCAATCTCCTTCGACTTGCATACGCAGGCAAGGCAGGCACCCACACCGCATGCCATACGCTCTTCCAAGGATAACTGTGCTTCGATGCCATGCTCCAGTGCATAGCTCTGAATCGCACGAAGCATCGGTGTTGGTCCGCAGGCATAAATCTCTGTGCCCTCGATGCCGTACTCGCGAATTGCATCCATAACCGTTCCTTTGACACCGATCGTGCCGTTGTCGCTGGATTTGTATACCGTTCCGTATGGTTCAAATTCCTCGGATAAGAATTCCTCATCACGGAATCCAAGCACGATTGACTTCTCGCATGTAAGCTCTTTCGCAAGCTGCAGCATCGGTGGAATACCGATTCCGCCGCCGATCAGGATTGCCTTCTTATCCTTCTTCGTAAATCCGTTTCCAAGTGGTCCGAGTATCGTGATCGTATGATCGGAGGTGAGCATCGAGAATTCCTTTGTGCCCTTTCCTGCAATACGATATACGATCCGGAGTGTACCTGCTGCACGGTCAATCTCACACAGACTGATTGGACGTGGAAGCAGCTTGCTTCCGTCTGCGGAATACAAGTCAATAAACTGTCCCGGTACTGCCTGGCTGGCAATCTCCGGTGCCTGTATCACCATTGAATATATGTCTGTGGCGATCTCGTCCTGACGGACGATCTTCGCCTCCATCTTTATCTTTCCCATTTTCGACTCCTCTTAATTGTTTTATTGCGAAACATCCTACTTCTCGGTAATCCGTTGCACATATTACGCAATTCTACGCAGACGCGCTCCCGCTCACTTCCACATGTAGCGGTACTAAACTCATTGCCCCAGAAAAAACATCTGGGAGCAATTCGTTAAGTACCGACATGTTCCAATGGTCTGCGTATGAATTGGTAAATATGTGCAACTCAATAAACGTTTTTGATGTTTCGCAATTATAACTATTTCATAGTAACCTTTTCAAAATGCATCGATAAATCTGCTATCTTGTATTTATTAGTGGCTTGCGTATGGGTATCACCACATCGCTTTCGCTCTGTGGTATTTCGTCGGACGCATCCTAGATATAAACCTTCGGTTTATATGCGTCCTCCTCTGGCGCCGTTAATGTCGGCGATCATGTCCTTGACTGCCTGGCGGCTCGCATCTGCATATCCGGTCTCACCGAAGGATGCGTATTTGTCCTGCTTGTAAGCAGCGATGATGCCACGGGAAGAGTTGACGATCGCACCAAGTCCATCCGGATTGAAGTAATGTACGAGATCTTCTGCCTTGCCGCCCTGCGCACCGTAGCCCGGTACAAGGATGTATGTCTTCGGCATCAGCTTCCGGAGTATCTTACCCATCTCCGGATATGTCGCACCAACCACACATCCGACATTGCTGTATGTATCGCCCATGCAGGCTTCACCCCACTCAACGACTTTCTCTGCAACAAGCTCGTACAATGGACGGCCATTAATAAGCTGATCCTGGAACTCGCCGGAAGATGGATTGGATGTCTTCACAAGTACGAAGATACCCTTATTGTACTGCTTGCATACATCCACAAATGGCTTCACACCATCGGTTCCAAGATATGGATTGACTGTCACGAAATCCTCATCGAATCCAGCATATTCTTTGCTTCCTACCTGCACCTTGCCAAGATGTCCGACTGCATATGCCGTTGATGTAGATCCGATGTCACCACGCTTGATGTCGCCGATGATTACAAGTCCCTTCTCCTTTGCATATGCACAGGTCTTGTGGAATGCAATGAGTCCCTCGATTCCAAACTGCTCATACATTGCGATCTGCGGTTTCACTGCCGGAATCAGATCGTAAGTTGCATCGATAATTCCTTTATTGTATTCCCAGATTGCCTCGGCTGCACCTTTTAAGGTCTCTCCATACTCAGAAAATGCTTTCTTCTGGATATACTCCGGTACATAGGAAAGCATCGGATCTAATCCGACTACAATCGGTGCGTCCTTCTTCTCAATCTGTGCTACTAATTCATTAATCATTTATTTGTCCTCCTATTATGGTAATGCCACTCGCATCCGCTCAACGGCCTCCTACTGATCTTCTATAATTGCCCCATTGTAGCGGAGCTCACCATCTACGATGGTTGTCAGAACCTTTCCAACTAATGTCTGTCCGGTATATGGGGTATTGTGTCCCTTCGATTCAAACTTGATCGGATCAACGACCCATGTTTCTTCCGGATCGAAGATTACGATGTCCGCCTTCGCTCCCGGTGTCAGTCTTCCGTACTTGTCATCGATGCCGATGATCTTCGCAGGATTGTAGCTCATCTTCGTCGCCATATCCATGATATCCATAAGGCCCGGTGCTACAAGTGCCGTATACGTAAGTGCGGCAGACGTCTCTAATCCGACGATTCCAAATGGTGCCTTATCAAAGAACTGATCCTTCTCTTCTGCGGAATGTGGTGCATGATCGGTAGAGATTGCAGGCATCGTTCCGTCTACCAGCCCTTCCACCAGTGCCTTTACATCCTTCTCTGTCCGGAGTGGCGGATTCATCTTGTAGTTGCTGTTGGCTTCCTTGATATCTGCATCCGTCAATGTGAAATGATGTGGACAAACTTCGGCTGTGACATGCGCGCCAAGCCGCTTCGCCATCCGCATAAGCTCGACCGTTCCAATTGTGGAACAATGGCAGATATGAAGCTTCGCCCCTGTCTCATGTGCAAGAAAAATATCACGCGCGGTGATGACATCCTCCACGGAATTCGGAATACCCGGCACACCAAATTTCTCCGATGCTACACCCTCATTTAACACGCCTTTTCCAACGAGATCCTTGTCCTCGCAGTGCGCCATGATCACTGCACCAAGCTCGGCTGCTTTCTTCATCGCCTCGCGGTAGACACGGATATCCATAACACTTTTTCCATCTTCGGAAAATGCAACAGCGCCTGCCTTTAACATCGCTTCCATATCGACAAGCTCTTTTCCTTCCATCCCTTTCGTAATAGAGGAAAGCTGCTTCACATGCACATATGCATGCTCCGCACGTTGCAAAATATCCTGCAATACTTCCACGTTATCGACAACCGGTTTTGTGTTTGGCATCGCACAGACTGTCGTCACACCACCCGCGGCTGCTGCACGCGAACCGGTAATGATGTCTTCCTTGTATGTCAGTCCCGGATCACGAAAATGTACATGCAGATCAATAAACCCCGGCATTACATATTTACCCTTTGCATCGATCACAAGATGTCCATTTTCCTGGGCTTCGTTGTAATCTGCCTGCTCGCCGCGGCTTCGCACGTAAATCTTCTTTATACAATCCTGTTCAATCAATACGTCTGCGATCTCGTGCAACCCGGTTGCAGGATCGACGACGTGACCATCAACTATGAGCATAATAATCCTCCTGTGTATTTATACTACATACATCTTATACGTCACACTTTCCTTGTATAACATGTAGAATAACCTTCGTTGTGATTCGAGTGCATCCGTACCGGAAACACGCACGGTTACACTTACTTTACTGCCTTCGTACTGCAATGCAGTCACTTCGGTTCCGAAGTCGCCAAGTACGGAAAGCATATCCTGTATAGACATCCCCTGTTCCGCCTGTGGATTGGGTGTCAGCTCGATCTTCACAGATGCATCTGTGGTGTCTCTTTCGTTTATCGCTGCCTGAACTGATCTATACTGCGTCTCAAATTCCGTATCCACATTTCCTTTTCCAAGGAAGATTCCATACTGATGATACCGCGATAATTGCATAACCTTCCGCACATACAGACGGTACAGTTTTTCCTCATCTGCATCACCGGGGAAACGTGCGTACACCTGCTTTTCGCGCTCTGGTTTGTATACGCTGTCCTGCGTTTGAAGCTTCGCTTCTGCCACATCTTCCGAGCAGCGCAGGCGATCCGTAAAATAGCGATGCATCGCATCATCCACCGCGTTGATCTGTTTTCGTATCTGATCTAATTCCATATTCTGATTTGTATTCCTTCCTGAATCCTTTTTCAAACCATAATTATTTTTTATTTTACCATAAGTCGACAAAAAAAGAAATGTTCTTGCTAGAATTTAACAGGATATCCCTGCAAAAAATTCTCATACTATCCATATATATCAAATCAATCAGAAAATGGAAGGGAATGTATTATGAATCAAACAGAGCACGCAGAAACAACCGTATATCTTTCCCTCGATGCAAGCACGATGGTTGCGTCCAAGCAGGTACACATTGAAGATATTGCTTCCGTCTTTTGCAGCCAGCCGGATATCATGCACGACGTGAAAAAAATCAAGCTGTTTACATTTCGTGACAACGAGCAGGGGCAATTAGTCGTCAATGCCCTTGCAATCATTGGAGAAATTCTGAAATACGATAAATCCGTGACTGTCCAGAATATTGGCAGCCAGGAATGCGTCGTCTACTATCGGAACTTAAGCGACGGACACAAACGAACCGGAAAAATAAAAGCCGCATTTCTGATGCTGCTCGCCTTTTTCGGAACCGCCTATTCGATCATGTCCTACAACGGGGACGTCGGTGCCATTGATCTGCTGCAGGATCTGTATCAGATGTTTACTGGAACGCAGGCAAGTGCAACCACTGCCGGATATCGATTTGGCATTCTGTTTTACTGTGTCGGGCTGTTCTTCGGTATGCTGCTCTTCTTCAATCACGGTCTGAACCACAAGAAAGCCGATGATCCGACACCGCTGCAGGTACAGATGCGATTATATGAGCGGGATGTCAACGATGCAATCGTTGTAGACAGCGCACGGGAGGGAACGAGTCTCGATGTTGATTAAAACGATTGCTTACTGTTTCTTTTGTATCTGTGCCGGTAGTGCTGTTTCCGCTGGTTTTGTCGCATTTATCACGATGCTTGGTATCTTCGATAAACTGGCAGAGCAGATGAAATCCGGCAAAGGTGTCCACCGAATCGAAGCTTTGATCATCGCCGGTGTCACGATTGGAAATGCTGCGTATCTGTTCGGACTCCGGATTCCGATCGGGCTGGCAGGATTCAGCATCTTCAATCTGTTTGGCGGCATTTTTATCGGGTGTCTCGCCGGTGCTTTAGCAGAAACCTTACAGGTCATGCCAATTCTATCCCGCCGTTTGGGCGTGCGGACATGGCTCCCTTATGTGATTGCCGCGGCTGCCATCGGAAAAGCACTCGGCTGCGCCTGGCAGATTCTGTTTTTTCCTTCTTAAATTATAGCGAAAGGAGTTATCTCTATGAAAGTAAAGCAAAACGACCAGGAATATAATCGTTACGTCGAAGCGATCACGCCGAAGCACAGTTGTTTCAAAAACTGCCTGCACGCCTTTCTCGTTGGCGGCTGTATCTGTCTGCTTGGGCAGGTGATCTTCAACGTATGTACGACGCAGTTTCATTATGAGGAGGCAGATGCAATGAGCGTCTGTTCGATCCTGCTTGTATTTCTCTCCGTCCTGCTTACGGGGTTAAACCTCTACAAACCACTCGCGAAATATGGTGGTGCCGGTGCTCTGGTTCCGATTACCGGATTTGCGAATTCCGTTGCCGCCCCAACGATTGAATACAAAAAAGAGGGTGAAGTGTTCGGAAAAGGTGTCAAAGTGTTCACGATTGCCGGACCTGTTATCTTATTCGGTGTCGTAGTAAGCTTTGTCGCCGGTTTCATCTATTGGATTTTCAAACTACTGTAATAACAGATTATCCAGAAAGGAGTTATTATGAATCAGAATGAACAAGAAAAAACAAATCAGGCTGTCGGAAAACAGACCATACGCTTTGCCTGTCCACCAGCAATTTTAAGCCGTGCCTCAATCGTCGGTGACATGGAAGGGCAGGGACCTCTCGCCTCCTATTTCGACCAGATTGAGCCAGATCCTGCCTTCGGCATGGACTCGTGGGAAGAAGGCGAATCCGAAATGGTGCGCCGCGCAGTACAGACTGCCATCACGAAATCCGGCATCGCCAAGGAGAATATCCGCTATATCTTCGGTGGCGATCTGCTTGGACAGTTGATCGGTTCTACATTCGGTCTGAAAGATTTTCAGATACCTATCTTCGGTCTGTATGGTGCCTGCTCCACCTGTGGCGAAGCATTGTCACTTGCAGCTATGACTGTCAATGCAGGCTATGCCTCGCATGTCATTGCCGTGACAAGCAGTCACTTCGGTGGTGCAGAAAAACAGTTCCGGTTTCCACTGGAATACGGCAACCAGCGCCCACTCTCTTCTACCTGGACAGTCACTGGAAGCGGCGCATTCCTTGTATCTGCAACCAGTCCAGATCAGCCGATGAAAGAATACCCTCGCATCACTTCTGTGACAACCGGAAAAATCGTTGATTACGGCGTACGGGACAACATGAACATGGGCGCCTGTATGGCACCTGCCGCAGCAGATGTCATCTACCAATGTCTCGAAGATCTCGCCGTCAAGCCATCTCATTTTGATAAAATCATCACTGGCGATCTTGGAAAAGTCGGCAGTGAAATTCTGATAAAACTGTTACGGGATAACGACTACGACATCGAGAAACAGCATATGGACTGCGGCGTCTGTATCTTCGACAACGAGGAACAGGATACCCACAGTGGCGGCAGTGGCTGCGGCTGTGCGGCTGTCACACTTGCCGGTTATATTCTGCATCAATTAGAATCAAACGAATGGAAACGCGTGTTATTCGTCCCTACCGGAGCATTGCTTTCTACAGTCAGCTTCAACGAGGGACAGACGATCCCCGGCGTCGCGCACGCCGTTGTCATTGAACACATCGATTTATAAATTGGAGGATGTATATATGGACTATATTCTTGCTTTTGTCATCGGAGGAATCATCTGTGTACTGTCACAGATTCTGATGGATACAACCAAGCTTATGCCCGGACGGGTGATGGTAATCTTAGTCTGCACGGGTGTGATCTTAGGGGCAGTTGGTATCTACGAACCTTTCATGAAATTTGCCGGAGCGGGTGCTTTCGTTCCCCTGACCGGATTCGGCTACAACCTGTGGAAAGGAATCAAGGATGCAGTAAACGAAGAGGGCTTTCTCGGACTGTTCCGCGGTGGTTTCAAAATGGCAGCCGTCGGAACCTCCGCCGCTTTGATCTTCTCTTACTTTGCATCTCTCATCTTCTCTCCAAAGATGCCAAAGAATTGAAGCTTTATTTATAACAAAAACAAAAAGAAGTATCTGATTGCAGTCATAAACAACTGTTCTCAGATACTTCTTTGATTTATATTACGTTTGCGGCTCCGGTGCCTGTGTCGTCGGCTCCGGTTGCTGTGTTGTTGGTTGCTGCGTTGTTGGCGCCTGTGTTGTCGGCGGTTGTTGCGTCGTCGGTGCCGGCGGCTGTGTTGTCGGCGTTGGTGCCGGATCGGTACCTCCAGTCTTCTCAAAGGTAACACTGATCGTTCCGTTTGCCTGTACATCGTTAAATGTAAAGCTTGAAACAGCGCCCTGACTCTGTCCATTTACAATGACATCCTTGATCCGGTATCCATTGTGCGGTGTGATATAGAAGGTTACATTCGCGCCCTTCGCGACTCGAACTGTCGGTGAAATCGTTCCACCTTCACCCGCCGAAGAAGCAAGTTCAATCTCGCCTTCCTCTAACGGTGTATGAATATCACACACCTCATCCGTGTACTCGTATCCATCGGTAGATTCTCCGCTGGAGCCTACCAGCTTTTTATTACCATTTTCATCAATCTCGACTGTGAATGAAACGGTCTCCGGACATCCACTGTTTGCACGTTTGTGTGACTCTGTACAGAACTCAATCGCTTCATGTCCACTACATCTCTGTGATGGGATATCTGCCTGTGCATAATAATCCGAAGAAGTTGGGCAGCCTTCACCCGGAAGCAATCCGGTGATCTCGCAGACGCTGATCGTCGTGATACCCTCAGGTCGCTCAAAGTCTGCCGATGTATCCTGTCCTTCTAACTCTACAATCTGATCCATGATATCGCGCCACATATATTTATGTGTATTCTGTCCACCCATATCAACGTTACTGTCATAACCCATCCAGATAGACGCGGTATAATATGGTGTCATACCGCAAAACCAAAGATCATAGTTTTCAGAGGTTGTACCTGTCTTACCTGCACAAGTCATACCAGACTGTAATCTTGCCGGCGTACCAGTTCCGCTTGTAACTACGGACTTCATCGCCTCGATCAACTGCCATGCAGTTGTCGGCTTGATTACCTCATGGGAGGTTGGTGTCGTGTTGTCAACTACCACATTTCCATCATGATCGATAATCTTGGTAAACAAAACCGGCTGATTGTAAACACCACCATTTGCAATCGATGCATAAGCGGCTGTCATCTCATAATTCGTAACACCATAACTCAATCCACCCAGTGCACACGCCTGTGTCTTATCTGTGAGCAGCGTACCATTGCTGTCCACCTCCTGGTCTACCAGTGTCGTATATCCAAACTTCAACAAATACTCAAATGCTGCCTCTGGTGTCTCTTCGGTAATTGCCTTTACCGCACAGACGTTAATGGAGCTTGCGATACTCTTACGGATCGTACAATATCCGCTATGTCCGCCACCGGCATTCCGAACCTCATTACCATTTGCATACTGATATGGCTCATCGTTAAACGATGTTGCAAGACCTGCCTTACCACTGTCGATCAGCGGTGCATATGCTGCTACGATCTTGAACGTGGAACCCGGCTGTCTCTCTGCCTCCGTTGCACGGTTAAATGCACGGTTTACGGTCTTCGTACCACGTCCGCCTACCAGTGCTTTTACATAGCCGGTATGCTGATCCATGATTGTGAACGAAAACTGTGGCTGCGGTGATACAGAAAATGCTTCAGCGACATAGGTTCCGCCTGTCTCTTCCAGCATCGCTTCCTTGAATGTGTCGGCTGCGGCTCTCGCATCCTGTTCACTCGGATAAATATTATTATACTTTGAATTTCCTGTCTGCTCTGCAAAATAATTGGTCAGATCGCCAATGCTGTAATTGTAATTTGTTTCTTTGTCGGCTCCCAGAAGTGTCAGCTTGTAGCTCAAACCAACCTTCGTGCTATTGCTTACATATTCCGGATTGTTGATGACATCATCACAGATCTTCTGGATTGCTTTATCCTGTGCAGAGTAAATCTCATAACCACCCGTGTAAAGCTTGTTCTCCGCCTCTGACTTTGTACAGCCATACATATCCATAAACTTCTCTATGACACCATTTATGATAGCATCCTGATAGAAAGTGTTCACGTCAGATTCTGCAAGCTGAACCTCATGCTCGGCATCGATTCTCGCATAGACATCATCTGCCACTGCCTCGTCATACTGCTGCTGTGTGATGTATTCCTGATCTAACATCTTCTTTAAAACTTCCGCCCGGCGCTTTTTGTTCTCGTCTGGATTGGCAACCGGATCGTAACGGCTTGGGTTCTGTGGAATACCTGCAATAACTGCGATCTCTGAGATCGTAAGTTCCGTCATATCCTTACCGAAATATTTCTCGGAAGCTGCCTGAACACCACTGACACCACGTCCCAGATAGATCGTGTTCAGATAGTACTCAACAATCTGCTCCTTTGTGTACTGCTTCTCCAGCTCAATCGCCAGATACTGCTCCTGAATCTTACGTTCCAGCTTGTCCATAAATGTCGTCTCATCCAGACCGACATTAAATACCTGGTTCTTGATGAGCTGCTGCGTCAGCGTCGATGCACCCTCATTAAAGTGACCGCTTGCCGCGCCCTTTGCAAACGCACGGAAGATACCGCGCACATCAATACCATTATGCGTCCAGAATCGCTGATCCTCGATCGCAACAAACGCATTGACCATATCTTTCGGGATTTGATCATAATATACATAAACACGGTTGGAATCGATCGTGGAGATCTCTCTTTCTACCGTGCCGTCCTGTGACCGGATATTCGACCGGTATCCCTGCGGAACGATATTGATACTGGAGGTATCCGGTGCATTGTCCAAAATGCCCTTCATCATACCGAATCCGGCTCCGGCTCCGGCTATGATCACTGCAATGATACCAACCAATATGACCTTAAAAAGTATAACCAGCACTTTTCTCGTATTTCGTTGTGTTTTGGAAACAAGTTTTCTCTGTTTTTTCTCAGTTTCCGCTTTTGAATAGCCCATCGAGCTACCTCCCTTTATTTTTGCATATAAGTATCCAGATAAACGCCATTATAGCAAACTTTTACCACAAATACAAGATATTACCTATTCTAAACATTTTTCTTTTCCTCTATTCTTTTTCTCCATTTTTTGGTAGAATAAGTTTAGGTGCCGCGGATTTTTCCGCGTGTAAATTCACTGCGCATTTACATGCCCCACAAGTATAGTCGCAGTCGGAGGCTTAAGATGAAAGGTTTTGTAGGCATCGGTCGCGCAGACCATGTGGAAACAGCCATAACGGAAGCAACCGCCGGATTGAAAAAAGCAGATTTTCTGATCCTGATTGCTCCCTTTTCAAAAATAGAAGCTGCCGCCGCCCTGCTCGGTGAGAAATATCCGGGCACGCCGATGATCGGCACCAGTGGCGAAGGCATTGCAAAAGAAATGCGTCTGAATCAGGCAGTCATCGTCATCGGATTTGCAGGCGTGGAAGTATGTACGGGCGTGATCGAGGATGTCCGCACAACTCCGGTCAAATCCATGCATACATTTCTTGCGAATCTACAGGCAATCGAACCGGGAGATTCCGATACAATCTGTCTGGAATTTATGACTGGATGTGAGGAGCGTGTCCTGTCAACCGTCCATGATTCCCTGCTGGAAGCTGGTGTTCCGTTGATTGGTGCCAGTGCTTATGGCGTCCTGCTCGGTGAAAAACACTGTGTGATTTTAGACGGGAAGGTTCATACGCGAAGCTGTGCGTATGCATTTATCAAAAACAAAGGTGGCAAGATCCATCTGTATAAGGAAAATATTTACAAACGGCAGAGCCGCCGTGCGCATTTCGCCAACTTGGTAGAACCGGGAACGAAAACACTGTTTCAGTTAGATGGCGTTCCAGCATTAGAGCTCTACCAGGAGGAAACCGGCGTCCAGCTCGAAGATATCCTCTCTGCCATGCCGCGCCATCCACTTGGACGCGCCCTCGGTGAGGATACCTGTATCATCCAGACAATGTCGGTCGACCGGAACGGCGTCATGTTCAACGGCAAGGCAATCTATGAAAATGACAGCATCTATATCATGGATGTCGATGATTACCGGCAGATTCACGAAGAACTGCTTGCCTCCATACAGGCATCTCCGGTTTCATTCCTGCTCGGCTTTGACAGTGCGAACCGTGTGCGCCTATTTGCAGAGGAAGATGCCCTGACCGACTATGTTGCTTCATTCCGTACGGTTGCACCTGCTGCGATCTTCGTCGGCGACGGCCAGCAGTTTAACAACCAGCATATGAATCAGACACTTGTGCTTGCAGCATTTGAATAATTACACGCAGGAGGTATAACCACGATGTTTAAAAAGAAAACAGAAATACATGCAGTTCCAACAGAAACGGTAACCGGGCTTGCCTTAAAGCAAAGCTTAGAGCCGATCACCCAGATTACGAAAAGCCTGAAGGAAAACCGGAAATCCCTGATTGAAGAAGAAATGCAGACCGCAAGTCAGATCTCTGATATCCAGGGTTCCTTTGATACGATCCTCGCGCAGTCCGATCAGGTTGCTTCCGGTATGGATTCCATCAAGCAGGAATTTGCCAATATCGTAGAAGTTTCTTCCCAGATTGAAACGAGCGTCAGCGGAGTACTTACCGCGACCGATCAGGCAAACGAAAATGTCGACAGCCTGCAGGAAAGCTCTTCCAATGTACTGAAGGATTTCCAGCATGTCGTGGAAGTCTTAAATAAATTCCAGAGCAGCTTCGACGAGATTCAGGAGACAATGTCCGGTATTATTGGTATCGCCAACCAGACAAACATGCTCTCCTTAAACGCTTCGATTGAAGCCGCCCGTGCCGGGGAGCACGGTCTCGGGTTTGCCGTTGTCGCAACCGAGGTCAGCACCCTGTCCGCAGAGATCAAGAAGCTCGTCGATACTGTAAATGCAAACATGGCACTGCTCCGCGAGGACGCTTCCAACTTAAATGCTTCGATGGAAACAGCAAACCGGATGCTCTCCCATGAACAGGAGCAGGTAAAAAAGACAACCGAACTGTTTGGCAATATCAAAGAATCCGTCAACGGTGTGATTGAGGTTCAGCAGCAGATTGCCGCTGCCGTTGACACTTGTAACGAAACCGCTGATCAGATTCAGGGAGATATCCTAAGTGCCAAGGACGGCTATATCGGCGTGTCCGAGACAGTCAACCAGTTATCCGGCGATATCACACGCAAGAATCAGTTGTACGAAAACATGATCAACCTCTTAGATCAGGTCGATCCGATCGTCGAAGAAGTACAAAAAACACATATCAATATTTAATGGCAACAAAAAAGTGGCAGGGATTTTATATCTCTGCCACTTTTTTTGCGGTAACTTCCACCAACTGTTCCAGTTCCGGAAGTACAAATATCTGTAATTGCGGGATGATTCCCGGCTCGGCGATTGCAACACTCTGCGATAACTGGGCTTTTGTCCGTTCCATCGCTTCCGGCGCATAGTCCCAGTCGATCTCTGTAATCCGCCGTATACGTTCCCATTCTTTCGCATTGAACTCCAGATTCGGAAACATTACATTATATCTATTTGCGAAATACGCATTCATCCGGTCGTAATCACCATAATACCATCTCTTAGAGAAAAATTCCTGACGATCATACATCTGCTGTTGTTCCAACACTTCTACAAAAGTAACCGCATCGTATAACACCTCCGGTTGCTTTTGCGCATTATAAAACCGGAAATGTCTGTCCCAGTACAGATCCAGAAAATTATAATCGAGCAAAAGATGCGCATAATATCCACGCACATACGGCTCCTGTAATGCATCACCATATTTCTGTAAAAACCAGTCCAGATCCGGTCGGCGCACCAGCTTGTCATAGGTCGCATCGTTCCAGAAATGTGTGTAATGCTTATCCCTGCACATATCTGCGATCATATTTCCAAGAAAAAATGCATTTTGCTCCTGTGCGTTCATCTCCGGCAGCATCTCCAGCGCGCGTTTGGCACAGGATAAATGGATTACATAGCTTGGCATATCCGAACCTCCGACAACAAATCATCGTCCAGAAATACATTCTTGATATTTGGCATCGGCAAAATCTTCGTTTCCACCAAAGCTGTCACTTCCTTCCGCTCTGCCACATGCTTTGTCCGAACTGTCGTGCGCTTGTCTGTGACAAACTGCAGCTTCTGTTCTTTTACTGCCTTCATGCTGTAAAAAAGCAGTCCCTCCATCACATCGGCAATCCGTTCTGCCGTTGTAACCGAGCGCATCAGCTTCTCCTCCGTCGTTGTAAACTCGCGCTTGTAATCGATACAGCGGATGTAAATATCTGAGATATCCCCCAGTCTCCGGCGCTCAAAGATATCCTGAAACTGTCCAAGTGTCTCCATCCGTACATTTGCGGTTCCATTTACTTCTGCAGATAAGACCTCTCCCATCGCGACTGCATACACATAGGTCGACGCAGACACCCGCAGATTCTGTAAAAATGCATATACCGCAAGGGAAATCCCCCACATCTTCGATGGGAACAAAATTCCCACACTGTCTGCATCCAGACATTCTCCATGATATTCTGTATATTTCATCACCTTGCAGTTTGGAAGATTCTGTACCATCTGTTCAGTCATTGCCTGCCGGCAGTCCATCTTCCATGCATGTCCTGCAGACACATCAATATAATCAGACACGTAAAAAATATAATTCCGTGCCTCTTCTATCTCATTTTTCAATTCCATACCCCTCATTTGTATCCTCCCACTACTCTCCCGAAGCTTTCTTCTGTACAAGTGATTCATACAGTGTGCGAAAAGCAAAGCTCCAATATTCTTCCATCGTCATCCCGGTCTGCTTCGTGATCTCTTTTTTCTTCTGTGCCGAAATCTGAATAATACCGCTTAAGGATGACCAGAGATACAAAACCGTCGGCTTTGTATCGAGTGTTTCCTGTAACACATTTGTGTTTTTTCCCTTCTGGACGAGCGCTTCCATCAATCCATATAATTCCTGCAGGATCTCCGGCAGAATCACCGTGCCCTGCTTCCGGCTGTTGGTTGCCTTCTCCTCAAACATCAGGGAAGCATAATACTTCGGATATCGTTCACAGAAAGAAACCAGCCGTTCACACAGCTTGTAATAGCTGTCCTCAAAAGAGGTATCTCCCTCGATATACACCGTCATCTCACCAATCAGGATATCGAGATAATCAACCACTATGGAATTATAGATATCTTCCTTGCTCCGGAAATATACATAAATCGTCGACTTGCTGTAATCTGCCTGCAGCGCAATATCGTCCATCGTCGTGTCCTGAACGCCTTTCGTCTCAAATAACTCCCTCGCCGCCGTCAAAATATTGTCGCGATTAAACTGTTCCAGCGCAAGCTTCTTGCGTGCTCCCATATACTCTCCCGCCAAATACAACTATTGTTGACATTATACAACGTGAAGTATGTTTTTTCAACTATAAGTTTTATTATTCTACTTTTATTTCTAGCATTGTACTTTTTATATATAAATCGAACTTCTAGTTCGATTTATAAAAATCCAGATTCTGACGCATCTGAATCAGTATTTTCTTCTCCAGCCGGCTGACCTGCACCTGACTGATTCCCAGCACCTTCGCAACCTCTGTCTGTGTCCTATCCTCGAAAAACCGCAGCCGGATCAATTCCTGTTCCATCTCCCCCAGCTTTTCCATTGCCTGTCCGACCAAGATCCGATTCATGATATTTTCCGCTGCCACTTCCGACTGTGCTTCATCCACCAGTCGCTCCACCAGACTGACCTGTGTCCCATCCTTGCCACAGATTGTCTGCTGGATGGATTCCACCTCCCGGTTCGCCTCTGTCGCCATCACGATATCCTCGACGCAAAGTCCCGTATAGTCTGCCAGCTCATCCAGCGTTGCCTCTCTTCCATATTTGTGCAGCAACGCCTCCTTCGCTTTGCTGATCTGATAGCCATTTTGTTTTAGGATACGCGATACCTTGATCGCACCATTATCACGCAGAAACCGTTTGATTTCTCCAGCGATCAGCGGCACGGCATAGGTGGAAAACTGCACGCCATAACGGCTTTCAAACCGGTCACATGCCTTGAGCAGTCCGATACAGCCAATCTGATACAGTTCCTCGAGATCATAACCACGGTTGACAAACCGCCGCGCAATGCTCCACACCAACCCGGTATTATCTGAAACTATTTTTTCCTTTGCAGCCTTGCTCCCCATCTGTGCCTGTTGAAATAGTTCCCATTCATTCATTTATTCATAATGTGGTGCCGGTGCACCGATCTCCTTCCACATTTTTACCACGGTACCTTCGCCTGCGGCAGATTCAACCTCCAGCCGATCCATAAATGCCTCCATAAAGGAAAACCCCATACCAGATCGTTCCTCTTCCGGTTTTGTTGTGAAAAGTGGCTCCATCGCCTGTTTGACATCCGCGATGCCTATTCCTTTGTCCCGCACTTCTATGTACACCGAACGGTCTTCCACGACTGTACGAATCCAGATTTTTCCCGCACCTTTCTCATAGCCATGAATGATTGCATTTGTGACCGCCTCGGAAACTGCCGTTTTAATATCCGACACTTCTTCGAGCGTTGGGTTCGTCGACGTGATAAATGATGCCACGATCACACGGGCAAAGCTCTCATTTTTCGCCACACTGTCAAATTCCACATTCATTTCGTTTGCACTATTCATAATATCCTCCCTTTACCATCTCCTTTTTTATCGCATCCAGGGAATCCATCTTCTTTAAGATGCGATAGATTCCTGACATCAACAAAATGCGATCGATCGTTTCATTGACATGCACCGCATATACACATCCTCCCTTGTCATGCACCATCCGAAACCGTCCGGTAATCAGCCCGATGCCGGAACTGTCCATGAACTGCGTCTTCGAGAAATCAAAGATCAGGTACCTGATCTCCTCCTCATCAAACACATGTGCCGTCTTTCGCTTGAGCATATCCGCCGCATAGTGATCAAGCTCCTCCGGCAGATAATAAATCAGCACACCATTTGCTACTTCATACACCATAAATTGCCTCCTATATCCATATATCCAGAAAAAAATGCAAAAGAAAAAGAAAGTGAAATCATTTCACTTTCTTTCGTAATTTCGAATAATCATCGATTACTCTTTGTCTATCATATTTTGTAAATCTGTATCTGACATGCCCGACACAACATTGGAATAATCAGGAAGATCCGTCTCCCCCTGTGCGGCTCCATTTTGCAGTGTATCAATCTGTTTTGTCAGACTGTCCACCTCTGCACTCAGGCTGTTGATCGTGGAATTTTTCCCGGCAAGCTCCTCACTGTATGTCTTAATCAGCTGTTCATTTTCTACCCGCAGCTTCTTTTTCTGTCCAGGCAGAATGAAAAAGCTGAAAAGAAGGACGCCAAACACCAGCCCAAGCAACATATACAACCCAGAGTATTTTGCAAGGCTGACCTGTCCAAACTGTCCGGTTCGCACAACGCTTGTATCTTTCTTTGCCTTGATCTCCTGAAACAGATTCTTCTTCTCGATCTTCTTCGGTGCTCTGCCATCCTCGGTCACAACGATCTCCTCAAGGTAATCGTCGTCTAAGAGTCCATCATTATCCACGTTCTGTTTACGCATCTCAATGATGTTTTCCTCGGTATCTCCCATCTCCCGCAGATAATGCACCGCAAGGGAATTCGCCTTATCGATCTTTAAGACACGACGCAGAGTCACTCTTGCCTTCTCGTAGTTATCTGTCCCGATATACAAAAGGGCAAGCAGCAAATATCCTTTCACAAAATGTGGATTGTCCGAGAGTGCACTTTTGAGCTGCAAGATTGAAAGATCATAATCTTCGCTGTGCGCATACTGGATTGCCATGTTGAACTTCCGCGCAAGCTGATCGACACTCTCCAACCGGGCTGGATCTTTTTTCAGTTCTTTTAAGTATTTTGTCGCAAGGTTATTTTCCTGTTGATAGTTGATGCTCATAACCCATTCGCTCATCGCCTGCACAGCCTCACCCATCTCATAATAGATGAGTCCCAGCAGATTGCGTGCTGGCACATTTCGCTTGTTATACCGCAGTGCCTGCAACAGAGATTCAATCGCACCGGACAGATCTCTCGCCGATGCCCGGTCATACCCAATATTGTAATAATAATTGGATGTATTCTGCGCTTTTTTAAGCATCGACAACGGAAGATAACATTCCGAACAATATCCATTTTTCCGCACCTGTGCACCACAATGGGGGCACAGCACCGGTCGCATTGTTGTTGCCATCTTATCTTCTCCTTGCCCGCACAGATACTGCATTATCCAATATGCTGCCTGTATTTCTCAAGTCCTGTGTCATCTGTAATACAATATCACTGATATCCTTCAAATCATTGCTGTAAATGGCTTCCTCCGCCTGATTCACTTCCGGAATCGGCGAGAAACGCTTCAATTCTTCTTCAAAATTTATCATACGGTTTCCTCCCATATGTCTTTTATCTTTCCTATCAGATACAGAGAGCCCACGCAAAACAGCATGCCGCCGCGTGCCTCCACAGCTGCATATGCTTCCGCGAAACAGCTTCGGATGTCATTATCTGCATAGACATGTACATTGCGTTCCGTCTTCTTCGCACAATCGCGGAACAATGCCGCAATATACTCTGCGGAGATTGCGCGGTCAGAATCCAGCGACGTCACATAGACCGCCTCCACTTCCAGATTCTGCATCAGATATGCGATCATCGGTTCGTAGTCCTTATCCCCGGCGACTGCAAAGAGAAGTGTTTTCTCCCGGTCTGCATACCCGGCATTCACGCTCTCAGTAAATCGCTCGATGGCACTCTCGTTGTGTGCCCCATCGATCACGATATTCCCATTCAGCTTCTCCATACGTCCCGGCCAGAAAAACGCATCCAGCGCAAGCTGTATTTTCTCCTGTGCGATTTGCCTGCCTAACAGCACCGTACCTGCTGTGATCGCAGTCACGGCATTGTCTACCTGATAGGTGGCCACACTATCAAGCCGCAAACCATTGTAACTATAATAGCGGCTATACATTGAAAAATCAATGGTTTTATCTGTAAATTCATCGATATTATACTCCACATTTGCGACATTTATTGCTTCTGCCGCAAGTGCTTCTGCCTGATTTTTTACGACGGCATCCGCTTCCAGACTGCCCGTGTGGTACACAACTGGAACGCCTGTTTTTATAATCCCGGCTTTTTCTCCAGCAATCGCCTCGATCGTGTTGCCGAGATATTTCATATGATCGAGCCCAATCTCTGTAATGATCGTCAACACCGGCACAAGCACATTGGTCGCATCCAGTCTGCCGCCAAGTCCGGTCTCGTAAATCACATAGTCCAGCTCCAGCTTGGAAAAATACACCGCTGCCATCGCAAACAGGAATTCAAAATACGAGAGATGCTGCAGATTTTTCTGCACCGCATGCTCGCATGCATTCCGTACAATCTGGTAGCATTCGACGAATTCTTCTTCTGTGATTCCCTCGATCCGTTCTGTGATGGAGATCAGATGTGGGGACGTAAAGGTACGCACCCGGTATCCCTCCTCTGTGAGTATCGCACGCAGGAACTGCACCGTAGAACCTTTTCCGTTTGTACCAGCCACATGAATCGCCTTATGTGCAAGATGTGGATTGCCAAGCAATGCCATGACCGCCTCTAAGTTCTCATTTCCTGATTTATTTCTTCCCTCTGTATGAGGTCCAAACAGCGGGATCTGGTTAATATAATCTTCTGCCTCTTTCATACTGTTGTTCATAATTGATTACTTCCTTTTTGTCCCGCAATCACCTAGCGGTTATCCACTTTCTCCGGATATAAATCATGATGTACCAGACGATCGTAAGCGACCTTTTCCCAATTTGTGCCCGGACGTCCATAGTTACAATACGGATCGATAGAGATTCCTCCACGTGGAGTAAATTTTCCCCAGACCTCAATATATTTCGGGTCCATTGCCTTGATCAGATCCTTCATGATCGTATTCACGCAATCCTCATGGAAATCTCCATGATTTCGGAAACTGAACAGGTACAACTTCAACGACTTACTCTCCACCATGCGCACATCCGGCACATAGGAGATGTAGATTGTCGCAAAATCCGGCTGTCCAGTAATCGGACAAAGACTTGTGAATTCCGGGCAGTTGAATTTTACGAAATAATCATTGTCCGGATGTTTGTTGATAAATGTCTCCAGAATATCCGCAGAATAATCAGACGGATACGCTACGTGCTGGTTTCCCAGCAAAGAAATTCCTTTTTGTTCTTCCTCTGTTCTAGCCATTTCTATCACCTCATAATCGAATCATTTTATCTAAGTGGAAGGAATAGATCACCTGCTCCTTCACCTTTTTTCCTGTCAATCGTTCCAGCACCTCTGCATACGAGGCAAGCTGTGCCCGGTATCTGCCAACCAGAGTCTCCTCGTCTGCGGCATCGGTCTTATAATCCATGACCACCACGTCGTCATCCTCATAAAAGTATGCATCAATAATTCCCTGTACAACTAGTACATCCGGCTCCGTGACATCATACACCTCCGATGCCGGAATACCCGCAGAAAACTGCCGTTCCTTGTACAGATTGCCCAAGCGCGCAGCTTCTATCATACGGCATCCAAGCGTAGATTGCAACATCTTCCTGATTTTGGCTTCCCGGATTGCCACAAGTTCCCGCTCCTCGAAAATGCCCCGCGCAAGCAATGCCGCCTTTTGCTGTGCGATATACGCATCCAGATCTCCGTCTGTATCCACCGCTTCAAATGGCAGCATTTCCATAAATTTATGAACGATCGTACCACGCTCCGCACCGGTAAGTGTGCCTGCTTTTCCTGCAGGCTGTGCTCGTTTCGGAAAGTTTTTTTCTATTTCCTGCTCCGCAGTATCCGGAAGGACAAATTCCGTATTGATATCATACCCTTTTCCATCATAGGCTTTCATCTTCTTAATATCCGAGATTGACAGCTTCGCTCCCAGGGTCGTCATCGGCATATGTGGATATACATAGGATACACTCGCCTCGTTTTTCGCATAGAATACATCTTCCTCTGCCTGCTCCGCCATACGGCGGATGTCTTCTAACTGTAACCGTTTGTGAAGCTCCATCGGAATCATCGCTGTCAGAATTTCCTCCTGGTTGCAAATCTCCATACGAATCTTCCCCTGCACCTTGCAGGCTGCCGCCAGCCGGTTATAACGCACCATACAGGCAAGCAAATGCTTCGCATAGCTGTCGGCATTTTTGCGGACATTATACGGAAGCAGCAACGGCTCCATATCTTCTACATAGGCATATTTTGCAAGCAGACGGTCCGCACCGCGTATTGCACCTGTAAGGATCAGCTTTTCCTTCGCACGCGTCATCGCCACATAGAGCACCCGCAGATTCTCTGCCATCATCTCCGCATCCTCGAGTGCCGCATAGATGCTCCGAATCGCAGTATTATGTTTATACCGTCCTTTTATGTGCATCGCCATTGCAGCCAGATAATAGTCCGGATGCACCTGCACATTATCCTTTAACTCCATCCGGTTAAACTGCCGTCCCATCCCTGCGACAAACACGACCGGATATTCAAGTCCCTTACTCTTGTGGATACTCATAATCCGCACAACATCCGCATCCTCGCTCAGCACGCTTGCTTCGCCCTCATCCTTTTCCATCAGCTTCAGCTTATCGACATAGCGCAAGAAATGAAACAATCCTTTGTAATATCCATTTTCAAACTGCACTGCCTTTTGCAACAGCATATCGACATTGGATTTGCGGATATCGCCTGCCGGCATTGCTGTCACGTATTCATAATATCCCGTCTGCTCCAACAGCTCCCAGATGAGATCCGATACTGATAAATGCTGTTTTTTCTCTTTTAAATCTTCGATCAGATCAAGCAGGCGTCTGACTTTTCCGCCAAGTTCTGTATCTGCCTGATCCTCTGCATAATACTCACAGATATCGTACAGACACAATTTTTCAGATACGGCATTCCGCACCGCAGCACATATCTGCGCAAGTTCTGACTCATTCAAGCCACCGATCGGCGACAACAGCACTGCCGAAAGTGGAATGTCCTGCCGGCTGTTGTCAACCACGGAAAGCATCGCCATGATAACCTGTATCTCCACTGCCTGAAAATATCCCTTGGACTTTTCAAGATATACCGGAATCCCCTGTGCCGTGAGCGCATTGTAGATCACATCGCCATAATCCTTCAGGCTTCTTGCCAGTATCACAATATCCTTATACCGAACCGGACGGTAACATTCTTCTTCCTCGTCATAGACCTGCATGCCGGTATCCGGCTGCATCAGCGATCGAATCCGGTTCGCGATCATGTAGCCCTCCACCGTATCTTTCTCCGGGGAGCCATACTGGCGAAGCTGCTCTTCGCTTAAGTCTCCTGTATCATCCACATCGGCAAACAAAAGCTCTACATTCTCGGCAATATGGACGCCCTCCGGTGGCTCCGGAAACTGCTTGCCCGGTACAAGAGCCTGCTTCTCATCATATGTAATACCGCCCAAATCACTTCCCATCAACTGATAGAAGAAATAATTGATTGCGCGCAACACAACTGCACGGGAACGGAAATTATGATTCAGTTCGATCTTAATATCATTTCCTTCCGCCTGATACCGGTTGTATTTTTTGACAAATATCTCTGGACGTGCCATACGGAAACGGTAGATACTCTGTTTCACATCGCCCACCATGAACATATTATGCACGTCGCGGGATTTGCCCGATACTGCAGTCAGAATATCCTCCTGCAGATAATTGCTGTCCTGATACTCGTCAATATAGATTTCCTCATACCGGTTTGCGATCGTCTTTCCAATCTCTGTCGGCACTGCCGTTCCATCCTCGTCATAGCCGGCACACACAAGCTGATATGCCATATGCGAGATATCTGAAAACTCCAGCATCTTCCGTTTCTGCTTCTCCTCCATAAACCGCGTCATGAATTCCTCAGTCAGGGAGAGTAACGGAAGCAGATATGTTTTTAACAGCTGCATATCTTCTAAGATCTGTGCCTCCGACTGCTTGAAGCTATCGAGCTTTTTGCTGTCAAATTCATCCTTATATTCCTTGCGGAGCGTCTTACAGGCTTCCTGTAATTCTTTGTCTCCGGTAAACTTCTTTCTCGAAAGCGTCGCCCATTTACTCTCGATTGCCCCCTTCATCGCAGCATAACTGTCCGCCTGCCCGATTGCCTGCAGCTTCTCGATATCTGATTCGATCTGCTCCCGGTACTGATTCGGTCCATCCGGCTCCTCGCAGATCACAAGGCACCGCTCTGCAAGCTGTACGGCTGCCGCCGCCTTTTTATGCAGGATATCAAGCATCGCCTGCATCCACGGTGCATGGTTTAAATCCTCCGCCGTGTCAATCTGCAGTCCCATTCTCGCTTCCTCTAAAAACCGCTCCGGTGCTGGAAAACTTGTGATCTGCCGATAGATCTTGTCTAACACATCTTTGAGATTTTCGTCCCGTTTTCCATCACAGAACACCTCCAGCAGGCGCCCAAATTCTGTATCGCCCTGTTCCTGCAGCTGTGCATACTTTTCCTCAAAAAGCGCGGTCATTACATCATATTTCAACATTTCCAGCATACCCGGATCTCCGATTCCAACCGCCGGATCCAGATTCAGATAACTGAAATACTCCTTTACGATATTCAGGCAGAAACTATCGATTGTCGTGATATCCGCACTCTGGATCAACATGTTCTGCTTTGCAATGTGCTCCGATTCCGGATACTGTTCCTGTGCTTCCTCCAGCTTTCTCAAAAGCTTCTCTTTCATCTGCGCCGCTGCCGCCTTAGTAAAAGTCACGACCAGAAAAGACGTGATATCGACCGGATGCTCCGGATCAATCATCTTCTGGTAGATACGTTCCACGAGCGTTGCCGTCTTACCGGAGCCTGCAGCTGCCGATACAAGAATTGTCTTGTCTCTCTCTTTAATTACCTGTTCCTGTTTTTCTGTCCATGGCATACGCTATGCATCTCCTCCAATAACTGTTCCTTCTCCTTTGCGCTGTGCTTTGTGTAGTGATAACGGTTGTTTCCGTATTTTTCATCAAACCGGCACACATCTTTGTATGCGCAGTAATCGCACGCGGTCTTGTTGGACTCCCGCATCGGATTTTTGTCGATCACTCCCGATTTCATCTGCGTGACAAGTGCAGATGCCTTGTACTCGGCATAGGCAAGCACTGTGTCAAATTCCTCCGCATCATCCCGTGCCAGTCCTTTGTATGTCAGCTGCCTCTCCCGTGCTTCCTCCGCCTCTGTCTCATTTTCCGCCTGCACATATGGATCCTGCATATGATAATAATACATACTGTCTGTCACAATCTTATAGTGTTCTGCCTCCGCGCGGTTTTTGTTCCACTCCTGATCGACCAGTTCACGCATCACATCTGTATAGATTGCAAGCTGCAGTTCCAGTCCCTCGTACAGATCACCGACATCAAACTCATGTGCCCCGGATTTGTAATCGATCACACGCAGGGAAATCGTCTGCTCTGCTTCATTCACATACAAATCTCCGCGGTCCACCACGCCAACTAAGGACAACTGTTCATCTCCAACCTGCAGTTTTTTTCGGAATGCATACTCAAAATACCGCGGTTTGTAAGACGCATCCATCATCGCCTGCAGCTTCTGCACGGTCCGTTTTCCGATTCGGATCAAACTCTTCCGTAGCACTTCATACTGTCCGGCATCCAGCTCCTGTCCGGCGTATTCCTTCGCAAAGTTTTCATTCACGAATTCCTCTGTCTTCGCATCCCGCTCCTGCTCGGACAGTGTCTCCCATGCATTGTCCTTCTGATCCCGCACATAGCAAAACATCTGCTCCATCGCACCGTGCAGGATCATACCGACGTTCCGGTTGTCGATACCATGAATCTGCCGCTCCTCTAACCGTAGAATGTATCGAAGGAAAAATGCATACGCACAGCTTGCATACTGTTCCAGCTTCGATACGGACATCGCCATATCCTGTAACCGGATCAGCTGTGTGACCTGTTCCGCCAGCTTCTCCGGCAGATTCTGGTACTGCATCGCCTGTTTCATCCGTTCGAGTGTCCGGGCATCTCCATGCTTCAGATACAGCTTATATAACTGCAGTGTCTCTTTCTCGTGGCTGTGATTACCCTCGAGCAATTCCCGGATTCCTATGATTAAAACCTCCAGCCCGGATTTGTTTGTCACGATCCGGTTCTCCATCCGCTGTCCCTGTAATTCCTTCTTGTCCGGAAAAATTCTTCGAATCCGGTCTAATATATAAGATGGCCGCATTGTCTCATTCGTGGCACTCATACACACATAGGATAAATGCAGACAATCCTTTGGCTTCGTCATGTTCTGATACAGGTAAAGCTGTTCGGTGTAGCTGTTCACCCGCTCTGTCGGCGCCATATGGATACCAAATGCACCCAGTCGTTCTTTCTCGCGGTCATTGATGATCTGACTGCGTCCGGCACGTTTCGGAATGACGCCGTCATTTACACCCACAATAAACAGCGCCCGGATATCACCTAGTCTGGTTCGCGTGATATCGCCGACTACGAGCATATCCAGTGTCGGTGGCACCATACCAAGTGTGACATCCTTCATTCCTACGGCAAACAGTTCCTCAAACTCCTGTACATTGACCGTGTCCTCCGGCATGATCTCCACCATCTTGTCAAAGATCTGCCGCACCTTCTCATACAGTCCGGCATCTTCAAACTGCGTCTCCATCGAAAGCGTCTCCATAAGCGCATAGATGGCTTCGACAAACACGGAAATCTTCTTTTTTCCACCGGAGACTGCCTTGTAAAATGGCTGCAATATTTCCATCACAACCTGCCGCATCTCATCCACGGTGTCATCCTCGCCGTTTAGAAATGGCTGGCTCCAGCTCCGGATTCCCTTTCGTCCACGCGCCAGCACGTAGTTTTCCAGCATCTCGATCTCCGATTGTTCCAACGACTTTACAACTCCGGATTTTAAGAACGCAAACACACTGTCATAACTGAAATTCTCATCGACGATTCGAAGCACATGCGTAAGCGCATCCACACACGGATGATTCTTCACCGGCATCGTCATATCAATAAAATATGGAATCTCATATTGCGGCAATATCCGCTTCGCAAATTCCGCCGTCTCCTCCAGATTTCCACTCACGATCGCAATATCCCGGTAACGATAGCCCTGCTCCATCACAAGGGTACGAATCTGTTCTGCAACGCCGGTCAGCTCCTGTGCCGGCGTATCATACGCCGTAATCGTAATCGCCTGTTCCTCGTCTTTCCCGACACGGTACGGATAGCGGAACAGATTCTGCTCCAGATGTGCCAGCGGATGGCCCTTGCTCCACCGTTTACAGCCATCCTTTCCTAAGAACAATGCCGGTTCCACAACCACATGTGCCTGCTCGGCAGTAAGCAGCAAATGCTCGATTGTCTGCTTCGTAAGTGCAAACAGTTCATGCTCTGCCACGTGCTTTTTCTCATAGGTTGCCGCGTCAATCGTCAATACGATTGTCACTTTTTTCGCCCGGCGCAGCAACACGGAAATCAGATTCAACTGAATCGGTGTAAATCCGGTAAATCCATCTAATACGATCTCACTGCCTGCAATCAGCTCCGATTGTTCCGCTGCCGCGGTCAGGAGCTCCAGCATCTGTTCTGCTACGATAAAAGACTGCCCTTTCTTCTCCTCAAACGCATCGAAAATTACCAGCATGTCCTGCAGCTTTCTCGCAAGCACACGTGCCTCCTCCGAATCGTCCAGCTTCTGTAACGCCTCCCGCAGCCGTTCCCGTGGAATATCATACTGGTAGATCTCTGACATCAACGATTTTGCCTCGTCGATAAATCCTGCCTTATCCAGACTTCCGGCATACAGAGACAGCTCTTCTTTGTGCTCCTGTGCTGCCTTTCGCAGCAACATAGATTTTCCGAAATCCTCCAGCACCTTCTTCGGCTTGATATGCAGCTCATCAAATATCCGATATGCCAGCCGGTTAAACCCGATGACGTCAATCTGGAAGCTGCCACCGCGCGGATGCTTCTGCACAAGCTTTCGTTGAATCTCCAGCGAATACTGTTCCGGGACAAGCACGATCACATTTTCCCGCTCATCCTGCATTGTCCGACGTATAATGTCCTCGTAAATATATTCTGATTTTCCTGCCCCGCTTGGGCCAAGGATAAACTGTAACGCCATGTACTCCTCCGTCAAAAAAATAAGCCGGAAGTTTTTCGCTCCCGGCTTTTTCTTAATCCTGTTTAAACAACTGATCCTGTACCTCTTCGATATCCGGATACCAGACGCCTTTGATCTTGATGAAATCAATATTTACTTCCAGATACTGTCTCTTCACGCCATTGCGATCCTTCATCGTTCCACGCAGTCCAAGCTTCAGGGTAACACCCTCTCTTGCATCTGCAGTCTTACCATGCTCCAGCTGGATCTTGTCGTTGAATGCATTTACCTCAGAAGTGCCCCAGATGGATGTATCAATAATCTTGATCGATGTGTAGTTTGTCTCCTGCACATATGGTAAGATTTCCTCAACCAAGGCTTTGTTTGCTGTTATGTATTCCGGTACTAATGCCTGTAATTTCTCACTGTCATCCTCATTGACCGCTGTCTGGAATGCTTTGACTGCATCCTCATAAGTCTCCGGTCCGTTCGGCTTTAACACAACCTTTGTCACAAACATATAAATACCAAATACGATTGCTGCAAATATGATGAACTTGAAGATCGTGCCAAACACTTTGCCGACGCCGCTTCCGCCGCCCTGTTTCTTGTTCAGCTCTTTGTATTCCTTTACGTCTTCCTTCGTAATCTTGACAGGATCTGTTCCCCCGATACTGTTCCCATCATAGATGTCACCATAATCATCGGTTGGTGTATATGCCCTTTGCTGTACCGGCTTCTTTCCGTTCTCACCTTTCAGCCCAAGACTTGTCTTCATCTTCACCACCGGGCGCCCACATTCCGGACAGATCGTAATTCCATCCTGCACCCTTGCTCCACATGATTCACATACAGCCATATTACTAACCCCTTTCTTCTGTATCATATGTAGTATAGTATATCTCACGGAGGCATTTTCTTCAAGTGATTCTTTTCTTATGAAAGGGAAAATCGCGAAAAAAAAAAGGATACAATCTGTATCCTTTTAAAAGCAGTTCGTAGGGGAATCGAACCCCTGTTTTCGCCGTGAGAGGGCGACGTCTTAGCCGCTTGACCAACGAACCATCTTGAAACCTTTGTTACTATAACAAATATATAACATGTTGTCAACAACTTTTTTTAATTTTTTTAATTTTTTTTAATTCATGGCATATTTTCGTAAAGATATACGTCCATATGCCATGATCCAACATCCTTATTTCGACTTCTCCGGCCGGTACAAAATATCCACGAATGTATTGACACTCTGCTCGCAGACTTCTCTTGTCGTCTCCTGCTTCACAAGGATATAACGATCTGTGTGTCCCTTCATGACATACGCCGGCTTTCCATCCTTGTCGATACAGTCATACTCCTCCATCAGCACCGGAAGCAGCTCTCCGGAAAACTGTGCTTCAAATGCTGCCTTCTGGTTCGCCGTCAGCTCTAACAGCACATTGCTTCGCTTCTCCTTCACTGCATCGCTCACCTGATGCTCCATTGTCGCTGCGATCGTGCCGCTCCGCTTTGAATATTTAAATACATGCATCTCATAGAGATTCAGCTTCTCCAGATTTGCCACCGTTGTTGCAAATTCCTCCTCGGTTTCCCCCGGGAATCCTACAATCACATCTGTCGCGATCGCCGGACGATCATATGCCTTGCGGATCATCTCGCATTTTTCCATATATTCTTCGATTGTATATTTCCGGTTCATCCGCTTTAACGTCTCATTGCAGGCACTCTGCAATGACAGATGGAAATGCGGACACACCTTATCAAGCGCTGTGATACCATCCAGGAATTCCTCTGTGATCACACGCGGCTCCAGCGATCCCATCCGGATACGCTTAATACCATTCACTTTGGCAACTGCCTGTAACAGCATCAGCAGCGATGCACCATCCTCATCCTCATAGGAAGATAAATTGATTCCTGTAATCACGACTTCCTGTACGCCTTCTACTGCCAGCCCTTCTACCTCCCGCACGACATCCGCAAGCTTCCGGCTGCGGATTCTGCCACGTGTATATGGGATGATACAATACGTGCAGAAATTATTACAGCCGTCCTGCACCTTGACATAGGCACGGCATCGCTCGTTCGGCTTTATGAGCGTCATTTCCTCATATTCGTTCGTGTGATTGATGTCGATCACAACCTCATGCATGGACGTATCCTCATAATATTCACTTAAGATACGGGCAACATCCTTCTTGCAGTTGTTTCCGATCAGAATATCGATGCCTAGATCCTTTGCCAACGCTTCCTCGGCTGCCTGCACATAGCATCCGGCTGCCACAATGACCGCCTCCGGGTTCTTCTTTTTCGCGCGGTGCAGCATCTGTCTCGACTTTCGCTCCGCCATATTCGTGACCGAACACGTATTGACGATATACACATCTGCAAACTGTGAAAATGGTACAATCTCGCATCCATTTTTCTTCAAAATATCCATCATACTGTCTGACTCATATTGATTTACTTTGCATCCGAGTGTGCAAACTGCTACTTTTTTATTTAAAATATTCACATACATTTTACGCAAATTTCTCCTGCTGATTCTTGACTTTTATAGTGTAAACTTTTATTATAGTAACATAGATAAAAAAAGTGCGAAAGATATATTTTTGAGATTATTTTTCGCTTTCATAATATACAAGGAGGTTTCTATATGTTAAAGGTTAAAATTTCTCTCAACTCTATCGATAAGGTAAAGAGCTTTGTAAATGACATCAGCGGTTTTAATGCTGAGTTTGACTTAGTATCTGGTCGTTATGTTATCGATGCAAAGTCTATCATGGGTATTTTCAGTTTGGATATTTCCAAGCCAATCGACTTAAATGTACATACAGATAAGGATACAGAAGATATCATGGCAGCGTTAAAGCCATATCTTGCTGAGTAATCTCATAGTTCGATAGAAAGCAAAAAACCTCCCAGATGGGAGGATTTTTTGTTTTATTCTTTATTTTTCTGTCAGATACTGAATCATACCCGGTCCAAGTGCATCGGTCGGTCGCTGCATAAATCCATGTTTTTCATAAAATGGCTCTCTGCCCTTGGCACACATCAGACATAGCATCATCGTGCTTCCCTCTTCCCGCAGAGATTCCACATACGCTTTTAATTTCTGTATAATCTGCGAGCCAATGCCCTGTGCCTGCACCTGTGGGATCACGATCAGATCCTGAATATAACAGACCACGGCACCGTCTCCAACGACACGTCCCATACCAACGACCTGTCCGTCCGCATCGACCGCTTTTACTTTATACAGACAATTCGCAAGGGCATGTGCCGCCTGCTTGTCTGTCAGTTTCTTCCAGCCAACTTTCTCCCGAAGTGTCAGATACTCTTCCAGAGAAATATCATTTTCAATGAGTGTTATCATGTTTTAAGTCCTTCTTCCACCGTCGTATATCGCTACATACGCATCGGAATTCCACGCTCCGCCAGATATGCTTTGAGATCCATGATCTCCAGCTCCTTGTAGTGGAACAGGGATGCTGCAAGTGCTGCGTCTGCTTTTCCCTCTGTCAGTGCATCATAGAAGTGCTCCTTCGTTCCTGCACCGCCGGACGCAATTACCGGAACGGATACATTTTCGGCAATCAGTCTGGTCAGCTCCACGTCGTAGCCTGCCTTTGTTCCATCACAGTCCATACTCGTAAGCAGGATCTCTCCTGCGCCCATCTTATCTGCCTGCATCGCCCACTCGATCGCATCAAGTCCGGTATCGACACGTCCACCGTTCTTGAACACATTCCAGCCGCTTCCATCTTCTCTTCTTCTCGCATCAATCGCAACGACCACACACTGGCTGCCAAACTTGTCTGCAGCATCACTGATCAGCCGTGGTGTATTGATAGCAGAGGAATTGATACTGATCTTATCGGCGCCCTCACGTAAAATCGCCTTAAAATCATCAACTGTACGGATACCGCCGCCAACCGTAAACGGAATAAATACAGTCTCCGCAACCTTCCGCACCATATCGATCACGATATTTCTCGAATCCGAAGATGCTGTAATATCCAGAAATACAAGCTCATCCGCACCTGCCTTATCATAGGCAGCACCAACAGCAACCGGATCACCTGCATCCTTCAAATTCACAAAATTGATACCCTTTACAACCCTGCCATTGTTGACATCCAGACAAGGAATAATTCTCTTTGTATGCATACTCTCTTCCTCCCCGTCTCTTATAAGTGTATAAAGTTATCCAATATTTTCAGTCCTACCGTCGAACTCTTCTCCGGATGGAACTGACACGCAAATACATTTCCCTTTTCCACAGATGCATGAATCTCCACGGAATAGTGTGTCCGCGCTGCAACATCTGCTTCGTCCTTCGATTTCAGGTAATACGAATGCACAAAATATACATATGGATGTTCCTCCACACCGTCAAATAATTTTGCGCCCGGTGTGATATCAAGCGAATTCCATCCAATCTGTGGCACCTTCAGATCCGGTGCATCTGGAATCCGTAAAATCTCGCCGTCCAAAATTCCAAGTCCCGTTGCTCCCGGGCTTTCCTCGCTTGTCTTATACAGAAGCTGTAAGCCAAGGCAGATTCCAAGAAATGGTGTCCCAGCATCTACCACATCGTAGATCACCTGATCCAGCTTGTACTCCCGCAGCTTACCCATCGCATCACCGAAGCTTCCCACGCCCGGCAGGATCACCTTGTCACACGATAAGATCAGATCCTTATCCCGCGTGATTACAGCTTCTTCGCCCAGATAATGCACTGCTTTTTCTACACTTTTAATGTTGCCTGCATCGTAATCTAAAATTGCTATCATCGTCTCATCCTCTGTCACATTCATACGGTCAATAGTTGCATTTATTACTGTCCCTGCGCATCCGTCGGTGTTTCTGTCTCCGCCGCTTTTGCGCCAAGCTCCGACAAGGTTTTGGTATATTCCTGTCCTTCCATTGCTAAGATCTGGTATGCCGTCTCCTCAGTAATACCATAAGTATTCCACAAGGCATTTATAATCTTATCCCGGCAGGAATCAATATCTTTTACGATATCCAGTTCTACCGCCTCATCGTAATGCTCATCATATTTCTGAATACCACGGAGCAACGCATCGAGTGCCTTGTCCGCTCTACCAAGCTTCATGTTATTCTCATAGGATTCGTAGAGCCGTTCTACATACATAACTGTATAGATACGGTCTTTCAGATCCTGATCTTTTTCTTTGACTTCCACGCCAGATACTTCGTCATATGCCAGACGATATCGATGCCGTTCGAAATAATTCGCCGCTTTTTTGATTACCTGCGAATAGTTAAACTGATTCGTACCGAGTACGACTCCTGCCGCAAGTGCAAAAAACAGAACAAATACAACAATAACGGTCGGTGTCGAAACCTTTTTCTGATCTTTTTCGGCTTCAAGCTCTGCCGCATAGGCTTCATCTTTTTGTCGTTTTTTGTCGGCTTTTTCCTTCTGCTTTGCTTTATCCTTCGCCTGCTTCGCAGCAAGCATCTCCTGCTTGGCTGCGTCCTTTTCTTCTTTTTTCGCTTCCCGCTCTGCCTGTTTTTTCTTCTTTTCAGCTTCCTTCTTCGCTTTCTTCTCCTCGAACAAAGCTTCCTCTTCTAAGTCATCCTCATCCGGCTCACCAAAAAGAATCTCAGAAATCGTTTTCTTTTTATGTTCTGTCTCTTCTTCCTCGATTTCCGCTTTTTTCTTCTTCTCTGCCTTTTTCCGCGGCTGCTTCACCTTTTTTACCGGTTCCTCCGTTTTTTCGCCAATATCCTCGATATCAGCCAGATCCCCGTTCAACAAACTTTCTGCCATAGAGGACTGCAACAATGCATCCAGGCTATCCTCATCTGCCGTATATGGATTTTTTTCCTTCTCTGACAGTTCTGGTTCTTCTGACATTCCCATATCCATCGAACCAAACAAAGCATCATCGAACACGCCCTCTGGCAACGCGGTATCTTCCTGCATCTGCAAGTCTGCTTCTCCAAAAACATCGGTATTGTCCGCCTGCGCCGACGGCTCTTCCTGTGACGGTTCTGGTTTCACATTCTCCTGATTTGCCTTCTCGATCAGGGCATCCAGACTCATATCGTCCGTTTCCTGTTCCTGCGGCTTCTTTACGACCGGATTGGCACCGGCATCCAGTTTCGTGATATCAACATCATCAAAATCAATATCATCGAAATCCAGATCTCCAAGATCCATGCCATCTAAATGATCCAGTTCATCGAGAGAAATGTCATCCATATCATCTGCATCGACATCCACGCCGGAATCTATATCAATATTTTCATTCAATTCTCCATCCATCGATGATAATTCATCCAACAGACTATCCAGATTGTTCTCGTCCAAAATGTTCCTCCATGTGTATCACAAATTCCACAGATAAAAGTATCATATCACATTCATTTCTCCAAGACAAGTAAAACCACTACATACCAGCACGCAAAAAGGCACCATACAAACTGCTGTATGGTGCCTGCCTTTTTATTCCCAATCATCAAAATCCTCATAATCATCATACGCGCCATTGGCATAGTTCTTCGTATAATTGATATTGCTTGACCGCTTCTGCTTTGGCTGCGGACGACTGGATTCCCGTTTTTTGTTGTTCTGCTTCTTCTTAACCGATTTCTGTTCCTTTTCTAAGCGCATCTGGACCTTATTTTTGTCCGGAATTGCGATCGTCGGCTTACTCTCCTTTGGACGGGATGGCTTGCTTCTTCTGCCTCTGTCTTCCTCATCCTCATCCTTTTTCGGAAACTTAGGAGCACCTCCGTAGTTTCGGTTTGGACGCTCATTTCTCGGTGGTCTGTCTCCATATGGTCTGTCACCGTATGATTTCTCTCCATATGATCGGTTTCCGTTTCCACGCGGTGGTCTGTCTCCACCTGCCTGTCGGTCACCTCGCGGTGCGCCGGAACGATCGGATTTCTGGAATCTTGTTCCTCCACCTGGTCGTTTCTCCCGATCAAAATATTTTCCTTGTCCTCTGTTCATGCTGGAACCACCTTCTCTTGTTCCTTCCGTTGCCACGTCTTTATCTCCTTTCGTAACTTTTGCATGGATTTTATTTTTTAGCTTGCATGCATTTTATACTCAATCCTCAGCTTGTCCGCGATCAGGGCAATAAACTCGGAATTCGTCGGCTTTCCTTTTCCTGCACTCACCGTATAGCCAAACATATCCTCGATGACTTCGATCTTGCCTCTTCCCCATGCCACTTCAATCGCATGACGGATGGCACGCTCCACACTGCTGGACGTCGTCTTGTATTTTTTCGCTATACTTGGATACAACAGCTTCGTTATATAATTGAGCATATTCATATCATTGACTGCCATCATGATGCCCTCACGTATGTACTGATATCCTTTGATATGCGCTGGAATACCGATCTCACGGATGATCTCCGTTACGTCGTTCTCCATCGTATGCATACCATAGTCATACACATTGTTGGCTGGCAGTTTGGTATCCTCATCTTCGCATCCTTCCATCGGCTCCCCAACCTTTGCAAAGTCTGCAATCTGTATAATTCGTTTTGCCAGTACCTTCGGATTACAAGGCTTCATCATATAATAATCGGCACCCAGATTAAATGCCATATTGATGATCCGGCTCGATCCCACGGTCGACAGAAAAATAATCTTCAGCTCCGTCAATGACGGATTCTCCCGCAGCTGCTCTAATACTTCCAGTCCGTCTACGTTGGTAATGAACACATCCATCAGCAACACATCCGGCTGTGCCTGCAGCACCTGATCATACACCTCATTTCCATCCGCTGTACAGCAAACGATATCGAATCTCTCCCCATTATAGGCTTCTAACTGCCGGCCAAGCATCTCATACCCGGCGTCCGCAATCATCACCCTGATTCTCTCCGTATTCATATTATCCTCCCCTTCTTGGAACCAACCTCCTATCAATCAAAATTAACCATAGGAAGATGATATAATTTCAAAATACCATTGTCAAGCGCATTTCCACAGAAATTTTCTTTTTGTGGATAATTTTGTCTACGCGCTTTTCATCTTCGATTCGAGTCGTATTTTGTCGGCGATAAGTGCTATAAATTCCGAGTTCGTCGGCTTCAGCTTTCCCTGCTGCAATGTATATCCAAATAGCTCATGCATCGTGTCGGAATTGCCTCTGCTCCATGCCACCTCAATGGCATGCCGGATGGCACGTTCCACACGGGATGGTGTCGTTGCGTATGCCTTTGCAATCGAAGGATAGAGCTGCTTCGTGATGGAATCGAGGATATCCATATCCTGTACTGCCATCAGGATAGAGCTGCGCAGATACTGGTATCCCTTGATATGTGCTGGCACGCCTACCTCATGAATGATTTCCGTAACCTTTACTTCGAGCTTTGTCTGCAGTTCTTCTCCTGCATCCTCCGGCTGGCAGATACTCATCCCCGTCTGTTTGCCACGCGCTAAGGTCAGGATTTCCTTTTCCAGATCAAGATCATTATATTCTTCATCGATAAAACGGACGAAAATATGATCAACATTTCCCCGGCATGTATTTTGTGCAAATCGAATCTGGCTGGCATTCCCCTGCAACAGGAAGCGGTATCCACGGGTTCCCCATCCGTTGACCTCTTCCATCACTGCCAGTCCATCCAGATTCGGCAACAGGAAATCCAGCAAAATGACATTTGGATTTTGTGCGCGAATTGCCGAAACTGCGTTTCCGCCGTCTGAAATAATATCGCACACGCAAATATCCTTATTCTTTGCAAGCTGCTGTCTTAATTCCGTCGCTGCCTTTGTATCATGTTTTATGATAAGCACTTTTGTCTTCATAAAACTATCCCCCTCTAATCTTGATATCAAAGACATTATAGTTTCATTATTTTGCGAGGGCAATACATAATAAAACGCAAGTTGCGACAGTAAATATTGACAGCATTTTCGGTCAATTTTTCCCATTTTTTACTGCATCATTTCTTCGATGAAAATGCCGTAGCCTCGTGTCGAATCGTTGACAAATACATGTGTCACTGCCCCGATCAGCCTGCCATCCTGCAGGATTGGTGTGCCGCTCATTCCCTGCACAATTCCGCCGGTCAGAGAAAGCAATGTCGAATCGGTTACCTTAAATTCCATACACCGTCCGTTCTCATTGTCAGAATCGACTGACACAATCTCGATTTCGTATTGTTTCGACTCCCCGGATACCGACGAAAGCAGATACGCGGTTCCGACATGCACCTCTGATTTTCGTCCAACTGCCACCTGGATGTCCTGCGTATGTGTCTTTTGCTGTCGTTTTGTCAAGTATCCGTGAATACCAAAGGCACTATTTTCCTCCACGCGCCCGATCACATACCGTCCGGTATAATTGATGATGCCCTCCAGTCGTCCCGGCTTATCCGCTTCCGGCTTTTTGATGCGCACGATCGTCGTCTCATACACCGCGCCATCGGACACGCGGAACATAATTCCTGTGTCGTTGTCGTTGATGCTGTGTCCAAGTGCAGCAAACCGTTCTCCATCTGTATAGGTGATTGTTCCGATTCCGGAAATATCATCCTTTACCCAGAGTCCAAGCGCATAGCTGCCATCCTTTTTCTTTACCGGTGTTACACGCACCGTCCGGTACTCATTTTCCCGGCAGACACGAAGCAGCAATTCGTGTCCTTCGCTTTGCTGTACCAGTTCCAGCATTGATTTTTTATCGTCCACACTCTGTCCATTGATACGCATTACATAATCGCCCGGCGACAACAGATTCTCACATGGATTGCATGTGATTCCCTGTTCGTCCACAACCGAATTGACGCCGATCACCATTACACCTTTTGTTTTCACATAGATTCCAACTGGTTCTCCTGACGGACAGACCATGCATTCGGTCTCCCCTTCACTTGATACAACCGGCAGTGAATCCGCCTGCGTCTCCACATCTGTATCTCCTCCCTTTGCGAACAGGAACTCCCGGTTATGATACCCTAAGATGCCAAGCACTATCAGCAACAGTACAACTAAAAAGATTCGATACTTTCTCACATCGTTTCCTCCTCTCCTGATTTCATTTCTTTATTTCAAATCGCTTTATTTCATATAATTTGTGCTATAAAAAAGAGTACATAGATTCCTCCATGTACTCTTAGTATCGAATATTTCATTCTATGTAATTCAGTTTATTTTTGCCTGTTCTGCCAATCCTTTCATCTCGGTCACAGTGTGAATCGTCGTCTCCGTGATCTTTGCACCACCGATGAGTCTTGCCAGTTCTTCAATTTCCTCTTCCTTTGAAAGTAACCGGATGCTGGAAATTGTTTTCTCATTTTCCACATTTTTTTCAATCAGATAATGTGCATCTGCCATCGCTGCGATCTGGGAAAGATGCGTGATACAGATAACCTGATGCTGCCGTGACAGGATCGACATCTTCTCTGCCACCTTCTGTGCGGTTCTGCCACTGATACCGACATCGATCTCATCAAAGACAAGTGTCGGTGTGTCGTCCTGATTTGCAAGACAGGATTTCATTGCCAGCATGATTCGCGACAGTTCACCACCGGATGCAACCTCATGCAGCGGACGCATCGCTTCACCTACATTCGTCGAGATATAGAAGCACGCATCATCGTAGCCATTTGCAGAATAATTCGGGGATGTCTCAAACCGCATCTCAAACCGGACCATATTAAAGTTCATATCCTCCAAGGACTCCCGGATCTTCTTACAAAGCTTTTCCGAAAGTGCCCGTCTGTGCTCGGATAATACCCGGCAGCTCTCTTCAAGCTTCGCCGTCTGTTTCTTCCATTGTGCCTCAATCTCCTGCATATGCTCCTCATAGCCGGAAAGAGCATCATATTCTTTCTCGAAAGCTGCAAGGCTTTCCAAAATCTGGGAAATGGAATTTCCGTATTTTGCCTTTAAGGAATTGATCTGATCCAGACGACTTTCCATCTCACGAAATTGTCCTTCATCAAACTCCATATCCTTCATATACTCACTGATCTCACGATTAAAGTCTGACAGCAGACCATCGGCATCCTCTAAGATACCAGCCGCATCGGCAAGCTCCTCGTCCAGTTCCGTGAGTCTGCGCATATCCTTGATCGCACGTCCTAGCTGTTCTCCCGCAGAAGCAGCTCCATATCCGGTCAGTGCATAGATGTCGTTTGCATATTGCAGGATTTCCTTTGCATTGACCGCCTTCTTGTACTGCCGTTCCAACTGGACATCCTCGCCATCGACCAGCTTCGCATCTTTGATTTCCTTAATCTGATACTGCAGGAAATCCATGCGTTTGTTTTTCTCTGCCTCGTCCATGCTGCCTTTTTTCTTTTCTTCTTCAAGTTCCCGGTAGATATGATAATCTTCCTGCACCTGTTTTTTCAACTTCTGGATATCCTCCCCGCCAAAACGATCGAGTATCTCCAGATGCTTTGCTGGCTTTAACAGTGTCTGCTGCTCATGCTGTGCATGCAGATCGATCAGAAGCGATGCGATTTCTTTTAACCGCGTGATCGTCACCGTCGTATCATTTACCCGGTTGACGGTTCTGCCATTCGGCGATAACCGCCGGGATATCAGCAAAGTACCGTCCTCATCCGGTGTCACCTCCAGCTTCTCAAGCGCTTCCACAATTGCTGGCTGGTCAACCGAAAATACAAGCTCGACCAGTCCATCCTTTGTGTCATCCCGCAACAGTTCTTTCGGGAATTTACCACCCAGACAGATTCCCAGAGATCCAATGATAATAGATTTACCAGCACCCGTCTCTCCGGTCAGAATATTCAGCTGCTCGTGAAAATCAATGTCAATCTCCTCGATCAGCGCTATATTTTTTATGTGCATTGTCAACAACATTTTTTTATCTCTCCAATTATATGTTCTGCCTGCTGCCCATCTTTGATCGCCAGAAACAGCGTATCATCGCCTGCAATACATCCCATAATGCCTTCCACCGACAGATTGTCGATTGCAGCACCAACCGCCATCGCCATACCGGATACAGTTTTGACTACAATAATATTCTGTGCGGCTTCAATCGAAAGAATACACGATGCCATCACATGCTGATAGGATGCATGTGTTCCGGTATCAGGTTCCAGACTTGCAGCATAACGATGCTTCCCACTTCCGTAGGAAACTTTTTCCAGTTTCAATTCCCGTATATCTCTCGATACAGTTGCCTGTGTTGTCTCAAATCCAAGTGCCTGTAAACGTCTGGTAAGCTCTTCCTGCGTGTCTATCTCATATTCCGATATCAATTCCAGCAATGCCTGCTGGCGTCTCTGCTTACTCATGTTAAGCGCCTCCTATTTTTTCCCGAAGTACACTATAAAAGCTGACATCATACATTTTTATCAATCGGATCTCACGCTTCGAGCAGGTCACTTCCACGCTCTCACCCGCAGATAATTCGATATTGTCTGCTCCGTCAAAGGAAACGATTGCTTCTGTCTCCTGTGTTCTCCGTTTCTTGACAACCTCGATCCGTATACGGTCTGCACTGTCAAACACGACGCTCTTGGAGGTAAGCGAATGCGGAGAAATCGGTGTCACAACGACTGCCTTGGATTTCGGGCTGATGATCGGTCCACCGGCGGACAAATTATATCCGGTCGAACCAGTCGGCGTCGCCACAATCACACCATCTGCCTCATACGTGTCTAACAACTGCTCATTTACATAGATATTCAGACCAATGATCCGGGAAAATCCTGCACGTGTGATCACCACATCGTTCAGGCAGGAAAAGGATGTCTCTCCCTTGCGTCCCTCAATCATCATCCGTTTTTCTATGCTGTAATCGTCCGCCAGCAGACGGTCGATTGCTTTATATGCGTTTGACTCTTCCACCTCAGTTAAAAAACCAAGCGTTCCGAGATTGACGCCCATAAGTGGAACATCATAGGTTCCAATGCTGTGTGCTGCACGGAGCATCGTTCCATCCCCGCCAAGCACGATCACAGCCTCTACGCCTCCCATGTATTCGGGCTTGATCGTCGTGCCATTGTAGTGCTGCTCATCGCTCACCACAACCGCCTGCGCACCTTTTTCCCTGATGTACGCAACGATATCCTGCGAAAGTTTTAAATTGATGTCTTTGTCAGTATTTGCGACGATTAAAAACTTATTCATTGCCCGGTTCCTTATCTAACGTATCATGTGAAGCTGTAACAACTGCTTTTATATCAATGGATGAAGCATCCACGATTTCCTGATCTTGTTTATTCTTGGATAAGAATAATAAATACTCAATATTTCCCTCTGGTCCCTTCACCGGAGAAAAATCCAGTGCCAGCGGATAAAAATCAATCGAAGAGGCATAGTCCATCACCATGCGGATCACCTCTTCATGGACAGCGCGGTCACGCACAACGCCCTTTTTTCCTACCTTTTCCCGTCCGGCTTCAAACTGCGGCTTGATCAGACAGACCACCTGTCCATCCTCCGTCAGAAGATTCTTCACCGGAAGCAAAACCTTCGTCAACGAGATAAACGATACATCAATCGAAGAAAATGCTGCCAGCTCGTCAATATCCTCCGGCACAACATAACGGATATTCGTCTTTTCCATGCAGACTACCCGCTCGTCATTGCGAAGCTTCCACGCAAGCTGTCCATGTCCGACATCGATTGCGTAGACTTTTGTCGCTCCGTTTTGCAACATACAATCTGTAAATCCGCCGGTCGAAGAACCGACATCCATGCAGACTTTGCCAGACAGTGTGATCGGGAATTTCTGCATTGCCTTTTCCAGCTTCAGACCGCCGCGGCTCACATACGGCAGAGTTTTCCCCTTTACCTCGATCACCGCGTTCTCTGGAAATGTCGTCCCAGCCTTATCTTCTTTGTTGCCATCTACATATACAATTCCCGCCATAATGATTGCTTTTGCTTTCTCTCTCGAAGGCGCCAGTCCTTTCTCCACAAGCAATACATCCAGCCGCTGTTTCTTCTGCTTCTCCATCGTTCTTCCTCTATATTATTTCTATTTCAAATGTTTCTTATAACACGGTACAATCTTTTCTGCCAGTCCCTCTGCATCGATCTGCATATGGTGCCTTAACTCCGGAATTGTTCCCTGTGGCACACTCAGAAGTGGAATCGCTCCGCTGATAAATGTATACTGTTCCGGACTGTTTTTCTCTGCCAGATACGCATGCAGCTTCTCGCCATATCCGCCCTGCATGATCGTATCCTCCAATGTTACAAAGACGGTATGCGTCTTCATCAGCCGGTCTAAAAGCTCCGTATCAAGCATCGACTGGAACCGCACATTGACCAGTGTCACAGGAATCTGCTTCGCCTCTAACCGTTCCACAAGGCGGTCTGCTTCCTCCATCATATGTCCACAGGAGAACACTGCCACGCCAGATGCCTCCTGTATCACTTCACTCTTTCCATAGACAATCGGCGTCTGAATATCCGCATGTCCCTTATACGCACTGCCTCTTGGATACCGGATTGCAATCGGTCCATCATATGCATAGGCATAATCAAGCATTGCCTCCAACTCATACCGGTTCTTCGGAGCCAGTACGATCATATGCGGCATATGCGACAGATACGCCAGATCATAGATACCCTGGTGCGTCTCTCCATCCTGTCCGACAAGACCGGCACGGTCAATCGCCAAAATCACATGCAGCTTCTGCAAGCACACATCATGTAGAATCTGGTCATACGAACGCTGCAGGAACGAAGAATAGATTGCCACGACAGGCACCATACCTGCGGCAGCCATACCAGCAGCAAAAGTCACCGCATGCTGTTCTGCAATTCCCACATCGAAAAACCGCTTTGGGTACGCCTCTTCAAATCGTACCAGTCCGGTTCCCTGTGCCATCGCAGCCGTGATCGCTACAACATCCTCATGTGTCTCTCCAAGCTTCACCATCTTCTTCGCAAAAATATCGGTGTAACAGCTTGTCTTTTTCGCGGCAAGCACCTTACCGGATATCCGGTCAAACGGCGCAATCCCATGGAAATAATCCGGGTGCCGCTCCGCATAGCCATAGCCTTTTCCTTTTTTCGTCTTCACATGAATAATAATCGGTTTATCCAGCCGGAATGCATGCTGAAATGTCGTGATCATCTGATTGATATCATGTCCGTCAATTGGTCCGACATACGTGATTCCAAGCTCCTCGAAAAACATGCCCGGCACAAAAAACTGTTTGATATTATCCTTCGAGCGCTTCAGTACCTTCGCAATCTTCTTTCCGGTTTTTGACCCCATCAGACTGCTTTCCACACCGGTTTTTAACTCATTGTACGCATTTCCAAGCCGGATTTCATTCAGATACTTGGACAGACCGCCGACGTTTTTACCGATCGACATATTGTTGTCGTTAATGACAACGACACACCCGGTTTTCAACTGCGCAAGCCCGTTTAACGCTTCATACGCCATACCTCCGGTCAGTGATCCGTCACCAATCACAACGGCGACCTTCTCATCCCCGCCGCACAGATCTCTGGCGATTGAATACCCCATCGCCGCTGAGATACCAGTCGAACTGTGTCCGGTGTCAAACGCATCGCACGGACTCTCGTTGCGTTTTGGGAACCCGCTTAAGCCATCGTACTGCCGCAGTGTCTCAAACGCATCCTTTCTTCCGGTCAGGATCTTATGTGTATAGGATTGATGTCCGACATCAAAGATCAGCTTATCTTCTGGGAAATTCATCACTGCATGCAGTGCCATCGTAAGCTCCACCGTACCAAGATTGGACGCCAGATGCCCACCATGTATACTTACTTTCTCAATCAGAAAATCCCGGATCTCTGCTGCCAGTGCCGGATAATCCTGTCTTTCTATCTGCTTAATATCGTTTTCTTTTGTTATCTTCTCTAACATATGCATTTGCCTTTACCTGTCATAAATATGCTTATGCGATCAGGTTAATGGTCCCGGTTGATCAAGCTTTTTACAAGCGCGATCATATCCGCTTTTGCCCCCTCATCCCACGCTTTTATATTCTCCAATATACGGATCGCTTTCTCGGACATTTCTTCCACGTACTGCTTTGCAGCATCCATTCCGTGCAATGTCACATAGGTCACCTTATGGTTTTTATCATCCGAATGTAATGGTTTGCCAAGCAACTGCTCGTCCCCGACCAGATCTAAGATATCATCCTGCACCTGAAACGCAAACCCGACTGCATAGGCGGCCTCATCTAACTGTGCGACAACCGCATCATCTGCACCAGCAAGATATGCACCACACATACATGCCGCCGCGATCAACGCGCCTGTCTTATTCTCATAGATAAACGCAAGCTGATCTTCATCCATCGGAAGTCCGGCACGCTCCACATCAAGCACCTGTCCGCCAACCATACCATAGATACCAGCTTTTTTTGCAAGCACCGCAAATGCCTTCTCCACATTGGCATCGCCCGGCTTCACCGCAAATCCCTGACACGCCGTTTCAAATGCAAAGTTTAACAATGCATCTCCGGCTAAAATCGCCATATCCTCACCAAACTTGACATGCACGGTCGGAAGTCCCCGGCGTAGCGCGTCGTTGTCCATCGCCGGAAGATCATCATGCACAAGGGAATATGTATGGATCATCTCCATTGCCGCCATAAATGGGCGCACCAGTGCCTCCTGCGGTTCCTTTGCAAACATCTCATAACACAGACGGAGCATCATCGGACGCAGCCGTTTGCCGCCTGCTTTTACCGCATAATTCATCGCAGCCAGCACAGTTTTCTGATGTCCGGTCTCCTCCGGCAGATACGCCTCTATCATCTCTTCAATTGCCTTGGCATCATACTTCATCTAATATCTTTATCTCCTTTTCCACACCTGCAAGTTCTTCCTTACAGGCATTCGCAAGCTCCACGCCCTCTGCATATAACGTCATGGAGTCTTTCAGATTTGTATCGGGATTTTCCAGAAGCTTGTTGATCTCTTCCAATCTGGCAAATGCTTCCTCTATGTTTAATTCCTTCTTTTTTTCTGCCATGTTGTTTTATTCTCCTTGTACACCATTTGTATCTGCTTCCACAGAAACGACCGTCGCATGGATTCTGCCATCATGCAGAGTAACATGAAGCGGATCGCCTGCCTGCATCTGTCCCGCTGACATTACAGGCTTTCCCTCTGATTCAAGATATCCGAACCCACCTACCAGCTTGGCTGTCGGTGCGTTGCCATGCAGTCTTGTTAACAGCAGATGCAGTTGATGTTCATATTCTTTAAACTTAAGCTGGATCCGGTTTTCAAGTCGTTCTCTGCTTTGCTTCAGCTTCTCCTGCTGCTTTTCGAGTTTTGCTCTCGGATTCAGTGCTGCCAGTTGCTGCATATACATCTGCAGCTTTGTCTCTTTCTCCTGCAGACGTCCCTGCATCCGGAGCCGTAATTCCCGCTCACAGGAATCCAGACGTGCCTGATAATTCTGTTTCTTATTTGCCACGTGATAATTCATTGTCCGCAGCCGAAGCTCGATTGTCCGTAAAATATCGTCGATCAGTGGAACGGCTGCAGTTGCTGCTGCCGTCGGCGTCTCGACACGCAGATCTGCCGCATCATCTGCCAGCGATGTATCACCCTCATGTCCAGTTCCAGATATGATCGGCGTCTTCGCCTCATAGATTGCACGGACAACTGCCTCATCGTCAAAGACCTCCAGATCTTCCCTCGATCCACCGCCTCGTCCAATGATAATCGTATCCACGCCCATTCTGTCGAGTCTGCGGATACCCTGCACGATCAGCTCGCGCGCATTTTCGCCCTGCGCCCGCGCATCACAGACGATCATCTGCACATAGGGATTCCGCCGATGTGATACGCTCATAATATCCTTATACGCATTCGTACCTATGGAGATCACGACGCCGACTGCCCTTGGATATTTCGGAATCGGCTTCTTGATCGCCGTATCGAAGATACCTTCCTGTCCCAGTCTGCGTTTCAGCTCTGCATAAGCTTCGCCATGCCAGCCACGCTCTTCACGCCGCTGTACAGACACGGCATTCACACTGTACTCACTTTTCGCATCATAGATAGAGCAGCTTCCCTTCACAATCAGGATATCGCCCTGCTTGACCGTCGTCAGATTGAGCTTTGCCGCGACACTTTTCCACACATTCACACGCAGGATTCCGTTGTACGGCGCGCCCTCTGGCAGATCGCCCGGAGCTGTACAATCCTTGAGTGTGATATACAGATGCCCGGTCGGGCCTTTGCTGAAGCTTGACACTTCCCCTTCAAAACAGATGTTTTTTAACAGATAATCATTTTTTATTATATTGCCAATATACGAATTGACTTCCCGGACAGAAAATACTTTCTTTCCATTTTCTACTCTCATGGTTCCTCAACCTTCGCCAATACTGCGTTGATAAATCCGCTTGCATCTGGATTACAGTATTTCTTTGCCAGTTCTACCGCCTCATTGATTGCTACGCGGAATGGAACTTCCTCATCATAGAGCATCTCATAGAGCGCCAGACGCAGGATTGCAAGTTCCGGCTTGCCCAGTCTGCCGATCTGCCAGCCATCAGAGATCTCGCTGATCTTCTCATCGAGTGCCGGAAGCATGGAAAGAATCTTGTGGGACTTGTCTGCAATGTAGGCAAGATCCTCCTCTTTTACCTTTCCCGTTTCTGTTATCGCAACATCCTCCGGATCTTCTTCCGGTTCTTCGATCTTACTGATTGAATAACGGATCTGTTCTTCCATCTCTTCCTGATTGTTGAATTCTGCCTTAAATACGATCAGAAAAATATTTTCTCGTATGCTTCGTCTTGTCATAATTAACCGCCTTACTCTTTATTCATCTTGATGCCGGATACGACAACATTTACCACGCGCACATGAAGTCCGGTCATATTCTCGATTGCCTGCTTTACCTTCTCCTGCACGCCCTCGGATACTTTCTTGATGCTTGTACCATATTCAACTTCCAATGAAACATCTACGACTACATTTCCATCTGTGATCTCTACCTTCACACCGTTGGCAAGATTCTTCTTACCAAGCTTTGCAACAAGCTCCTTCGAGATATTTCCAGTCAGCTTGGAAACACCTTCTACCTCGATGGCTGCAATCCCGGCGATGGATGCCACCACGCCGTCTGCTATACTGATTTTACCAATTTTTTCTTCTTCATTTATCATATCGCTCATAATTGCCTCCTTATCTTATCCTTCCTACTTTATTTCATTGCATATGTAAAATATTATACCCAATTTATGCATATTATGCAACTAAAAAGCCTTGCAACTGTGCAAGGCTTTCTGCTGATTTCTACAATTTTATTACTGTGCCAGTGTGATGACGATTGCGTCCACCGTACATCCGGTCTTTCTTGTTACAACATCCTCGACCTGTGCCCGTTTTTCATCCGGCAGATCGGTACAATTTAAGATAACATCCACGCCAGAATCGCCAATCGACACGATCGCTTCTCCGAAGCCCTTTGCCGCAAGGATTGACTCTGCTTCCTGTTCTTTCTCCGCATCCTCAGTCAGCTTCACATATGCATCGGTGGCTGCCTGTACCGCCTGTGCATCCATGCCATCCCCGTTGATGATCTCCAGCAATGTCTCCTTGTTCTGGCTGCGGCTCTGCTCCCGGTTTAATTTGATTGACACGAAATTATTTGCCGCATTTGCTGAGGTCAGCACTGCTTCCCCGATTTTTTCCTCCTCCGAGTTCAGCTCGATATACTCATCCTCCGGAACATCAGAGACCGTCAGCTCGCCGGACACAATCTCCGCTGGTTTTGCATCTGTCTCCGTCTGCTCCTCTGCAAAGGCAGATTCAGTCGGTTCCAGCTCGCCCGGTGCCAGATCCAGTTTATTGCCGGAGAAATTTATGTAGCCTGCCACACCAAGCAACACGGTAAGTGCCCCGATAATAATCTGGTTTCGTTTCATGGTTTTTTTCTTCATAAAAACCTCCCTAATTTTTTACCAAAACCGCCACCTTATGTGCCGGCAGATCAAAAAGCGCGCATACCGCCAAGGTAATATCTGCAATCGTGGTACCTGTGACCGCTTCCTTTTTAATTGTGATCAACACGCCCGTGATCGTCTCTGTGCCGCCAGATCCATAATACGTCTGTGTGCGATCCCCTGCATAGATCAATACGTCAACCATGTCCGCACCGTAGGTATCCGCAAGCAGCTCCCGCAGACGCACCTCATAGGAAGCGGTTGTGTCAGACGAAGATCCGGTCTGCCCCACCGCGGTCTGCACCGTCTTCTGCGGCATCACGATCACAAGCAGTAAAATCCCGCACAGTACAACCAGAATTACCTTATTCCATTTTTCATTTTTCTTAAATTTCCACTCCATATTCTCACCGTCTTACTACATATATACGAGCATCCTCCAGATTATAGACATCCGAAATGTATTTTTTTATTTCTTTTTCCATCTCTTCTGTTGCCTTTGCCTCACTTATGTAAATCGTGCATTGCAATAGCTCTCCACCGGCATCCGTTATGATCGCAACATCCTCAACCGAATAACCTTGAAGTTCTTTTTTGAGTCCCTCCCGGATGCCCATACCATAATAATCCGTGATGCTTCCGCCGACTCCTGCGACGGACTCCTGTCCTTCCACATGCTCGATCTCCTGCAACAATTCCTGCAGATCTCCGCTTCCAAATTCAAACAGGAATTTGAGCGGACTTGCAAGCAGCACAATCACGACCAGTCCGATGAAATACCGGATATATTGCTTATATTGATTGGACGGCGCCATATGCGTCACAATCGTTGCGAGCAATAGATAAAAGATCAGACTTTTCATCCAGCCAAACAGCATAGCTACCCTCCTATTCCATTCGTTGCCCCCGACATGATCGCGAGAGTTATGATAAATAAAACGAGTGCACTTGCCAGCGCCTGCATCAGCATGCCGATTCCATTTGCCAGCGCCGTCGTGCCATCCACATACCGCTTATCGCCCATCGGCTGAATCAGCGCGGTTGTGATCCGCACCGTAAACATCAGCAAGAAAAGCTTGATGATCGGAATCAGACAGATGCCGGACAGAATCAGGATACCTGTGATACCGATACTATTTTTTACGATCATGCCACACGCAAGATAGGTGCCTGCAAGCACCGATACGACGCTTCCCGGAATCGCAGTTAATGCCCGGTTCACCGCCGTTTTCCCAAGGATGTCCATCTGCGGCTCCAGCAAGCCCTTGATCACATTTAATCCGATCACCACGACGATGATCGTCCGCAAAATCCATTTGATCAGGCTCTGCACAAGCTCACACAGTTTCGAGAAGCTGTCCTCTTTTTGCAGGTTGTTCACAAGTGCCACGATCACATAGAATTCAATGAGCGGCAGCACCAGCCGGATAATCACCGCCTGTATCAGCCAGATTCCGACCAAAACGAGATTGTATGTGCCGCCTGCCGTCGTAGCATGTCCGATAAACTGCAACACAAGCAGAAACGCCGGAACTAACAGCCGTACTGCAACGAGCACCTTGTCGAGTGCCGCAAGTGTAATCGAATACGCCATCGAAAAGGACGTCAGCAACAGCGATGTCATCAGCATATAAGTAATATAGAATCCATTTTCACTGATAAACCCTCCCGCAAAGGAGTTCGACAGATTCACAAAGATGCTTCCGATCAGGACGATACCGACCAACTCTAAGAGCAGCCCTTTGTTCTGCGACAGCTCGCCGAAAAAAACGCTGCTGATTGTCGCAAGCAATGCCGATAACACCGACTTATTGTCACCCTCCACCTGTTTTTTTACCATCTCCGTAATTGGCATAGCCGTCTGAATGCCCTGTTGCTGCAACGCACGCTCCACCTCATCCAGATTCAGTTCATCGAAGATGGAGTCATAAATCACATTCGTCTGCTGTCCTGATTCTGTTATTGTCTGAGAATTGTATGATTCCTGTGTTGTTTCTGTCGTGGCTACCTGTCCACTCTGCTCTTGTGTGGCTTCTATCGTAGTTGCCTGTCCATCCAGCTCCTGTGTAGTTTCTGTCGTGGTTTCTGGCAGTTCCTGCGCCCGCGCAGGCAGTACATGGATATCCACAAAAAAGAAAATGGCCAGTACCACTACCAGCCATCTGCAAGTGAAATATGTAGTTGTATGTGTGGTTCGCGGATTCATTCGGCGGTTTCCTCCATCAATTGATCAACGACAGTACCGTCTGCACGACCTGCATGAAAACCGGAAGCGACACGACCAGCATCGTAAGCTTTCCAAGCAGCTCAATCTGGGATGCAACCGCACTGTATCCGGCATCCTTGCTGATACTCGCCGCAAACTCACAGATATAGGCGATCCCGATCAGCTTGACCAGGATCACCAGATAGGTACTGTCCATCCGGATCTTGTCCGTCAAGACTTCAATACCTGAAAGCATCACACGCATCCGCGACACGCAGATAAATAACAGCACAAGGCACACCGCCACACTGATAAATGTGCTGTACTCTGGATTTTTAGATTTCAAGGACAACGCCAAGATTACCGCCACGATTGCAAATACCATCGTCACTCCCAGATTCATACTCTGCCCCCTTAAAATCCAAACAATGTGTTGATGTCCTGAAACAGCTGATTGACATAGGGAATAATCCACGTCAGTACGATAATCAGACCTGCAAGGCTCACCAGATATGCCTGATCGTCCCTGCCAGAATGCTTCAATACCTGATTGATGAGTGCCACGACAATTCCAACGGCTGCAATTTTAAAAATCAACTGAATCGTCATTTCCATTCCCCTGCATCTGCTAAATCAAGATTATAATCAATAACACACCTGCGACACTTCCCACCACAAGCGACAATCGCATACGATCTTTTGCCTCTGCCTCCAACTCCCGAATATGCCGTCCCAGATCTGCCTGCAGCAATGCCAGTCCCTCTTCCTGTGCCTGTACATCCAGATATCCGATAGTCTGTCCCAGGTTATATATATATTCCATATCCTCTTGTTTTAGACCGGAACTCTCATACAGCTTGTCTGCATGTTCTATCCAGATCTGATCAAAATCGGCAGCCACTTCCGTATAAGAATATGCCTGTCTCTGCTGCGCCTCCATGAGTGCCTGTGAAAGCTCTGACAGCCACGCGGCATATGGCTGGCGGCATTTTTTTGCAACACGGACAAATACCTGTGCCAGAATATCTCTCCGATACCGAAGCTCCGCCGTGGCAACGGAAAGCACACGTGCATATTCCTGCATTTCCTTCACGCGACGGCGGATTGCCATCGCGCGAAGAATCCCCATAGCCACGCAGCCGCCAAGCACACAGATGATTCCGATCAATTTGCAACCGACAGTGAACCAATGTATAACTCATTACCCCTCTCGTCAAAGATCGATTCAACCGTTCCGATCCCTGCGCTCCGTCCAAGTACGATGTAACGTTCAAACACCTTCTCCTCGACCAGCTTCCGAAGCACCGGACGCGTGCGGATATCGTCGATCGAGTCGCCATGGATTGTCGCCAGAATCCCACAGCCACAATTGATAACATACGAGATTGCATCGATATCCTCCCGGCTGCCGATCTCATCGACCGCAATCACCTTCGGACTCATCGACCGAAGCAACATCAACATCCCCTCCGCCTTGGGACACCCATCTAAGATATCCGTGCGGAGTCCGACATCATTCTGCGGAATTCCCATGTAGCAGGCGGCAAGCTCTGAGCGTTCGTCCACCACGCCGACATTCATCCCTCTGCAATAACTGTTCCCATCCGATATCAGCCGCACCAGATCCCGCAAGATTGTCGTCTTTCCACATCCCGGCGGCGATATGATCAGTGTGTGCAACAACCTGCCATCCTTGATCACATATGGCAGCAGGCAAGTCGCACAGCCCTTGATCTGATGGGATACCCGAATATTAATAAACGATATATGCTTCACGTTTCTTACTCTCCCATGCTCCAATACAACCTGACCGGCAACGCCGACGCGATGCCCGCCACACACTGTCACAAACCCCTGTCTCACTTCATCCTCATATGCATACAACGAGTAATCGGTCACTGCATCAATAATCCCCCGGATATCATCCGCAGTTACACGATATGCTTTTTTTCGATCGAGTGTCAGTCCCCCACAATTCTGCACAAAATATTCTCCCTGCACAAAAACCAGTATCAACGGCTCGCAGATCCGGAACCGAAGCTCTATCAGGGAGTTATAATCTATGTCAATCTGATTGATTATGTACCGAATACAAGGGGGGAGTAATTTCAAGATTTCATTTTTCACAGCATTCACCCCTACCATATATATATGCGGGATGCGGAAATATATGATTGTAAATTTTTGATTTTATCCGGATTGCAGATCGCACAATTTCTGCATGGCGGCATATTACACAAAAAAGCACGCTCCGAAACGGAACGTGCCTTTGATCATTCTGATTCAATTCGTAATTTTTAAATTACTTTGCTCTTGAAAGATACTTTCCTGTACGTGTATCGATCTTGATAATCTCACCCTGGTTGATAAACAGAGGAACATTCAATGTTGCACCTGTCTCAACTGTACATGGCTTTGTAGCGTTTGTAGCTGTATTTCCTGCTACACCCGGTTCACACTCTGTAATCTCAAGCTCTACAAAATCAGGACCTTCTACTGCAAATACATTTCCTTCGTAGATAGAAATCTTACATGTCATGCCTTCCTTAACAAACTTCATAGCGTCACCAACTACGCTCTCATCGACAGGAATCATCTCGAATGTCTCCTGATCCATGAAGTAATACAGGTTACCATCTCTGTAAGAGTAATCCATATCCTTACGCTCGATATATGCAGAATCGAACTTTGCTGTAGGGTTGAAACTTGTCTCTCTGATTGCACCTGTGATAATATTCTTATACTTTGTACGAACGAATGCAGCACCCTTACCCGGCTTTACATGCTGAAACTCTATTACCTGACAAGGCTGACCATCACATACAAAAGTCACACCATTTCTGAAATCACTTGCTTCCATAATTATCCTCCTAAAATAACATATACATTCGAAATTAAATACATTCAGTATCTTTGTTATTCTAATATACCTAATAAAAATTTTCAATAACTTTTCCGGAATTTCTGAAATTTTTCATTAAAAACCTATAAAATCCCCTATTTTACCATTCGGTATGCATCCAATTATGCTGTTTTTTTCGTATATTTTATATTCAATTTACATTTTTTGTATAATTTTCACAATTTGTTCACGGGAAATGGTTTGCCAAAATATTGAAATTATAGTATGCTAGTATATAAGTTATCGCAAACCGCGATAAACATATAGCATAAAATTCGCATATATCATATATGTGCAATTATCAGACTGTGTCATTGTCTATCAGCATGTACTTATTGCATTGTTACATTTGCTGGTTTCAGCGTCTGCAATGCATCATTAACAAATCAGATAAGGAAGTGAATATATGAATCAACAGGAATTTTCAGCAGTCACACCGGAGTTCGAGCGTTTGGCAAAATTATGTGAAAGCCACGATGTGATTGATCCCGAATTGTATACAAAATATCAGGTAAAGCGCGGGTTGCGTGATTTAGATGGTAAAGGAGTTCTGACAGGCCTTACAGAGATCTCCACAATCATCTCCTCCGAGGAGGTAAACGGTGTCACCATACCAATTGACGGCCAGCTCTACTACCGGGGAATTAACATTTATGATCTGGTCAGAGGCTTTACTTCCGAGAAACGTTTTGGTTTTGAAGAAACTGTCTATCTTCTGCTCTTCGGTGAGCTGCCGAACAAAAAAGAGCTTGCAGATTTCAACACGCTGCTCGGTTCCTACCGGAAGCTGCCACATTATTTTGCAAGAGACATTATATTAAAAACACCGACACCCGATATCATGAATGCTCTTGCGAAAAATATCCTCACACTCAGTTCTTACGATACAAACGCCATGGATGTCAGCATTCCGAACGTCCTTCGTCAGAGCATTGAGCTGATTGCGAATTTCCCGGCGCTTGCTGTGTACTCGTATCAGGCATACCGCCACTACGAGCTTGGGAAGGGACTCTATATCCACAAGCCAAAGCCGGAGCTTTCCACTGCCGAGAATATTCTGCGCCTCCTGCGTCAGGATAAATCTTATACCGATACCGAGGCAAAGGTGCTCGACTTAGCGCTCGTACTCCATGCGGAACATGGCGGTGGTAACAACTCCACATTTACAACACACGTTGTTACTTCCTCCGGTACGGATACCTATTCTTCGGTCGCCGCTTCTCTCTGTTCTTTAAAGGGGCCAAAGCACGGCGGCGCCAATGTCAAGGTAAAGCGTATGTTTGACGATCTGAAAGAGCACGTCCGTGACTGGGATGATAAAGATGAAATCCGCCAGTATCTGTGCGATATTCTGGACAAGAAAGCCTTCGATCGTTCCGGACTGATCTACGGAATGGGACATGCCGTATATTCCATCTCCGATCCACGTGCGAATGTATTCCAGACCTTTGTCGGAAAACTGTCTGAGGAAAAGCACAAGGAAAAAGAATATAAGCTTTATATGGATGTCGCTGAGATTGCGAAGGAAGTCATCGCAGACAAGCGCAAGATCTATAAAGGTGTAAGCCCGAATGTCGATTTCTACAGCGGTTTCGTATACACCATGCTTGATCTGCCGGAAGAACTCTTTACACCGATGTTCGCAGTCGCCCGTATCGCCGGCTGGAGCGCCCACCGTATTGAGGAGCTCATCAACGTAAACAAGATCATCCGCCCGGCTTACAAATCGATCGCGGAAAACCGTGCATATACACCGATTGCAGATCGGTAAGAAATTATCGTACCGGAAGCTAATCAGGAAAACGGTAAAGGGGAACGATTTCTCGTTCCCCTTTTTCAAGTTCTAATATTATATTTCTATAATCCTCGTTCTTTAAGTTTTGACACAAGTTGCACATAGAATTCCCGTACATCAAATCCCGGAATATCCTCGCGGTTCAAGTCGATCACATCTCCGTGTGAAATTCCCCGCTTGCCCTTTACAGTCAGGAACTGGTAATCTTCTCCCCACGCAAAAGACTTCTCTCCAACCAGACCATCATTCGGTCCGTCAAACCGTTTAACAAGCAGATACGACAGATTGAGCGGGAATCGTCCGGATGATGGACGATTCAATTTCGAGCCAAAAGACTGGTAATAAATCCCCGGTGCATCCTTTGCCTCTTCATTAAATTCCGCACAGTTTGTAGAGGTGAGATCATGGACGGCTGCCATGAAATCCGGATTCGTATCTCCAAGCTTTTCCGCCCCTGCATTGTATGCTTTTTCAATCGCCTTTTGCTGTGCCTCCGGGATATTCTCTAATAAGTAATCAGCAAATTCACAGCCTCTGTGTGGCGTGTTGATTGTCGTAAGTGACGCAATATAATCTCTTGCGGAAGTAAGTGCGATTGCCGCTCTCGTATCAAGTCCGCCCTTGGAGTGCGCGACTACATTTACCTTCTCACATCCGGTTTCCTCGACGATCTGTCTGATACGTGTCTCTAATTCTTTCGCGCTATCCCGAACAGCCGCGGCACTGTTATGGTTTCCATAATAGATCTTTGCACCATTTTCCATAAGCTCCGCCGGTATTCTGCCCCAGTAATTTAAGTGTTCAAAATCGCGGAAGAACACACCATGCACCATAAGAATCGGATACTTTGTCTTACATATCTGCGCGTCTGCCCGCGCAGCATTTCGCTTTGCACGCAGCTTCTCGAACTTCACTTCCCGTCTTACCGTCCGAATAATGATATGCAGCATCACCAGATGCGCAATCGGGATCCAACCACATATAAGCCCCAGCACGCGCCAGCGGATTCCCAGCTGTTGTGATGTCAGATACACGCTGATCATTCCAATCCAAAATATCGTAATCTCGACCAGGAATATAATACACAGACGGATCAGCCAATATTTTTTCTCTACAGTAATTCCTGCCGGGCCATTCGCAAACCATTGCTCATAGAATCCGCAAAACCCAAGAATCAGATAGATGGCTGCAAACAATGTTGTCACATAAAATATCTGCAGCATGTTTTTACCGAAATTACATATCTTCAATTTTCCTGTCATTATTTTCTCCTATCGGCATCTACCCTTGCAGTCCTGCTGACTGACGGATCATATCCTCAACAACAATATCATAAATCTCGCCAACTGTGCTACAATACTCCAGCACCTTCCAAGGCTCATTCGTATGAAAATGAATCTTCACCAGATCCTCGTCTCCAGCCGCGATCAAGCTGTTTCCCTCGATATGATCCGTGATATAATCTGCGATTTCATCCTCATCCAAATCCTTATCTCTCCGGTCGATCAGCAACTGCGTATCATACCGATATGCAAACTGATCATCTTCTGCATCAATTGAATTCATTCCCATATTCGTTTCCTCCATCTTCAATCTTTACTCTGCTTCCGTTATTTCCTTCGTAAACACATGTCTTCTCCAATTCCAGCGTAGCCGCTCCTAGTTCAGCAATAACCAGCTTGCAGTGTTATCTGCGTCGCTCCAGCTTCCCTGCACGCGTCATGTAACTTACATTGTTCACAAGCAGAATCATACATACATATACAAATCCCATAATATCTGTCTTAAACAAAAATGTAAAGATAAATATGACAATACACAAGATCAGGCATACCACATTTGTGCTCAAAAATGCCTGATACCCTGCACGGTACACAATCAACCGTTCTGCTTCATCACAAGAACTCATCCACACCTTATGAAACTGGAAGTCTAATGCATTTCCACGTTTTTCCGGATTTAACTTTTTCTCAATATCAACAGTAAGTTTCGGAATCAGAATCTCAATTGCCATCGTTATCACGAACAACGCAACAGCAATCACCCACATCGCGGACTGATATCCGCTCACTTTTCCATATCCTTTTTCTACATCATATAAGAAGCAGAAAAACAGACAAAGCTCTATAATCGAAAAAATGTTTGACATGATCATCGGTACATTCAACTTATCCTCCAATGTATCCCACAGATCATCATTTTCACGATCTTTCTGTAACTGTTTATATAATGCACTACATCTTGTATACGCGATTACCGGAAGCAAGCATCCAAGAAACGATACAACCGCGAAAAGTATCGGAATCGCATCAAACGCAAATGCTCGGATTGCTGTAACAACCGCGTCGAAACTCTGCGTCTTTTCTACCTTTCCCATGATTTTACCTACAATATATCCCGCCAGAAAACAAATTGCCAACGCGGAAATCAAAATGATTAATGCCTTTTTTGTTGATTTTTCCTTCGTTTTCTTATCTTTACTCATCTTCCGCACCCTCCGTATATTCAAAGATATCTTCCACAGTCACGCCGCATGCTTTTGCAAGCTTCAACGCTAATGTGACCGACGGCGAATAATCGCCACGTTCAATCTGACTGATTGTCTGGCGCGATGTCTGCACCAAAGCACCCATCTCCTGCTGATTGACTCCGAGCTTCGACCGGTATTCCTTCAAATGATTATTCAGTGGCATCGTGATTCTCCTCTCCACCATGATATTTCGGATTCACAAACACAAAGGTTTCCCACACCTTTTTATTTTTCACTCCTCCAAAAATCATGTTTCCGTACAGATTTGAAAATATCACTGCATAGCAGATTCCAAAAGCAATATTATCCATTGCCATCCAGCCAACAGTGAACCCGACAACAGCCCCAAGAAGATATCCGAATGCAACATTCTTTTTCTCCTTTGGATCCATATTCTTCTTGTAAACAAGTTCATCTCCCCACTCGATTCCAGCCCAGAATCCGTCGCTCATACAGCCTTTCATGTAGTTGCGGATCATATCCTCAATCTTATTTTTCTGGTCGGACAACGTATCCGGCAGATACCATAAAATAAGCTTCATCGCAGCTTTACTATCTTCAAAAATCTCTTTCAATTTCCTGACAGCTTCCTGACTCTCCATCCGCCGTTCACCTGCCATAGCTTCTGTCTCTCCGGCTTCTATAAAATAATCCTCAATCCTCTCAAACACATATATTCCGACCAGTTTTTTCTCCTGATAAATGCCGCACACCTTTCCGTTACTTACCAGTGCCTTGTCTACAGCTTTTTTTATATTCTCACTGGATGCCTCAATCGGTACTGCCTCGCCCACATGGGCGCCCAGCTGGAAATCCTCTCTATCCACACGCTTACCCTTGATCGTATAGATTTTCAGCTTCTTATCCGCTTTTACAGTTCCAATCTCCATATCACACACTCCATTCTTCCGCGCCCTTACATAATTGCATTGCCCGGTTATTTATACTCACTCTTTTTATACTTGACAACTATTCTTGTCATTTGTGCACGATCTATATATAGCATATGACAAGTTTTCTTGTCAATATATTTTGACAACTTTCTCTGTCATTTTTTCGTTTGCTTTCCTCTACCCCGGGTGTCACCACATCGTGGGTTTTTCCGCTCGCATTCCACTCCTCACGCCCAGTTTTCTCTCCGTCACCTGCCTATTAGTTTCCGGTTTGGGTTGTCTCACTTGCTTTTCTCTCCCCAAACCCACGCCATGGGTTTTTCCTCTCGTTTCTTACCCCACACGCCCAGTTTTCTCTCCTCCACCTGCCTATTAGCTTCTAGTTTGGGGTTTCTCGCTTACTTTTCTCTTTCTACGCCCACGACGTGGTTTTTTCCGCTCATATCCTTCTCCTCACGCCCAGTTTTCTCTCCGCTCCCCATCAATCAGCTTCCGGGGTGGGTTTTCACGCTTGTTTTTCTCTTCCTGCACCCACGACGTGGGTTTTTCTCGCTTGCAAACACCCGCGCACACCAATTTAATAAAATGTATCTAACCATGCGGTCAAACTCATATATAATATGTTTGGAATTTAGAAGTTCTTGATGTTCTGTTTGATACACAGCAATACCTGAACGCGATGTTCAGGTAAGCCGCCACTGAGCCATGGACGGCGAATTGGCGGCGGTTGCGTGCATGTTTATTACCTATATCAGAACATCTTAGAACTTCTTAATTTCAATACATCATATATGAGTTGACCACATGGCTAGATACAAAATTAACAGGATGCGCGGGGATTCGCTCATAAAAAACGCCACGCGATTGGGGAATCCCAAACGCATGGCGTTTCATAAACTCTAAACTTATTCTGCCTTTCCAATTGAAAGGAATCCATTGTCGTTCGACTGAAGCAGGAACGAAAGTCCAATCTTCTTCTTTGCTTCCTCGGTTGCAACATAGATCTCGCCAGTCTCAACCAGAGACTTCGCAATCTCAAGCACCTTATCCTTGAACATCATCATCTCACGACGATCTCTGGAGCTCAGTTTGAACAGATACTGGTTCTTTGAGCTGATCAACAGGATACTGTAAGAATGTACGTTGTTCTTTGTCTCACGCATACCGGAACCGATCATACGGGAGTTCGCAATGATAATCTCTGCATTCTCATCCGGCAGGTACTCAGACAGGATCAGCTTGTAAATCTTCAGGTAATCTTCCTCCTGATCTGCACTGACTGGCATCTCAGCAACTGCAAATTCTACAACGGAATCTGCAAGTTTGATTGTACCACCCTCGTCGTTGATCACGGCTGTACTCTCCTTCGGAACGCACAGACGGAAGAACTTGTTCTCGATCACCTTCTGACCACTCGTTGGCTGCTTGATAACAAGGTCTGTATACTTCTTCTCCAACATATTCATAGAGATAATCGCGCTGTCATCACCGGTCTCCGCAATCTCACACAACTCACGATACAAGTCTACGATATTCGGTGTGATATACGCTACCATCTCAACAATCTTCTTCACGGCAGGGACATATGCCTGTTTAGCACTCTGCATATAAAACTCGATCTGCTTGCTCATATCGCTTGTCTTGCCAGCCTTATACTCGATGACCTTGAACAGGTTGTCCTTATCGAAGTCCTCATATCCATTGTCGTAAGCTTTCTCAAAGTACTTGATACTCTTGATCTCGCCACGATAATTCTCATCTGCCTCCTGCTGCTGGTAGATCTTACCAAGCTCATAAGCAGCCTGATAGCTTCCCAGTCCAAGGGCTTCCAAAAATGCTTTCTCAATCTCATATGAATTTGCAATGTAGAACACCTGACTCTGCTTGTACAGGGCAACCTTCAAAGCTGCCTGTCCGCTTCCGGCTTCTACGGAACGCTCCCATGTCTCCACAGAACGCTGCAAATCCTCGTTGCCAAGCTCCTGAATATCCTTGATATAAGCTTCTGCTTCCAGAATACCATTTGCCTGCGCTTCCTTGAAATACTCTAACGCCTTGATACCATCACGCTTCGTACGAAGTACACCATAGTAATAAAAACGTCCGAGATAGAATGCAACCCGTCGATGACCGAGACGATGTGCGGTCTCGTACCAGTTGAGTGCCTTCATGTAATCCTTCATCTTCTGATCGTAAATGTTACCAAGCAGGAATGCCAGATCCGGATCTTTCGTCGCATCAAACAACTGCTTTGCGTAACTGATCGTCTTCTCGAGATCCTTATACGGTGAATCATCATCGTAATACAGCTCGATCAACAGATAACTTGCCTTAATACTACCAAGTTTCAATGCCTGCTTTGCAGCCGCCATCGCGCCCTCGTAGTCCTCTAAGTAATAGCAGTACAATGCCTCACTATAATACTGGTTATCCTTACGGTTCAAGCTCTGGTCACTAACCAGGGTTGGATCAACGAATGCGAACGAGTTCGCTGTCTCGAAAATGATCTCCTCGTACTGCTCGATGATCTCCATGGATGCACATACAAAACGCATACATGCAAGACGCTTACCCTGATAGAACGCAAAGGTTACAATACCCTTTTCCATCTCCTTGTGGTAGAACGTTGTGCAGATACCATCTGCATATTCTGTGATGTATGCTTTCAACTGTAATTCCTCGTCAAATGCATCGTTGCAATAACGAAGATAATTCTCCAATGTCTTTTTGGAATCTCTTGGAATACTGTCATAGCTTACATACATCGCAAAATCCTTGTAAGTAAGGCTTGGTGCATAATATTCCTCGTCCGTATCGCTGTTGATGGTCTTTACCCAGTCCTTAGGAAGCTTGTGGATATAACCATCAATCTGGTTATGTACATAGGTGTACTGATACTGCAAACGTGCCGGATCGATTGCTTTATACTTTGGTTCCTTGCCTTTCGCACGTCTTGCCTCTGCAATCTCTGTATACAGTTTGTCCTTCTCTTCGAACTCAATACTGTCTGTATGCTGACTTGCATAATCGACACGGTCATACGCAGCCTTTGCTTTCGTATCTCCCATATCTGCAAGCTTCTTGTACCACGACATTGCCTTCTCGTAATCCACCGGTACGACAAAATCACTCTTGTTTCCATACTGATCGATACGATTTAGACCATTCTCATAGATACTACCGAGATTCATGTACGCTGCCTTGATACCACACTCCGTTGCCTTCTCAAAGAATGTAATCGCCTTTGAGAAATTCTGAATATCCAACAACATCTGTGCGAGCTTGTAGATCATCTCGCCATCCTTACTCAAATTCGTATATTTCTCATAGTACTGTGTCGCCTTATTCAAATCCACATCGACAATACAGTTGCTATACTTTCCGGTCTCATACAGCTCCCCTAATATTTTCAAGGCATCCGTACCGAAATTCTTATAATTCGGATCCATGATTGCAATATCTACAATCTTTTCGAATATCTCTACGGCGTCCTCGGCATTTCCATTTTCCATCAGGTTGATTGCCTTATCATATTGAAGTTCTACGTTGCTCTTGGCTGACTTTTTCTTGCCGCCAAGACCGGACAAAAACGGAATCTTGCTAAAAAAACTGCTAAGCTTTCCCATCTGATATCCTCCTTTGTGGTCTTTCCCCCTGCATAATTATTTATATAATAACATAGTTAAAATTCTTATGCAACAAAGACTACTTGACAGATTCAATATAATTTTTCATTTCCTCGACAGCAACCTCCTCATCCGGTCCATTGGCTTCGATTTCAAGCGCATCCCCGTTACCGAATCCAAGGCTCATCATTCCCATGATGCTTTTCGCATTGATTCTCCGGTTCTGAGAATTGATTGTAATTTTACTCTCATACTTGCTTGCAATCTGCACGAGAACGGCCACCGGTCTTGCCTCTGCATCTGCTGGTAAATTCACAACGACTGTCTTACTGATCATTTTGGTTCCTCCTTAGCTCATTGGCTATATCACTTATTTTTTTCAATCTATGATTGACTCCGGATTTTCCAAGCGGTGGATTTAATTTCTTACCAAGCTCCACCAGACTCGTATCCGGTTCTTCCATACGCAGACTTGCGATTTCCCGCAAACGCTCTGGAAGATATTTTAATCCCTTTGTCTGTTCAATATACGTGATGTCTTCCATCTGCTTGACGGCAGCACTCACAACCTTGTTTAAGTTCGCAGTCTCACAATTTACACGCCGGTTGACGGAATTGCGCATGTCTTTTAAAATGCGTATATTTTCCATATCCATCAGGGACACATGCGCCCCCATGATATTTAACAGATCAACGATCATTGATCCATCCTTGATGTAAACCACATAATATTTTTTGCGCTGGATCTGCTTCGGTTCGATTGAAAAATCACGAATCAGTCTGGCTAACATATCCGTCTGTTCCGCATGGTCACAGACGATCTCGAAATGATACCCCTTCTCCGGATCAGTCAGGGAGCCGGTTGCCAGAAATGCCCCGCGGATAAATGCCTGCTTACAGCAATTCCGTTCTACCAGAATCGGATTCACCGAAAGATAATCTCCATGATCCGTCAGCTTTAACATCTGTCTGCCCTCTGGTGTGTTAATATCCACATCCAGAAGTGCAGTAAGCTTCGTGATTTTCTCCTGTAAGATCGTGTTTTCCCCGCGCATCGTCCAGACACCATCCCGGTATTCACCGGACATTGCGATCATAGCAGCAAGCTCTGCCATCCGGCAATGTCTGCCTGTGCTGATATGGGAAAGCAGTTCCGCTTTCACCTTTGATGAAAACGACATACCTACTCCCCTTTCACAATACGGTCTTTGCCAATATCTCTATGATACAGACGTACCGTATACGGAAGCTTCTCCAATGTCTCGTACAGTGCATTTGCCACTGTCACAGAGCGGTGTTTTCCTCCGGTACATCCCACGGAAATCACTAACTGATTTTTACCCTCTTTCAGATAATTGGGAATCAGAAACTCCAGCATATCTGTGAGCTTCTCCATAAATGCCGGATATTCTTTGCAATCCTTCACCATATCAGAGACCGGTTTATCATTTCCTGTCTGCGGGCGAAGCTCCGGAACATAATATGGATTCGGCAAAAAACGTACGTCAAATACAAGGTCGGAATCTCTCGGGATTCCATACTTGAATCCAAAGGACATCACAGTCACGATAATGTTATTATACTGTTTGCCCTCCACAAATATCTTCTCAATCTCATGCTTTAACTCTCTTGTAAGCAGATTGCTCGTATCGATAATATAATCCGCACGCTGGCGCAAAAACTCGATCTTCTCGCGTTCCTTGACGATGCCTTCGTTGATCCTGCCATGCTTGGACAGCGGATGCGCTCTTCGCGTCTCCTTATATCGCTTTACAAGCACCGGTTCATTGGCATCAAGGAAAAGAATCTCGTAAGTAAAGTTACGCTTTTTCAAAGTCTCCAGACACACGGACATCTCACCGAGTGCCTGCCCGCTTCGGATATCCACACCGATAGCGACATTGTCGACCTCAAGCTTATCATCATGCGCAATCTCTGCGAATTTTTCAATTAACATGACCGGAAGGTTATCGACGCAGAAGAACCCCATATCTTCTAACATCTTCAACACCGTTGATTTTCCTGCTCCGCTCATTCCTGTTACAATTACAAATCTCATCGGATTATTCTTACCTCCGGTTCCAACATCACACCGTACTTCTCATTTACAACTTCCTGCACATGCTGCATCACTGCCAGCACATCTGCACTGCTTGCCTGTTCCACATTCACAACAAACCCACAATGCTTCTCCGATACCATCGCACCGCCGACCCGGTATCCACGCAATCCACTGTCATCAATCAGCTTCGCTGCAAAATACCCTTCCGGACGTTTAAACGTCGATCCTGCACTCGGATATTCGAGCGGCTGTTTACTTCGTCTCGCCTCCGCCAGTTCATTCATCCGGTCAAGAATTGCTGTCTTATCTCCGTGTTCCAGTGTCAGTCCGACACCAACCACGATTTTATCTGCATCGATGATGCTATGGCGATAAGCAAACTCCATTTCATCACAAGCATAGCTTCGAAGTGTGCCATCCGTCGACAGCACCTCCACATACGATACGATATCCTTCATCTCACCACCATAGGCGCCTGCATTCATCACAATTGCGCCACCGATGCTTCCCGGTATACCTGCAGCGAACTCCATGCCTGTAAGTCCCGCCTCATATGCCAGATTCGCCACGCGCGCCAGAATCGCTCCTGCCTGCGCATACACGGAAGTACCCTCCACCCGGATTTCACTCATGGCACTGCCAATCTGGATAATCATGCCATCATATCCAGCGTCTGTAAACAGAACATTACTTCCATTTCCAAGTACACAATAATCAAGCTTGTGTTCCTTGCAATACGCGATCAATGTCTGGATTTCAGCCGTATTTTTCGGCATTGCAAAATACTTTGCCGCCCCGCCAATGCGAAATGTCGTATGCTTGCACATCGGCTCCTGCTCCAATATTTTAATCTCTTCTATCTTCAAACTCATACGTTCCTCACAAAAATAAACATAAAAAAGCCCATAAGCTCTGCTTTATCATAACTTATGGGCAAAATTTATTCAATGTGAAAATATATAGAAAAATACTAAGGAAAACTGCTTCCCTTCGTCATTTTCACGATTAGGCAATACTAATCGTTCATAATTGCACAGGCTCCACCATACATACCTGCATCATTTCCAAGTGTTGCAAGTGTAAACTTTGTATTCTTGCATGCGTGGAATGCATACTCCTTGAAATACTTCTCTGTTGTATCTGTGATGATCGTACCTGCCTTGGATACACCTCCACCAATAACAAAAACCTCTGGATCAACCACACATGCGATCTGTGCCAATGCTTTGCCAAGGCACTTACCATGTCTGTCTACGATCTCTGCTGCAAGCTCGTCACCCTGCTTTGCTGCATCGAACACTTCCTTTGCAGATACATACTGTACGTTACGAAGTGCAGATGGACGATCGGTTGTGTTGAGCAATGTATTTGCCATTCTTACGATACCGGTTGCCGATGTGTACTGCTCCAGACAGCCCTTTCTGCCACAGCCGCAAACTTCTGTCTCATCATCGTTCACCTGAATATGTCCGATTTCACCGCCAGCACCATTCACACCGGAAAGCATCTTTCCGTCTAAGATGATACCTCCGCCAACGCCGGTTCCAAGTGTTACCATAACGATGTTGCTGAAGCCTTTTCCTCCGCCCTGCCACATCTCGCCGAGCGCTGCCATATTTGCATCGTTACCAACCTTGACTTGAAGTCCGATAATCTTGGATAACTCATCTGCTGCATTGAAGATTCCCCATCCAAGGTTTACACAACGAAGAACGGTTCCATCTGCCTTGACTGGTCCCGGAACACCCATTCCGATACCCTTTACTTCGCTCTTGTCAATCTGCTTTTCTGCAAGCTTATCCTCGATGGATGCTGCGATATCGCCTAAGATATACTTTCCGCCCTCATCGGTGCGTGTTGTGATCTCCCACTTGTCAATCATCGTTCCTTCTGCTGTGAAAAGTCCGATCTTAACTGTTGTTCCTCCGATATCTACACCAAATACATACTTTGCCATCTTCCTCTATATCCTCCTTATTCCTCTTAGACATTATGCGAATTTTTCGCTATATTCTGTGTTACACGGTTATACAATTCCTGAGCCGCATTGTATCCCATCTTCTTCTGTCTGTGGTTGACAGCTGCGGCCTCTACGATAACCGCAATATTTCGTCCCGGTCGAATCGGAATCGAATGACTGACGATCTTATTTCCGAGAATCTCTGTATACTGATCCTCCAGTCCCAGACGGTCATAGTTCGCATCCTTATCCCACTCTTCCAGATTCACGATCAGGTCGATGCTCTGTGTATGCTTGACACACTCTACACCGAACATACTCTTGACATCGATAATTCCGATTCCTCGAAGCTCGATAAAATGTCTCGTAATATCCGGAGCCGTACCGATCAGCGTCTCATCCGAAACCTTCTTGATCTCTACAACATCATCCGATACAAGACGATGTCCACGCCGAATCATCTCCAGAGCCGCCTCACTCTTACCAAGGCCACTGTCTCCGGTAATCATGACACCCTCACCATATACGTCCAGCAAAACCGCATGAATGGAAATGCGCGGGGCAAGCTCCACATGCAGCCACTTTACAACCTCATGCACGAAGTCAGACGTCGTCTCCGAAGTATCAGTCAGAATTGGGATTCCACATCGTTTTCCGGTCTCGATGATATAATCATATGGCTTGATATTACGACAGAAGATCAGACACGGAATCTTGAATGCAAATAACTTCTCAAATATCTGGATATTCTCTTCCTCTGTATGCATATTCGAAATATACGCAAACTCTACATTTCCACATATCTGAATACGTGCGGAATCAAAATGTTCAAAAAAGCCCGCCAGCTGGACTGCCGGACGGTTCATATTTGGATCTTTGATCAATATATGATCGGTATCAATTTCAGGCGTATGATTGATCAGATTCATCTTTTGAATCAATTGTGTCACACTTACGCTATATTCTTCTTCCATGCCCTCTTACGTCTCCTTACTTATTTTGAAAAAATGGGCTGTCGCAGACGCAACAGCCCTTTGCTATTTTACTCTTCATCCTCAGACTCAGACGCTACTTCCTGATACTTCTCAAGAATGAGACTCTGGATTTTGTCTCTTGTCTCAGAATTGATCGGATGTGCAATATCCCGATATTCACCATCCGACGCCTTTCGACTCGGCATCGCGATAAACAGTCCCTTCTCTCCTTCAATTACCTTGATATCATGTACTACAAATACATCATCAATTGTAATCGAAACAACTGCGCGCATCTTGCCTTCTTTTGTAACCTTACGTACCCTTACATCTGTGATTTGCATATTAGTCCCCCTTTTACGCAACTCTTTTTGTGAAATTATAATGCGTATCTAAAATTCTTCTCAACGATGACCTTAATCTCGTTTGGATCTCCTGTATGTACTGTATTTGCACGAAGTGTATCACGGCTCTCCACGATACAGTTCTCAATATAACAGTTATCCCCGATATGTACATCATTCAGAATAATAGAATTCTTGATGACACAGTTATTACCGATATAAACTTTTTTGAAAAGAACGGAATCCTCTACCGTACCATTGATGATGCTTCCGCTTGCGATCAGGCTGTTGCTGACAGCTGCATCTCCATTGTATTTTGCTGGTGGTAAATCCTCCACCTTGGAATATACATCCGGATGCTGACGGAAGAAGTAATCACGAATATCCTTCTTCAGGAAATCCATATTGGTCTTGAAGTAAGAATCAATCGTACCGATATTTCTCCAGTAAGAATCCAGCTTATATGCATAAATCTTCTTTACGTTCTTGTAACGAACAAGAATGTCATTTACAAAATCGCTTCTGCCTTCTGCAGCACATGCCTCCAGCAGCTCAATCAACTGACGACGTCTTACAACATATACACCAATGGATGCTGTATTTGTCTCTGCCACGATTGGCTTCTCCTCAAAGCTGATTACACGATTATCATCTGCAAGCTTTACAACACCGAAACGGTTGATATCATCCTCGCCCGGCTGGATATCCTTACATACAACTGTGATATCTGCACCTGTTGCGATATGCTCTTCCAGTACCTTATTGTAATCCAGCTTGTACACTGCATCACCACTGGCAATAACTACATATGGCTCATGCGCTGATTTCAGGAAACTGATATTCTGATACAACGCATCTGCAGTTCCCTTGTACCAATAGCTGTTTGTCGCTGTGATCGTTGGTGTAAACAGATAAAGTCCACCCTGTTTTCTACCGAAATCCCACCACTTGGAAGAATTCAAATGCTCGTTCAACGAACGTGAATTATACTGTGTATAAACAGCTACCTTCTGGATATGGGAGTTTGTCATGTTGGAAAGTGTGAAATCGATTGCACGATAGCTTCCCACGATTGGCATAGCTGCAACTGCTCTCTTTGCAGACAGCTCTCCCATTCTGCTGCTATTTCCACCTGCTAAAATAATACCGATTGCTCTCATTCTACTCACCTGCCTTTATAATACTAGACCCACTCTTTAACAATCCATCCGGATATTCGTCAATGGTTGTCTCACCAAAGATGGCAACGTTCTTACCAATCTTAACGCCTGCCGGAATTACGGAATTCTCTCCGATTGTTACAAGACCATATGAGTAGATATGTGGTGCAAGTTCATTTGGAACTTCCTCGCCGACACCAAGTTCTGCGTTGTCTCCAATATGAACACCCTCTGCGATAATTGCCTTGTCCATAACGACACCGTCACCAATCACTGCACCATTCATAATAATGGAATTCTTGATTACAGCGCCCTTTCCGATCGTAACGCCGGAACCGATAACGGAATGCTGTACAGTACCGTAAACTTCCGTTGCCTCACCAACGATACTCTCTGTCACAGATCCTTCCGGATCAATGTACTGTGGTGGAAGCTGATCGCTCTTTGTGTAAATTCTCCAGAACTCCTCGTAGAGATTGAACTCTGGGATAATATCTACGAGCTCCATATTTGCTTCCCAGTAAGAACCAAGTGTTCCTACATCCTTCCAATAGCCCTTGTACTCGTAAGCACAGATCTTACTTCCACGCTCATGGCAGTATGGAATGATATGCTTACCAAAGTCACAGGATGGCTGATCTTTCAGTGCTGTCAAAGCCTCACGAAGCACCTTCCAGTTAAATATGTAAATACCCATAGACGCTTTGTTGCTGCGTGGATGCTCCGGTTTTTCTTCAAACTCCTGAATACATCCGGTATCGTCTGTGATAACAACACCGAAACGGCTTGCTTCCTCCATTGGTACCTGATAGGTTGCCAATGTGATATCGGCCTTGCTTGTCTTGTGATAGTCAAGCATCGCCTCATAATCCATCTTGTAGATATGATCTCCGGAGAGAATCAGTACATAGTCTGGATTGTAGTAGTCAATATACTCAAGATTCTGATAGATTGCGTTCGCAGTACCTGTATACCACTGGCTGTTTGCACTCTTCTCGTATGGAGGAAGTACGGTCACACCACCGATGCTTCGATCCAGATCCCATGGGATACCGATACCGATGTGCTGATTGAGCCGGAGTGGTCTATACTGTGTCAACACGCCGACAGTATCAACCCCCGAATTAATACAGTTGCTGAGTGGGAAATCAATAATCTTGTATTTTCCACCAAATGCAACCGCCGGCTTAGCAAGCTTAGAAGTCAAAACGCCCAGACGACTCCCCTGTCCGCCTGCTAAAAGCATAGCTATCATTTCTTTTTTAATCATAATGTCACCCCTTTTAGCATAATATGTTTGTATTATAGCATTAAACCTAAAAAAGTGAAACACTTTTAGGCAATTTTTATAATTTTTTCTTAAAAAAGCTCATTGGAATGGTAAATAATACTAAATTTTACATTTTTTTACACATTCATCGTCTCTGCAACACGTTTCATCGCCTTTAAGAACGGTAAAAAGTCCACCTCCAGAGACGCTGCAAGCTTAATATCATCCTTTTCCTGCAGCACTTTGCCGAGGCGTCCGACTGCGGACGCCATCCTGCCTTTGTCAATTCTTTGTTCATCCCGGTTAATCAGATCCTCACAGTTATTAAACACTTCGATCTCCCAGTTGATTCCCTGAATCACCAGATTGAACAGCTCGTCCGTATCGGACTGCCGGTTGTGTCTGAGTTCTGCAATCAGTGTCTCCGTTCCGGGAATGATAGTTGCACTGTAGTTGTATAGCTCCTTTAGTAAATCCTGTTGTGCAGATGCCTTATCACTCATTCAAAACTTCCTCCTGTCTACGACTCACTATTTTTCGTCACAATCTCTGTCAGGGAAGACGCAAGCCCTGCAATACCGGAAATTTCACTCGGAATAATCAGCTTCGTTGCTTTTCCGTCTGCTGCCTTGGCAAATGCCTCAAGACTCTTCAATGTAAGAACCGCCTGATCTGGTGCAGCTTCATTCAGGAACTTGATACCATCTGCGTTTGCCTGCTGTACTTTCAGGATTGCTTCTGCCTCACCTTCGGCACGGCGGATGGTTGCTTCCTTTGTTGCCTCTGCACGCAGAATTGCGGACTGCTTTTCTGCCTCTGCGGAAAGAATCAGAGACTCCTTCTGTCCTTCTGCGCGAAGAATTGCGGACTTCTTCTCACCTTCTGCAATCAGGATCTGTTCACGTCTCTCACGCTCTGCCTTCATCTGTTTTTCCATCGCATCCTGAATAGCTGCCGGTGGAATGATATTCTTCAGCTCGACACGGTTGACCTTGATACCCCAAGGATCTGTCGCCTCGTCCAAAGTCGCACGCATCTTTGTATTGATCGTCTCTCTCGATGTCAGAGTCTGGTCAAGTTCCAGCTCACCAATGATATTTCGAAGCGTTGTTGCTGTCAGATTTTCAATCGCCATGATTGGCTTTTCCACACCATATGCAAACAACTTCGGATCTGTGATCTGGAAGAATACGACTGTATCAATCCGCATCGTAACATTATCTTTTGTGATTACCGGCTGTGGTGCAAAATCAACAACCTGCTCTTTCATAGAAATGCGGTGTGCTACCTTATCAATCAAAGGCGTCTTCAAATGCAGACCTGCTGACCATGTCGTATTGTATGTTCCCAGACGCTCAATGACATATGCATGTGCCTGTGGTACAACACGTATAGAACTGCAAATCACTACAACAACCAAAATTACAAGAAAAATACCTAATATCTGTGCTCCATTCATCTTTCTGCCTCCCTTTTTCAATCAACTCTTCTATACTATCCTATGCCTGTGTGCTCTTCGTCACGATGAGCTTCACGCCGTCGATGCTCTGCACGAGAACCTTCTCTCCCGCAGCAATCTTCGAATCATCTGCGGAACGTGCAGACCATTCCATGCCCGAAAGCTTCACAACACCCCGTGCCTCCAGATTGTTGATCTCCTGCTTGACGATTCCTTCTTTTCCAATCAGACTGTCTACATTCGTCTTCTCCACATTCTTCATCAGATGCTTCGCCGCAAATGGCCGGGTAAACACAAAAAGCAACGTCGACACAACCGCAAACACAAGAAGCTGCACCAACCAGTGTGCACCGGTCAGCGAGATCAGTCCTGCCACAAATGCACCGCCTGCGAACCATATGGACGTAAGTCCGAGTGTAATGATCTCAACCACGATCAGTATCACAGTTATAATCAGCCATATTGTTAAACCCATAGTAACCTCCTCCTGTTATTTTTCAGCAAAATACACATCTCCTATGTATTCCGCTCCGTCTTTTTTATTTTATCACACCGCGCAAAAATCTTCCACAAAAAATAAAGAGAAATCCGTCAATTTTGCACAAATTTAACGGATTTCTCACATTGTTTTTTAATATGATGGTTTTCGACAGATTAATTCGACTGCATTGCACGCTTTGCACGCATACGAAGTGTCGGATCCAGAATCTTCTTACGGATACGGATGGACTTCGGTGTGATCTCCAGAAGCTCGTCAGTATCAATGAAATCAAGTGCCTGCTCCAGAGAAAGGATCTTTGGAGGTGTCAGCTTCAGCGCATCATCGGAACCGGATGCACGTGTATTCGTAAGCTGCTTCTTCTTGCAGACATTTACTTCGATATCCTCTGCCTTACCGCACTGTCCAACGACCATACCGCCGTAGACCTGCTCGCCCGGTCCGATAAAGAGTGTTCCACGCTCCTGTGCATTGAACAGACCATATGTGATACTCTCTCCTGACTCAAACGCGATCAGAGAACCCTGACTTCTGTAATTCATATCGCCCTTGTATGGCTGATAACCATCAAACATCGTATTGATGATACCATTTCCCTTGGTAGCGGTCATGAAATCACCACGGAAACCAATCAGTCCACGGGATGGAATTGAGAACTCCAGTCTCGTTGTACCATTTCCAGTCGGTGCCATACCCTGTAACTCACCCTTACGCTGATTCAGCATATTGATAACGGTACCGGAGAATTCATCTGGCACATCAATGACTGCAATCTCGAACGGCTCTAACTTCTTGCCCTTCTCATCTTCCTTATAGATAACCTCTGCCTTACTTACTGCGAACTCATAGCCCTCACGACGCATGTTCTCAATCAATACAGACAGATGCAGCTCACCACGTCCGGATACCTTAAAGCTCTCAGTCGTGTCTGTCTCTTCCACACGCAGAGAAACATCAGTATTTAACTCACGGAACAGACGGTCACGCAGATGACGGGAAGTAACGAACTTTCCTTCCTTACCTGCGAGCGGTGAATCATTTACCATGAAATGCATGGCGATCGTAGGCTCAGAAATCTTCTGGAACGGAATTGGTTCCGGATCATCCGGTGAACAGATTGTATCACCGATGTGGATATCGGAAATACCGGAAATCGCTACGATCGAACCGATGCCTGCCTCGTTCACTTCCACCTTGTTCAGACCTTCAAACTCATATAACTTACCAATCTTTACCTTGCGGTACTTGTCAGGCTCATGATGGTTTACGATGATTGCATCCTGATTCAGCTTAATCGTACCATTATCCACCTTACCTACACCGATACGGCCAACATACTCATTATAATCAATCGTACTGATCAGAATCTGTGTACCTGCGTCTGGATCACCGGTTGGTGCCGGAATATATTTCAGGATCGTCTCGAACAATGGCTGCATATCTGTACCCGGTTCATCTGGTGAAAGGGATGCGATACCTGCCTTTGCGGATGCGTAAACAAATGGGCAGTCAAGCTGCTTCTCATTTGCATCAAGTTCTAATAAAAGCTCCAATACTTCCTCTTCTACTTCTGCCGGTCTTGCCTCCGGACGATCGATTTTATTGATACACACGATTACGTTCAGATCCAGTTCCAGTGCTTTTTTGAGCACGAACTTCGTCTGTGGCATCGCACCTTCAAATGCATCTACCACGAGGATAACGCCATTTACCATCTTTAAGACACGCTCTACCTCGCCACCGAAATCAGCATGACCCGGCGTATCAATGATGTTGATCTTCGTATTCTTATAAGTAACTGCGGTGTTCTTAGAAAGGATTGTAATACCTCTCTCACGCTCGATGTCATTCGAATCCATGACACGCTCTGCGACTTCCTGATTGTCACGGAATACACCACTCTGCTTCAACAGTTCGTCCACGAGGGTTGTCTTACCATGATCGACATGGGCGATAATTGCTACGTTTCTTACATCTTCTCTTGTAATCTGCATATCTCTTTCCTCATCTCTATATACATACTCAACTACAACAAACTTAGGTATTTTAGCACATTCTTCCCTTACTTTCAATATTTTAGACAAAAAAAGCTCCGGGGATTTCACTCCCCGAAGCCCTGTTTTTACTGCTTATTTTTTGATATATGCCTGTGTTTTCACACTGGTGATACCCTGATAGCTTCTCGCTGGTGCATTACCACCCTTTGGTACAAGCACGATCTGGATTCCTTCCAGTCTCTTCGCAAGTCCTGCGGTTCCTGCTGCTTCGCCGTTCTTTGCCCAGCCAAGCCAGCCAAAGCTCTGTGCATGTACACGGTAATATACATCGTAATGCTCTGCCATCTCGCCAGTCAGTGCAATACGGATTGCTTCGAGACGCTTCGCCTCTCCACTTGTACCAGACATATCTCCATCGCGCCTCCAAGTATTTGGATTGTTTTCATTTCCCTGCCAGCCGTAAGTCTGTACATGGGTTGTGTAAACAATGCTTCCACTGTATGGCTTATTTGTAAGCTTGATGTTGATACCTTCGAGTCTCTTTGCCTGTCCGGAAGTACCACTCATCTGTCCGTTATACTTCCATCCCTGCCAGCCAAAGGTCTGTACGTGTGTGCGGTATGCAACATTGACATTTGCCTCTCCAGCCACACTTGGATTTGTATTTGAAGTTGCCTGATTGCCAACCACTGGAGAAGAACCAGCCTTTGCAATATAACTCTTTGCCTGATGTACGCCAGATGCTGCGTTAACACCTGCGTAATTGACACCCGGTACAGCTGCGCCCTTCTTCACTACCACGATCTGGATACCTTCCAGTCTCTTTGCATAACCTGCAGTTCCAGATGGTGCGCCATTCTTCGCCCAGCCAAGCCAGCCATATGACTGTGCATGCACTCTGTAATAAACATCGTACTTATCCTTATCTGCGCCTGTAAGCTGGATCTTGATTGCCTCTAATCGCTTTGCTTCACCCTCAGTTCCGTTCATCTCACCATTTGCGGACCAAGGCAACCAGCCGTAGCTCTGGCAATGGGTTGTGTACTGGATTCCAAGGTTGTCATTTCCGTAAACACGGATCTTGATGCCTTCCAGTCTCTTTGCCTTGCCACTTGTACCAGCCATCTTACCATTTACAAACCACTTGCTTGCATTGTTCTCGTCGCCCTGCCAGCCAAAGGTCTGTACATGGGTTGTGTAACGGATTGTCACATCCGGTATCACAACTGGTTCTGGCGTCGGTGTTGGTGCTGGAAGCTTTGCGATTGCTTCCTTTGCAAGAACGGTCTTGCAGACGGTACATTCCTTATGTCTGCTTCCCTCTGCATCGACGGTTGCTGCCTTATCTACGATCCAGTCGCTGGATGTGTGATCTTTCTTGGCGATTACTTCACCTGTTGCAAGCTTCGTGTCACAGTCCACACAATAAGTATCACCGGTATAGCCTGCTTCTGTACAGCTTGCTTCCTTTGCGTTTCTGACTTCTGTTTTCTCATGCTTACAAACCTTCTTGTCGCATATTACATAATCAGAGCAATGGCTAAGTACCAATGTAACCATTCCATCCTTTACTACAACACTGTCGATTGGCTCTAATACATTTGTCTCTTTGTTGATATGGTAGTAATAAACCGTAGTTCCATCTGCATACTGGTCGCCAACTGCGATTGTTACCTTCGTATTCTTTGGAAGTTCACCATCATGTGCAAATGCCACTACACACTTCGTTGCATCTGGATCGGTCAATTCTTCAACTACCTTCTGATTTCCATAGCCTTCTGCATCCTCAAATACTTCCAGCTTCGTGTTCACGCCGCTTGTAACCTCTGTTTCCTTCAGGGAGTCTGCATCAAAGCTCCATGTATATTCTATCGTTCCGTCCGATGCTTTCTTGCTGACCTCCAGAGAAACTTCTGCATCCTTCAAGCTGTTCAATACATCTGAAGATACGGTTGCCTGCGCACCATCTGTATAAGAAGTCTGAATGCTTGTTATCTTTGTCTCACCTTCGTTATCCGAATTGTACTGATTTGCTATTTTTATACTTTCCTCGATTGCTTCTGAAGAAATACCCTTATCCTCTGTAGATGAAGTCTTTATTGTTGCTTCGTTTGAGTTCTTATCCTCTTCGATTGTAACAGTCGTTGTCCCTGTTGACGGAATTGTTGTTTCTATTTTATTTCCATTTTCTCTTTTCTCCAAAGGCGTTATTTCAACTGTTCCTGTTACATCGTCATTCTCTCCGGTGATCCAAATATAATAGACCTTCGTGTCCTTTGACAAATTGTTAAATATAACCTCTTTATTTCCTCTTGCAAAAGGAAGTTCTAATAAATCGTCAAATACCGATAAATCCGAATCATCATATTTAATATCAACTTTGCTTTTTGAATCTACTGAAAGCTTATACAATTTTCCCCTTGAACGTACTTCATTTATATATCCATTCTCGTCATAATCATCTGGCATCATTACCCAGTCAACCCCATCTTTCGATGTTGTAAAGCTCCCCGGCTTGAGTTCTGTTGCCTGACTTTGTTTCAGAGTAATATCGCCAGCCAAGCTATATGCATCCACGGTAATAACATTTACCGCTGGCGTATAACTCGGATTTTGCTGTACACATATATACAATTCACATGGTGTCATTTCTTCATTTTTATATTTATATGTATAACTTCCTCCATATGTTTCAATATATCTAATTGCTGGTTCTTCTGGATTTGAATACACATACATTTCTCCGCTTAATGGAACTGTAATTTCAACCTCTGTATAGGCATCCAAATTATACTTATACCATACTCCAGATAACTGATTGTAAATGTTATACCCGTCTCCTGCAGTTACAACCGTATATATATCATGCTCACTAATACACTCATTTTCTCCATTATAAATTTCACAAATTTCATCTGTCTTTTGAGACAGGCGATTATCCTCGTCCTTATTTAAAGTAAGTACGATTGATGAATCCAGATGACTTGCATCTCCTGAAATCACAAGATATCCTTTGTTCAACAATTTGATTGGAACATTTTTTTCCTCACTCAAATTCAGTTTTGTACTATAACCTGATTCATAATCTAGCAAATCCCCTGTATGTACATGCAAATCATCTGTTTCAAAAAGATATAATTTTGCATTTACATCTGGATTATCTGATTTCACATTTAATGTATAAATTCCTGGATCAACCGCGTACACCTTAGCATTCTCTATTACATATGTACTTTCCCCATAATTGTAAGCCAGCATGCTTATATATGTGTCATCAGAATCATCGTATTGATATGTTTCAGATGTTCCAACTTGTAACAAAGTGGCATTTGTTTTTTCTTCAGCCAATTTTGAAGTGATCGTCTTAATCTGCATATTGGCATTCTCATCATATGAATGAGTTACTTTCCATACATAATAAGACTTCGCTTCATTTGATGTGTTCTCCATTTTTCCATTATTGGTTACATAATTAAACTCACTGTCATACACAATTGCATAACCAACTGTTCCATCAACTACATATATCGCTCCTGCAGGAACCGTAATTTTATATAAAACTCCAAGCGATGCCTGATAATTTGCCTTTCCATCCAGCATTGCTGAACAATACTTATAAAACTTTGAACCATTTTCATGCTCAACCTGACCATTTTTTACATTTTCTTCTGTAATCTCAACGGCATTTTCTTTTATTGTTGACACATCCGAAAGTTCGGTAACGGAAATATTAGCTTCATTGTCGTTCGTACTATAAAAATAATATGTTCCCTCTGTAGCTTCCCAATAATCCCCAGAATTTCCATATTCAAGATTTAATCTTTCATATACATTCCAATTTGAATCATATTTCATCATAGTAATATTACCTTTTGGAATAATTACTTCATATACACACCCTTCCGGAACACACAATCTTGCCCAATGTGCCTCCTTTTTTTCTGTTGTTATAGTCGACGCATCCTTTGTTGTATCTCGATATTGCAAATAATCATATTTCAATCGCTGTTTTTCTTCTTTACTAAGAGTAAAATTTTCACCTACCTTAATATCTGTAACTGTAGCTTTGTCAATATCAATTGGCGTAGTTTGTTTTATTATTTCTCCAAATACAACTCTAAATTCCTGCATACATCCATAATATCCTGAATAGATATAATAAGTTGCTTCCTGATCAGTTAAATTTTCCAAATAATTGTCTTGTATGCCTGCATATTCCAATTGATTGTCATTTTTCTTTAATACATTAATGCTCAGTGCATCATCATCAAAACCAAATGCCTGTATTTTTACTTTAGTATCTGGACTTAATGTAATCTTGTACATTTTTCCGTTAATCTCTGTTCCCTTAAAGCTTCCAAGCATATAATCGGTTACTTTTATGTTTTCTTCTAATGCACCAGTAACTTCTGTAATGTCACTTTCTTCATATTGCGTGTTTTTTTGCAATTCTACTGTAATATCATTTTCTTCCGTCTGATCTTCAGAATAAAGATCATTCCTAATATTTATCCAATATTCATATCCACCTTGCAGATAGCAATACCCTTCATCACTGCCAAGTCCTATTACCATGATGGAACCATGTGGAATCATGCAACCATTTTCATAACTATACATGTCTACCTCATAAACAAGATTTGAAGTATCCCCATCATACTTAAATTTCAAAGTATAACTTTCATCATCTAATTTGTCTATATGCAACACCTTTCCTGTCCATGTAGAAGTTTCAGAATTTGAAATAGGGTATGAAACCGTTTCCTTTTCCCACCTCACCTTGTTCGTTCCAATTTGTAAATCATCTACATCCATATAGGATGTCGTTGTCCCGGTTCCGGTCTCTTCCGCCCGTACAACCAGGTACTGGTTTGAAATCAACGGCAGCGCCATACAGAGTGTCAGTATGACCGCCATCAACTTCTTGCAAACTTTCCATTTTTGCATACGCTTCTCTCCTCTCAGCTTTTTATTTTTGTTTCTGGGATTACCCATTGTTCGTATCATAGCATATAAAAATGGCATTTTTTACACTTATGCAAAATTGGCAAGGATTTATGCAAAATTGGTATTTTTTACAGATTCTTTGCCATATAGCCAGAAACTGGAAACCAAAAATTGTATAGCTTTCCACAGATTTGTAAATCCTTTCTAGTAGTGAACAAAAGGATTACAGGAGATACGAAATTATGGCTGGAAATAAAGTAGTAATCTGTGGAGTCAACACAAGCAAGCTCCCACTGCTTTCTGAGGATGAAAAGCGGGCACTCTTCGCCCGCATGAACGCAGGGGATAAAAGTGCCAGAGAAGAATTTATCCGTGGAAACCTCCGACTTGTTCTGAGTGTGATCCAACGGTTCTCCGGCAACAACATCGAAAGCTCCGATGACCTTTTTCAGGTCGGCTGCATCGGGCTGATCAAAGCACTGGATAATTTCGATCAGACACTGGATGTCAAATTCAGTACCTACGCTGTACCTATGATAATCGGTGAATGCCGCCGCTACATGCGCGACAACAACACGATCCGTGTCTCGCGCTCGCTCCGGGACATCGCCTACAAAGCAATCTACACGCGGGATATCCTGACAAAGAAAAACGACCGCGAACCAACGGTTGACGAGATTGCCAAAGAATTAGAGCTTCCAAAAGAAGATATTGTGACCGCCTTAGATGCGATTGCCACACCAATGTCCCTGTTTGAGCCGGTCTATCAAGAGGGGCAGGATGTCTTATATCTGATGGATCAAGTCAAAGACAAAAAGAACAAAGAAGAAAACTGGGTGCAGTCGCTTGCTTTACAGGAAGCGATGCAGCGGCTCGACGAACGGGAATTAAACATCATCCGCCTGCGTTTCTTCGAAGGAAAAACACAGACGGAAGTTGCCGATGAGATTGCGATCTCACAGGCACAGGTCAGCCGATTAGAAAAAAATGCTTTAAAATCCATGCGGCATTATCTGTCGAACGAATAAAAAACAGGTTCCATGAAAGATCTTTCATGGAACCCATTTTCTATATTTCTATTATTGATTATTTCTTGATATATGCCTGTGTTCTCACACTGGTGATACCCTGATATCTCGTTGCTGGAGCCTTGCCGTTCTTCGGTACAAGCACGATCTGGATACCTTCCAGACGTTTTGCAAGTCCTGCAGTTCCTGCTGCTTCGCCGTTCTTTGCCCAGTTCAACCAACCATAGGTCTGTGCATGTACACGATAATAAACATCGTAATGCGCTGCCATCTCGCCAGTCAGATTGATACGGATTGCTTCCAGACGCTTTGCCTCTCCGGAAGTACCACTCATCTGTCCATCGTGTCTCCATGTGTTCTGATTGTTCTCATTTCCCTGCCAACCGTAGGTCTGTACATGAGTTGTGTAAACAATGCTTCCACTGTATGGCTTGTTCGTGAGCTTGATGTTGATGCCTTCGAGTCTCTTTGCCTGTCCGGAAGTACCACTCATCTGTCCGTTGTACTTCCATCCCTGCCAGCCGTATGTCTGTACATGTGTCCGGTATGCAATATTTACATTTCTCTCACCTGCCACACTTGGGTTGGTATTAGACGTTGCCTGATTTCCAACCACCGGTGAAGAACCAGCCTTTGCAATATAACTCTTTGCCTGATGTACACCGGATGCCGCATTCACACCTGCATAATTTAATCCCGGTGCTGATGCACCCTTCTTCAATACAACGATCTGGATACCTTCCAGTCTCTTTGCATAACCGGCAGTTCCGGATGGTGCACCATTCTTCGCCCAGCCAAGCCAGCCGTAAGACTGTGCATGTACTCTGTAATAAACGTCGTACTTCTCTTTATCAGCGCCTGTGAGCTGAATCTTGATTGCCTCCAGTCTCTTTGCCTCGCCTTCGGTTCCGTTCATCTCGCCATTTGCCGACCAAGGTAACCAGCCGTAGCTCTGGCAATGGGTTGTGTACTGGATGCCAAGGTTTACATTTCCACTGACGGAAATCTTGATACCCTCCAAACGCTTTGCCTGTCCGCTTGTACCAGCCATTCTACCATTTGTGAACCACTTGCTTGTGTTGTTCTCGTCACCCTGCCAGCCGTATGTCTGTACGTGGGTTGTATAACGGGTTGTAACATCTGGCGTCGGTGTCGGATCTGGGTCTGGGGTTGGATCTGGAGTTGGATCTGGATCTGGGGTCGGAGTTGCCTTTGTAACTGTTACATAAAAACGTTGTGTACGTTTTCCATCATTCGAACGGGCTAATACATAAGTTTTTCCTACTCCAACTGCCTTTGCTTCACCAGTTCTCGAATCTATTGTAACAATATCTTGATTTGCACTAAGATAGTTAACACCTTTGTTTGTTGCATTTTCCGGAAGTACCGTTCCTGTTACTTTAAATGTGTCTCCAACCTTCAATTTTGTCTCATCTACATCTGCAGTTACTTTTAAATCATCTGCATAAATCGTTTCGTCATCATCACTGATTAAATTGAAATGATAACCGTTTTCCTGTGCATATTTATGAGCAGCACTATTTTCTACACAGTTAATGGTTAAAAATTCACTTACTGACGTTACAGAATGTCCTAAGTCAGAATTCCATCTTGTTTGGCAACATAAATTTTTACCAATACTTTTTACCGTCTTTGGAATCGTTAAATTCGCTAAGCTACCACATTCGTCAAATGCATAGTCTTCAATTGCTGTCACACCAACAGGGATTTCAAGTGTACTCAGCTCATGACTACTTTCAAACGCATGACTTCCAATCGTTCTTATCGTTTCTGGGATTTTTGTTCCATAGATTCCTATTATCAGCTTATCCGTATCTGTCTCGATGACTGCATTACAATTATCACGACTATCATATACAGGGTTTTCAGGAGAAACCGTAAGCGTTGTAATTCCACTGCTCATAAATGCATTTCCGCTAAGCTTCGTCACATTCTTTGGTACTTCAAACGACTTCAAGCCCTTCCAGCTCTGAAATGCTTTTTCTCCAATCTCAGTCACAGAATCTGGAATTGTTAATGATGTCACATTCTTACAAAATCCAAATGCACCTTCACCAATCTTTGTGATATTGTCCGGAATGTCAAGTGATGTAATATTAGCCCATTCAAATGCATATGCCGGGATTTCTGTGATTCCTTTTGGAATATTGAACGATGCCAATGCATAACAGTCACCAAATGAGTATGGTTCTAAATCTGTTACACTATCTGGAATGTGCACACTTTTCAGTTGTTTACATTCATAAAATGCCATATACCCGATTTTTTTAATGGAATCCGGAATCGTAACACTCGTCATTGCTTTCTGATAAAACGAATATTGATCAATTGATGTAACTGGCTTTCCTTTAATCTCTGCGGGAATCTCCACGGCATCTTCATTCAGCAAATAATCATAAATCATATATCCGCCATTTTCCGTGTCTTCCACATATTGGAATCTTCCATCTGACGTTTCCATAACGGCATCTTCCGCTTTCGCGTCTACTTTGAACACCGACATCGTCGAAATCACACACGTAAATGCGAGTAACACTGCCCATACCGATGCTCTTCTTTTTCTTTTTTGAATCTTTTTCCTCCCTTTCTTTTATCCCTTCCACCCAAAAAATTGCACGCAAAAAACACCACGCACACATCGACTGCTCCTGCATCCCTGTTCTGCCTGATCTCGTACTATGTCTCTATGAAGTTTTTTCCGTTTGCTGATATTTTGAAATGGAAATAATGATGCTGTATCCTGATTTCTCAGTGACTGCAAAGAAACTGCATTCTGCAGTAAATTATCGTCTAAGCAGTACCCCCCCCCGAAGAACATTTGTTCTTATCGGGTGAACGGTTGTGCATACATCTGCTTTTATGAATTTAAGAACGTTATATTCATGCTGCATCTTTTGCACCCCCATCTTTTGAATCAACATACAAGTTTCGTTATATATTTATTATTTGCATTCTGCAATAAGTGAGTGAAAATTTACTATCTGAAAAAGGGAGAGCTGCATGACGTTCACACATCATGCAGCTCTAAAATGAGAAAGCGTATTAAATTATCGTACCCAATACTTAAACTCTTCATCACCCATACGGATATAGTCATCATTTTTCAGCATGACATCAAATCCCGGCTGGATCATCTTTCCATTCACATAAGTATGGTTTGTTGAGTTCTCATCACGGATATAACATTCTCCATTGCTGATACGGAAACTGCAATGCTTCCGGCTTACCTTCCGGTTATCTGGAATCTGATAATCACATTCCGAAGACTTTCCTACTAAGAACTCTGTCTTCTCAATCGGAATCAGCGCGTTCGTTCTGGAACGAACGAGATATGGAGTGATATTGTTGTAACTCATCTGCTGTAAGACAGTTGTCTCGCCCTCGCCAAGATCAATATCATCCTTCAAAATATCTTCTTTCTGCAATTCAATAATGAATGTATAGAACTCACGCAAAGAGAACATTAACCGGCTATCCAAATAATGCAGGATCTGGTCAACACAATTGACACACTGCATATCTGCAAACCGGATCTTGCTGATGAAATTCTGTACAAACTCACAGACATTGCAGTCTGTAAATTCCTTCTCAATCGGCATGTAGATCAACTGTACATGCAGATTGGACAGTTCAATATACATATACTTCGTGTTCAGAAGTACTTTCTTGATTGGCATATTGCGGTCTTCAAAATACAACAACTGATTCAATATATTCGACAAGATCGAAAGAAACTCGCCCTTGTACAACTGCTTCTTCAAGAACTGACCGAGCGGCAACGTTGCAGGAATCTTGTAAGACAGAACACGCACGCCCTCTACAACACTCTGCTGACAGGTGGACTGGTTTCCAAGGAAAAATGCATTAAATCCTTCCATCTCTGTCTGATTTACGATCACGGTATCTTCTATTCTGAAATTCAAATTAAATTCGTCATAACTTTCCTGTACTTGATCCACGGTTTTTCCCCCTGTTACATTTTATTGCAAGTGAAACTCTGATATCGCACCTTCAATCGTCTTATCAGCAGCTTCCTTACCATATTTTTCAACATCCATACGGCTCTTCGCCATATGCGTCAGATTTCCGTTTCCGTTGACACAGCCACCCTGACATGCCATGCCCTCCATGAAGTTTCCATCCAACATATTTCTGCGCAGCTTCAACAGCGCAATCTTACATTCTTCAATACCATCGCAGACAACCGGCTTCAATTCGAAGTCCTCTGCACCCTGTTCTTTCATTCCCTGCTTCACAGCACTGCTCAGACCGCCTGTGTGAGCAAAGATACGTCCAAAGTAAGAAGCATTCTCCAGACTTTCCTCTTCCAGTGTCGTGATGTCGATCTCCCGGCTGTCAAGCACTGCCTGCAGCTCTTCAAAAGTCAGTGCACTGTCGATATACGGTGCAACCGTCTCCTTGCGGATCTCCATCTTCTTTGCGGTACACGGTCCGATAAATACGACCTTCGCCGTCGGATCCTGCTCCTTAATATGTTTACCGATCATCGCCATCGGTGACAAAGTAGAAGATACATATGGCAACATATCCGGGAAGTTCTTCTCCACATAGGATACAAATGCCGGACAGCATGAACTCGTCAGCATACCCTTCTCCCGCAGCTCCTGTGATTCATGCCAGGTTGTCATATCTGCACCAAGCGCAACCTCCACAACTTCATCAAAGCCAAGCGCCTTGATTCCGCTGATGACCTGTCCACGCTTCGCGTAAATAAACTGTCCCGCGATTGCAGGTGCAACCGCCGCGTAGACCTTATAATTCTTGCCATGGTCACTGTCCTTGATCATGTTGATGACCTGTAATATGTATGATTTCTCATTGATGGCACCAAACGGACACTGATATACGCATGCGCCACACGCGATACATTTATCGTTATCAATCTTCGCTTCCTGATCCTCGTTCATCGTGATCGCGCCAATCTTACATGCCTGCTGGCATGGACGCTTAAAATCTGAAATGGCACTGTACGGACATGCCTTTGCACAGGCACCACACTCTTTACATTTCGACTTGTCGATATGGGCTTTCTGATGCTCATCAATCGTGATCGCACCAAACTTACACGCATCCGCACAGCGGTGTGCCAGACAGCCACGACAATGCTGTCCGACTTCATATCCGCCAACCGGACACTCATCGCAGGCGATCTCCATGACTTCAATGACATTGTCATTGTCCGGATTTCCGCCCATTGCCATCTTGACCTGTTCACTCACGATCGCGCGTTCCTTGAATACGCAGCAACGCATCGTTGGCTTCTTGCCCGGAATAATCTTCATTGGAATATCCAGGATTTCTTCGAGCAGTGTGCCATCCCATGCCATACGCGCAACTTCGCGCAACACTTCATAACGAAAATATTGGGTTCTGGTGTCAAATTTTCTCATATTCTTTGTAGAGAGCATTCTCTCCTTCTCCTAATTCTATGTCATATCTTAAAACATATATAATTATCTTAATATTTCTGATAATTTCTGTCAACGGAAACCACATATTTTTAAATATTTTTTAGTGAAGCTCTCCTTGTCCCTGTGAAAGCATCTCTTCTTTGACTTCATACAGTTTTTTCGACAGATCAACGTAATGGATATGTGGATTCGTAAATCGCTGTTCCTCCTCCCAGATCTGATGGTCAAGCTGTTCTGTCACATATGCTTTGATTGCATCAAGCTCCGGCTTGTCATAAACCAGCTTTCCATCGCGGAAGATCGGCACCTGCAGCTCCTTCACATCCACATTTTCAAACTTCATCTTCTTCCAAGGCTTCACCGGATCCACGTAGGCAAATGGTTCATCTCCGTTTACTTCCTCGTCGTACATCGTGATCAAATCAGCAAGCGCATATCCGGTCTCACGGCTGTAAATACGCCACAGCTTCTTTCTGCCCGGATTCGTGATCTTTTCAACGTTCTCAGAGATCTTGATCTTCGGCACAAATTCCCCGGCATCATTCTGCACAGCAGCAAGCTTGTAGACACCACCAAAGACCGGATCGGATTTCGACGTGATCATACGTTCTCCGACGCCGTAGGAATCAATGCTTGCGTTCTGCTTTTTCAGTGACTGCATCAGAAATTCATCGACACTGTTCGACACGACGATCTTGCAGTCCTTCATATCATGTGCATCGAGTGTCTTACGGATTTTCTTCGAGAAATATGCCAGATCACCGCTGTCAATGCGGACACCCTTCAGGCGTTTCCCGGCAGGCTCTAACACTTCCTTTGCGACACGGATGGCATTGACCAGACCGCTGTTTAAGATATCATAGGTATCGATCAGCAATGTACAGTTGTCCGGATAGACCTCTGCATATGCCTTAAACGCTTCGTATTCATTGTCAAAAAACTGAATCCAGCTATGTGCCATCGTACCGATTGCAGGTACGCCAAACCGTTCATCTGCCATGACCGTTGCTGTCGCAGCCGCGCCACCGATATAGGCTGCTCTTGCACCGAGAATCGCTGCATCACCACCATGTGCACGTCTCGCGCCAAACTCCATAACAACCGCACCACTCTCAGCCGCTGTCCGGCAGATGCGGGAGGCTTTTGTGGCAATCAGCGACTGGAAATTCATCGTAAGCAGCAGCATCGTCTCAATTAACTGTGCCTCGATCACCGGTGCCGTCACCGTGACAATCGGAGTATTTGGATAACAGATCGTGCCTTCCGGCAACGCATCAATATTTCCTGTAAACTTAAAATCAGCAAGATACTGCAGGAATCCTTCTGAGAACTCGCCCTTGCTCCGCAGGAATTCGATATCCTCCTTAGAAAAATGCATGTTCTCAATGTATTCGATCAACTGTTCCAATCCGGCAGACACAACAAATCCACCATTATCTGGATTCTTCCGGTAGAACATATCGAATACAACCATCTTATCTTTGAACCCTTTTTCAAAATACCCGTTGGACATTGTCAGCTCGTAATAATCCATCAGCATTGTCAGATTTCTCATAGAATAAACCTCTCTATTAAAAAACTGCTGCACCAAAGCGTTTGGTGCAACAGCCTTTGTTTTATTATTTCGTCTTAGTTATTAAATCCACGATAGATGATATCAGATCTCTTTGGTCCGTTGGAAACCATCGTGATCGGGAATCCGATCTGCTCTTCGATAAACTCGATATACTTACGACAGTTCTCTGGAAGATCCTCATACTTCTTAATTCCGCGGATATCCTGCTTCCATCCCGGAAGTACCTTATATACAGGTTTTGCTTTCTTTAACTTTGCAGTTGTAGGGAAGTCCGTTGTTACCTCTCCGTCAATGTCATAGCCGACACAAACCGGAATCTCATCGAGATAACCAAGTACATCCAATACGGTAAATGCAACATCAGTTGTTCCCTGAATCCGACAACCATACTTAGATGCGACACAGTCAAACCAACCCATACGTCTTGGACGTCCGGTTGTTGCACCAAACTCGCCTCCATCACCACCACGGCGGCGAAGCTCATCCGCTTCTTCTCCGAATATCTCACTGACAAATTCACCTGCTCCAACAGCGGATGAATATGCCTTACATACTGTTACGATCTGCTTGATCTCATATGGAGGAATACCTGCTCCAATCGCGCCATAAGCAGCCAGTGTGGAAGAAGATGTTACCATCGGATAGATACCGTGATCCGGATCCTTCATGGAACCAAGCTGTCCCTCTAAGAGGATATGCTTTCCTTCCTTGATTGCATTATACAAATAAGCAGATACATCACATACGAACGGAGCTACCATCTCCTTGTACTCCATCAATGTGTTGTACACTTCATCCACGGTCAGAAGCGGCTTCTTGTACAGATACTCTAACAATACGTTCTTCGATGCGATCACACGCTCGATCTTGTCGCGCAAGGCTGCCTCATCGTCAAACAGCTCACTTACCTGAAAACCAATCTTTGCATATTTATCTGAATAAAACGGTGCAATACCGGACTTTGTAGAGCCGAAAGACTTTCCTGCCAGTCTCTCTTCTTCATATGCATCAAATAATACATGATATGGCATTACCATCTGTGCACGATCCGATACGAGGATCTTTGGCATCGGAACGCCCTTGTCTGTAATTGACTTTACTTCATTGAACAACACCGGGATATTCAATGCAACACCATTTCCGATAATGCTGGTTGTATGGTCATAAAATACGCCGGAAGGAAGTGTATGCAATGCAAACTTTCCATAGTTATTTACGATTGTATGACCTGCATTTGCTCCACCCTGAAAACGCACGATAATATCTGCCTTCTCTGCGAGCATGTCTGTAATTTTACCTTTTCCTTCGTCACCCCAATTGGCGCCTACTACTGCCTGTACCATAGTCTAACCTGTTACCTCCGTTTTTATCACTTTGCAATTAATAGTGTATCGACCGCAGTCGACCTTTCTATTCTACTTTATTTTTACAATAAAATCAATACGCATCGACGATTACGCATCTTATACGTTAATCTCTGCCTTTACGCCGAGGATATCTTTGTTTGCATCGAGAATTGGATGAATCTGCTCTGCCAGGAACTCGGCTGTCTGCTCCGGTGCACGACCAACAAAGTTCTTTGGATCAAGCAGAGCTTCGATCTCTTCGCGTGTCATGCCAAATGCAGAATCGCATGCGATCAGCTCTACCAGGTTATTCTCGTTTCCATACTTCTTCACCTGCTCACCCGCGATCATCGAATACTCACGGATCTTCTCATGCAGCTCCTGACGATTTCCGCCACGCTTTACGGCATCCATCATGATGTTCTCGGTTGCCATGAAAGGAATCTCCTTCATGAAATGCTGGTAGATCACCTTGTCATATACGACAAGTCCATCTACGACATTCAAGTACAGATCCAGAATACCATCGATGGCAAGGAATGCTTCCGGTACAGAAATTCGCTTGTTTGCAGAATCATCCAGTGTACGCTCAAACCACTGTGTACTTGCCACAATTGCCGGATTTAAAGCATCTGCCATCACATAGTCAGACAGGGATGCGATACGCTCACTACGCATAGGATTCCGCTTATATGCCATCGCTGACGAACCAATCTGGTTCTTCTCGAACGGCTCTTCTACTTCCTTCAGATGCTGAAGAAGACGGATATCGTTAGAGAACTTATGGGCTGACATCGCAATGCCGGAAAGTACATTTAAGACTCTCGCATCGACCTTTCTGGAATAGGTCTGTCCGGAAACCGGATAGCAGGCTGCAAATCCCATCTTCTCAGCAATCTTTCCATCGATTTTCTTCACGGTCTCATGGTCGCCCTCAAACAGCTCTAAGAAACTTGCCTGTGTACCGGTTGTTCCCTTACAGCCAAGCAGCTTCTGCTGTCCGATCATATATTCAAGGTCTGCTAAATCCAGCAGTAACTCCTGCATCCAGAGTGTCGCACGCTTACCAACTGTCGTTGGCTGTGCAGGCTGGAAATGTGTAAATGCCAGAGTCGGAAGATCCTTATAGGTATCTGCAAACTTTGCAAGCTCATTGATGACATTGATCAGCTTTGTACGAACGAGCTTCATTGCCTCTGTCATAATGATGACATCTGTGTTATCGCCAACATAACAGCTTGTTGCACCCAGATGGATGATACCTGCTGCCTTCGGACACTGCTGTCCATATGCATACACATGACTCATAACGTCATGACGCACGAGCTTCTCACGCTCTCTTGCCACATCGTAGTTGATATCCTCTACATGGCTTTTCAGTTCTTCGATCTGCTCGTCTGTGATACGTGGGTTGCCATCGGCATCTTTTAGTCCAAGCTCCTTTTCGGTCTCAGCAAGTGCGATCCATAATTTTCTCCATGTCTTGAACTTCATGTCCGGGGAGAAGATATACTGCATCTCCTTGCTTGCGTATCTCTCTGAAAGTGGGCTTACATACTTGTCTCTGCTCATAAAAACCTCCAAATTTATATATTTTCCTCATATGTTCTTCTATTATACACCTTATGCGTCATATTCGCCACGAATATCTTCTTTTGGTGGATCAATTGGCCATTTTCCTGTGAAACAGCCCTGACAGAACTGTCTGCCACCGGTCAGTTCCGGCAGCCGTTCCAGCTTCAGATAGCCAAGGGAATCCGCACCGATGATCTGACGGATTTCCTCGATCGTACGGTTGTATGCAATCAGCTGGTCACTGTCCGGTACATCCGTTCCGAAATAACATGGATACAGGAATGGTGGGGATGAAATCCGCACATGCACTTCCTTCGCACCGGCTTCCTTCAGCATACTGACGATCCGGTCACTCGTCGTTCCACGCACGATGGAATCATCGATCATGATCACACGTTTTCCTGCAACTGCATCCTTTAACACGTTTAACTTCACGCGCACACTGGATTCACGCTGACTCTGCTTCGGCTTGATAAAGGTTCTTCCGACATAGCCATTTTTTACAAATGCGGTTCCATATGGAATACCGGACTCGAGCGAATAACCAAGTGCAGCTGCATTTCCGGATTCCGGTACGCCAACGACCAAATCTGCCTCAACCGGGCTGTCCTTTGCGAGACATCTTCCGGCAATGATACGCGACTGATATACACTCATCCCATCAATCACACTATCCGGTCTTGCAAAATAAATATATTCAAACACACATCTGCCGTGTTCCTTCTGGCACAGCTCTCTGTGACTTTCAATCCCTTTTTCCGGTGATATAACAACCATCTCACCCGGTTCCACATCCCGGATAAACTCTGCACCGATTGTATCAAGTGCGCAGCTTTCCGATGCAAGCACGTACGCATTGTCGCGTTTTCCGATGCAGAGTGGACGGAACCCAAACGGATCACGGGCACCGATCAGTTTTCTCGGACTCATGACAATCAGGGAATAGGAACCGACCAGCTTCTTCATGGCATTTTGAACTGCTTCCTCTGCCGAAGATGTCTTTACACGTTCCCTGGCAATATGATATGCGATCACCTCGGAGTCGATCGTCGTCTGGAAGATTGCACCATCATGTGCGAGTTCTCTTCGAAGCTCCGGTGCATTGACGAGATTCCCGTTATGTGCCAGGGCAAGGGTACCCTTGATATAATTCAGTACAAGCGGCTGTGCATTCTCTCTGGTACTCGCACCGGCTGTTGAATATCGTACATGACCAACTCCGATATTGCCTTTGAGCTTATCTAAGTCTTCCTGCGTGAAGACTTCATTTACAAGTCCCATACCTTTGGAAGAAAGGACCTTGCCCTTTGGTCCTTCGGTATCCGATACTGCAATACCACAGCTCTCCTGTCCCCGGTGCTGCAAAGCGAACAACCCGTAGTAAATCGTTCTAGCCACATCGTGTCCGTCAAAATCATACATGCCGAAGACTCCACATTCTTCGTGCAGGCCATCATCCTGATAGTGTTCCATTACATCACTCATATCGCACGTTCCTCTCATTATAATCATATTATCTGCATATTGCTTCTTTTTTTGATATTTTTTTCAAACCTTGCTTATTATAACCCAGATAACTTAAAGTATCAAACAGTTTATGTGTTTTTTTCGAGTTTTCGTGAATTTATATAGCGTTTCACTTGTTTTTTTGATATAATAGTGCCAATCTAATAAAAATTCCAAGCTGGAGGGTTCGTATGCAGGAAAAAAGAAAGAACGTCAGACTTCCAATCAAACTCAAATTGGAAGTTTCTAATTTATTTAAGCAGGATGGTGTAAAAATCGAAAATCTTGATGCCGAAATCGAGGTCTTCGATATATCCAAAGCTGGTATCGGCTTTATGTCCCTGTCCAAGCTTCCGGTCAATTATTATTTCAATGCAACGATTGAATTCGAGAACCGGGAAGAAGTAATCTTATCCGTTGTGAAGATTCTGTATGTAACACCAATTGGCAACGCTGGCTATCGTTATGGCTGTGAGTTCGTCGGTCTGCCGTCTATGTACGATTACATATTTGAGGAGTATGCGCAGAACCTGTAAGTATTCCAATTCCGTTATATAGAAAAAAAAGAACTGTACACGCATTTTCGTGAACAGTTCTTTTTTTATTCTGTTTCCTCAACCGGGGGATTCACCGACTCTGGTGGCTGATATTCTTCAAACACCAGTTCTTCGCCTCTGTGGAACGCTTCTGTACTGTCCTTCTTAAACAGGACAATCAACGTCTGGAACAATAGCTTGATATCCAGCCAGAAGCTGTATTCTTCAATATACGTCAGATCTAAGATCAGCTTATCCTTCGGGGATGTATTATACTTTCCGGCAATCTGCGCATGTCCGGTGATACCTGCTTTCACACGCAGGCGGTACTCGAACTCTGGCAGAACCGATGTATAGTTAAAGACATTTGCCAGCATCTCCGGTCTTGGTCCAACGACACTCATATCCCCCTTTAATACATTGAAAAACTGTGGGATCTCATCCAGCCGGTATTTCCGCAGGAATTTTCCGACACGCGTCACACGCTCATCATCTTCCACCACAGAATAATTCTCTACATTCTCCCGCATTGTGCGGAACTTGTATACAGAGAAGATCTTTCCGTCCCGCGTCGCACGGTTCTGCTTAAAAATGAGGCTTCCGTGGTCATCGAGTTTGATCATAATGCTGACAACCAGCATAATCGGCGAGGTAAGGATCAACGCAATCACAGAGATTACAATATCCATCGCCCGCTTGATAAACCGCTGCTCCAGAGTCAGCCCCTTGGAATAATTACAGTATACCGATACGTCGTCTAAGATAAAATGCTTCGCACTCTTCTCGATCACATCATGCATATCCGGATTGAAATACACATTCTTCATATTCTGGTAACAGTACTCTAAGATCTTTGTCCGATCCTGCACCGGAACGTCATAGATAAATATCGTATCATGCTCCAGAATGTATTGCTTGAGGTTTGCGTCCCGATAGTCCGCTACCTTGTTTACCTTGTATTGCAGCTTGTATTTTAAAACGCCGCGCACAATCTCATTTAAGCTCTGCTGGGAAGATGTAATGATAATACAATCCTCCGGCTGATAGATCTTAAAATACAAATGATTGCCACCATACACGAAAATCAGGATCGTCACAAACTGGATTGCAATAATCGGCAAAAGCAGATATGGCTGTTCCAGCTTGAAGCTCTGGTTTTTCATCTGGTTTGTATTCATAATCGACAGAACGATCACAGAGATCACATCTGTAAATACCTGATTCAAAAACAGGGACAGCACGATCGGTTTACTCTTTCGTTTTCCTATGTCGTAATGTCCATAGATCGTCGAAAACATATAATGCATTACTACATACGCTGCGATTGTAATACCGGATGTTCGCGACAGATTCCACAGCTGCCAGTTTGATTTCGCATAAATTCCATACAATACAAAGAACAATATCAAATTCAAAATCGCCTTGAGAAGAAATACAAGTGAAGTCTCAAGTTTTCTGGTATTATTCATTCTATATCCTTACTGTACTTCGTATCCTTTGCTTCGGATAACATCGACTACCGCATCTACATGTTCTTTACAGATTTCATCGGTCTTGGCTTCCACCATCACACGGATCAGTGGCTCTGTACCACTCTGACGAAGCAGGATTCTTCCATCATCTCCAAGTGCTTCCTCCACCTTCTTTGCGGCTGCAAGTACATCTGCGTCTTCCATAACTTCTTTCTTACTTGTAACTTTAACATTCACCAGAAGCTGTGGGTAGATCGTCAGTCCGCGTGTCAGTTCAGAAAGCGGCATCTTCTCTTCCACCATTGCTTCCATGATCTTCAGGGATGTCAGAACGCCATCACCCGTTCTTGCATTCTTCGAGAAAATGATATGTCCACTCTGCTCACCGCCGAGGATATATCCGTTCTCCATCATACACTCATAGACATATTTGTCTCCGACTGCAGTCTTCTCATAGCCGATTCCCTCTGCATCTAATGCCTTGTACAGACCAAGGTTTGACATGACGGTTGTCACGACTTTGTTATTGTTCAGTCTGCCACGGTCACGCAGATACTTGCCACAGATGTAGATGATCGCATCGCCATCCACCAGATTCCCCTTCTCATCGACAGCCAGACAACGGTCTGCATCGCCATCATAAGCAAATCCTGCATCTAAATTATTCTCTACAACAAACTTCTGCAGTCCCTCAATATGGGTAGAACCACAGTTCGTATTGATATTCGTACCATCCGGTGTGTTATTGATGACATATGTCTTCGCACCAAGTGCATCGAACACTGCCTTCGCAACCGTCGAAGATGCACCGTTTGCACAGTCGAGTCCGACACGCAGATTCTTGAATGCACGTGTTGGGAGTGTCATCAGATAACCGATATAACGGTTTCTACCCATCGAATAATCCGTCGTCCGTCCAATCTTTTCTTTCGTTGCAAATGGAATCTCCGGTACCAGTCCATCGATATAATCCTCAATCAACTTTTCAACAGCCGCATCCATCTTTGCACCGTGACTGTTAATGATCTTGATTCCGTTATCATAAAATGGGTTGTGGCTCGCAGAAATCATAATTCCACAGTCAAACTCATCGGCACGCACGATATAGGACACACTCGGTGTCGGTGTGACATGCATCAAAAATACATCCGCGCCACTCGCTGTCAGTCCGGCAACTAAGGAATACTCAAACATATAGCTCGAACGTCTCGTGTCTTTTCCGATGACGATTCGTGCCCGGTCATCCCCCTGCTTCTCCTTACCAAAATAATATCCGAGATATCTTCCGACCTTGTACGCATGTTCCACTGTCAGGTCAACATTTGCCTCACCGCGGAATCCGTCTGTTCCGAAATACTTTCCCATTATTTTCCCCTTTCAATTTAGCTGTCTAAATTTTATCTTCATCGTTTTATGCACGTGTGCATTATTCTTATTATATTCTTTTTTCTCTTACTTGTAAAGAATTGGCATACCAAAGCGGTTCTCACTCTTTTTTATCCGGCTCTGTCTGTGCAGATTCCTCTGGATAATGCAGTGCATACCGGCTATACAGATCTTCAAGATCAATATCATCTTCCGTGTAAGCAGTCTCCTCGTCACGCTCTTCATCCATCGCGTCATCGTCATCACTCGGCTGGTTTGCCATCTCTTCAATGTTGATCTGCGGCAGCATAATATCAAGCGCCTGCTGCTGGTTTAAGATCTCCACATGCTTCAAACTTCCGCCAAACTCCCCATCGAGTGTCCATGCGATCTCCTGTTCTCCATCTACAACAACACGGGACGCCTTGCATTCAAAGAACATCTCATTTCCCTCAACTTCATTTTGCAGAAGTCCACGGATGATCTGCTGCATCTCCGCCGGTGTTGATGGCATCTTGATAAAGAGGCAGTCAAATTTTCCGTCATCCAACACGACATGCTTGGCTCCTCGCAGCTTGAATCCGCCAACCGAAAGCGTATTGGTCACCATACCATACAGATATTTTCCAGTGATGACCTTCTCGTCAAACTGTGCCGTCAGATTAAAGCCTTTATAATTTCCGATATTTTTAATTCCTTCAATAATATATGCCGAATGTCCGATTGCCTTCTTCAGGGACTGATTCGTATTATATGACACATCGGTGAAAATACCGAATGCCGCAATATAGATAAACGACTTGTCCGCGAACTGTCCGATATCAACCTTCGTACATTTTCCATTTACAATCTGATTTGCCGCTTCAATGGGTTTTCTTGAGATACGAAGGCTTCGTGCGAAATCGTTTGTCGTTCCAACCGGGATATAACCAAGCGGCACTTTTTTGTGTCCCATCTTGGAGTATCCGCAGACCGTGTTATCGAGCGTTCCATCGCCACCTGCGCACACGATCAGATCGTAATCTTCGCCGTCGACACGCACCTTGCGTTCTGCATCCTCCGGTCCCTGTGTCGGATACGTCACGACCTCGTATCCAGCCTGTGAAAATACCATGATAATCTCAAACAAATCATTTCTTATCGCCGTTCGTCCGGCTTTCGGATTGATAATAAATAACAAGCGTTTCATGGCTTCCCTCCATTATCCTTTATCGTCTAGCAAGATATGCATCCAAGCCTTTTTTCCGCAGCTTACATGCAGGGCAGTTGCCACAGCCATCGCCCTTGATGCCATTATAACATGTTAATGTCATATTGCGAACCAGATCAAATCCACCGAGCTTATCGGCAAGCTCCCATGTCTCTTCCTTGTCAATCCACATAAGCGGTGTGATAATGTCAAATTCATAATCCATTGCCAGATTTAAAGATACATTTAAGGACTTGATAAACTCATCTCTGCAATCTGGATAACCAGAGAAATCACTCTGAGATACACCCGTCAGGATATCCGTGACACCCTTCTGCTTTGCGAATACCGCTGCAAATGTCAAAAACAGCATATTTCTTCCATCGACAAATGTATTTGGTGTACCCTCTGCCGGTGCATCGCTGTCCACCTTCATATCATCACGAGTCAGAGAATTCGGTGCGAGCTGATTTAACAATGTCATATCCATGATTGTCTGCTCCACATCCAGCTTCTCACAGATTTCCTTCGCTGCATCAAGCTCTGCCACATGTCTCTGGTGATAATCAAACGATACGGCATACACCTTCTTATAATGTTTCTTCGCATACAGCAGACAGGTTGTGCTGTCCTGTCCTCCACTAAATACAACAACGGCTGCTTCTTTGTTCTTCTTATGCTGCATAATAATCACTCCTTCTTATCCTCTGTTTTCATCTTCTATGTTCAGCTCTTATTTCAGTAACATCATCAGTTTGTTCTGCAATGTCTCATTCTTCTCGAACTCACCGGTAAATGTCGTCGTGAACGTCTTTGCACTTGCGTTCCGGATACCTCTAGCTGTCATACAGCTATGGCTTCCCTCGATCACGACTGCCACATCCTCACTTCCAGTCACCTTACTCATAATATATGCGATATCGGTACCGATTCTTTCCTGCAACTGTAAGCGTTTTGCGACCATATCTGCAATCCGTGCGATCTTGCTAAGTCCGAGCACTTTTCCCTTCGGAATATAAGCGACTGATACATGCATGTCATACATCAGTGCCATATGGTGCTCACAATAACTGAACACCTCGATATCCTTGACTAATACCATGTCACTCGTATCCTTGCCCGGACGCTCGAACGATTTGTTGAACATCTCTGCAATCTCATCGTTCGTATAGTTCATTCCTTCAAATACTTCCTCATACATGCGGGCAACCCGGTCGGGTGTTTCCTTTAATCCTTCTCGGTCGGGATCATCGCCAAGGGCAACTAAAATCCCGCGGATATGTTCTTTGATTGCTTCTTTATCGATTGCCATCTTATACTCCTTTTTTCTCCGGATCCCAGATGTATTTGTGCATCTGTAGCTGTAACCGGACATCCTTCATGTTTTCCTGTATCATGTACTCTACGATCTGTGCCGGTGTGATCGCTGAAAATGCGGAACTCAAATATACGGTTGCCTTCGCACACAGATCATATGTCTCAATGATCTTCTTCGCCGTTTCCAGATCTCTTGTCGACGAAACAACGAATTTCACTGCATCCTGCGGTTTTAACCATGCGTAATTTTCTGTGCGCATAAACTGCTCCATCCCACTGTCTGGAAGCTTATAGTCAAGCGTCATGCAGACATTCTCCGGGCGTGCATCGTATCCGGCAATATCCACGCTTCCGTTCGTCTCGATCTCTACGCGCAGGGCTTTATCCGCTGACAGAAGTGTGATCAACCATTCAATTTCCGGCTGGATCAACGGCTCTCCGCCCGTCAGCGTCACATTTTTCACGCCACAGGATTTGATATACGCATAGATTTCTTCCGCACTCATACTCTTGTATGGCACCTGCGGTTCATTCGCCCATTTCGTATCACAGTATCCACAAGCAAGATTACATCCGGCAAACCGGATAAAGCATGCAAGCTCTCCAGCATGGGTTGCCTCGCCGTTGATACTGACAAACGTTTCTACTACTTTATACTTTCCCATATTACTCCATATATGCGGCACAGTTATTTGGTGTCTCATACACCGTTGCCTTTAAGACATGATAGCCTTTTCCTTTCATCTCGTCATAGAAGAACTTTGCAAAGTTCTCTGCAGTCGGTCGGAACATCACTTCTACAACCTTGAAATGCTCTTCTTCGAGCACATCCAGCGTTCTGCGTTTCAGACTTCCAATCTCCACGATCAGACAATGGTCGAGTGCATCTGCGATGTTCTTCAGATCTGTTTTTAATTTGGAGAAATCCACGATCATACCACGGTTATTTCCTCCCATCTCCAGACTGTTGCTTCCTACCTCGATTTCCACTGTCCAGTGATGTCCATGAATGTTTGAACATTTTCCCTCATAGCCTGCCAGAAAATGTGCACTGTCAAAGCTGGCATTTGTCTTTAATGTATACATACGAAAACTCCCTTCATATAGAGCAAGATGCACTCTGCGCATCTTGCTCTGATTAGTGGTCGTCAAATGCATCGCATAAATGCGTGCATTTTCCTCGTCACCATAACAAAAAATGCGGGCGCACAAAGCACCCGCAACATAAACTCTGTCATTTATGGTTTGCCCTAGTTTTGTTTAACGGCAGGATGGTGCGAATGAACTGCCGCGCGTATTCTCAACGCGTCTATGTTATTAAATATTCAAAAACTTCTTTACTTCTGCAAGCATGTCTTCCTTGTCGCAGACGATATCGTGACGAACCTCTGCCTGACGGATGTCTTCGATTGCCTGTGGTACCTTCACGCCAGAAAGCTTATTCAGCTCATCGACAAGTTCGAAATCAGACTGCTTGTCATATGCACTGTCGATTGCATTCATAACGCTTCTCGTAAACTTGTATGGGCTTGCTGTACTTGCGATCACAGTTGGTGTTGTATCGCCAGTCTCCTTCACATACTTGTCATATACCGATGCTGCTACGGCTGTATGGGTATCCATGATGTACTGATCGGACTCATATACACGCTTGATCGTAGCGGCTGTCTCTGCCTCAGATGCATAATTTCCGTAGAAGTCTGCCAACTGCTTCTTCATATCGTCTGTGATCGTGTAAGCACCCTTGCCGTTTAATGCCTGCATCAAAGCCTTGTTCTTCTCTGCATCATTGCCTGCGATACGGTAGATCAGACGCTCCAGATTGCTGGAGATCAGAATATCCATAGAAGGAGAAGTTGTTAAGATGAACTCTCTCTTTCTGTCGTATGTACCTGTACGGAAGAAATCGTACAGAACCTTATTCTCATTCGATGCACAGATAAACTTGTTGATTGGAAGTCCCATCTGCTTTGCATAGAAAGCAGCTAAGATATTTCCGAAGTTTCCGGTTGGAACAACGACATTGATCTTGTCGCCAGCCTTGATCTCTCCATTTGCAACGAGTCTTGTATATGCATATACATAATATACCATCTGTGGTACAAGACGTCCGATATTGATGGAGTTTGCAGAAGAGAACTGATATCCCTTGGATGCCAGATACTCGTTCAACTCCTTGTCAGAGAACATCTTCTTGACGCCTGTCTGTGCGTCATCAAAATTACCTGTGATACCGATGACACATGTATTATCACCCTTCTGGGTTACCATCTGCTTTTCCTGAATTGGGCTTACACCATGCTTTGGATAAAATACGATGATCTTCGTTCCCGGTACATCTGCAAATCCTGCAAGTGCAGCCTTACCTGTATCACCGGAAGTAGCAGTCAGAATCACGATCTCATTCTTCACATCGTTCTTCTTTGCTGAGGTTGTCAGCAGATATGGAAGAATGGAAAGTGCCATATCCTTAAACGCGATTGTTGCGCCATGGAACAGTTCCAGATAATACGCACCTGCCTTATGTACGAGCGGTGCAATCTCCTTTGTATCGAACTTCGAATCATATGCACTGTTGATACAATGACGAAGCTCTTCTTCTGTGAAGTCTGTCAGCATCAGCTTCATAACCTGATATGCAACCTCACGGTAATCCATCTTGGAAAGCTCTTCCAGGCTCTTGTCAAATGCCGGAATTGTATCCGGTACAAATAAGCCACCCTCGTTTGCAAGTCCTTTCAAAATCGCCATAGAAGCGGTCGCTGTCTCTTGTGCATTTCTTGTACTTCTGTAAACCAGTTCCATCTTTTTCTCCTTTTATTCAACTACCAGATAGGCAGAGGTTGTTCTCATATTAAAGTTCAAAGCTTCCTGATGTGTATTGCAGAACACATCGAAATGATTTCCTGTGATCGCACCACCACGATCCTGTACTTCATAAATCTGTCCATCGATCATGATCTTTGTACCAAACGCAAAATTCTTCGGTGCAGCAATTGTCCATCCGGCTGTCGCACGTGCACCACTTGCTGTGATCGGATTCTCCATATTGCTCCACTTACCACAACAGATTGGACATGGACAGTATGCAGTCAGCAGGTATTCACCCAGATACTGATACTTTCCGTTCGCATCGGCTGGTACATACGTCGGTGTGGAAGCGGTTGTCGTAGTAGTTGTTGTATCGGTCTCTGCGGATGCCACAACGACGGCATTCGGATCGTACTCGCCAATCTCACCCGGTCCGCTATGCACAGCGGTCAATGCCTCCAAAGCCGCCTGATCCCGTTTATCCTGTCTTCTGGCTGTCAGAATCTCATCAATCTGCTGTTCTGCACGCTCTAACTGTGCAAGCTGGTCTGTCTCATAATTTACGTTTACCATATCATTGTAGCTGATTGCAGTACTTGCAAACAGATCTCCTGAAAATGGTTCTTTATCCTTCGTCAGATCTGCAACGGTCATCATAACACCGGTCGCAACCTCACGATTTGCGATCCGGTCTGCCAGTGAGACTGCACAGACAATGACCAATGCAAGTGCCACAGCGCCAGCACCTACATACTTTCCGTATGCCTGCAGGAAACTTTTCAGTTTCCCCGGTTCTCTCTGTTTCTTATCCTTTTTTTCTTTGGAATCCATATTCAATTCAATCGTTGCGATTTTACCTGCGTCCATATTGTTCCTATTCTCCTCATGCAATTCCGATTTGGAATTTATGATAAAATTGTTACAAAAAGGTTACATTTACACTTTCATGATTATAATTCAAGAATGCCGTTCGGTCAAGTAATTTCGCGACTTTTTCACGACTTTTTTCGATCGGCAGACTGGACTTTTTCCTGTGCAGCCGTTATACTGATTTTATGTGCGGATTTTGTATTTTTATGGCACATAATATCACGGAAAGGATTTCCTCTCACTCAGATTATGGCAGCTTTACCTGGTATCTATACAGCAACCAAAAAAGATGGCAGCACCTATTACCGTGCTTCCATCACCTATCTGAAAAAACATATCAGCCTTGGCAGCTTCACAACAGAGGAGCTTGCTTCGCGCACCTACAGGGAAGCACGCCTGATCTTGGATCACGCGGAGATCACGCTGTCAGAATACAGCCTGTTTTCCTGCCTTTCCCATGACAAATTCGTATGTCTCATCAACTTCCGCGACAACGGCATTTATTTCAAAACGCCAATCTATCTGCGCAGAAAATATTTTGAATACCATATGTCTGCCACAGAGATTCTGAAGTTCGACCGGGATGATCTATTCTTCTATGCATCTAAGAAAATCCAGAAAAAAGGCGGTTATCTCTTCGTCAGCGACTACGGAAGCCAGTACAGCATCCTGTCCCGCTACGGCATCCGTCCGTTTTCTGTCTACGGCAGAGACTACCGCATGACAAACGGCGATGCACTTGATTTCCGTTATTCCAACATCGAGATCATCAACCAGTATGCCGGCGTCCAGAGAAAAGAATCCGCTTCCGGTCAGGTGCAATACCAGACTAAAATCCACGTAAATGGCGATTTCATCGTCGGCACTTACGCAGACGAGATTTCCGCTGCCATCGCATACAACAAAGCGGCGGACACACTCGCAGCACATGGAATCAGTAAGGCATACGCCAGAAATTACATTGTCTCCATGACAAACGAGCAGTATCACACCGCTTATACTTCGATTTCTATCTCCAAAAAGCTTACAGCGCCTGCACCATAGCCGCAAGTGCATCGTAGGTTTCCACCATATTGATCTTCGCGCGCAGCTTCGCCGAATCCGGCATGCCCTGCGTGTACCAAGCCACATGCTTACGCATCTCATGTATCCCGGTGAATTCCCCTTTGTATTCCACCATCAAAGACGCATGGCGCAGCATCATCGCTTTCCGTTCTTCCACACTCGGCTTTTCCAGATGTTCTCCGGTTTTCAGGAAATGACTGATATCCTGAAAGATCCAAGGATTTCCTTTCGCCGCCCTTCCGATCATCACACTGTCACAGCCCGTCTGTGCCCGCATTGCAAGCACATCCTCCGCACAGGTAATGTCACCGTTGCCAATTACCGGCACAGACACTGCTTCTTTGACCTGCCGGATCACATCCCAGTCTGCCTGTCCGTGATAATACTGTTCTCTTGTTCTTCCATGCACCGCGATTGCAGAAACACCTGCCTGCTCCGCGATCCGTGCCACCTCCAGCGCATTGATATGCTCTGCATCAAAGCCTGCCCGGATCTTGATCGTAACTGGAAGCGAAACCGCATGCACCAGTGCATCGACAATATCTCCGATCAATTCTGGCTGTTTCATCAGCGCGGAACCCTCGCCGTTGTTGACGATCTTCGGAACCGGGCATCCCATGTTGACATCGATAAAAGAAAATCCCTTATCCTCCAGTCTTTTTGCCTGTGATGCCATAAGCTCCGGTTCACTGCCAAAGATCTGCACGCCAATTGGTGCTTCCTCCGGTTTTGTCATAAGCAGCGGTCCCGTATTTTTGTTGTTATAATACATGCCCTTGGCACTCACCATCTCCGTGTATACGATATCACAGCCCATCTCTTTGCATAAGAGACGAAATGGCAGGTCACAGATACCTGCCATTGGTGCCAATGCGATTTTACCAGTAAAATCCATCGTTTCGTCCTTTATTGTTTCTCGTAAATTAACTGCAAGCCTTTCAGTGTGAGGTCTGCATCATAATAATCAATACAATCGGTATTCTCTGAAATCAGCTTACCAAGTCCGCCAGTTGCCACAACCTTGATGTTATCCAGTCCAGACTCTTCCTTGATCCTGCGGATAATATACTCAGTCTGACCAACATAGCCATAGAATACACCTGCCTGCATACTGCTGACTGTATCCTTTGCCAGAATCGTATCTGGTCTCTTGATTTCGATTTCTGGAAGCTTTGCAGTCCCGGACCAGAGTGCTGCTGCCGCCAGTCGGATTCCCGGCGATGTCGCCCCCGAATGGAACACGCCACCTTCCAATACCAGATCATGCGTCGTTGCAGTTCCAAAATCTACAACGATTACCGGGCCGCCATACAACTCATACGCAGCCACTGCATCGACCAGACGGTCGGCACCCAGTGTCTTTGGTTCCGGAATTGCAATATTGATTCCAGTCTTGATGCCTGGTGCAACAATAATCGGCTGAATGTTCAGATACTTGATGATACCACTCGTCAGAGAGTGCATAACCTTCGGTACAACGGACGCGATAATAACCGCATCGATCTCTGAAACATGTATATCCCGTACCCGAAGCCAATCCACAAAATACACGCCATACTCATCCGATGTACGTGCCGTACCAGTTGTGATACGGAACGTCTTGATCAGCTTTTTTACATCAAACAGTCCTACTGTAATATTCGTATTTCCAACGTCTACTGCAAATAACATATATCTTCCCCTTAGCTAAGGAAAAATGTCTGAAAATACAGCTCCAGCTGTTCAAACAATTCCTTCTTTTCCTTTCTGATCTGCTTGATTTTTAAACCACAGCCAATCTCGTCGTACAGGATATCTTCCTCTGCCGCGTCAGTGACAATATTCAGGTTTCCCATACTGTCAAACACAAGCATAATGATTCCACCAACATCTTCTGTGAACAACGTGCACAGAATCCGAAGCTCTTTTTTAACCTCTGTCGGCAGATTGTCAAAATCTTCATTCAAATAATACTTCTGCGTGTACTTTGAAGCACTGCACAAAATAATTTCATCCTGATACATAATCGTTCCTCGCTTATCCAATCACATCTGCCATATCATAAAAGCCTGCCGGCTTTCCTGCCAGAAACTTTGCTGCTTCCACTGCGCCCTTGGCAAATACAGACTTCGAATAAGCCGTATGCTTAAACTCGATCACTTCGTCCACACCTGCAAAAATCACCTCATGCTCACCGACGATCGTTCCGCCACGTACCGCAGAGATACCAAGTTCTTTCTTGTCACGCTTCTTTCTTACCTGCGAACGGTCATAGACATACTCATACGCATTGTCTCTGGCGTCGTTGATCGCATCGGCAAGTGCCAGTGCTGTTCCCGATGGTGCATCCACTTTCTGATTATGATGCTTCTCTACGATCTCAATATCATAACCGGCTGGTGCAAATACATTTGCTGCATCCTTCAGGAGCTTCATCAACGTATTGATACCCAGACTCATGTTGGCAGACTTCAAGATTGCTACCTTCTCAGAGCAAAGAGATACCTTGTTGAGCTGCTCCGGGGAAAGTCCGGTCGTACAAAGTACAACTGGAACCTGCTTATCAACTGCATAATCAAGCAGCTTATCAACCGCAACGGCTGCTGCAAAATCAATAATCACATCTGCCTTGACATCACATGCGTTGATATCTGTAAATACCGGATATCCGTTTTCTCTATTATCTACGACATCAATGCCGGCAACGATCTCCACATCCGGATCTTCCTTGCAAAGTCCTGTGATGACCTGCCCCATCTTACCGTTACAACCATGCATAATCACACGAATCATTTGTTTTTCCTCCCGGTCTGTCTATCTGTATTACTGGATTTTTACACCAAATCCTGTCATTGCTTTCTTTAACTGCTCTGTATGCTCTGGCTCAAGCTCTGTCAGTGGCATACGAAGGTTGCCTTCGCAAAGTCCCATCAGTTCCACTGCCTTCTTGACAGGGATTGGGTTTACCTCACAGAACAGTGCCTCACACAGAGGAATTGCCTTGATCTGAATCTCTCTGGCACCAACCACATCACCATCTAAGTACTTCTGTACCATATCATGTGTCTCCTTCGGAGCTACGTTTGCAAGTACAGAAATCACGCCCTTTCCACCAAGGGACAGGATTGGCATAACCTGATCATCATTTCCAGAATATACATCGAGGCATCCATCTGCCAGGCTTACCAGACGTGCAACCTGTGACAGATTACCAGTTGCCTCCTTGATCGCTACGATATTTTTTACATTCTTAGCCAGATATACGGCTGTCTCCGGCTGGATGTTCGTACCGGTTCTGCTTGGTACGTTGTACATGATAATTGGAAGTGTCACGCTGTTTGCAACGGCTGTGTAATGTGCGATCAGCCCTTTCTGTGTTGCCTTGTTGTAATATGGTGTTACAACAAGCAGACCATCCACGCCATACTTCTCTGCTTCCTGAGACAGATAAATAGCTGTCTCTGTACAATTTGAACCTGTTCCTGCAACAACCGGAATACGCTTGTTGACAACCTCTGCACAGAAACGAATACAGTCAAGATGCTCTTCATGGGATAAGGTTGAAGACTCACCTGTCGTTCCGCATACAACGATACAGTCGGTTCCACCAGCGATCTGATACTCGATCACGTCACGGAACTTATCATAATCCACCGAACCATCCTTCTTAAATGGTGTTACAATCGCAACTGCTGAACCTGTAAAAATTGACATCTTTCTCTTCCTCCTAAATAATTATAAGGTATAACCATAAATAAAGCTGGCACCCGATAAAGTGCCAGCTTGAAATGTCTCAATTCCGGTAGCGCTCCATCTGCATGCTTACAAATGACAGTCATACAATTCTTCATTGCACAACCAGGATTCCAGTGCTTAGACATCTGTCGTCCTTCGGCGGTTTCCCCTTTTCCATGCGATCCACTGCTCTAAGTCATCCCGCAAAGTACTCTTGAATTCCGCACCTCTACTCAATCAAAATCAAGGATAGTATATCATCGTTATACAGGTCTGTCAATCATTATTCCAAACATTCCATCTTGCTGACTGACACCTCGTATGCGACCTTATTGACTATCTCATCATTTCCTATTTTTTTCTGATATTCCCGGCTCTGGATACGTCCCCAGATTGCCACATGCTCACCAACTGCGAGCTTTCCTGCAAATCTGGCATTTCTGCCCCAGCAGATACAAGGAATATAATCTGATTTTCCGTATGCCCGGTTCACAGCGAGCAGAATATCTGCAATCTCTCTGCCAAGCGGCGTCATACGGTAGATCGGCTCTTTGCATATGTATCCGTCTAAGTATATCTGGTTCGGTTTGTTCTCCTTGTCATCCACCGCGTCGATCACCTCGATCTCACGTACAAACACAGACAGGATCAAACGGTTCTTGTTCTCCTCGTGCTTGTTGTACGACCGGAACTGTCCCTTCGCCAGTACCTTTTCCCCGATGTGGGATTTTTCTACATCAAACAGGCGATCGGAAACCATCAAAGGAATCACGTCATGCGCATCGCTTAATCTGCTGACTACCAGATCCACCATATAGAATCCCTCTCCGAATATCTCATGGCTGAATCGGAAATCTGATACGATTTCTCCTGCTACTACCACCTGATTGTTGTTCAAAATCTTCTCTGTCATATTTTTTCCTCCCTCTTGTCAATGTTCACAGCTTCATTTATATCCCCATATAAACTGTGAATTTTTAATATTGTACATTTACAATATATGCGTGCCTATATTGTAATATTCCAAACTTTTTCATTTTTTTCCTGTGCTTCGCTGTCGCAATACCTCGTATGCGATCACCGCGGTCGAAATCGCTGCATTTAACGACTCCACCTGTCCGCACATCGGAATCCGGATCAGATCATCCGCTTTTGCGCTGATTTCATCGGACAGACCATTTCCTTCGTTTCCGATCAGAAATGCACAGCCACCGGTAAAATCTTTCTCATAGAAGGTTGCCCCATCCAGATGCGCCCCATAAACCGGGATTCCACGTGTTTTCACGCGATCGATCGTCGCTGCCAGATCCTCGGCTACGGCAATTGGCATCCGGAAGATCGATCCCATCGTAGAACGGATCACCTTCGGGTTGTAGATGTCGACCGTATCTGCACTCAGGATAATACCCGTCACCCCAGCACCCTCTGCGGTTCGTATAATGGTACCAAGATTTCCCGGGTCCTGCAGTCGTTCGATAATCAGAAGAAACGGTGCCGCATCACCTGCAAATAAATCATCCTCCGTTGTGGCTGTCTGATATACCTCCGCCAGAATTCCCTGCGGCGTGTTTGTATCCGACATACTCTGGAAAACCGAATCCCTGACAATTTCCACCTCTGCCGGTATCTGGTTGCAGATATCTGCGAATTTGTCTGTCATGCTTTCCGCCACATAAAGTGTCTTGACCGCATCTGCCGGAATCTCCCGCACCATGCGGATGCCCTCCACGATATAAAGTCCGGTCTCTTTGCGCCGGCTGGCGGATTTGATCAGCTTTTTTATTTCTTTGATTTTGTCGTTTGACGCTGACGTTATCACGATTTTTCTCCGTTTCCTTTCTTATCTAAGAGAATGACATTCGCCTCTCCATATGTCTGTTTCAATTTCTCTACCAGAGTCTCACTGGCATCGACCCGGTATAAATCCGGTAACTGCTTGAGCTTGATATTTTGCTCCTGTCCTTCTCCGGCTGGTTTGATCAGTACCTTCACGACCACCCGGCCCGGATACTGCCGGAGCGTCGCATAGAGTGCCTGCTCCTGCTGCATATAGGTCTCTAATTCTGTGAAGCGCAGCCACAGTTCCTTACCGGCTGCTATACGTTCCTGCCGTATCTCGTCGAAGGTTGTCATCTTTGAGAAGAGCAGCTTGCCGCCCCGCTCATCGACCGATGCATTTCCTTTGATCAGCACCTTCGCATCCTTCACAAACCGGTCTTTATTCTGCCGGTAATCTCTGGCGAACACGACAACCTCAACCGAACCATACAGATCCTCCACAGTAAGGAATGCCATCTCATCGCCGTTTCGTGTTGTCTTCTTCGTAATCTCCGTGAGCAGACCGCCGATCGTGTAGCTGGATTTATCCACGACACATTCACGCTCTTCGAACTCCATCTCCGTTCCGGCATTCTCGTCCTCCTCGGTATCTGCCAGAAATGCCGTCGACTTCGCGGTTGTGTATTCTTCTATAATATCCAGATCATCCTCCAGCGGATGTCCACTGACATAGATACCCAGAATCTCCTTTTCCTTTGCAAGCAGCTCATCCTTCGGGTATTCCTCCACATCCGGATAGCGCACCTGAAATTCCGTCTTTTCTTCCTCTCCAAGGAAATCCATCAGCGACATCTGTCCACTCATGGCATTTTTCTTTTCTTTCGCCGTCTGCTCTAACACAGCCGGATACACCATCATCATCTGATGGCGGTTATAGCCGAAGCTGTCAAACGCTCCTGCTAAAATAAAGCTCTCGATCGTCCGCTTGTTTGCTTCCTTCCCAGAAAGTCTCGTACAGAAATCCTCTAAGCTTGTGAATGGACCGTTCGCAACAACCTCCTGGTGCACGACTTCTGTCACACCGTCTCCGATACTTCTTAATCCTGACAAGCCAAACCGGATCGCATTTCCATCGACAAGGAAATCTCCGCTTCCTTTGTTGATATCCGGCGGCAGGATTTTGATGCCAAGCGATTTACACGTCTGGATATAACTGCTCATCTTCTCCGTATTTTCACGGACAGACGAGATCAGCGCTGCCATGTATTCAACCGGATAATAGATCTTTAAATATGCGGTCTGATATGCGACCACCGCATACACTGCCGCATGCGACTTGTTAAATGCATAGTTCGCAAAATCGACCATATCGTCGAAGATTTTATTGGCGACGGATTCCTGGATACCGTTTTTGACACAGCCCGGCACGTTTAACTCCTCGTTACCATATACAAAATACTGCCGTTCTTTGTCCATGACGTCCGCTTTTTTCTTCGCCATCGCACGGCGTACCAGATCCGAACGTCCCATCGAATATCCGGCAAGCTCCATTACGATCTGCATAACCTGCTCCTGATATACCATACATCCGTATGTTGATTTCAGGATCTTCTCCAGCTTCGGTGTATCATAGACGATACTTTCTGGATGCTCACGGTTCGCTAAGTACTTCGGAATGAAATCCATCGGTCCCGGACGATACAGCGAGATTCCGGCAATAATTTCATCCAGATTCTTCGGCTTCAACTGCTTCATGAAAGACTTCATACCGGCACTTTCCAACTGGAACACGCCGTCGGTCTTTCCTTCTGATAACAGCTCATAGACTGCCGGATCACTCATATCCAATTCCGACATATTGAGCTTCACACCATGATTTTCTTCAATCCGGTCTAACGCGTCCTTGATGACAGTCAGATTCCGCAATGCCAGAAAGTCCATCTTCAAAAGCCCCAGCTCTTCCACCGGGTCTTTCTCATACTGGCAGACAATACCACCATCCACGCTCCGTGCGAGCGGTACATATTCCTCGATTGGCTTCTGACCGATGATAACGCCTGCGGGATGTACACCCGTATGCCGTTGCAGACCTTCGAGCTTCATTGCCATGTCAAGCAGCTTTGTTACATCCGGTTCATTCTCATACATTTCCTTCAGGTCTGGACTTACTTTCAAAGCCACCGGAAGAGTGACATCTTTTACGCCCGGAACCTTGTTCGGAATTGCCTTTGCAACCTTATCACACAGACTATATGGAAGTGCCATCGCACGACCGACGTCGCGCACACACATCTTTGCTGCCATCGTACCGAAAGTGACAATCTGGACAACCTTTTCCTTGCCGTATTTCTGTACGACGTAATCAATGACTTCCTGTCTTCGGTTGACACAGAAATCAATATCAATATCTGGCATCGATACACGTTCCGGATTCAGGAATCGTTCAAACAGCAGATCGTACCGAAGCGGCTCGATATCCGTAATATACAGACAATAGGATACAATTGATCCGGCAGCAGAGCCTCTGCCCGGTCCAACCGGAATATCATGACTTTTCGCGTAATTGACAAAATCCCACACAATCAGGAAATAATCAACAAAGCCCATCTGTTTAATCATGTCAAGCTCATAATGCAGACGGTTCTTTACCTCATCTGTGACCTCTGGATACCGCTTTTTCGCGCCCTCCTCACAGAGCATCGTCAGATACGAGAAGGAATCATACCCCTCCGGCACATCGTATTTTGGAAGCTTCCGCTCACCAAATACGATCTCGACATTACACATATCTGCGATCTTGTTCGTATTCTCCAATGCTTCCTTTGCATATGGGAACAGCGCCTCCATCTCCTCCGGAGATTTCAGATAGAACTGTCCTTCCTCATAGCGCATACGATCTTCGTCATTGACCGTCTTTCCCGTCTGGATACAGAGCAGAATATCATGTGCCTCCCAGTCCTCTTTGTTGATATAATGGGAATCGTTCGTAACAACCATCGGGATGCCGGTTTCTTTGGACAACCGCATCACGCCCATATTGACGGTACGCTGATCCGGGATGCCATGATCCTGCATCTCCAGATAATAATTGCCCTCGCCAAAGATCTTCAGATGACGCAATGCTGCTTCTTTTGCTTTCTCATACTGCTCCTGACGCAAGTCAGTCGCAACCTCACCAGCCAGGCATGCCGAAAGTGCAATGATACCCTCATGGTATTTCTCCAGCACCTCCATGTCCACACGCGGTTTATAATAATAGCCCTCCGTGTAGCCACGTGTCACGATCTTACAGAGGTTGTGGTATCCCTCGTTGTTTTTTGCAAGCAGAACGAGATGGTAATACCGGTTTTCTCCCTTTACCACCTCACGGTCAAACCTGGAACCCGGTGCCACATACACCTCACAGCCGATGATCGGCTTGATTCCATTTGCCTTACATGTCTTATAAAATTCGATCACGCCATACATCGCACCGTGGTCTGTGATTGCCAGCGCATCCATGCCAAGTTCTTTCGCACGCGGAACCAGCTCCTTGATCTTTGCCGAGCCGTCCAACAGACTGTACTGCGTATGCACATGTAAATGTGTAAATTTCATCTTATCTCCTAGTAATCTTCTCCATACGGAAACAAATATTTCAAAAATGGCAGATACTTCGCAAGCTTCTTCCGACGCAGCGGAATCACCTCATAATTATGAATATAACGAAAGGTATAAGCCTCGCCCTTTCTCGCAAGCATATTCAGATACTTCTCCAGAAGCTTCGCGGAATCCGGATGCAGCAGACGTCTCGATCTGCCATTCATATAATAATCGAGTGGCTGCTTCTCATAATAATTTTCCTTGTTGTAAATCTTGCAGGCTGCCACACGGTCACAGAACATCTCAATCACATATTCCTTCGGCATCTTACAGCCAACCAGCAAATGTTTTGTATCGCTTCTGTCAACATTGTAATCCACCCAGTACTCCAGATGGTGTTTGTTTCTTCCCTTGTGGTGCAGCCACGAAGAGGTGTATCCCTTATCCTCACGCTCTGCATCGTTCGGGCTGCGGTTTCCCTGATAGTATTTCGCGCCCATCGAAAACTCCGTCCATGAATATTTGGACAGGTCGTGCAACAGTCCCTGCTTATACAATCCAACCGCAAAGCAATGCCGCATCACCATAATCTTATGTGCGGTAATCGTCTTTAAATGTTCCAGCCACTTCATTTTTAACATCTCTTTTCGCCTTCTATTTTATTTCTGTGCAGCCTGTGCCGCATGATACTGTTCTTTCAGTCCATCCGTCACAGTCACCTGATTTTCTTTGTCAATAAATACTGCATCTGCCTTGTACTTCTGCAACAACGGCAAAGACTTCTCATAGCCAAGCACATAGCATGCCGTCGACAATGCATCGCTGTACAAGCCATTTTGGCATACAACTGTCACCGAAGCAAGTCCTGACTCCGCCGGATATCCGGTTGTACGATTTAAAATATGATGATACCTCGTACCATCCTTCTCGATAAACTTTTCATAATCACCGGAGGTGGATACACAGGTGTTACTGTTCGAAGCAAATTCCAAATAACCGATCATATCCTCTGCGTCACCCTGCGGATCACGGATGCCTACCCGAAATGAACTGCCGTCCTTTTTTGCACCATACACAAGCACGCTTCCGCCGACACTGATCGTTCCGCCGCTTACTGCATCTTCTTTTAATATCTGTTCTGCAATATCCAGTGCGAATCCCTTGCCAACCGCGCCAAGATCTAACACCATATCGGACTTGTCGATCGTCACCGTCTGCGATTCACCAATCGTCACTGCCTCATAGCCTGTCTTTTCAAGCACAGTCTTAATCTCTGTGTCAGTTGGAACCCGGAAATCTTCCTCCGTCGCCGACTCGATATTCCAGAGATTCGCCAGTGGACGGATCGTAATATCCAATGCGCCCTGGCTGTCCCGGCATATGTTATACGCCTGCGTCAGCGCCAGATACAAGGTATCCGAAACCTCTGCCGCTTCTCCCGCTGTGTATGTGTGGTTCAGCTTATATAAGGCACTGCCCTCCTGCCGCCATGATATCTCCTGCTCATCTAAGTCTTTGATTGCCTGTTCAATCTTTGCATACTCCGTATCCTGTGTCCCATACAGACTGACTGACACCGATGTTCCCATCGCGAAGCTGTACGTCGTCTGTCCATCGGCAAGCTGCCTGTCCTTTGATGTATCCTCCCGTGCATTCCCCCACTGGTACAGTACGATCAAAAGTCCTGCAACTACAAGCATGCCGACCGCAATCACTATTTTTCTACCAATTCCCTGCTGCATATCAATGATGATATCCTTCCATTCGTTTTGTATATTCGTCGAGCTGCTCTTTTAATTTCTTATATTCCTTTTCCTTTAGCTCCCCGGCTGCCTGATATTCAGCCAGCTTTACCTCCGCCTGCTTCCGCGCAGAAATCGCCAGATCCTTGTAGTTGTTCTCCAGATTGATCTGCACTTCATGAAACAGTGCTTCTATCTCTTTTTTTGCCTGACTCGTTTTCCCAAATAACAAAACCTTCACTTCCTTTTTCATGGAAATTCTCAAAACATTTGTTCGCATAATTATGTTTTAGTATACCATTTTTTCGTGCTTATTTCAATGTATGATTGAAAGTCCTCCCGCTTTTTGATAAAATGCACTGGTAGAATTTGTTCGAAACACGCAGGAGGAATTTATCATGCTGTTAGCATGCCAGAATATATCAAAAGCATTCGGCACAAAGGAAGTTTTGAAGGATATCAACTTCCATGTCAACGAGAAAGAAAAGATCGCCATTGTCGGTATCAACGGCTCTGGAAAAACGACGCTCCTAAAGATTATCATGGGCGAAGAATCCGCCGACAGCGGACAGGTCGTGATTGCCAAGGATACCACGATTGGGTATCTGTCCCAGCATCAGGATATCTCCTTTGACAACACGATCTATGGCGAAATGCTTGCAACCAAACAGTACATCCTTGATTTAGAGGCGAATATCCGCCGTTTAGAACAGGATATGAAGCATGCAGAAGGCGAAGAATTAGAGAAGATCTTAGAGACCTACAACCGCCTGAGCAGCAAATACGACCGCGACAATGGGTATTCTTATGAGAGTGAGATTACAGGCGTTTTAAAAGGACTCGGTTTTGGTCCGGAGGACTATGACCGCCATATCAATACATTATCCGGTGGTCAGAAGATGCGAATCGCACTGGGACGCCTGCTTCTGACACGCCCGGACATCATCATCCTCGATGAGCCGACAAACCATCTGGACATGCCAAGTATTTCATGGCTCGAGTCTTTCCTGTCCTCTTATCCTGGTAGTGTGATCGTGGTCAGCCATGACCGCTATTTCATTGATCGGATTGCAACGCAGATCGTAGAAATCGACAACAAAAAGGCAACCGTCTACCACGGAAACTACACCTACTTTGCATCCAAGCGCGCAGAGATCCGTGCCAACATGATGAAGGCCTACTTAAACCAGCAGCAGGAAATCAAGCATCAGGAAGCTGTCATCACGAAACTCAAGCAATTTAACCGTGAGAAGTCCATCAAACGTGCGGAAAGCCGTGAAAAGATGTTAGATAAGATTGAAGTCTTAGACAAGCCGACCGAGGTTGCCTCCGAGATGCGGCTCACCTTAGAGCCATCTGTGGAAAGCGGGAATGACGTCTTAACCGTCACGCATCTGGCGAAATCTTTCGGCACAAACTGTCTGTTCCAAGATCTTGACTTTGATATCAAGCGCGGCGAAAAGGTCGCCCTGATCGGCGGAAACGGAACTGGAAAGACCACGATCTTAAAGATGGTCAATCATCTTGTACCGAAGGACGCCGGAACGATTGCCCTTGGCTCGCGCGTACATATCGGCTATTACGACCAGGAGCATCAGGTACTCTCCCTGCATAAGACGATCTTCGAGGAGATCAGCGATGCCTACCCGGATCTGACCAACACAAAAATCCGAAATGTACTGGCAGCCTTTTTATTTACCGGAGACGACGTATTTAAGAAGATTGAAGATTTAAGCGGCGGCGAGCGTGGACGTGTGTCCCTTGCCAAGCTCATGCTCTCCCCTGCCAATTTCTTAATCCTAGATGAGCCGACAAACCATCTGGATATCCAGTCCAAGGGTATCTTGGAGGATGCAATCCGCAGCTATACCGGAACCGTATTTGTTGTCAGTCATGACCGTTATTTCATCAACCGGATTGCAACCCGGATTCTGGAATTAAAGGGCAAACAGCTTTACAGCTTTATCGGAAATTACGATTATTACGAAAGTCACAAGGATCAGGTGTACGAGGCGGCTGCACCGAAACAGACGGATACTTCCGCAGACACCGTAACAGCACCTTCTGCCACTCCTTCCGGCAAAGATGATTACAAAAAGCAGAAGGAAGAACAGGCACGACTTCGTAAGAAAGAAAACGATATCAAAAAAACAGAACAAAAAATTGAAGAAACAGAGGCAGCGATTGCGCAGATTGACGAGGAATTCTTAAATCCTGAATACGCAACAAACTCTGCCAAACTCGGCGAGCTATCAAAAAAGCGCGAAGAGCTGGAAGAAACGCTCTCCGCACTTTACGAGACATGGGAAACCCTGCTCGCTTAAGTTAAAAATAAGTTTTCTCGAACTGATTGACCGGCATCGGTTTTGCAAAATAGTAGCCCTGGAACAATGTACATCCAAGCTCCTGCATATACTGAAGCTGGTCTTTTTGTTCGACGCCCTCTGTCACTACATGGATATCCAACTCCTTTGCCAGATTCAGTACCATTTCCAGAATCATCCGGCTACGCTCCGGATCTTCATTTCTCCGCAGGAATTCCATATCAATCTTGATTGCATCCAGATTCATGTCCTGCAGCATATTCAATGACGAGTATCCACGTCCAAAATCATCCATCACCACACGGAACCCATATGTCCGGAGATCATCGATCAACGCCAGATGTTTATTCGCATCTTTCATGACGGACGTTTCTGTAATCTCCAGACGCAGCTTATCCGGATCAATCTCATAACATTCCACCAGAGTTGTCAGAGTTGTATAAATATCTAAGAAATAAAAATCCTTCGGTGATACATTGACCGATATGTAATACTGCTCTTTTCCCATCGCTTTCCAACGCTGTAACTCCTTACAGGCAAGCTCCCATACATACTGATCCATCGCGCTGATCAGACCGGATTTTTCAAACACATCGACAAACTCCTCCGGCAGCATCATGCCATGCACCGGACGGAACCAGCGCACCAATGCCTCCGCGCCAAGCATCGTTCCCTGCTCATCTACCTGTGGCTGCAAATATAGCCGAAATTCCTGTTTTGCTATTGCAGAGCGAAAATCACTGACCATATGCTGTCGCTCCAGCATCTGTTTTCGCAATTCATCATCATAATATGCAATGGACTGCTGATAATCCCCCTTAATCGATTCAATTGCCAGAAATGCCCTGTCACAGTAGACAGATATCGGTGTTTTGATGTTCCGGATTGGACAGATTCCGGTATAAATCCGTGCGTGGTAAGAATTATTATCTCCAATATGGCTAATCAGATCCAATTCCTCCAAATATCGCTCATGGTTGAGCTTCTCATCGCGCACGCAGACTGCAAATCGATCTGCCGAAAGTCTCGCCAGTACTGTATCGCCCGTCGCCAGATTTCGGAACATGTTTGCCAGAGACCGTAACACCGCGTCGCCACGCTCAATTCCAAACACATCGTTGATGATCTTAAAGTTCTGAATATCCGCACACAGAATGCTATACTTTACATTTGGATTTGCGACGATCTGCTGCTCAACAGTTTCATAAAAATGCTCACGGTTGAACAGACCTGTCAGCGAATCATAATTACTCCTGTAGCGTTCTTCCTCCAGTTTTTTCCGATGTTCTGTTTCATCATGCAGTACATAATAACAACCGATAAAACGGTTGTCTTCATCCCAGATTCCCCGATATCGTGCAGCAAAAAAATTCTGTTTACCATTGATTTCTGTCTCGCCCTGCCAACTGCATTCCTCGATTTCTTCCGGTTTGCGATCACCCTTCCACGACCGGTAATAGTTCTCGATCACACGAGTATCTTTATCTACATGAAATACCTGTCTGGCATACACATTGGCATAGATGCATCGTCCTTTGATATCCATGCAGACAACACCATCTGTGAAATTTTGTACCACCATAACAAGTGTTTTCTCCACCAACCCCTTCGGCACATACTGAAATGTAATATAATAGATGCCGGCAGCGGTAATTCCGTAAAATAACACGGAGTAATCAAACTCCAGGTTGAGCACCTCATAAACAACATTTGTTGCAATCATCAGCAAAAAGCAATACAAAATTGCATAATACTGTTTCACATAAATTCGTGCCGCCTTATAGATTTCATAAGCTAACAGCAGAAATGTCATAACCGCAAACATATACACGAACAACTTGTGATATGAATAAAGCCACGTTCTTGAGGTGACTTTGTAATAATATCCCTCTGCTTTATCTCCGGATAATACAACCGAAAATAACATCTGATTATATACATTAATGCCACACAGAATCCCGTCAATCGCTATCAATATCCCAAGGATTAAACCTCCACGTTTGTTGACAAACGTCTCCTGTGTAAAATCATTAATATAAATAAAAAACAATATCAACAGGAAATCACTGCACCAAAAATACAAGCCATACGACGCCAATGCAACTGTATCATTGATATCCAGAATCGTCATGGCATAAAACAAAATGGTTGATGCAGCTACAGTATGAAGCCGTACCACATCCTTCGCAACCTGTGTCTGTTCTATCTGCTTGATCATAATAATGCGATATACCAACAAAACAATCATAATCAGCATAATCGCTAACATCGCACTCTTCAATCCTATCTCCCCTATCCTTCGGTTGAAATATATTTGTCTTCATAATCCCAAACCGACATTGGTTTTGCAAAATAATATCCTTGAAATACATCGCACCCCATCATGGTTAATGCATCCACCTGTTCCCTGGTTTCTACTCCCTCGGTAACAACCTCCATCCCCAGTCGTTTCGACAAATGAATAACATTGCTTACGATTGACATACTTCGTTCATTATTTCTGGTCTTACGTAAAAATCCCATATCCAGTTTGATTGTATCCATCTTGATATCCTTCAACATATTCAAAGAAGAATATCCGCTTCCAAAATCATCCATCTCCACCTTAAACCCATACTGCCGCAGTTTGTTTACCAGACGGATTACTTTTTTCGTATCCGACATGACTGCCGTTTCCGTGATTTCCAGATGAAGATTCTTCGCTTCGAAGCCATGCTTTTGTACCAGTTGAGTAAACACTTTATAGATATCCATATAATAAAAATCACGTGGTGAAATGTTTACTGACAAATAAAAATCTGCATGTCCCTGTCTGCACCAGTCGCGAAGCTGGATACAGGCTTTCTCCCATATGTAACGATCCAACTCACTGATCAGACCGGTCCGCTCAAACAGCTCAATAAACTCTCCCGGCGGAATCATACCACGCTCTGGATGAATCCAGCGAACCAGTGCTTCTCCACCACGCACAACACCGTCCGCAGATATCTGTGGCTGAATATAAAAGCAGAACTGTCCGCCCTCTAACGCATCATGGAACTGACTGATAATTCCCTGTTCCTTGAGTGCAGTCTCCCGCAGCTCCTTATCATAATAGCTGATACGGTTTGAAACATCATCCTTGATGGTTTTGATTGCCATAATAGCCCGGTCACACATAACTGCAACCGGTGTATTCCTATCGTCTACTTCATAGATTCCCATATACATACGCAGCCTAAAACTGGAATTACCTTCTATCTGCTCAATTCGCGAAATCTCCCGTCGAAATATGTTTTCCTGAAATAATTCCTTTGGCAAAAGCAGTGCAAACCGGTCACCTGCCAACCGCCCATAAATACAACCTGCCGGAGTTTTCTGTTTCAGACTTTCTGCCTGTTTTATTAAAATATCATCCCCCTTTTTACTTCCATATACATCGTTCACAATCTTAAAATCACGGATATCACTACAAACAATATAAAACGCCGTATCTGAATTCTCCCGTAACATCTGTTCTGCGCACTCATAAAAATATTCCCGATTATAAATACCTGTCAATGCATCATGGTTTGCCTTATACTGTTCAGATTTCACACGCTCCACTTCTTCCGTTCGGTCATGTAACAAAAAAAAGCTTCCAATCTCGTGATTCTCATATATCATCTTCTTATATTGAAACTGAAAGAAATGTACTTTTCCATCTATTCGAAATTGTTCTTTCCATGCAATATCATGAATATCCCGAAGATTTTTTCCATTCAGCCAGCCCTGCAACTTTTTATCAAGTGCAGAAAGCTCAGACACATGAAGAATCTTCTTTGCCTGTTCATTTGCATGAATGCATTTCCCTTTTACATCATAACAGACAACTCCGTCATCGATAGTCTTAATAAACAAGGCCAGCATTTTTTCTACAAGGCCCGCCGGAATATGAAAGAATGTAAAATAAGTGATTGCACAACATAATGCGGTATATCCGATCAATGAAAAATCGTAAATGAATTCAAACTTGAAAAACATAATATTTGCAATTGCGGTCAATATAAGCGTAATAATGATCGAAGAATAATTTACTTGAAAAATTCTTGGGCATTTTGACCTGCGGACAAGCAGAACAATCAGACATGCCGCAGCAAATGCATAACAAATCAATGTATGAACCCCATACAAGATACCATAGCTTTTTACACCATAATAAACATTACCGAACTGGTCTGTCATCGGAGCCACATGGAATACATTCTGCACTCTAAGATTTGAAAATAACACAATCGCATCTGTAAGCAACAGGATATACGTTACCGGACGCATCCATACTTTATGCCGATAGGTGTCAGCATATACACGACTATAAATAAACAGCAACAACGTCATAAAATCTACACAAAAATAAAAAAGTGCATAAAAAAACAATGCCAGCTTCTCATCGACTGTCATCAACGCCATACCATACAGCATAACCATTCCTGTCTGTGAAAGCAGTAATCCAAACACCGAATTCCGTAAAGCGTTTTTTTCTATCCGTTGTACTGTATATATACAAAATAAGAGGGGAATCAATAAGATAACCAAACTCCCAAAGAATATATATTTCAATATAAACACCCCAAATCATATCATTTCAAAATCTAACAATACTTAATATTATTTTATAAAATTCGGCATTGGCTGTCAACAGAAAAACTCGGAGAGTCACCTCTCCGAGTCCTCAGGTATCAAATCACTCTACAGGATCAAAATACATATCATATATTTGAAGCAATTCGCCTAATTCACCATTTTCGACTTTGTACTTATAGTATCTGTCCCCTTTCCTTACATATCGTACATACTCTTCAATGATTTTATCCTTCGGAAAATTGAGTATATATTGAGGCGTAACCACTCCATCAAGATAAATATCTTTTGTTCCAACTACTTCCTGCAAATCTTTATAATAACATTTCAACACATCTTCACCATTCATTGTCACACGGCAAATTCCTTCATACCAAAATTCTATATTATCTGCTGCTCGATATCCGCTGAAATAAGTTAAGCCTGCCTCTCCGTCCATATGTTTTGATATATAGATTCTTTGTCCTGTCGTTTTATCACAGATATATCGATACATAGCATCGTTGTGCCGTTCATAGAATTGTGTACAAGGGCTCTCTTTATCATACTCCTCAGGAAGATTATATCCCTCTGCTACAATTTTTTCTTCCCGCTCCTGCATATATGACTTCAAATCAGCCATAATCGTATTATACTCAACATCTTTATCTTCACACGCCTTGGTAGCATTGCAGGTTTTGCATTTATATCCCAAAACCTCATCATAGGAGAAAGTATCCACGTAATCCGTTCCATAACATTTTTTAATGTGTTCCTGTGCCGCCTGATTTAAACCATGCGTCCCCGCTGTCGTGATTTTATATCCTCTCTTACATGCATCCAGATAATACCATAAATTATTGGCATATCTGACCAATGTTGTTGTATGATAAACTGTATCTAAATTTAATCCACATTTTCTGCACTCTTCTGACTCTCCACTTAATCCTTCCCACTCATATTCATTATCAAATATATCCTCTCCAATACTGCTTCTATAACTTCCTGATCGAACCATGCTCTCATGATGTTTTCCAAAAATCGGTTCCCACATATGTGCATGTGTTGGATTCGTGTCTTTTTTCCATTCCTTCCATTTGTCAAGCATTTTGTAGAACTCATCCGCTGTATATTCATAGTTGAATTTCACCGTTTCACATTTTGTGCAATATGTTATTTCCCCATTATATTCCGGTTCATCTTCAACCTGGACCGCTTTCACTGTCTTCACACATGTGTCATCATAACCGACCCAAAAATGATAACCTCCATTTTCCATTCCACAAAAATTACATTCATTCTCATACGAAGACAAAAAGCGGGAACGGCATCCATTGCAATATATGGGACCCTCTGGAGTTTCTTCATATTCACTCCTTAGCTGATATTCTAAATGATATTTCCCATCCACATGGAATTCATCTGTTTCCCACTGATGATCACAATATCCCGTATCGGTATTATTTCCCGGCGTCGTGGTTCCATTTCCTGTGTTGTTTCCCGGTGTTGTATTTCCGTTTCCAGAATCATCTACTGGTGCTTTTCCATCCTTTTTTACAAGTTGAATTCGAATTGCCTCCAATCGCTTTCCTTCCCCAACTGTTCCTGATATTGCACCATTTTTTACCCATCCCAGCCAGCCGTATGTCTGTGAATGTACCTGATAATATACATCATAGTAATTTGCAAGCTGTCCGGTCAATTTTATCCGAATTGCCTCTAAGCGCTTTGCCTGTCCCTGCGTACCGGACATCTCACCATTACTTACCCAGTCCATCCAGCCATAGCTTTGCACATGCGTCTGGTATGTGATACCACCACTGTATTCATTGTCATTTACCGTGATTGAAATTCCTTCCAACCGCTTTCCTTGTCCCGTTGTTCCACTTACTGCACCATCCTGTGCCCATACATTTTCCCATCCATAAGTTTGTCTGTGTACACGGTATGATACGGATGGTTTGATGGATATCGATTTCTTCGGAACAATCTGTACGCGTATCTCCTCCAAACGCTTTGCTTCACCGGTTGTTCCTGCAAGTGCACCATTATACACCCACCCCTGATTATCACCATAGGTTTGAATATGTGCACAATAACGGACATCATAATACTCTGCAAGTTCTCCTGTAAGCCGCATCTGTATACCTTCCAGACGCTTTCCAAGTCCCGTAGTTCCTGCTGAATTTCCTGCATTGATCCAATTTGTCCAGCCAAATGTCTGTCGGTGTACCCGGTATTGTAATGTTCCGGTATATCCCGTATTATTCACAAAATTAACAGTTATACTTTCGACACGTTTTGCCAGTCCGCGTGTACCCAACACAAGCGTCTGCATTCCATTCTGATTCTGAATTTTTCCATTTTGATCTCCAAATGTCTGCACATGTGCACGACCGGATATCTCTACTCCTCCTGCCGCCTGAACATGCCCTGCATCTGGCATAACCAACATCCCCAGCATGCAAACAAATGCCATCAGAAATGCAAACATCCTTTTCTTTCTCTGTTTCTTCATTTGTACTCCCTCCCATGTTTTCTCACAAGTTATATTGCCTGCCATAGCGCATATAATTCCAACAATTCATCATATATTCCAATTCTTCCTGCCGATAATATTTTGTCTCGACCGCAAGCATACATCCCGGAGCAGTAATACGAAACAACCGTTTTGCACTACAAGCATATACAACCAGAAACGCAAAACACAGAAATAAACAGATCACAAACGCCACTTCTGAGGATCGATATATTTTCTTTGCAAAAGAAAGAAACAAAAATGTCATAGATGCAAAAAACATCAACCACCACTTTGAACGCATTTTTATATACTCCATACTCTGAATCTGCATCACGGGAACGGACGCATCTAACACCGTTTTCTGCAGATACCAGTCACGAAAATTATAGTGAGGTCCCTGCATTACAAAATACGCCTGATTCATGTAAATTGATGCAGATTGCGAACTCAATGGCATTGCATATAACATATTTTGCTGCATCACATCATCCTCCGATTCATCATTTGATCCTTAAAATCATCTTTTGCCAATCGAAGCTGTCTCTGAAAATCATCCATCTCTGCCTGTGGAAACCAATTTATATTAAATGCAATTTCTCCTCCTGCATATTGAATCGTGAACAAAGTTATTTTACTTTTATAATAAAGGAAAAAGAATACAAGCGCAGCAACCAGCATTCCAACAAGCAGCCAAACAGTAACCGAACCCCAAAAGTTCCCAGTGCTGTTGCTTGTATATGCAGCATGTGATCCCGAAGAATATTCATATTTTGTTTCAAATGACCCTAGGGTATTTGTAAAAAGAAATGCTAGCAAAGCACACGCTAAGCAGATCCACCCTCTCAAAAGATGGCTAAGTGTTTTTGCACTATCATACCCTGTACCTGTTATATCCTGTAAATCAACAACTCTTGATCGATCTGTTTGATTCACCTTCATATTGCCTCTGCGATCATAAGCAATTTCATATGTTTTTCCCTGAAAATACGCCCTCCGGTTGCTGACAATCGCGAACCCTCTGCTTATACTTCCATTTGCAATATAATTCTGAATATAATTGTTTCCAAGTGTTGTAACCAATTTTTCATTTGGGTTCATAAAATATTGTTTGAATCGCTTATCCTTCTTGTTCTGTTGCTGAATTGTACTTACACTTGCGCACTTTGGACACATCCCATTTAACAACTGTGTTCCACAAGCAGGACATACGCCCTGTGTATACGTTTGTCCAGCATTTGATTGAACATTCCATTGGTTTTGATATTCTGATTGTCCATTCCATTGAGTTTGATAATTGTTTTGACCACTCCATTGATTTTCGTACCCAGTCTGACTCTGATAGCTAATCTGTTTTTCTTTCTGTTCTCTCTCCATCATTACTCTCCCTTTGTCTTAATCTGATTTTGTATTTTGGAACTTCATTTGTATGATTTTAACTATTACTTTTCATCCATGCACCTCCATAATTATATACCGATTATTATCTGCATATAATTATACCGAAAATAATCGGTATAGTCAAACATGTCTTTATATGCGTAAATGATAGATATAGAAAGGTGGGGTGTTAATGGTTAGTTACGAACCTCTCTGGAAAACTATGGAGAAAAAGGGAATTACGACCTATACATTGATTCAGAAATATAAAATACAATCCAAGACAATATATAATTTGAAACACGAAAAAAATATTACAACTGCAACGATCGAAAACCTATGTAATATCCTTGATTGTACACCAAATGATATTTTCACATTCAAATAAAAAGAAGTAGTAAACCATCATGTATTTACTACTTCTTTTTATTTGAATATTTAATATTTCAAGAAAAAAAAAGACCGTATCGGTCTTTTTTCTGTACCTTCAGAACTTCACACAGATACAAGACTTTCTTTTCCGTTCTCAAAACCTCTAAGGATAAGCCCTCGACCTATTAGTACTTGTCAGCTGAACGTGTTGCCACGATTACACTCCAAGCCTATCAACCTTGTAGTCTTCAAGGGGTCTTACTCTTATGATGGGATATCTTATCTTGAGGGGGGCTTCACGCTTAGATGCCTTCAGCGTTTATCCCTGCCGGACTTGGCTACTCTGCCATGCTGTTGGTACAACAACAGATACACCAGCGGTCCGTCCATCCCGGTCCTCTCGTACTAAGGACAGCTCCTCTCAAATATCCTACGCCCA